>Ga0206817_1123_pt1 | contig 23528 bp, 18 predicted proteins | sample Alteio_BWOrgCont_89_FD_152873 | JGI IMG/M metagenome (GOLD analysis project Ga0206817, IMG submission 152873) | Enriched cells from forest soil in Barre Woods Harvard Forest LTER site, Petersham, Massachusetts, United States -... | ecosystem: Environmental > Terrestrial > Soil > Temperate forest >...
GGTCTGCGCCACAGCGCTCAGACTGAGAAGTTTCTTGACCGCATCCTCGATCTCTCCCCGGCCCTTCAAACCGAACGCCTTGTCGACAACTTTGCCATTGCGATCAATATAAAACGTCTCAGGCAGGAACTGCACCCCGCCGTAATCGTCACCGACCGATTCCTTGCCAATCAGAATGGGGTAGTTCACCTTCATGCTCTCCGCGAATTCCGCAATGTCCTTGGGACTCGCGTCATCCATCGCCACTCCGAGAAATTGCACACCCGCTGGCCCATACTGCTTCTGCAAATCAACGAACCAGGGCATCTCGATCTTGCAAGGCCCGCACCAGGTCGCCCAGAAGTTCAGGACTACTGGTTTGCCCCGAAAGTCGGAGAGGCGGACGGTTTTGCCGTCGAGCGACTGCAGGCTGAAGTCGGGGGCAGTGCCACTTTTCATTTGGGCGGCGCCGGAGGCTCCTCCCTGATTGGGGCGGCGGGCCAGCTTGAAGCCAAACACCAGCATCAGCGCAACCACCATGGCCACCACGACGAGGACAACCGGATCACGTTTCACGCAAAACTCCAGTTACAGTGCAAACCGATTCAGGAATGACAAGTAATTCGAAATGATAGTGAAGCGTCCCAATACTAACAGCACGCCCAGTGCAACCAGCAATACGCCGCTGGCCACTTCGATGGCGTGCATGTGAGCACGGAAGCGGCTGTAAAACTTGAGAAACCGTTCGACGCCGAGAGCAGTCAGAAGGAATGGCACCGCGAGTCCCATCGAATAGATCGCGAGCAGCATGACTCCTTTGGTGATCGAATCTTGAGCAGCGGCAAAGGTGAGTATCACCGTCAAGACTGGCCCTACGCACGGGGTCCAGCCAAAGGCGAAGGCGAAGCCGATGACGAACGCGCCCCATGCTGAGCTGCCGCCCTTGACGCTGTGCAGACGCGCGTCGGTGTAGAGGGCTTTGATCTTGAAGACTCCGGTCAGGTGCAGGCCGAACAGAATAATGACTACACCTGCGATCTGCGCGAGGGTTGACCGGTAACGTGACAGCATTTGGCTAACTTCAGTCGCCACTGCTCCCAGAGTGATGAAGACGACGCTGAATCCCAGAATGAAGGCAACTGAATTCAGCATGACTTTCCGCAGCAGCTGCGACTCTTGCGTCTTGAGTTGGTCGACCCCCACACCCGAGATCAGCGACACGTATCCCGGCACCAGCGGCAGCACGCATGGCGAGAGGAACGACACCAAACCGGCAAGAAAGGCTGCAATTGGAAGAGGGAGGCTCGTCATTACAGGGTTATTCTACCTGCCGGAGGCGTTTGCGCTCGGGAATAAGTCTGGGAATTGGTATGTGCATTCGTGACTAATTGGACTCCGATTGAACCAAAAAGTTACAGAGCCAATGTAAAACTTCTGTCACGCGGGGATACGCGGCTTGGACGCCAACGCCACAACCGGCTAGTTGTTGGATTTTTTCGTCCTGGTTTTGCTCTTGCTCTCTGAACCGGAAGGCGCAGGATTTTGTGGTTGTTGGGGTTCCGGAGTCACGGACGTGGGAGCCTCGGCGAGGGCTTTGCGGATCAATCCCAGGGGCACGTTCGCGGTCAGAACGGCGCGGCTCTTTTCTGGTTGAATTTTCAGGCTGTCCAGGAATGCCTTGATGTCGGGATCGGGTCCTGGCGAGGCGACTGTGCTCTCGGCAGTACGAAAGACATTGAGGTAGGTATCGATGCGTTGGGCGAGTTGATTCGCGTCGTCGTCGCTTCCGGTGAATGCCTGAGCCTTGAAATGAACCGCTCCGAGATAGCGCACGGAGGCCACGAGCGTCGCTGGTTTCGGGAACAGAAAAGACCACCCGGTCGGGCCGGAGGCGGACTCCGCCGGAGGTTGGATCTTGAAAACGGCCCAGCCCAGGCTCGCGAATGGGACCTCTTTGTAATACTGTCGAAGCAGGGCGGGTCCGCCGAAGGGCGACGCAAGTTTGCGGGAACGATCGACAATTCCGCGGATGACGAGCGGATCATCGAGATTCGACGCCGCAACCGTGTCCACGCCCAGTATGGTGACTCGCACAGTGCGTCCTTCGAGCGGGATGTTGTAGATGTCGCGAGTCTGGTAATTTTCGACTGAACTGGAGATCTGGCGCAGGTAGGCTCGCAGCCGTTCACCGTCGATTTTCCCGACAAAGACCTCCGAGAAACGAGGTTGCTGTGCGCTGTCGGGGTTCGCGCCGGGCGAGTCTACCGGATAGTGGATCGCCAGGGCGACCTCGTCCAAGTCGCGCTCGAACTGGAACCCGGTGGCCTGGATGAACTGTTCGTAATCCGCTTCGTGCGGTACGGCGGGGAGTTCGCCAGTAATGTTGGCCCGACGCATCCATTGCAGGTTTAAGTAAACGAAACCGTCGGCGCCGGGAAGCAGACGCGCCGGCTCAGGAGGGGCATGCTTGCGCAGCACGACAGCGACAGCTACCGCCGCTGCAACCAGCAGGACGGCCAGAATAATGGGGAGGCGGCGTCGTATTCGCATGTAAGCGCGGCCGCTCCGGCGAAGGGTCCTTACCCAAGACGCCGAAGTGCCGGGGATTCGGTCATAATAGCATTCGCGGGCTTGTAGCGGAGCCTGCGCTCTCGGGAACTGGATGTAGAATGTAGCGGAAATTTATTTGGAGACTGCCGAGACGATTCGGATTCAGGATCTCAGCGCCTAAAGGCGCCCCCAGGATCAGAACGATTTGCGGCACGCCTGAAGGCATGCCCCGATATTAATCATTGGTTGTTCTAGCATTTACTAAACAGGAGCCAGCCCAACAAAACGGGGTGTTTGAATGTCTGATCGAAAGTCGGCCGGAGCGGCGACGATCGGGGTCGAATTCATCATTCCGATCTTGCGGGTTAACAGCGTCGCGGCCAGCATCCGCTACTACGTGGATGTGCTTGGCTTCAAGGTGGATTGGGGTGGCGAGGATGAATCGGGCTTTGCTTCCGTTTCCCGTGACGGCAAGGCGATCATGTTGTGTCAGGGTGAACAAGGACAGCAGGGGACGTGGATCTGGATCGGGGTCGAGGACATCGAACCTCTCTTCGCCGAGTACAGCGCGAAGGGTGTGAAGTTCCGGGAGCAACCCACCAACTATCCTTGGGCATACGAGATGAAAATCGAGGATCCCGACGGACACGTGCTGCGATTCGGATCGGAGCCAAAGACGGATTGACGAGAAGGCTGGACCTGATCGCAGTGCATTAATTTGCGATTAGTTCGAAAGATTTTTCAACAATCCGCGCACCGTACATTTAGCCTCGTGACTCTGCTCCGATTTGATGTTAGAAAGATCATGCTCGCTAGGGCAGTTCGTGTTACATCTCGGGTCACGTGAGGAATACACAATGGGAAACGCATCGCAGCAACGCATTCCGTCGAAGATTGTTTTGATTGCAGCGAGTGCCGCATTCATACTAACGGTCGGGTTTGGGTTTGGGGCGGCCACGACCCAATCGGCTGAAGCGCAGACTCTCCACGTGCTTTACAACTTCGCAGGATCGTCGGACGGAGGAGATCCCTACGCAAGTTTGATCCGGGACGCCGCGGGAAATCTCTACAGCACCTTTGGCTATGGCGGCGGCACATCCTTTTCGGGGGGAGTGTTCAAGGTCGCCCCTGACGGCACCGAAACCGTGCTGTACAGCTTCACTGGTGGTGCCGATGGGGCATTTCCTATTTCAGCCTTGGTCCGGGACAGCGCGGGCAATCTTTATGGAACCACGACGCAGGGTGGCTCCGTCGGCGCCGGTGTAGTGTTCAAAGTAGACCCTAGCGGCACCGAAACCGTGCTGCATAACTTCACCGGAGGGACGGACGGTGCGGACCCCGTTGGAGGTTTGCTGCGAGATAAAGCGGGTAACCTCTACGGCACAACGTCGCAGGGCGGCACTTCCAACTTCGGAGTGTTGTTCAAAATAAGTCCTCACGGCAAAGAGACCATTCTGCACACATTCGTCGGAGGAATAAAAGACGGGAAATATCCCACCTACACCAGTTTACTTACGGACTCGCTGGGCAACCTCTACGGCGTAACCGAAGAGGGTGGGGCTGCCGACGGCGGGATTTTATACAAACTGAGTAAGACCGGGAAATTGACCGTCCTGCACAGCTTCGCCGGGGGAACTACCGACGGATGCAACGTTCTGGGAACACCGTTTAGGGACGCGGCAGGCAATTTCTATGGCACGACCTCCTCATGTGGTACTTCCAGTCTGGGAACCGTATGGAAAGTGGCCTCGAATGGCAAGGAAAAGTTATTGCACAGCTTCGCCGGCGGGACGACGGATGGAGAATATCCGCTCGCAGGTGTGATTGTGGACGCGAGCGGCAATGTGTACGGCACTACCGAGACAGGCGGCGCGTCCAATTTCGGAACGCTGTACAAAGTAAGCCAGAGTGGCAAGTTCACCCTGGTACATAGCTTCACGGGGACGGACGGGAAATACGTGTACGGTGGCCTCGTCCAGAACGCAAAAGGCACTCTCTTCGGCACGGCTCAAAATGGTGGCACCATCGGCTACGGGACGGTGTGGAAGATCGCAAAGTAGCTGGGATGGACTTGCCGTAGCTTTGTGGCTCCAGATTGCCTGGGCCATCAAGTACCCCAAATTTCGTTGCTTTGCTTCCCTGGGTTGAGACAATCCGGTGCGCATGCCCCTTGTCTGATCTGAGGGTTCTCCTCATTGCTTCCGAGCAAATACAAGGTTGCCCTTGAGCATCGACTGCACTGTTCGATGTGTGGCATTCTCGCTAAGCCGGTCAGTTCAGAGCCACCCCCAAAGTGAAAACGTCAGCACAAATACAAGAAAGCCTGGAGAAGCGTGATTCGCGGGTCATCGCGGCCCACCTCGAACTCAATCCGTGGCCCTTTCTCTGGGCTAGCGTTGGCGCATGGTTGTGGTATGGTGCCTTACACCTTGTCCACATGGTCTGAAAGGCTTCACGCAATCAAGCTGGCCACGACGTCCCGGTTGCGCCCGGATTACCGTTATGGTACCTTTTAGAATTGTCCCGGACATCTGGAAGGGATCCGAGGGATATATGCGCCCGTGAGGGCCTTTGTCTCCGACTGCTGGCGTAGCTCAGTTGGTAGAGCATCTGATTTGTAATCAGAGGGTCGGGGGTTCAAATCCCTTCGCCAGCTCCAGCATTTGAGTGGTTTGATTTCGCGGGATCGGTTCCGGAACACAGGGCATTTGGCGCGGCGCGGCGGCGTAACAGATTTTTCCCAACAGCACTCCATAAGGAATTTTTCCAAGTGTGGTGTTTGCGTGCGAGAGGATTTTCGCGCGCACTCGGTTTTTCTATTTGGGTCATTGCCCGCCGTAGCATCATCCTCCGCGCGCAGGCGCAAAGGCCGTGGCTGGTTTCGGAGTTACGGTTTGTGGCCGGGAAGGCCCGGAAGTTTGCACAGGTGGGTGAGTGGTTAAAGCCAACAGACTGTAAATCTGTCCCTCCTTGCGAGGTACGAAGGTTCGAATCCTTCCCTGTGCACCAGGTTTGGTTTGCGGACGTGAGCGCAGCCGAAGTCGGGAGCGGCGCGAGGGATCGAGTGAAGCGTTTAATGGTCGCGCTGGCCGCGTTCGTTGCCTTGGGAATTCTGGCGTGGACGACGATTGGCGACCAGCGGATTCGTTTGGGGACGCTGGCTGTTTTGGCGATGTTCGCGCTGAAGACCTGGGTGCGCCGCAAAGACGTGCTGCATCCGGAAGAGTAAGGATATAGGGACGTAGGAACAGCGGCTGAAGCCGCAGTCGATTCGAGCGGGTTACGATATGGCTGAAGCCATATCCTGATACGAATCGGGTTTTGCTGAAGGCTGATCGCTGAGTGCTGGTTTTCGCCGATGTAGCTCAGTTGGTAGAGCACTCCCTTGGTAAGGGAGAGGTCATCAGTTCAATCCTGATCATCGGCTCCAGGAATTAGGTCAAGGCGAGGCACAATCGTGGTGAAGGCGCTGGGTTGGGCCGTTCCGATTGTTTGTGTTGCCTACTTATGTATTGCAGGTGGTAGCGCTCAAACAACTTACGGGAAAGCGTCTCTCGAACGCGATGGGAGGTCTGGTGGTGGCAGTCTTGGCAGGGTTTTGTTTGATGGATTCGCTCGTAGGTGTAACCGGTTGGGCCGCTCTCGAGGGATACCTGATGATTGGGCTGGCGCCGGTCACGGCTGTTTATCTGGTGGTTTTGTTGATTCAGGAGTCGAGACAGTAGTCGCAGCAAAGTTTGAGAGCGTTAAGGCGGGATCTAAGAGGTTTGAGGCTGAGCGGGAGTAACTCAGTGGTAGAGTCACAGCCTTCCAAGCTGTTGGTCGCGGGTTCGATTCCCGTCTCCCGCTCCAGAGTTTGGTGATGAGACGTAGCTGGCTACGTCTCCCAGAGAATACGGAGAGAGCTAGGCAATGGCGAAAGAGAAATTTGATCGTAATAAGCCGCACTGCAATGTGGGAACGATCGGTCACATTGATCATGGCAAGACCACGTTGACGGCGGCCATCACCAAGGTTTTGCAGAAGCACAACCCGAAGATCGTGTTCCGGTCTTTTGACTCGATCGACAATGCGCCGGAAGAAAAAGCGCGCGGCATCACGATTGCCACAGCGCACGTCGAGTACGAAACCGCGAACCGGCACTACGCGCACGTGGATTGCCCGGGTCACGCGGATTACATCAAGAACATGATCACGGGCGCGGCGCAGATGGATGGCGCGATTTTAGTGGTCGCGGCGACAGATGGTCCGATGCCGCAGACCCGCGAGCACGTGCTCTTGGCTCGTCAGGTGGGCGTGCCTTACATTGTGGTGGCGCTCAATAAGTGCGACGCCGTGGACGATCCCGAGTTGCTGGATCTGGTCGAGCTGGAAGTGCGCGAGCTGCTGAAAAGCTACAAGTTTCCGGGCGACGATGTGCCGGTGGTGCGGCTGTCGGCGCTGGGCGCGTTGAATGGGGAAGCGAAGTGGGAGGCGCAAGTGGATGCGCTGATGGAGGCGGTGGACAAGAGTATTCCGCAGCCGGCGCGTGAGCTGGACAAGCCGTTCCTGATGCCGATTGAAGATATTTTCTCGATCTCGGGAAGAGGCACGGTGGTGACGGGACGAATCGAGCGCGGCAAGGTGAAGGTAGGCGAGGAAGTCGAAATTGTAGGCTTCCGCGACACCCGCAAGACGGTCGTCACCGGCGTCGAAATGTTCAAGAAGCAGTTGGACGAAGGCCTGGCGGGAGACAATGCAGGCCTTTTGCTGCGCGGCATTGGCAAGGACGATGTCGAGCGCGGCATGGTGCTGGCGAAGCCGGGATCGATCACTCCGCACACCAAGTTCAAGGCGGAAGTTTACATTCTGACGAAAGAAGAAGGCGGACGGCACACGCCATTCTTCAAAGGATATCGTCCGCAGTTTTATCTGCGCACGACGGACGTGACCGGCGTAGCGGAACTTCCTGCTGCGACCGAGATGGTGATGCCGGGCGATAACGTAAGCCTGGTGATCGAACTGATCACGCCGGTGGCAATGGAAAAAGGTTTGCGGTTTGCCATCCGTGAAGGCGGCCACACCGTGGGCGCGGGAACCATCAGCGAGATTGTGACGTAGGCGGAAGAAGCACATAGATCCTTCGGCGACGAAAAAACGTGGCCTTCAGGATGACAGTTAGGTTCTTGAGTTAGAAGCTAAGAGCCAAAAGCTAGGAGCTGGTTTCATGCCCCGAGAAATTATCACGCTACAATGCGGTGATTGCAAAGAGCGGAACTATTCGACCACCAAGAATCGGAAGACCACCCCGGACCGGCTGGAGCTGAAGAAATTCTGCGGCCGTTGCCGGAAGCATACGCCGCATAAAGAAGTGAAATAATTGATTCATTGTTTCAATGACTCAATAATTCAGGGGCGTAAGCTCAACGGTTAAACTGTCGGTCTCCAAAACCGAACTTGGGGGTTCGAATCCCTCCGCCCCTGCCAGAGATCGCGAGAACAGAGGTTGGAGTGGCGGGGTTGAGATAAAAGAAGATGGCAAAGTCAATTACAGCAACAAGCGCGGATGAACGCAGCCTTAAGGGTCAAGTCATGGCATGGCCCGAGCGAGTCAAGACTTTCTATAACGATGTGCGCTCCGAAATGAAGAAGGTGACCGCGCCTTCCTTCAAGGACGTGCAGGCTACGACTATCGTGGTCATTGTCACGGTTTTCCTGTTCGGGATCTACTTCTGGATCGTGGACAACACCATCGGCAGCGGCATCAATTATCTGTTCAAGTATCTGACCCATCGCTGATGCCAAGGAAGGAAGCTGAAATCTTACAGCACGCTATGCAGGAAGAAGAAAAAGCAAGCCGGCGCGGAGACAATTGGCGCTAATGTAACGGCGGAGCCTCCTCGCAATCCCAATATGAAGTGGTACATTATCCACTCTTATTCGGGATTTGAGCGCAAGGTGAAGGAGTCGCTGGAATCGCGCATTCAGGCATTCGGGCTGCAGGAAAGAATCGGCAAAGTGCTTATTCCCACCGAGTCGGTCACCGAAGTGCGCGGTGGCAAGAAGTACACCAGTGAGCGGATGTTCTATCCCGGCTATGTGCTGGTGGAAATGGACATGGACGATCACGTGTGGCATGTGGTGAAATCCACTCCGCGCGTGACCGGATTCGTCGGCACAGGGCAGCAGCCCACGCCGCTTTCCGAAGAGGAAGTTCAGCACATTGTGTATCGCGTAGGCGAGTCGAGGGATAAACCCAAGCTCAAGGTCAAGTTTGAAAAGCATGAATCGGTACGCATCACCGAGGGGCCATTCGCCAGCTTCACCGGCATTGTGGATGAGGTCAACGAAGACCGTGAAACGCTGAAGGTGATGGTCACGATCTTCGGGCGGTCCACGCCGGTTGAGTTGGAGTTCAATCAGGTAGAAAAGGTGGCATAGGGCGCTGGGTCATGGGTACATTCACCACCAAGCTGCGCGTTTGGAACCCCGCGACTCCTTCGCGTGTCGAGGAACTTGAAGTAATCGTGGACACGGGAGCAGCCTACAGTTGGGTTTTGCGGTCACGCCTTGAAGGTTTGGGAGTGCGCGCGGTCCGCCGGATGCAGTTCCGTACGATTGAGGGGCGCATGATCGAGCGCGAGTTGGCTCCGGTTTTCGTGGCAACCGACGGTTTCACTGGCGGTGACAATGTGGTTGTTGCAGAAAAAGGTGACATGGAAGTTTTTGGTTCTCACACTTTGGAGAGTCTTGGAGTCACGGTTGATCCCGACAGTAAGAAGCTGATTCCGACGGTCGGATTGGCACTGACCGCTGTGAACGACGTGCCGCGACGGAAATAAACGCGAGCTTGGAGCTCGCTTGAAGAGAGATTATGGCAAAGAAAGCAACAGGTTCGGTAAAGCTTCAGATTGCAGCGGGCAAGGCTACGCCCGCACCCCCGGTCGGTCCGGCTCTCGGCCAGGCGCAGATCAACATCATGGAGTTCTGCAAGCAGTTCAATGCGCGCACCAGCGCGAAGGAACTGGAAGGACTCATCATCCCGGTTGTGGTGACGGTTTATAGCGATCGCACGTTTACCTTTATTACCAAGACGCCGCCGGCCTCGATTCTTTTGAAGCGGGCCGCCGGGATCGCCAAGGGATCAGGCACCCCGAACAAGGACAAAGTTGGCAAGGTCACGGCGCGGCAGGTGGAAGACATCGCTAAGCAGAAAATGCCGGATTTGAACGCCGCTTCGGTCGAAAACGCGATCAAGAGCATCCGCGGAACGGCACGGTCGATGGGCATTGAAGTGGTTGGTTAGATTTCGGTAGAGGCGTAGCTTGCTACGTCTCAAGTCGAGGACACTACGGCGCGCCAGAACAGCGGCGAGCGGTGGGAGACGAGGAAACGGAATGAAGAAGTCAGGAAAGAACATTACCAAGGCGCGCCAGGCAATTGAGAAGCGCCCTTACCCGATGCAGGAAGCGGTCACGCTCCTGCAGAAAGTCAAGTTCGCCAAGTTTGACGAGACGGTCGAAATCACCATGCGTCTCGGAGTCGATCCCAAGCATGCCGATCAGATGGTGCGCGGCACCGTCGTACTGCCTCACGGTCTGGGGAAGTCCAAACGGGTGCTGGTTATCGCGAGCGGGGACAAGATAAAGGAAGCCGAAGCCGCTGGCGCTGACTTCGTGGGCGGCGAGGAAATGGTCGAGAAGATCAACAAAGAAAATTGGACCGACTTCGACGCGCTGATTGCGACTCCGGACCTGATGAAATCGGTTGGGCGGCTGGGTAAAGTTCTTGGCCCCAAGGGTCTGATGCCTAATCCGAAGACCGGCACTGTCACGTTTGATGTCGGCAAAGCGGTGCAGGAAGTTAAGGCCGGCAAAGTCGAGTTCCGCACCGACAAAACGGCTCTGGTTCACGTCCCCGTAGGCAAGATTTCATTTCCGCCCGAGAAGTTGGTCGATAACGCCACGACTGTGATTACGAGCGTGGTGAAGGCCAAGCCGACCGTGGCCAAAGGGAAATATGTGAAGGGCTGTTATCTCAGCTCCAGCATGGGCCCGGGAATTTCGATTGACACTAGCGCGGTGGAAGCTGCTGCGAAGGCGTAACTGCCGAGCTTGCGCTCGGCTGGACGGGCGAGTCGCCCGTCACCACACAGGAATTAAAAGGAATAGAAAATGGCCGTTTCCAGAGCAAAGAAGGTCGAGCAGGTTGAGCTGCTGGGCAAAGAGTTGCAGAACGTCTCCAGCTTGATCGTGACTACGTATAGCAAGTTGACCGTGGCCCAGGATTACGAGCTGCGTAAGACTCTGCGATCTTCCGGCGCGAAGTATTTGGTCGTGAAGAACACTCTGGCTGAACGAGCGGCCAAGGGCACCAAGGTCGAAGAGGCTCTGAAGAACCTCACTGGCGTGACTTCGATCGCGTACACTTCAGGCGATCCAGTTGCCTTGGCCAAGGCTCTTTCCAAATACGCCAAGGACAATCCGGAGTTCACCTTCAAGTCCGGCGTGGTCGAAGGCCGAGTGATCTCGATTGATCAGATCCAGGCGCTGGCCACCATGCCCTCGAAGGAAGAGATCTACTCCAAGCTCCTGTTCCTGATGAACGCGCCGGCACAGCGCCTGGTAACGGTGATGAATGCCGTGGGACGAGACATCGCGGTCGTTATCAACCAGGGCGTGGAGAAGGGCAAGTTCAAGGCGGACGCGCCGGCGGGAGCGTAGGCGCAGAAAAGGTTTCGGGGCGGCGAGAGCCGTCCGAAAGGGTTTAGTTATCGGTAGTCGAGGGTTGCGCGGTCTCTGTCCCGCAGCGTGTCTGGCGCGGTGGTTCAGAAGCCTGGTCGCACTGGAAACTTTGACTGCAGATAGCGAAATCAGCAATCGATACTGTAGAGACATAGCTTGCTATGTCTCGCCAAAAAATTGGAGAAACGGACATGGCGGATCTGCAACAGTTGGAAGATCAAATTGTCGGACTGTCGCTGCTCGATGCAGCGCAGCTCGTAAAGCGCTTGGAAGAGAAGCTCGGCGTCTCGGCGGCGGCGGCTGCCCCGGTCGTGATGGCGGGCGGTGGCGGAGCGGCAGCGGCAGCTCCGGCGGAAGAGAAGACCGAGTTTAGCGTCGTCCTGAAGGAAGTGGGCGCCAATAAGATCAATGTAATCAAGGCGGTCCGCGAGGTCACTAGCCTCGGTCTGAAGGAAGCCAAGGACCTGGTCGACGGCGCTCCGAAGGCGATCAAAGAGGGCGTTTCCAAGGAAGAGGCGGAAACCATCAAGAAGAAGTTCACCGAGGCGGGAGCGACAGTCGAGGTGAAGTAACTGAATTCGATGGAGGACGGGCGTCCTCGCTCGTCCAGCCGGGTGGCGACACCCGGCCTCCATATATTTGGCTCTGGTGAAGCTTTTGGGACGGTGGTATCATCTATATCAATAACGCCGCTTCCTGCTTCATAGAGTGACTGCGACCATCCGATGTAACGAGCCCAGGAAGCGGGGGCGTGGTCGCTGACACGAGTTGGCAGACTGTTCCGCGGGCAGGGCGGAACGGGAACAGGCCTTTAGATACTGGCGCGGAAACGACACATTTCAACAGAGGCCAAGCGCTGCAACTGGCGCCTACGGGGAGTCATGTCCCTGCGGGCGCATACCTGTCTTTGCCATAGTACCGGTTCTTACGAGTAGAGTACCGCGGCGCGGCTGACGCGCCCTCACATTCCGCGGTTTTGTCGCAGCCCAATTGCTGCGCATGAAAGTTTGGAGTATCCGAATGTCAAAGAGCAATGGATTCCGTACCCGTTTTGATTTTTCAAAGATTCCAGCAACCATCCAGATTCCGAACCTGATCGAAGTGCAGAAGCGCTCCTACGATCGCTTTCTGCAAATGGATCGTTTGCCTAGCGAGCGCGACGACGGCGGCTTGCAGGCAGTTTTCCAATCGGTGTTTCCGATCACGGACTTCCGCAACGTCTCGCAGCTCGAGTTTGTGGACTACGCCATCGGCAACTGGGAGTGCAAGTGCGGCCACTTGAAGGGCCTGCATCACCTGCGCTCCACCTGCAAGAACTGCGGCAACACCATCGTTACCGATCCGTTTCATCCCGGAGACGTGCTCTGCAGCAAGTGCGGCACCTACAACGCCAACACACCGGACTTCTGCAACAAGTGCGGCGACCCGGTGGGACTGCAACTGAAATACGACGTGAGCGAGTGCGAAGAGCGCGGCATGACCTACTCTGCGCCGCTCAAGGTGACAATGCGTCTCACCATCTTCGATAAGGACGCGGAGACGGGAAATCGCTCCATTCGCGACATCAAGGAGCAGGAAGTTTTCTTCGGCGACGTTCCATTGATGACGCAGAACGGTACGTTCATTATTAATGGCACGGAACGTGTCATCGTCAGCCAGTTGCACCGTTCGCCCGGCGTTTTCTTCGAGACCGCGAACAATCGTACTTACTTCCTCGGCAAGATCATTCCTTACCGCGGTTCGTGGGTCGAGTTCGAATACGACCAGAAGAACGTCCTCTATGTTCGCATCGACCGCAAGCGCAAGTTCCTGGGTACGATTTTCCTGCGCGCCCTCGGCCTGCGCTCCGGCGAAGACATTCTGCGGACGTTCTACACCGTGGATCGCCTCGTGATTCGCGACAAGAAGCTTTTCTGGACGCTCGATCCCAACAGTGAAAAAGCCACAAACCTGTTGGGCATGAAGCTGGCGCACAGCATCAAGAACAAGGCCGGCGAAGAAATCGCACATTCTGGTCGCAAACTGAACGCCGCGACGTTGAAGGAAATTCAAAAGGCCAAGATCAGCGAAATCGAGGTCGATGTTTCCGACTTGGAAGGCGCCTGGGTGGCCGCGGACGTAGTAGACACCACCACCGGCGAAGTCCTGCTCGAGGCCAATTCGGAGCTTGCTCCCGACAAACTCGCCAAGATCCTCGATTCCGGCGTAGTTGAACTCAGCTTGTTCTTCCCCGAGCGCGACGATGTAGGCACAGTGATCAGCCAGACTCTGAAGCGCGACTCGGTAAAGACGCCGCAGGAAGCGCTGATTGAAATATACCGCAAGCTGCGTCCCGGCGATCCGCCGACGCTCGATACCGCGACGGCGTTATTCCACGGCATGTTCTTCGATCCGCGCAAATATGATTTCTCGCGCGTGGGCCGTCTGAAATTCAACATCAAGCTGTTTGAGAATCAGGACGCCACAAAGCTGGAGAATCGTACTCTCGAGCCTCAGGACTTTTACGGCACGATCGGCTATCTGCTCAAGCTGCGCAAGAACATCGGTTCGGTGGATGACATCGATCACCTTGGCAACCGCCGGGTGCGCGCGGTCGGCGAGTTGATGGAGAACCAGTTCCGCATCGGCCTGGTCCGCATGGAACGAGCCATCAAGGAAAAGATGAGCGTGTACCAGGAAATGTCCACGGCCATGCCGCACGACCTGGTCAACGCTAAACCGGTCATGGCGGCGATCCGCGAATTTTTCGGGTCCTCGCAGCTTTCGCAGTTCATGGACCAGACCAACCCGCTTTCGGAAATCACTCACAAGCGGCGTCTCTCGGCTCTTGGGCCGGGCGGTCTGTCGCGCGAACGTGCGGGATTCGAAGTCCGCGACGTTCACCCCACTCACTACGGACGTATCTGCCCGATTGAGACCCCAGAAGGTCCGAACATCGGACTGATCTCGTCGTTGAGCTGCTATGCCCGCATCAACGACTACGGCTTCATCGAGTCGCCTTACCGTCGTGTCAAGAACGGTCGGGTCGTCGATTACGTCAGCGTGGTGAATGCTGGAGACAGCGACCACAAGGTCGGCGATCACATCGAGAAGCATGAAATCGAAAAGATCAACGCCGAAATCAAGGATCGCCGAAAAAAGCCGGCCGAGGTTGAACCATTCTCCTTCTATCTTTCCGCTTGGGAAGAAGATCGGCACGTAATCGCCCAGGCCAACGTTGAACTCGACGACAAGGGCCGAATCGTCGGCGACCTGGTTAACGCCCGCAAAGCCGGCAACTTCGTCCTGGTTAGCCGCGACGACGTTGATTACATCGATGTGAGTCCGAAGCAGTTGGTCTCCGTAGCCGCGTCGCTCGTGCCTTTCCTCGAGCACGATGACGCCAACCGCGCGCTGATGGGCGCGAACATGCAACGCCAGTCGGTTCCACTGCTCCGCGCCGAAGCTCCCATTGTCGGCACGGGAATGGAAGGGGTCACGGCGCGCGATTCCGGCGCGGTCATTCTGGCAAAACGTAACGGCATTATTGACTCAGTAGACTCGGAACGCATCATCGTGCGCGTCGAGGGCGAGCACCATCCCGGGCAGCTCTCCCGCGAGGTTGGCAGCGACATCTACCAGCTCATGAAGTTCAAGCGCTCCAACCAGAACACCTGCATCAACCAGAAGCCGATCGTGATCAAAGGCCAGCGCGTCACCAAAGGCCAGGTGATCGCGGACGGTCCCTGCACCGATCACGGCGAGTTGGCGCTCGGCCGCAACGTGCTGGTCGCGTTCATGGCATGGCGAGGGTATAACTTCGAAGACGCAATTCTGGTCTCCGAGAAGCTGGTCAAAGAGGACTATTACACTTCGGTTCACATCGAGGAGTATGAGCTCGAATCCCGCGACACTAAGCTCGGACCGGAAGAAGTCACGCGTGACATTCCCAACGTCAGCGAGTCTATGCTCCGTAATCTCGACGAAGCCGGCGTCATTCGCATCGGCGCCAGCATCAAGCAGGGCGACATTCTGGTGGGCAAAGTAACGCCCAAGGGTGAAACTCAGCTCACGCCGGAAGAGAAACTCCTGCGCGCCATCTTCGGTGAAAAAGCCGGCGACGTGCGCGATGCTTCGCTGTACTGCCCGCCCGGAATCGAAGGCGTAATCGTGGACGTGAAAATCTTCTCCCGCAAGGGTCAGGAGAAGGACGAACGCGCCAAGGCAATCGAGGCGGCCCAGATTGGCAAGTTGGAACGGAACCTTTCGGACGAAATCCGGATTCTGACCGACGAGCGCCTGAAGCGGTTGGACAACATCCTGGGAGGCAAAGTGGTGCAGGCCGACCTGCACGACGAACGCACCAACAAGCGCCTGCTTACCAAGGACACAGTTCTCGATCGCGATACCATCGAGCGCATTTCGACCCGCAACCTCAAGCGCATCAAGTACGCAGATAAAGACCCGCGGGTCAATGAGCAGATCGACGAGATCGAAGAAATGACCTCGCGGCAGATCGACGTGCTCAAGAAAATCGTCAACGAGAGAAAAGACAAGCTCACCAAGGGCGACGAACTGCCGCCGGGCGTGATCAAGCTGGTCAAAGTCTACATCGCGATGAAGCGCAAGCTGAGCGTTGGCGACAAAATGGCCGGCCGTCACGGCAACAAGGGCGTGATCGCCCGCATTCTGCCGGAAGAAGACATGCCTTACCTCGACAACGGCACGCCGGTTGAGATTGTGCTCAATCCGCTCGGCGTTCCTTCCCGTATGAACGTGGGCCAGATTCTTGAAACCCACCTCGGATGGGCGGGACACGAACTGGGCGGCAAGATCGCCAAAATGCTGTCCGAGAACACTCGCGAGGATGCAATTCGACGCGAGCTCAAGGCCCTGTTCAAGGACACAGTGTTGGCCGATACCATCAGCGACCTCAGCGATGAGGAACTGATGGCCGTCGCTCCGACCCTGTCCCGCGGCGTCTTCACTGGTTCTCCGGTGTTTGACGGCTCCAAGGAAAGCGAGATCAAGGCGTTGCTCAAACAGTCGGGACTGCCGGAGTCCGGCAAGACCTACTTGTACGACGGCATGACCGGAAACAAGTTCGAGCAGCCGATCACGGTTGGCTACATTTACATGCTCAAACTCTCGCACCTGGTCGACGACAAGATCCACGCTCGATCGATCGGTCCATACTCGCTGATTACGCAACAGCCGTTGGGTGGAAAAGCCCAGTTCGGCGGACAGCGCTTCGGAGAAATGGAAGTCTGGGCGCTGGAGGCGTATGGAGCGGCGTTCATCTTGCAAGAGCTGCTCACGGCGAAATCCGACGACGTTTACGGCCGAACCAAGATTTACGAGGCCATCGTCAAGGGTGAAGCTGCCATGGAGCCGGGCGTTCCGGAATCGTTCAACGTGCTGATCCGTGAATTGCAGTCGCTGTGCCTGGACGTGGAACTCATCAAGGCCACCGAAAAGAAGCCGGCAGCCTTGGCCGCGGCAGATTAAGCAACGGTCGTTGGTCGTCGGCCGTCCGTCGTTGGCGGCCAGCGACCAACCGACACAGAATTTTAGAACCAGATCCGCAGTGCTTGCTCTTGAAGCTGCGGATCAAAAGATTTCGCTAGCGACGAACGACCAAAGACTAGCGACCGATTCGAGAGCCGCCCGCGGAGGCGTACTTCCGCAGGAAGCCGAGGATTACCTTGTTTCGTTCGAGCCCCTTTGACCTGGCAAACCCGATCGCCGATTTCGATGCTATCCGCATCAGCCTCGCTTCTCCGGAAAAAATCCGGAGCTGGTCGCACGGCGAAGTCACTAAACCGGAGACCATCAACTATCGCACCTTCAAGCCGGAGCGCGACGGCCTGTTCTGCGCCCGCATCTTCGGCCCGGTAACCGATTGGGAGTGTCTCTGCGGCAAGTACAAGCGCATGAAGCACCGCGGCGTCATTTGCGACAAGTGCGGTGTCGAAGTCACATTGTCCAAGGTCCGCCGTGAGCGCCTGGGACACATCGAGCTGGCATCACCCTGCTCGCACGTCTGGTTCTTCAAAGGACTGCCCAGCCGTATCGGCCATCTCCTCGATATCTCGCTGCGCGATCTCGAGTCCGTACTTTATTTCGAAGCCTACGTAGTAGTCGAGGCGGGCGAAGCGCCCGTAAAAGACCACGAAGTCATCAAGGACGAGACCAAGTACCGCGAACTGGATCAGCAGTTCCGGCCCACCGGCTTCAAAGCCATGATGGGCGCCGAAGCCATCAAAGAACTTCTCAAGCGCGTGGACATCGAAGGCCTGTCCACCGAACTGCGCGAGAAGATGAAGCACGAAAACTCGCTGCAGAAGCGCCTCAAGTACGCCAAGCGCCTGAAAGTTGTCGAGGCTTTCCGCAAGAGCGGCAACAAACCGAACTGGATGATCCTCGACGTGATTCCGGTCATTCCACCGGAATTGCGCCCGTTGGTTCCTCTGGACGGCGGACGATTTGCCACTTCCGATCTCAACGATCTGTATCGGCGCGTCATCAACCGCAACAACCGGTTGAAGAAGCTGATGGACCTGCACGCTCCGGAAGTAATCGTGCGCAACGAAAAGCGCATGCTGCAGGAAGCCGTAGACGCCCTGTTCGACAACGGCCGTCGCGGACGCGTTCTGCGTGGAGCCAACAACCGGCCGCTGAAGTCGCTGTCCGACACATTAAAAGGTAAGCAGGGCCGCTTCCGCCAGAACCTGCTGGGCAAGCGCGTCGATTACTCCGGCCGCTCCGTCATCGTTGTGGGCCCAGAGCTCAAGCTGCATCAGTGTGGTCTGCCCAAGAAGATGGCGCTCGAACTATTCAAGCCATTCATCTACCACCGCCTCGAGCAAACCGGGCACTGCACCACCATCAAGCAAGCCAAGGAAATGGTGGAGCAGCAGGAACCGATTGTCTGGGACATCCTGGAAGAGGTCATTAAAGACCACCCCGTGCTTCTGAACCGCGCTCCAACCCTCCACCGCCTCGGCATTCAGGCATTCGAGCCGGTGCTGGTCGAAGGCAAGGCCATCAAGATTCACCCCCTGGTCTGCACCGCGTTCAACGCTGACTTCGACGGCGATCAGATGGCGGTACACATTCCGCTGTCGCCCGAAGCGCAGGTCGAAGCCAGTGTGCTGATGCTTTCATCGCACAACATTCTTTCTCCCGCGTCAGGTCACCCGATCACGGTACCGACGCAGGATATGGTGCTCGGGCTCTATTACCTGACCAAAGCCAAGCCCGGCGCCAAGGGGGAGGGCCGCTCGTTCGCCAACATCGAGGAAGTATTGATGGCGCTCGAATCCGGCGAAGTGGAAACCTTGTCACCCATCCGTCTGCGCTATACCGGCGAAGTGATCGACCTGACCGCGACCTACGACGATCAGGACATCACCCACGCCGAACCAGTGCAGTATGAACGCAGCTTCCTGAACACGACCGTGGGCCGCGCCATTCTGAACGATCACCTTCCGCCGGGTATGCCGTTCATCAACGGCCTGCTCAAGAAAAAGGGCATCGGTCAACTGGTCAGCTACGGCTATCTCCGCTTCGGCCTCGAAGTGACGGTCAAGATGCTCGACGAGGTCAAAGACCTGGGCTTCCGCTTTGCCACCCGCGCCGGCCTGTCGATCGGTATCGACGACATGGTCATCCCGGACAACAAGAAGAGCCTGGTGAAAGACGGCGAGAAGCAGGCAGTGCAAGTCCAGCAACAATATCTCGACGGCGCCATCACCAACGGCGAACGTTACAACAAGGTCATCGAAATCTGGTCCGGCATCACCGAGAAAGTTGCCGACGAAATGTTCGGCCAGATGCAGCAGCGCGACAAGGAAGGTTTCATCAACCCGATTTACGTCATGGCCGACTCCGGCGCCCGCGGATCGAAACAGCAGATCCGCCAGCTCTCCGGCATGCGTGGTTTGATGGCCAAACCGTCCGGCGAAATCATCGAGTCTCCAATCACGGCCAACTTCCGCGAAGGGTTGACCGTGCTGGAGTATTTCATCTCGACCCACGGAGCCCGCAAAGGTCTGGCTGATACGGCGCTCAAGACCGCCGATTCAGGCTACCTGACTCGTCGTCTGGTTGACGTGGCGCAAGACGTAATCATCAGCGAATACGACTGCGGAACCGTCGACGGCATCTACGTCGCGGGTATCGTCGAAGCTGGCGAAGTCATCGAGCCCTTGCGCGACCGCATCGTGGGCCGCGTTTCACTCGAAAAACTCAAAGACTACGACGGCAACGTGGTTGTCGACATCAACCAGGAGATCACGGAAGAACTTGCCGTGACGGTTCAGGCTGCTGGTATCGAACGGGTGAAAATCCGTTCCGTGCTGACTTGCGAGTCCAAGCGCGGCGTCTGCGTCATGTGCTACGGCCGCAACTTGGCTTCCGGCCGCCTCGTCGAACTCGGCGAAGCTACCGGAGTCATCGCCGCCCAGTCCATCGGGGAGCCTGGAACTCAGCTTACGATGCGTACCTTCCACATCGGCGGTACGGCATCGCGAGTTTCCGAGCAATCGCGCTTGGAAGCCAAGACCTCCGGCACCGTGCGCTTTGTCGGACTCCAGACCGTCAAGGCCAAGTCCGGCGATCTGGTAGTCATGAATCGTCAGGGTTCGATTGCAGTTGTCGACGACAAAGGCCGCGAGCGCGAGCGTTACGCGGTCGTCTACGGCGCCAAGGTCAAGGTCAATGAAGGCGATCAGGTTCAACTCGGCAAGGTCATGGTCGAGTGGGATCCGTATACCTTCTCGGTCCTGACCGAAATCGGCGGAACCATCCAGTTCAAAGACCTTCAGGAAGGCGTCACCCTCCACGAAGAGGTGGACGAGGTCACCGGACTGTCGCGACATGTCGTAGCGGATTCGCCTGACGAGAAGCGCCAGCCCGCAATCGTGATCAAGGGCAAAACCAGCAAGCGTTACCTCATGCCCTCCCGCGCGCATTTAATGGTTCAGGACGGCGATACCGCTCACCCGGGCGACGTGCTGGCCAAGATCCCGCGCGAGACCACCAAGACCAAAGACATCACCGGTGGTTTGCCCCGCGTGGTCGAGTTGTTCGAAGCCCGCAAGCCGCATGAGACTGCGGTCATCAGCGAAATCGATGGCACGGTCAAGTTCGGCGAAGTCTCGAAGGGCCAGCGCAAGATGTATGTGATTGCCGACAACGGCACCGAAAAGGAATACTCGGTTCCGCGCGGCGTTCACATCAACGTGCAGGAAGGCGAGCGCGTCAAGGCGGGCGAACCGCTCATGGACGGCCCGCTCAACCCGCACGACATCCTGGCCGTGCTCGGCGAAAAGGAACTGCAGTCTTACCTGGTCAACGAAATCCAGGAAGTCTACCGACTGCAGGGCGTGAACATCAGCGACAAGCACATCGAAGTCATCGTTCGCCAGATGATGCGGTGGCGCAAGGTGGAAGACGTCGGCGATACCCAGTTCCTGCTGGAACAGCAAGTCGACAAATTCCGCTTCGCCGAAGAGAACGAGCGCGTGATTTCACAAGGAGGACGTCCAGCCACAGGCCGGCCGCTGCTCCTCGGAATCACCAAAGCCTCGCTCTCGACCGACTCGTTCATCTCAGCCGCGTCATTCCAGGAGACAACCCGCGTGCTGACCGAAGCATCGATTCAAGGCGCCGTGGATCACCTGCGCGGCCTGAAGGAGAACGTCATCGTCGGACGCCTCATTCCTGCAGGCACCGGCATGGAGTACTATCGCAACGTTCGCCTCTCGCCAGAAATGGAAGAAGCGGCCGCCAAGGTACAGGAAGAAGTCTCGCAAGCCTACGAGGAAGCCGAGCGCGCGCTCGAGCTGATGCGGCATGAAGGCGAGACCGAGGAACTGACGGCAGAGTAATTGCAAAAACAGCCGAAGGGCGGTGTTCAAGCCGCCCTTTCGCTTTTCTGTCTTGCTCTCATCCCCCATGGCCGCTAGTCCACAACAATTGCACGATCGGGAACGGGATATCACTTCCCAGTTGCGCGCCGTGCCGCGCCCAACTACTCTGGGACCGGTGGTTCTCCGCTTTCTACGCTTGCTGCGGCTGGCTTTCTGGCGCGCCTTTCAGCATGACGCGTTCGCCACTGCGAAGGCGTCTGCCTACTCTTCGATTCTCACTTTTTTTCCCGCGCTGCTGGTAGTGGGCTCGGTGCTCGCCAACTCCCGCAAGACCGCCGCCTACCTGCGCGAGATTACCTATGCCCTGGACAGAATCCTTCCCGCCGGAAGCGGCACCGCTCTCTCGTACCTGAAGGGAACCTCCCCGCGCTCCGTCGGCCTCCTGATCAGCGCGTCCCTCATCACCCTGTGGACTGCCTCCGGCGTCATGATTTCATGGATGGAAGGTTTCCGCCGCTGCTACGAGCTCCCGAAAATCTGGGGCCTGGTGAAAGAGCGCATGATCGCCTTCGCCCTGGTCATTCTGGCCGGGACTCCGCTGACCTTTGCGACCATCCTGGTGGCTTCCGGAAGCCGCATTGAACGCAACGTGCTGTTCCACCTGAACCACGAGTTCGGGCTGTACGTCCTGCTGATGTGGACCGCCATCCGCTGGCTCATCGCCACCCTCACCAGCATCGCCGTGATCGCGCTCATCTACCACAACGCCGTCCCCCGCACTCAGCCCTGGCACAGCGTTTTGCCCGGCGCCACGCTGGCCACGGTCTTGTGGTTCCTCTCGACGGCCTTGTTTGGATGGTATTTGCAAAACTACGCGGACTACAGCGTCATCTACGGTTCGCTCGGCGCCGCCATCGCGCTGCTGGTGTGGATGTACCTCATCTCGCTCGTAATCCTGGTCGGAGCCGAGTTCAACGCCATGCTCTTCCCCCGCGCATTCCTCGGCAAGGAACTCAAAGCCATGCCAACCCCGCAGACCGCAACCAAGTAACCAGCGTGCCGTTCCACAGATTCCCCGCATACCCTGTTACGAATTGTCATCCGACCGGAGCTTCCCATCCCGCAGGGAATGGGAGGCGGAGTGGAGGAACCTGCTGTTGCGCGCAGGCTACACCAATCCTGAAAATGCTCGCCCGGTGCCCTGCCTACAGGTAAGAACACCCCCACTCAAGCCAAAGGACGGCCTGAATCGGCCACCCGCCAACACTCTCTACAAAACACTCTTGCCTTAAAGTCCGCTTTAAGTTGTAGTGTGATGAATAGCGGACTGCGCTTCCATCTGTCCGTTATTCAGGACAAATCGAAAAAGCAGCAGGAGCAATGCGACGGAGGAAGCCCGATGCCACGGATCTCGAGACAAGAGTTCGAACGGCTGCCACTGCGGGTTCACGACTTTCTTGCCGGCGTGCCGCTTCATGATGTATGGGCCGTCGATCTGCCGCGGCCGCGCTCCGGCATCACGCTGGATGAGTTCCTGCCGGCGGCAAACGCGTGCCTGTGCACACCTCCGCCGGTCGTGCGCGCGCTCCTGGACATCCGTTTTTCCGTCGGCCGGCTATTTGGCTGGGATCGCGAGCCGGCCGCAACCGCCTGGGAGTCCTTCGCAACCCGCATGACCACCGCCGATCGCTCCAGCTCCCTCGCGCCCGCAGGCACGCGCGAGGGACTTTTCCGCGTCGTGTACCGCTTCGAGAACGAGCAACTCCTTGAGCTGATCAACCGTACCGCCCACGCAGCGCTGAGCGCTCTTGTCGAAACGGCAAATGGGTACCGCTTCTATTTCGGCGTTTATGTGCGCAGCGTCAGTCGCTTTACGCCGATCTACATGGCCCTGATCGACCCGGTCCGCAAGCTCGCCGTCTATCCGGCACTCCTGCGCAGCGTCCGCGCGAGGTGGAATAAAACCTTCGGCACTGCCTGACAAGGAACGTCGCGGTAGCGCCCAGCTCTAAAGGGTGGCCCGTCCAAGCTCGTTGCGGCTGCATTTCCCGCCACGAATTGTCATCCCGACCGGGGCTTCCCATCCCCAAAGGGGAGGAGAAGCGGAGTGGAGTGGAGGAGTTGCTGCGTCGGAACCCGACATGCCAGCCCCGCAAACCGCAAAAAGTAACCGGAAATTTCACGCCCAAGTTCACGCTGTCATCCTGAGGAAGTGCAAGCCTTCGCAAAGCGAAGGCTTGCCAACGAAGGATCTCTGCACTTTCTTTGCGCCGCTAAGTCTATACCCACTGCAAGTTGCCATCCCGACCGGAGTGGAGGGACCAGGTGTTCCGCGCAGGCTACAGCAATCCTGAAAATGCTCGCACGGTGCCCCAGCCTGCAACTGAGAACATCTCGACTCAAACCAAAGCACGGCTTGAGT
>Ga0206817_1105_pt2 | contig 23210 bp, 19 predicted proteins | sample Alteio_BWOrgCont_89_FD_152873 | JGI IMG/M metagenome (GOLD analysis project Ga0206817, IMG submission 152873) | Enriched cells from forest soil in Barre Woods Harvard Forest LTER site, Petersham, Massachusetts, United States -... | ecosystem: Environmental > Terrestrial > Soil > Temperate forest >...
AAGCCGCACTCGGATTACTCCCAGTTGGCTTGCGACGCGTTTGAGTTGATCCGTCGCGACGGTCCCATCTCTAAACAAAAAATGCGCGATGTGCTGGGCGGCAGCGTATCGTTTGTGGCTCTCGATCACGCGCTGGGGGAGTTGTGGTCCCGATTGCGAATCACGCGGGTCGACTACAATCCGGCCGAAGGCGCGTTCTGGGATGTGCTGTATCGCTGGTCGCCGGATGCGGTGCGGGCCGGAATCAACCTTTCGGTGGGAGAATCGCTCTCGGCGTTGATAACGAAATATCTGGATTGCGTGGTCGCGGCCGATCAGCAGGAGATGGAATCGTTCTTCGGCAACTTCGTTCCGCGCTCGCGAGTGAAGGAAGCGATCAACGCGCTGTTGGCCGCTCGCGAGTTGAGCTTCCTCCGGGTGGGCAACCGCTCGTCGATTCACATTACGCCGGCGAAGGCGGAGGCGGTTTCGCGGGTTTCGGGGCCGCGAGAAAAGCCAGGACCGGGGAAAGTTATCACGCCGCGAGCGTGATGCGAAGCTACTGACCGGTTTCTCCAAGGTCGACAGAATCGATTGAGGAAGCCAGATCCCATACCTAGAGAAACAGCGGCTAAAAGCCGGGGATGGGTTGAGGACTGTTACGATATGGCTGAAGCCATATCCTGATAAGAACCATGAGGATCCAGGTCGAAGATGAGTATCAAGAGAATCTTTGCAGTCGTGTGCGTAACCTCGCTGGTCGCGGCATCTCTGGCCGCTGCCCAGACCGGCCCTGGTAGTCCAGCCAAAGCAGAACCCGCATTGCCGTACATTCCCAGCCTTGACTTAACCGCGATGGACAAGTCCGTCGATCCCTGTGTGGACCTGTATCACTACTCGTGCGGAGGATGGCAGAAGAAGAACCCCATCCCGCCGGACCAGACTTCGTGGAGCGTCTACGGCAAGCTTTATCAGGACAATCTGTTGTTCTTGCGCGGCATTCTGGAGCAGTCTGGACCGGGTACTACACAGCGCGATGCGGTCACGCAGAAGATTGGCGACTTCTACGCATCGTGCATGGACGAGGCCACCGTCGAAAAGCGCGGGGCGGCTGCGATTCAGCCCCAACTGGATGCCATTGCTGGCCTCAAGTCGGTGCGAGACATGGCTCCGCTGGTCGCTGGCTTGCATCTTCCCTTCGGCCGCACCGTTCTGTTTGTCGCCGGCTCAACCCAGGATCCTGACAACTCCGAACAGGAGATTGCCGATCTGGACCAAGGCGGGTTGGGATTGCCGGATCGCGATTACTACACCAAAGACGATGCCAAGTCGAAAGACACTCGCGAGCGCTACGTCCAGCATGTGCAGAAGATATTTGAGCTCCTTGGCGACAATCCCCAGACGGCAAGGCAGAATGCGGAAACCATTTTGCGCATGGAAACGGCGCTCGCGAAAGCTTCCTGGACGCGCGTGGAACGCCGCGACCCTTACAAGCTGAAGAACAAGATGAAGCTCGGGGAACTTAATCAGCTGGCGCCGAATTTCGATTGGGCGGCATACTACAGCACGCTGCAGTATCCGAAGTTTGAGATTCTCAACGTCGACGCTCCCGCATTCTATAAGCAGGTGAACGCAGAGCTCACCGGCGAACCGCTGGAGAACTGGAAGAACTATCTGCGCTTCCATGTGGCCGATCAGTATTCTCCTTTTCTCTCTGCGAGTTTCGTGCAGGAGAATTTTGAGTTCTACCGCAAGTACCTTCGCGGTGCCAAAGAGATGCAGCCGCGCTGGCGGCGCTGCGTCCAGTACACCGATTACAACCTGGGCGAGGCGTTAGGACAGGCGTATGTGCGCCGGGTATTTTCGCCGGAGTTGAAGGCGAGCACGCTGGGGATGGTGACGCGCATCGAGGCAGAGATGGGACAGCGCATTCGCGGGCTCGAATGGATGAGTCCGGAAACCAAGCAGCAGGCGTTAGCCAAGCTGGCGGGAATTCGCAACAAGATCGGCTATCCCGACAAGTGGCGGGACTATAGTTCGGTAAGGATCGCTCACGACGACTTCGCCGGCAACATTCAACGCGCGGCTGTGTTCGAGCAGCATCGCGACATCAACAAGATTGGCCAGCCCGTCGATCACGGCGAGTGGGATATCTCGCCGACTACCGTGGATGCCTACTACAACCCGCAGATGAACGATATCAACTTTCCCGCCGGAGTCCTGCAGCCACCGCTCTACGACCCCAGAATGGATGACGCCCCCAACTACGGCGACACCGGCGGCACGATTGGCCACGAACTCACCCACGGCTTTGACGATCAGGGCAGCCAGTTCGATGCCAAGGGCAATCTCAAGAACTGGTGGACCAAGGACGACCGGGAAAAATTCGACACGCGCACCAAGTGCGTTGCCGATCAGTACTCAAAATATGTGATGGTCGATGACGTCCACATCAACGGCCAACTCACGCTGGGCGAAAACGTGGCTGATCTCGGTGGCGAAATTCTGGCCCTCATGGCCTGGAAAGATGCGACCAAGGATAAGACTCTTCACCCCATCGACGGGCTGACTCCCGAGCAACGATTCTTTGTCGGCTTTGCGCAATGGGATTGTGCCAACATGCGGGACGAAGATCTGCGAGTGCGCGCCATGACCGATCCGCATTCTCCGGCGCAGTTCCGCATCAATGGTGTGGTCGTCAACATGCCGGAGTTCGGGCATGCATTCTCGTGCAAAGCGGGACAGCCGATGGTGAATCCGCCGGAGAAGGTGTGCAAGGTCTGGTGAGTTCGGGCTTTTTCGGCAAGCCAGCGCCCGACCGCAAGGTTGGGTCTGGCAGCCCCGATCAAGACAGAATCAGTTCTCGGTGACTTGTGGGGCTTTCGGGGCTGCTGGCGCGTGAGGTGCTGCCGGTGGTTTGGGGAGACTCGGACTCTCCGGCGCCTCTACGATGGATGAGGCTTTCCGAATCTCGATGGTTCCGTGCTCATTGTTGACGACGACGTGCGGTCCGCCTCCGCCGACGGTTCCGGTGGCGATGGCCTGGTCGTTTGCATTGTCAATCTTGAGCTGATCGAAATCGGTCTCGACTTCGCCGTTGCGGGCACGCGCATCCAGCTGGAAGCCCGCCTTGTCCGGCAGGTAAATCTGAATATCGCCTTTGCGATTGTCGACCTGCATGCTGCCCATTTTGTTCATGCGCAGCTCAACCGAGCCGTTTTCATCCTGCAACCGCACATCGCCCGAGACGCCGGTCAGGCGAATGTCTTTCGATCGCGTCTTCAGGCGCAAGGGACCGATTACATCCGAGGCCTGCAAGTCGCCGGAGTCCAGGTCGAGATCGCCGTCGAGCCGCGAGAAATCCATGTCGGTGCGAGTTGATTTGAACACCACCGGCTGGCTGATCTTGGCCAGCTTCACGCTTTCCATGAATTCGCCATCCAGATGGACTGCGCCTTTTACGTCCTCGATCGAGACGTCGTTGGCGCGGCCTTCGATGGAGACGTCGGAGGCCACTTGCGAAACTCGCGCTGAGCTGTGATCCAGGTTGAGGCTGACTTTGCCGTTAATGTCGGTAGTGGTGACGTCGCCGTGCGCGCTGGTGATGTCGAGGTTGCCGTCGCGGCCGACGATGCTGACATCGCCGTAGCGCGTGGAGATCAGAATCGCAGCCTTGCGGGGAAGGGTAACGTCCAAATCCTCTGCCACCCAATGATCACCGGCGCCCTGGTTGTTCGCGTTCAGGGTCACAACCGTCCCGCTGACGTTGATCTGCGGTTTCGTGCCGGCGTTCCATTTGTCGGCTTCCCCCTGATTCTCGGCGTTGATGCGTTTGTGGACGACGACGCGGATCTGATCGTCCTCCGAGGCAATGATATTCACGGCGCCGCGAGTGTCAGTAATGTGGAGGCTGGCGCCGCCGGGAAAGGTTTGAGCGATCTGATCGTCGAAGTTGTATTTGGATCCGAAAAACGGAAAGTCGCCGCCGTCGTCGATGTTGATGTGATCGCCGATTTCTCCCCAGTTGAGTCGGGAAGCCTGTGTAGCGATCAGCCCGAAGACGATAATGGCAATGATAAGAAAAATGCCGCCAGCGCTGATTCCCGAAACCCGCGTCCCCTGCCTTTGTGCTTGCTGATACTCGATCAGCTTGATCACGCCCGAGATGATGAGCAGCACCGGCCAGTAGTGGGCAAACCAGTGGCCGAGGTTGTGCCAGTCCAGCACGCCCATGGTTCCGAGTAGAAAGACAGTACCAAGAGCGATGAGAATGATCGGACCAGAGAACGAACGCCGGTGGCGGGGCGGAGGAATCTGCACCGAGCTAGCCATTTCTCACCTCACTGGGAGGCATCTGAACCTCGCCCGTCACGCTGCCCGTTGGCCCCGGTCCGGGCGGCATGGGTGGAGTCGGCGGTGGCGTCTTGCTCTCCAGCAACTTGGTGATGCCGATCGCCAGCAGCAGCACCGGCCAGGTACGGTGCCAGCGTGGGCCACCGTAACTCTCGAGTAGTGAAAGAACTCCCACGGTAACTAACACGACCGGTCCGATCATGGTTCGTCTGCGGCCACTGCGGCAATAAGACATTCGCCGAGAACCAACCAGGCCCTCGCGCACGGCAAACATCCACACTCCCAGGCCAATCAGAAAGAATGGCCACACCCGGTGCAATTCGAACTCGAAGACGCCCGCGGTCTGCAATAAGAACAGCACACCCAGACCAATCAGAACTACGGCCGCCGTGGGAATCCTGGGGGCGGGAGTTCCTTCCATTGCCTGCGCGGGCTGCATCGGTTGTCCAGGCACCACAGGTTCCGCGGCTCCGAAAGCCTGAGCCAGGCCGAAAGGGTCAGGAGCGGGCTGCCCCATCTGAATGGCTTTGGCGGTGCGCACGGCATCAATGATTTGCCACACGTAAAAGAACGCGATACCCAGGCCCAAAATCGTATTCACGCCACCGTTGTCGGTAACCGACTCGCCCCACACCAACAGCGTGAAAATCACCAGGTGCGCCAGCCCCTTGGCATACTGACCGCAGTAAACCGCGCCCACGCCGAAAGGAAAGAATCCGGCCAGAATGCCTGCTAACGCGGCGTTTGGTCCAGTACCCGGCGTGATGGGGGCTGTGGATGGAACGAATCCTACCGCCGGCGGCACGACTGTCGGCTGCACACCCTGCAGTCGATCCGCCAGGCAGTTCTCGCAATAGATCACCCCCTTCACGTCGCGCGTGCAGTTGGCGCATAGCGGCTTGCCGCATGTGCGGCAGTACGCCACAGGCGCAATATCGGGATGGTTGGCGCAGTTCATGAAAACCTCCTGTGTGGGGCCAGTATCACTACAGGTGGGTTATCCGTTAAGGAGGCCAGTATCACCTGGCTCCCTTCTTGACTGTAGTTGCGATCCTGTCTGGGTTCGGGCTGTCCACTGGTGTTGTCGTTCCGTTGATGCCGGTCTTTCGGTTCCTCTTGGGGCGCGGGTTCAACCGGCATAGTGGCTCGTTTAAACTCTCGCACCCGCGATTCGATCTCATAGACGAAGCGGATATTTTCGTAGTACTTCACGACTTTGCCGGAAGTCGCGTAGTAGTTGCGTTTGATGGCGCTGGGCCGCAGATCGGCGTGACGCAGGTCGCCCAACTTGACTCCAGCCATGCTCATGGTGATGGACAGAGAGAAGAATGCCATGCCAAACGACATAGCAAAACGCGGCTGCTTGGCAACGCCGAGGATCGGGCTGACTACCAGGTTCGCCCAACCCTGCAGACGATCAAGCCATGAACTTTCCGCCTGAGCCTTCGCAGTTCCATGCAGGCGAACGGTGTCGATCCCTGTGGTCGCGGCCAGAATGTTGTTCACCAGGGTGACTGGAGGCTCAACTTCGACGAGTTCGTGCAGCCAGCGCAGGCCGGCATCGGCTTCCGCCAGGAGCGGTCCGCAAGTCGGACACCCCCGGGCGTGAGCCTGGAAGCTCTCCAGCCTATGGCCGCTCAACCGCTGGTCGAGGGCTTCGCTAAGGAGAGCGTCGAACTCGGCGCACTGCATACCGTTCTTGTTTTCCGCTGCCATCACATCACCTGTTTATATGTACGTTGTAGCAGGCGCGCAAGTTCCGCTCGCCCGCGGTTTATTCTTGACTTCACGGTTCCCTCCGGCACCTTCAGCACCGTGGCAATCTCTTTGTAATCCATGTCTTGCAGATCCCGCAAAATGACGGCTTCGCGCAGGTCCGGAGACAGCTTCTGTAGCGCCTTGTGTACCGTTACCTTGACCTCGAGGCTCTGCGCCCGCGCATCCGGCGTCAGGGCATTATCGTGGATTTGCTCGCTCAGCGGCATGGCATCTTCGTGCTCCGATGGCGGCGTATCCAGCGAATCGGTCATGCGGTCCTGCTTGCTCTTGCGGAAGTGATCGACCAGCAGGTTTCGCGTGATCGTGGTTACCCAGGTCATGAAGGCGCCGCGTTCGACATCATAGGATTGAAGGGTGCGATACATCTTTATGAAGACCTCCTGGGTGAGGTCCTGGGCATCGTCACCGGAGCCCGCAAAGCGGTAGCAGATGTTGTAAATCCGCCGGTGGTAGCGCTGCACGATTTCCTCCCACGCAGCCGCATCGCCCGCAATACAGCGGCGGACCAGCATGGCGGCGAGTTGCGCGTCTTCCAACCTTGCACTCCTGGAACTCCTGGCTTCTTGACCCGGCTAGTACGATAGCCTTAACACTAAACAATAGATACGTGTTGATGGTCCCAAAAGTTCTTGAATTCTATGAGACTAGGCATTGTAACAGGCTGTAAAGTGGAGCGAAGAAACAGCGAAAATAAAAATCACAACGGACGCGGGGTAACATCAAGCGCTGAGTCTTTGGGTTTCCTCGGTGTAATTTCGTGTCCTTTGTGGTTTATAGAACTTAAGCTTCAGCGAGCCGCCGTCTGCCGCGGAGCCGCAAATTCCACGTTGATGAAGACCTCAGTCTGCACCGGTCCCCTTGCTAGACGCCGAGGCGGGTAGGTTGAGTTTTTCACCATTGACAGCGCGGCGTTGCTCAAACTGGGATCCGAGTTTTGCAGAACTTCCGCCTCAATCACTTTCCCCTGATCGTCGGTGCTGGCATGGACAACCACCGGTTCAGCCTTACCGGAGTGTCCTGCGGGGGACGCGGCGAATGCGGGAATCCAAACCGCAGGGATTAAAACGATTCCCGGGCCTCGCGCCAGCATTTCCTTCGTGGGGGTGAACGAGGCGGGGTCGGGAGGGCCGGCGTCTTCAAGAGTATCCACGTGGATCTGAAGCACGGTGTCTCCACTCTCCACGATCGAAATCTGCCGGGCCAGCGTGCGTCCGTGGAAATGCAGGGCGTCATTGTAATCGTAAACCGTGTAAATTCCGGGGGCATCGGAATAGATCCGCAGCAGCGCCGAGTTCGTGTCCACGCAATATTCGCGCTCCTGCCACTGGCGCCCCTGCGCGGCGCCCACACCGTCGCCTCCCGAAAGCAAAGCGCACATGACGTCCATGCCGCGCCATTGCGCGCTCGCCAGCCTAATCATTGTGCCCGGACGAACATTGTCCATCGGCCAAATGACCGCCCCGCGCACCATCTGGAGACGGAGCGGAATGGGGCCTGGCGTTTTCTCATCGTAAGGGACGCCGTACTGAAACACCCGCATCTGCGAGTAATCGCCGAGCCGCGCCGTCCATCGCCAGTAAGTCTGCCGGGAATAGTGAATCTCATCCATCTCGCCGGAGCCAGTGTAGGGGGTTTGGCCGCTCGCGGTGAAGGAAACCTTGATATGGAAAGCGGGACCGCCCGCGGCGTACAGCTCGCTTCCATTTTGCCGCGCCCGTTCCAGCAGATTCAGAACCAACGCGCGGTTTTCCGGGTTCGCAACCTTCAGCGTGGCCCCGGTTGCCAGTTCCAACGGATCGGCCGGCAAAGCAGTGACTGCAGGAGCAGTCTGAGAAAAAGTGAATGAACTCACGACGATTAACAGGAAAATAATCGAAGATCGAACCGAAGCCATACCTCGCTCCATCGCGATATTGCTGGCAATCTCAGAACTCGCTAGCGCAGAAGCTGCTAGCGCAGAAGTTGCTAGCGGAAGACCGGTCCATCGTACTGTGCGACCACCGTGACCTTCGCGATAGCCGACTTAAGTATAGTGCCGTCGCCGACAACAAGGGCAATCACGTGATAAATTCCGACAGCCCTGGCGGTGAAAATTCCGTCTTGGCTTATGCTCGCTCCATGTTCCCGAACCGACCAAACGATCGCCGCCGACGCCGCCGCGCCCCTCACTTGAGCAGAGAACCTTTGTTCCTCCCCGGCATTCAAGGTTAGACGAGGCGGATCCACCGTCAGTGACAGCGCTCCCCGGTGATCAATCTGGGCAGCGACAGGAATAGCCAGCAAAAGCGGAACAACTAACAGCAGGCAAACGATACGCAGAGGCATGACCCACCTCAATTTCAAGGCGACTATAAGCCTCCGGACACAAGATCCGAAGGATTCATTTCTCTGTTTCTTTCCGCCACCAGCTTGTTTCCCCGGTTTCCACCAGGCTTCCCGTGCCCGTAATCTTAGATGCAAAACAGGGATTTTTCCACCCCCTCGCGCGGGGGGTGTTCAGTCCCATGACATGCTTTACGGGATGTCCCGAGACGTTTGTAAAGGATGTCATGAGACGGAACACACAGAATGCGGAAGAATGGGGCACCCTCGTTTATTTCTTGCTCCGCGACTAAAATCCCCACCCCAGCAAAAAACGCTTGGATGGGGCACCCAGAAACCTGCCACCCGCCAAAAATAGTTGTTGACCGACCAGTGATCGAGGGTTATTCTATAGCGAATAAAAAGCGAATATACGCTTATGGCCTCCCCTTCTCTCTTTCCCGACCCCAAGCCCAAACTTGTGGGAATTGCTCGGCTGGCTTCGGAGGGAGAAACCCTGCGGCAGGGGCACGAGGTTGAATACTTCACGCTTCCGGTGCGTTCGCTGCTCAATCGTTGCACCGGGGTGCGCATGCCCTTCACCTGGACGATCAATCCCTACCGTGGATGCGAGTTTGCCTGCAAATACTGTTATGCCCGCTACACCCACGAATTCATGGAAATGCGCGACGGTGTCGATTTCGAGCAGAAGATTTTCGTGAAGCAACATGCGGCCGAGCTGCTGCGGCAGGAACTTCACCACGTCAAGCCGGGAGAAGAAATTGCGCTCGGCACGGCTACGGATCCCTATCAACCGGCGGAGCGGCGCTTTGAAGTGACGCGCGCGATTCTGGAGGAATTCGCCCGGCATCGCGGATTTGAACTCGGCATTGTGACGAAATCTAATCTCGTGCTGCGGGACATCGACATACTCCGGCAGATTGCGCAAAACAACCGTTTGTTTGTGAACGTAACCATCACCACGCTGAAGGTGGACTTGGCGCGCATTCTGGAACCGCGAGCGCCCCGTCCCGATCTCAGGCTGGAGGCCATGCAAAAGCTGAACCAGGGGGGAGTTGCGGCAGGCGTGATCTGCGCGCCCGTGCTTCCCGGTATCACCGACTCGCCACGCGATCTGGAGGCCCTCGTCCGAGCCGTAGCCAAAGCGGGCGGAAAATACGTCTTCGCCAATTCCTTGTTCCTGAAGCCGTGCTCGGCGGCTGTGTTCCTGCCGTTTCTGGAGAAGGAGTTTCCTCAACTGGTCGAAAGCTACCGGCTACGCTACAAGGATCGGGCGTTTCTTTCGGCATCGTATCGCAAGCGGCTTTCGCACCTCATGGCGCGACTGCGCGAGAAATACCGGATCCGCAGCGACTACGACCGTTACAGCCAGCGATCGCATCCTGCTCCCGAGGTTGAATCTGGCGGGCAAATGAATTTGTTCTGAAAACATACGCGCGTAATGAGACGGGAGCTCTGGCAGCATTTCTGATTCAGCTCGCAAAAGGTAGAATCATCCGGTCCCCGGACCCGCATGCTAACGCCGCCTTCCACGCGCAAGACGAAACCGCCGATCTTCCGTTATGTCGGTCTGGCGGTGTTTTTGCTCTTTGTGCTGTTCTACCAGTTGCGCGTGGCGATCGACATTTTGCCGGGCGAAAAGATAAATGTGCCCTCGTTTGAACCGGCGACGGCCAGCGCATCTCTGGAAACGGTTTCACCGGAGGCCGAGAAGGCGGGATTGCACCGTGGTGATGTGCTGCTCTCAATCAACGAAAAACCCTACACTGGAACCTCCGTGGTCGCGAGCGCCATCGCTCAGGCACGGCCGGGACAAAATGTTGACGTGAGCGTTCGTTCCGCCGCGGGTGTGCATACGGTCGCACTGCCGGTGACGTCAGGTCAGAGCAGAATCCCGGACTTTGTGCTGAATGTTCTTGTGGGCGTCGTTATGCCGTCGGTCTGTCTCCTGCTGGGTTGCTGGGTGGTTCTGGCGAGACCGAGAGACATGCTGGCGTGGTTGCTGCTCGCCGTGCTGCTCGGCTTCTCAGAACTTCTGGGGGTACACAACATTGAAAGCTGGGGCCCGGGATGGCGCCTGGTGGGGACGTTTCAGACTTTAGGAGTCGCCCCCTTGTTGGCGCTCCTCTGGCCGGTTTCGATGTTTTTCCTGGGCATGTATTTTCCCGAACAATTTCCGCCGGGGGACCGGATGCGGCGCATCTGGAAATGGATGGCGTGGATTCTGGCGCTTCCATTTGCGATATTCAGCGTTGCTCTGGGGGCGGTGACGGCTATAAGCGCAGTCAACTATGCGGCAGCCGCACGACTCTACCGGATTCTGCACCCGTTGTTAATCTTGTATCACGCTCTGACCTACGTGTTCATCAGCTCGTTCTTTGCTGCCATCTTCACCAAATCGGCGATGGCGATTTCACCGGATGCCCGGCGCAGGTTGCGGTTACTCTACTGGGGCGCGACGTTCGCCATGACGCCGGGCCTGGTCGTTACCGTTTCCGAAAGAGTGGTGGGACCAGCGGCTTCGGCGACTATTCCCGAGTGGCTCAATTCGTTTGCGCTTCTGATGTTGCTGCTGTTCCCGCTCACGCTGGCGTATGTGATCGTGGTGCAGCGGGCGATGGATGTGCGGGTGGTCATCCGGCAGAGTCTGCAGTACGGGCTGGCGAAAAGCGGAATACGCGTGCTTCAATTAGTCGTCATTGCGATTGTGATTGGCATGGCTTTCGCGCTGGCGGGCAACTCCAACCGGGTGGGAAAAATGATTGTGATTGCGGTGGCGGTCACGGTGGGGCTGAGCATCCCTCGATTGGGCGAGCGGCTCCGCATCTGGACTGATCGCCGCTTCTTCCGCGAAGCTTACAACGCGGAGCAATTGCTGAGCGACCTTAGCGATCAAGTGCGCGGCATGGTGGAAACGCGTCCACTCATAGAAATGGTGGCAACGCGTCTCGCCGATACTTTGCACATTCCGAAAGTGGCAGTGCTGTTGGGCAGCGGCGGACCTTATCAAACAGCGTACGCGCTGGGCTATGACACTGTTCCGGAGGTGGTATTTCCGTCCGGCGCGGGGGCGGTCAAAGCGTTGCAGAAACAGAAGGAGCCGGCACGGGTTTACTTCGACGATCCCAATTCATGGCTGTATCGCGAACCGGACTTAACTGAAGAGGATCGTGGCAAGCTGGCCAAACTCCAGGCCGAGCTACTGCTCCCGCTGAGTGCTCGTGACCAGTTGCTGGGATTCATCAGCCTGGGAGCGAAGCGTTCGGACGAGCCCTATTCTGGCACCGACGTGCGCCTGCTGAAGTCAGTGGCGGCACAGACGGGACTGGCGCTGGAGAATGCGCGTCTGATGACGGCCATTGCTGACGAGGTAGCGCAGCGCGAACGCTTGAACCGCGAAGTGGAAATCGCCCGTGAGGTGCAGGAACGGTTTTTCCCGCAGACTTTGCCTCCAATTCGAGGCATCGAGTACGCGGGCGCCTGCCGGCCCGCGCTCGGTGTGGGAGGCGATTACTACGATTTTCTGGCGCTGCCCGGAGGGCAGCTGGGAATCGCGATTGGCGATGTATCGGGCAAGGGCATTGCCGCGGCCCTGACCATGGCCAGCCTGCAAGCCTCTTTGCGCGGCGAAGCCACGCGCATGACCGAGGATCTCGCGGCGCTGGTGAGTAACGTCAACCGGCTCGTCTATGAAGCTTCGTCCGCCAGCCGGTATGCGACCTTCTTCTATGGACAATACAATCCCGCTTCGCGCCAGCTCACCTACGTGAACGCCGGCCACAATCCGCCGATGCTGTTCCATCGCTCGTCTAATGGATGGCAGCTCTCGCGGCTCGAAACTGGGGGGACGGTGGTTGGCTTACTCGAAAGCTTTCCCTATGAGCAAGCGAGTTTGACCGTCGCTCCGGGAGACATCTTTATCGCTTTCACGGATGGCATCAGCGAAGCCATGAATGTTGCCCATGAGGAGTGGGGCGAGGAACGGATGATCGAAGCTATCCACGGCTGCGGGGCGCTAGCGCCGTCCGAAATTATTGTTCGCGTGATGCAAGCCGCGGATGGGTTTGTTGCCGGAGCCAAACAGCACGATGACATGACGCTGGTGGTAGTCCAGGCGAGGCCGGAGCCCGGCGAGTAGGTGTTGGCCTCGGAGATTCTCGCGGATCGCCTCCAGTCGAGCGGATTCTCTCACGAGCTTCTATAATGACTGCTCCCAGAGAGCGTGATGAATCCCCCGAATTCGCAAGCTGCACCCAGCCCGCCTCCGCCAACAGCAGCCCACAGACCTGAGTTCTTCGTGCAACTCGATCGATTCTGGCAGCGGGTTACCGAGGGACTTGAACTCAGCCAACTGTGGAAGCAGTTCAGCGCCGATGCTCGCTCCAGCTACCGGCTCTACCACCGTGACTTTCAGGCCCGGGCGCCGCAAGAGGCCCGCAAGCGGAGCTTCTGGCATACGGCGCAAGACTACGCCTGGGCGATTCTCGAAAAGCTGACGCCGGCGCGGCGAGTGTTGTTGCTTCTGGGAGTTTTGCTTCTGGTGTTTCCAGCAGGCGGTTTTAGCTATCACGGAAAGTCGGGAGAGGTCGAAATCGTCGAGTTCGACCTTCGATTCTGGGGCGGGACCGTGCTGTTCGTCCTACTGATGCTCGAAGTCGCAGATCGTGTGGTGATGAAACGCGACCTCGAGATCGCCCGCGACATCCAGAAGTGGCTGCTGCCGGCGAAGCCGCCCCAGGTGCGCGGCTTGGACATTGCTTTCGTCACTCGTCCGGCGAATACTGTCGCGGGCGATTTTTATGACGTCTTCGCCCGGCCGGCCAGCGACTCCACTGAACCGCACTTTCTGCTGGCGGTCGCCGACGTCGCCGGAAAAAGCATTCCGGCAGCGCTGCTCATGGCCACCTTCCAGGCTAGCCTCAAAACGCTCTCGGAGACTTCCTGCTCTCTTGCTGACCTGGTGACGGGCATGAATCACTACGCCTGCACCAACAGCCAGAGCGGACTACGCTTCACGACGGCCTTCCTGGCGGAGTTCGATCCCGCCAGCCGTGCCTTGACCTACATCAATGCCGGACACAACACGCCTATTCTGCGGCGCGGTTCAGGAGCAATCGAACGCCTTTCAATCGGCGGACTGCCCCTGGGAATGTGGGCGGACAAAACTTACGAGGCCGGGTGCGTGATCCTGCAACCGGGCGATTGGCTGGTGGTCTTCACCGACGGCGTAGTAGAAGCGGAGAATAGCGGCAAAGAAGAATACGGGGAACAGCGGCTCCTCAACGTTCTGCAGGCAGGGGTGACGGCCACGCCGGACCAACTGCTCCGGCGGGTGATGGGCGATCTCGATGCATTCGTCGGCCCCACTCCGCAGCACGATGATGTGACCTGTATGCTGGTGAAAGCCTAAGGCTGTGCCGGGCGAACACTCTGGTCCGGAGCCAGCTAAAGATCAAAATCAAAGGCTGCGGACAAGTGTGTCCGCGCTACACGACGTTAGGTCTTCAACGCCTCCGCATACATTCGATGAAACGCGTGCACGCCCCTCTCCTGCTTCACGCTATAGCGCCCCCGCTCGTAACTGCGTGAATGCAGGTTTTTCTGCACTGTCTCGCAGATCGCGACGTCTTCAATCTGAATCTGATCGCTGAACTCGACTGAGTCGCTGGCGGCTTTGCTATCGAAAGCGGGCTCGGGAAGGTACCACTCGAAGACCGCCACGGAACGCTCGACGCCGAGTGGCAGAACGATATTCAGCGAAACGTTGTCGGGATAACAGTTGAGCATCCAGTTGGGAAAGATCCAGAAATAGTCGGTGGTCAGATCATCGCGGGATTCCTGGTAGCGGCGTGGAGCGGCGTCCCCAGGCTGCGCACCCCGGATTGGGCTGAACTGCCGCACATGACGCGTATAGGCCTCAACCGTGTACGCACCATAGTCCAATTCCCGGTTCAATCCCGGATGTACGCTGGGCAAGTGATAGCCCTCGAGATAATTGTCCACATAGGTCTTCCAGTCGCATTTCATCTCATAAGTCCGGCGCTTGAACAGCTTCATGCTGGCAAAATCGGAACCTTCGACCTGCCTTGGAAGATCGCCCAGGCTCTTCACCAACGCGTCGGCATTGGGGTCAAAGTTGACGAAGATCAGGTTGAACCACTGCTCGGTGCGGACCGGCGTTAGCGCGAATTGGTCAGCTGAGAAGCCGGCCTGGCCTTCGAACTCGGGAGCGCTGATCAGCGATCCATCCAGCCCGTAGGTCCAGCCGTGGTAGCGGCAGCGGAACACCTTGCGCGAACCGCATCCCTCCGCAGGGGGCCCGGCGCGATGGCGGCAAACATTGTAAAAGCCGCGCAACTCACCACCCGCGCCGCGCACCAGCAGCAGTGGCTCGCCATGGAGTTCGGTGGTAAAGAAGTCACCGGGAGCCGCCACCTGGTGGCCATGGCCCACCACCTGCCAGGTCTTGCCAAAGATCTTCTCGTGCTCCAGTGCAGGTACAGACGGATTGGTATAGAAGGAAGCCGGAATCGACCAGGCACGGCCAATATCGGGATCGATTTGCAGGGATTCGATGGAAACCGTCATGCGCGGTGCGTTCACGGATAAACGGCATTCTAAATCGTGATTTCACCAAAAGAGCGAGGTGGTTGACGAAATTTGTCACGGTTTCACATTTTGAGTCTTCTGGTTGAACCGGGCCCTGTCCTCGAATTACTTCGATCCTTTCCTGCGTATGGCAGTCATGGGACTTACTTGGCAGTGATTTCGCTCCAAGACGGCGGTTCGCGATGGCAACCGAATTGCCAGTAGTTTGGGGTCGGGTCCGGGAAACTCACCCTTTGCGGAGACATTGTGAAACAGAAAATGCAGAAACAAAGAGGCTTCTCACTTATCGAACTCCTGATCGTGGTGGCCATCATTCTGATCATCGCGGCCATTGCCATTCCCAACTTATTGCGGGCGCGTATTTCAGCCAACGAGGCTTCTGCGGCGAGCTCGATTCGCACTATCAACACGGCTGAAGTCAGCTTCTATTCGACTTACCCGGCGAACGGCTACTCGGTCGGCGCGCCTTCAGCGGGCCTGGTGGCACTTGGGCCGGGAGCAGCAACCTGTCCGGCGGGCGGCCCGCTGGTCACTGCGGCTTGCCTGATTGACAACACCCTTTCGCTGGCTTCGACTATAGCCACAGCGAAGAGCGGCTACTACTTTAACATCGGCCCGGCCAGCGCCCCTCCGAACACAGTCTACACGGCTGGCGGCTCGGCTGCTTCATTCAACCAGAGCGGCGTGCGCGGCTTCTGTTCCAACGCTGACGGCGTAATCCATGCCAACCCAGCGCAGAATGGTGCCCCGACGACAGTAGCTGCGACCTGTTACGGGTACGCACAGCTGCAGTAGTCTGAATTTGGCAAAGTACCTGGGGGAGAGTACGAACCGGGGAGCAGCGGAGGGATCCGTTGCTCCTTATCGTTTTTGCGGCAAACCATGTCGCTGCGTCCGAGCGACAGCTGGCTCAAAATCAGCCTGGCCCCAATCTCATTCGCAATGTACCAAAATGACACAACTTGTCATCCTGCCGACAAAATCTGCTAGAAACAACCCTTCCGGGAGCAACCTGCTTTATGCACAAGGGTTACCGAAGATTGCTGGGCCCTTGAAAACAAACCACGCCTCGGGATCGGAACCCACCCTATAGTAACTTCTGCTTCTGGCCGCTAAAATGCGAACATAATCGGCAATTGGGTCTACTGAGACCACATCTGATAACGGAGAAGAAGGGAACACACATGCGGAAACAGAAAGGTTTTTCACTGATTGAGTTGCTTATCGTGGTGGCGATTATTTTGATCATCGCTGCTATCGCGATCCCTAACCTGTTGCGGGCACGTATCTCGGCCAATGAATCATCTGCAGCGGCCTCGATTCGTACTATCAACACGGCTGAAGTCAGCTTCTATTCGACTTATCCGGCGAACGGCTACTCGGTGGGCGCGCCTTCAGCGGGCCTGGTGGCCCTTGGACCGGGAGCAGCGACCTGTCCGGCTGGCGGTCCGTTGGTCACCGCGGCTTGCCTGATTGACAACACCCTTTCGCTGGCTTCGACTATAGCCACAGCGAAGAGCGGCTACTACTTTTCTATCGGGCCGGCCAGCGCCCCTCCGAACCTAAGCTACACCGCAGGCGGCTCGGCTGCTGCCTTCAACCAGAGTGGTGTGCGCGGCTTCTGCTCGAGTGAAGATGGCGTAATCCACTTCAGCCCATCGCTGAATGGTGCCCCGACGACAGTAGCTGCGACCTGCTATGGGTTCGCACAGTTGCAGTAAGTTTGAATTTGGCGAAGTACCTGGGGGAGGGTACAAGCCGGGGAGCAACGGAGAAATCCGTTGCTCCTTAATTTTTTTTTGGTGACTTTGACTCGCGTTCATCCCACGCCGACTGGTCCGTCATACGGTACCCCAACAGGGCGTCCAGCAGCGACCCGACCGTAAATTCCAGCTTCTTACTTCCGTAACCTGGTAACCGGGGGAGCCCTCTAGCGTCCAGGCAGATTTTGCATATAATTTTCTTACGAAGCCAAGGAGGGCAACTCAGCTCCGCAGCCATGACCGCAATCGATATTCTAGGTCTCGAAAAAACCTACAGCGTAGGTTTCTGGCGCAAGAAGCCCAGGTGCGCACTAAAACCGCTGCACTTGCGGGTAGAAGAGGGAGAGATTTTCGGCTTTCTCGGCCCCAACGGGGCGGGAAAGACCACCACGCTCAAGATGCTCATGGGCCTGGTCTATCCAACTGCCGGGTCAGCCAAAATCCTGGGCATGGATATCAACGATCCGCGTATGAAGGCGCAGATCGGGTTCCTCCCCGAGCAACCCTATTTTTATGACTATCTGACCGCGGGCGAACTGCTCAATTACTACGGGCAGCTGTCCGGAGTAGCGGCTAAAGATCGCGAACGAAAGGTCCGCGAAGTTCTCGAGCGGGTAGGTCTGCCCGATGTAATGCGAGTGCAACTGCGCAAGTTTTCCAAAGGCATGCTGCAGCGGGTAGGCATCGCGCAAGCCATCCTGCACGATCCCCGGATTGTGTTCTTCGATGAACCGATGTCCGGACTGGATCCCATGGGGCGCCGCGAAGTCCGGGACTTGATGGAAGAATTGAAGCTCGAAGGTAAGACCGTTTTCTTCTCCACCCACATCCTTTCCGACGCCGAGGCGCTGTGCGATCGGGTAGCGATCATTCATCTGGGGGAACTGCGGAGCATCGGCGCCGTGGCAGATCTTACTTCGAGCGTCGAAGGAAAGATCGAGTTGATCTGGCACGGAAGCAAAGTGCCGGCGTCAATGAAGGCGCTGGGCGCGGACTGTCACACAACCGGAGACACCGTCCGTGCCGTGCTTCTCGAAGGCAATCAGGATGCAGCCCTCGAGGCGCTGCGGCGCGAACAATTGCGGGTCGTATCTTTGATTCCGGTGCGGACTTCCCTGGAAGAGTATTTCGTGCGTAAGCTGCAACCGTCCAAGGCGGTTGCTGGGGTGACGCGATGAGCGGGCGAATCGTAGATATTGCCTCCAACACTTTCCGCGAAGCGGTTCGGGATCGCGTGCTCTATAACCTGATCGCGTTCGCGTTGCTGATGTCCGGCGCGGCCATCCTCGTCGGCCAGATTTCCATCGGTATCGAGCGCCTGGTGGTCATCAACCTGGGCCTCACGGCAGTTTCGTTGTTTGGCGTGGTGATCGCCATTTTCATCGGCATCGGCCTGGTCTCAAAAGAGATCGACAAGCGAACTCTCTACACCGTTCTGTCACGCCCGGTTCAGCGCTGGGAGTTCATTATCGGCAAGTTCTTTGGTCTGGCTGGCACGCTGGTGGTCAACGCGTTCTTCATGGCGCTCGGGGTGTTCGCTGCGTTGTTGTACGTTTCGCGTCATTTCCAGGCGACCGATGGCTGGGTCCTGGTGGCACTGTATTTCATCATCCTCCAGTTCCTGATCATCACGTCTTTGGCTCTGCTGTTTTCCTCTTTCTCTTCGCCGCTGTTGTCGGCGGTGTTTGCTTTTGCTTTGTTCGTGATCGGTACGTTCGCAGAAGACCTGCGAGGATTCGCGGGCTTGACCAAAGGCATCGTGCGCTGGCTAGCCACGGGCGCGGCCTACCTGGTTCCGAACTTTTCCGCCCTGAATGTGATCAGCTCGGTGGCGCACGAACAACCGGTTGCGGGGCAACTCATCCTGTCGAACACGGCTTACGCGCTCGTATACGCCGGCATGGCTCTCTGCGGAGCGGTATTGATCTTCGAGCGCCGGAACCTGAAATGAAACCGTCGCGTCGAATCACAATCGCGGCCAGCGTGCTGCTGATAGTTTGTCTGACCGCCTCCGTGTTGTTGCTGCGAAGCATTGATCGCCAGCGCACTGGAGCGACGCTCAAGGAAGTGCTCTACATCTCGTCGCCCACGCTGCTCAAGCGCATGAGCCTGGGTTACGACGGCTTGCTCGCCGACGTGTACTGGACCCGCGCCGTGCAGTATTTCGGAGACAAACTCACCCGCGGCTCCGAGCATTTTGACTTGCTGGCGCCGCTGCTCGAAATTACCACCACGCTCGACCCGCATATGCTCGTCGCCTACGAGTATGGCTCCAACTTTCTGGCTCCCAAAATACCGGGTGGGGCCGATCAACCGCAACGCGCCATTAAACTGGTGGAGTTCGGAATCCGCAATAATCCGAACCAGTGGCATCTGTATTATGATCTGGGTTTCATCTATTACATGGAACTCGAGGATTATGACAACGCTGAGAAGGCATTCGCCGACGGCGCCAAGGTACCCAATGCGCATCAGATTATGCCACTCATGGCGGCCAAGATGGCGGAGCATGCGGGAAACATCCAAACCGCCCGTCTGATGTGGGTCAGCACTTATCAAACCACGCGCGATCCCATGGTGAAATCCAACGCGGTCGGCCACTTGAACGCCCTGCAGGTGGATGAAGACGTGACCACGCTGGAGAGGCTGGTGTCGCACTACCGGGAGAAAACGGGGCATCTCCCGCAGAGCTTTTCCGACTTGGAAGCGGCCAACCTGTTGCGAGGCATTCCGGTGGATCCGCTTGGACACACCTACAAACTCATGCCGGGTGGCCAGGTCGAAGTGCGTGTCCCCGACGACCTGCCCTTCATCACCAAAGGGACACCGATCGGCTACATTCCGCCCCGAGTCCCGAAGCTGCCGCCCGTGAACTAACATCCAAAGTGGAGTAACGCACGGGCATCGGCAACGATGCAGGGGCGTTCTCGCCCGCGCAAGCCCAATTCATGGAGACACGCACTGCCCAACTCGACGATGCCGAGAACATCGCACGCCTGGTGAATGCCGCTTTTCGCCCGGAGCGCTTCTTCATCGCCGCAGACCGCACCAACCCGGACAAAGTGCGCGAACTGCTGCAGAAGGGCAAGTTCCTGCTGGTCGAGGAAGATGGTCTTCTTGCGGGTTGCGTCTACGTCGAACTGCGGGGCGAGCGCGGGTACTTCGGACTGCTCGCGGTTGATCCTTCGTTGCAACGGTCTGGGCTTGGATCCCGCATGGTGGCTGCCGCCGAAGCATATTGTCGCGACGCGGGCTGCCGTTTCATGGACCTCACTATCGTGAATCTGCGCGCCGAGTTGCCCGGGTTTTACAACCGTCTCGGCTACGTGGAAAGCGGAACTCTACCCTTTCCGCCAGACCAGCACCCAAACCAGCCTTGTCATCTGGTTAGAATGTCCAAATCCCTAGCGTAGCTCGTGTAGCGCGGACATTCCTGTCCCGCTTGCCGGTGCCGCTTCACCGTCAGACCCAGTACCATGATCCTCTGTGGCAGAGGAGCCCATTTCCGGACCAAGCCTTGTTGGAACGATTCGCCGCTGGTGGAAAGAGAACTCGTCGCCTGATGGGTTCTTTCTCACCTTGAAGCGTTTCGTCTCGATGCTGTGGGAGTTCGCGCTTGAATCGACTCCCTCGCGACGGCGGCAGCGCTATGGCGACGTCGAGTATGACTGGGACTTCCGCGTGGATACGACCAGCGCGACGGTGGGCTGGCGCGATCGGCTGCTGGGGCATTTCCATTCGCCTTATCAACCAACCGAACCTGTGTTGTTTCGCGAGATGCTCGAAAGCTTAACGCTGGCGAGTCCGAACTTTGCTTTCCGCGAGTTTACCTTCATCGATATCGGTTCCGGCAAGGGACGCGCTCTGCTGATGGCCGCGGATTATCCCTTCCGGCGCATTTTGGGAGTCGAGTTGCTGCCTGAACTGCACCGGGTGGCGCGAGAGAATATCGGCAAGTTCAAAAGCGATCTGCAACGGTGCTTCACCATTGACTGTATTCTTGGCGACGCCAGCGAGTTCGTCTTTCCGCCCGAGCCGACCGTGCTTTATCTGTTCAACCCGTTGCCCGCATCCGGGTTGGCGAGGATGCTCCGTAACCTGGAGTCTTCGTTGCGGGAACATCCCAGGCCGGTATTTGTTCTTTACCACAATGCGCTGCTGGAGCCTCTGCTGACGCAGAGTGCGGACTTCACCAAGATCGCGGGCAATGGTCTGTTTTCGATGTTTGCGTCGGCCGGGTTGTAGTCCTCGGGTTTATGCTTCAGACGCGTCCAATCGTTTCAGTCCCGAGGGCACGAGGCCAGCTTCCACTTGGGCCACTCTCCCGTTTTGGGAAGTTTACTGTTTGGTACTGGGGGTTACCCCCCCCTCCCCCCGGTCTTTTGGAATCATGGGGTTACAGCCCCACTACCCTCAAAATCTTTGAGGAATAAGGACTTACGCGCAAAATATTCCGGAATAAGGACTTAGCGCTGCCGATTCCCCAATTGGGAAATTTCAAGTACAAATCGTCAATCTCGATCAGCTAATGTTCCTCTACGTAGAATATCTCGAATGAAACGAGAAAGTAAAGCGCGAACTGAGGACGAAGGAGTTGGGACTGCGGGGCTGAAGGCTTTAAGTGGGTGCGCGAGAACTGAGCTTTCGCCCCAAGGGAACTTCGCAGACAGAACGGGACAGTTCCCCTAATGCGTCGGCTGAGTTGGGGTCGTTCCCGCCTGTCACCGGTTTTGCCGGCCCACCTTTACAGCGTATAAGGTGGGCCAGCCCTCGAGAAATGTCACCGCATGGGCGAATCTAATCCGGTGTACACCGGATCGCTTGTCTAAAACTTGGACAACCGGACCTATTTTCATTTTTATTTTTCTTGACGTAGTCCCATGTTGTGCAAAGAGTAGCTCGAATCCGGCATGGGCCCCGGTGAAAACTGTATTGACATAAATGCAAAGCAGCTTTATTGTCCGCGTATTTTCGGGTAGTAAGTTCCATGCACCGTCTTTAGTACCGATCCCAGGGAACCAAAATCCATTTCGCCTCAGGAAGAGCCAGGACGAAGCACATTAAACAAACCAACCCACTCTGCACGGCGCGATTCGTCGCGATCAAGAAAGTGAGGAAGTGTATGACCACCCTGAACAAAAGTCGTCAACTAACGAACAGTCTGTTCCTATTGCTCCTGCTGTCGACTGGAACGGCCTGGGGGCAATCGGGAAAAATATCTTCGACCAACTTTGGAATGCAATGCGGTACGGGCAACCCAGATAACTGCCCGAATTTCACTCTGCCCACGAGGCAATCGAAGCCCGGCTTCTTTCGCCTGTGGGACTCCGATACTTATTGGGCCGTCCTACAGCCGAGGAGTTTTAGCGGTTGCGCCGACATTCAACAGGTTTCAGGGGTCGACACCTATTGCTGGGACAATCTGGATAGCTGGCTCGATGTGATAGCGGTGCCCAATTCCTACATCAGGGCTGTTGATTACGTTTTTGGAGGTACTCCCTGCCAAATTGTGGATGTGACTAAATGTGGTCAGGGCCCGCCTGACGACCCCAACGGGCTCCCCGCGCCGCCCAGCGATCTGACTTCGAGCGGAAGCGTTAATTTTGACAACTTCGTCAAGAACCTCACTACGCACTGCAGCCCGAAAGGAAACTGCGTGGCGAACATTATCAAGTATTACGAGATGTGGAACGAGCCGAACGGCGGGTTCTGGGCGGCCAATGGTACGGAGACGCAGCTGGAAGAAATGGTATTTCCTGCCCGCAGCTACATCTGGTCGAATGTCACGAATGCGGTTGTGATGACGCCTGGATTCGCTGGTGCCAACTCCAACTATGCGACCTGGTTCCAGGACTGGCTCAACGCAGAAAACTCCAACGGGACGCTTTCGGACGCCGTAGCGTTTCACGTCTACCTGGCAAATCACGAACCGGAGACGCAGTATTTGTGCTATATCGTAGCCACTACCAGCTCATCCACTTGCAGCAGCAACAGCGGGCTCCCGAGCTTCCTATATATGAAGGACAACACCGCGGGCTGGGCTTCAAAGCCGTGGCTCAACACGGAGACGAACTTCAATGGGCAGAACTTCACTTGCACAAGTACCACAGCCGACTGCACCGGGCAGGTTGTGCGCTGGCAACTGCTGCAGGATTCGAGTGGGGCGACCTCTGTGGATTGGTACTACTGGAACTTCACCATCGGAATGAACTACGATTTTGCTTACTATAACATGATGCAATACCTTGAGGGCGGAGAATTTACGTCGACCTGCGTTCCCCCAATACTCCCAGGGACGATCTGGACTTGTGACTTCACCGACACCAACAGCAATGCAGATTTGTGGGTTTGGACCACTAGCCTCACGGCTCAGTCCTACACACCGCCTAATGGGTATATCAATTA
>Ga0206817_1126_pt1 | contig 23150 bp, 2 predicted proteins | sample Alteio_BWOrgCont_89_FD_152873 | JGI IMG/M metagenome (GOLD analysis project Ga0206817, IMG submission 152873) | Enriched cells from forest soil in Barre Woods Harvard Forest LTER site, Petersham, Massachusetts, United States -... | ecosystem: Environmental > Terrestrial > Soil > Temperate forest > O...
TGGCCCAGGTAATGGCGTGACAGGATTACAGACTGCAAACGCATTACAGCAATCTAGTTATGTGGGTGCAGGTTGGGATTTCACTAATACTTGGTACATGATTAATGGATATACACGTCCGATTCTACGTTCAGAAGCATCGGCAACTGGTACTATCACCAATGCACATCAGCTTGAACTTATTAATTTAAATCTAGCTGGTGATTATCAACTAGCAAGTAATATTGATGCTAGTGGCACAACCAATCCGGGGGATATCTGGGCAACCTCGATTGGTAATGGTACTGGGTTTGATCCAATTGCACGTGGATCTGCTTTTACAGGAACATTTAATGGAAATGGATATGCCATTAGTAATTTATATATGGCGCCAACCGATAGTGTGAATACCTCGTATGGTTTATTTTCTGTTGCAAGTTCATCAGCCACCATCAGCAATGTTGGAATTATAAATGGTACTTTAACAACAAGCGTCGGTGTTCCTGCTAATCTGGGATTATTAGTTGGATTAAGTGATGGTGCGACAATCAATAATGTATTTTCTACAGGTAATGTTTCATACACAGCAACAACCGGTGCTGCAGAGGTCGGTGGTCTAATTGGTAGTGATGCTGCAGGCAGTATAACAAGCGATTCTTACAGCAGTGCCAATGTATCAAATAGCTCAACAGATCCGGGAAGCTTGACGGGTGGATTGATTGGTAATAGCAGTAGTGGCGCAGAAATTAATGACTCTTATAGTATGGGATCGGTTACAGCAGCAAATGGATTTGCTGGAGGATTTGCAGGTAATGTTTCATCGACAGTGAATCGTGTTTACAGTACAGGGACAGTAACAGGTGGCGCCACAGTAGGTGGATTGGTGGGTGAAACCACCAATGGTGGCTCAGTGGCAAATAGTTTTTGGGATGTTGATACTTCTGGCATTGGCAGTGATGGTAGTACTTCAGGCAGTGCAGGAGGTACCGGTGAAAATACAGCTGATATGTTAAATCCGGCTACTTTTACTAATTGGAGTATCAGTTCGAGCTTAGGTTCTACATGGTATATTTTAAGTGGGCAGACGCGACCTATTTTAGAATCTGAGTACAGCACGACGATTAATACCGCTCATCAATTACAATTAATGAATTTAGATTTATCAGCAAATTACACACTCACTGGCAATATTGATGCGAGTAATACAGCAGCTACCGATACCACCGATGTATGGGCAGGGAATACATTTTCACCTATTGGTTCGATCAATACACCTTTCACGGGTAGTTTGAATGGGCAATTTTATACAATAAACAATTTAAACATTACTAGCGCAGCAACAGAAGTGGGTTTGTTTGGTGCAGTAGGTGATGGTATCAGCAGTACGGGCTCCATTCAAAATTTAATCATTAGCAACGCTACGATTAATAGCACGAATACAGGGGCACCTGTAAAGGTGGGCATCGTTGCAGGTACGACACAAAGTTTTAATTCCAGTGAAGTAGTGATGGATAATGTATCGACTGTTGGTGGATTAGTGCAATCAGATCTTAGTGATATCAATAATAATTTAACCGGCGGTATCATCGGCTTTGTCAATGAAGGCACAGTTGAAAATGTTAGTAACGGTGCAAAAGTTGATTTATCACCTTTTAGCGGTACTAATGCAAATGCATCTCAAGGTGGCATAACAGGTGAAGCTAGTTTTGCAACATTACTTAATGTTTCAAACAGTGCGGAAATTTTAGGAAGTCATTCCAATATGGGTGGAATTGCAGGTGTTCTCTCTAATAGCACACTCAGTTCAAGCTATAATATTGGAATTATTCAAGGGAATTCATTTAGTACAGTCGGCGGCTTAGCAGGAGATGCTGCTTCTAGTTCAATTTTACTTTCATACAATGAAGGATCGATACTAAATTCTCATGGATCAGGTTCTAGTTCATTCGGTGGTTTAGTAGGTGATGCATCTGGAAATGATACAATCACCAACTCGTATAATTTAGGGATCATCGATGTATCTGGTCCAAATAATATAGTAGGTGGATTGGTCGGTTCAGCTGACACTGCAAATTCAACTATTAATACCTCATACAGTATTGGTTATGTCACCACAAATGGAGGCGGTGTATCTGGTCAATTGGTAGGTCAAATCAATGGTGTTACTGTAACAGATAATAATAATTTTTATGACATTGATACTGCAGGCGCAGGTGAGGGCGGCGCAACATTTGGCACAGCTTTGACTAATAGCCAAATGATGGATTTCAGTAATTTTACAGGATTTAGTGCAAGTGTTTGGGGTAGTGTGACGGGTCAAACATTTCCTTACTTATTAACATTAAATCCAGGTGGCACGCCACAAATTATTTCAGGTACGATGCCGGTAGGCCCTAACAATGCAGTTGCGATTGCTATGAATGGTAGTAATTTTACGAATAGCACATCACCCAATTTCTTGACTGTGGTGGGCTCTGCGCAAACAGGTAATAATGGTTTCTTCTACTTACAAGAAAATCCAACGGTTATTCCATTTGGTAATCCATTTTTAATTTATCTAACTTCTACTGTTGATCCCTCTGCCTCAAGTACTCCGGCATCAGCTGTTGATAATATTGTTAGTGTTGCAGGATCCATTGGTACAAGTTCAAATGGTACGACTGGATTTAATGTTGCGGCAACCAATACCATTTTAGTCAATGGCGGTATCAATGGTATTGGAAATGCTAACTTATCGACATTACTTGGAAATTTAGGTACGAGTGATCCAGCAGATTTCTTATTTACGGTGTCAACGCCTTCGTTTGGTAGTGCAGATCTTACTTTAGGAAACTCAATCAACACGACGGCTAATTTTATCACAACAGCAAACACAAATTATGATTTAGAAGGTAGTGTCTTTACTACCCCAGGTGGCACATCGACTTTGACATTTAACGGCCCGCTTACTATTTTGGGATTTAATGATCCAATCACAACTTCAGGGAATCAAGTTTATAACAATACTGTTACGATTTTTAATATACCTACGTTTGATGCAACTGCAAGCAGTATTACTTTTAATGGTGTCATCAGTGGTAGTGGTGGTGTTGTGTTAGCTAGTAATCCAGGTGCAACCATGATATTTGATGCTGCCAATACTTACACTGGACCCACAACCATAACCTCAGGTACATTGCAAAATAGGATACAAAATGCTGTGCCAAGTAATTCTAATCTTACAGTAAATGATACCTATGATTTAGATGGGTTTGATCAATTGCTGACAAATTTTTCTGGATCAGGGACAATTAAAAATAGTACTCGTGTTCCAGTAACATTAACTATAAATGATTTTAACACATTTGCAGGAACTATTACTGGTGCTTTAGGAATCACGGTAGACGGCAATGGCTTTGGAAATTTAACTTTACTTGGATCTAATTCCTATAGAGGCGGAACCAATATTATTAACGGTGGAATAGTGAATGCAGCAGCAAATGGTGCTCTTGCAGCCGGTGCAGTCACAGTTGACTCTACTAGCACGTTAGAAATCAGCAATGCAGCTTTAACTGATACATTGGACTTATCTGGCAGCTTAGTTGGCTCGGGCACCTCATCAATCTCTGGTGCAATCCATTTAGGTGGAGATTCTGCAATTAACACATCACATTTAGGTGATTCCTTTACTGTGAATAGCACTATTGATGGTGCGTTTAATCTGCAACTAAATGGACCTGGAACGACAACGCTTGCAGGTACTGTCAATAATATAAATAGTTTAACGGCGAATACGAATTTAATTATCTCTACCAATATCACTACAGCAAATAGTCAAATTTATAATAATCCTGTAACCATCAATAATAATCCAACATTGAATGCAGGCATAGGGAATTTTGTCTTCTCATCAACCATTGATTCTGGAACAATTTCTAGTCTCACGTTAATCAATTCTCAAGGAGCAGCAATAGAGTTAGAGGGAAATATTGGTAGTATTAATCCTTTAAGCAGTCTTACTATTGATGCTACAAATGATCTTTTTCTTTCAAATAATATTACCACAACAGGTGATATTAATCTGAGTACAGTTGGTGCAATCTTCCAATCAGCTCCTAGCATCATTAGTAGTGGTGGAACTTTAACGACTAGCTCAGTAGGTGGAACACTATTAAATAGTGCCAATACAGTATCGGCTTTCAATGCAACCAATAGCGGAGGCGGTGACATTATTTTTGAAAATATTTCAGGTGCTAATACATTAACCGTGAGTGGTATTAATCAAACGGGTGGCGGTAACGTCGCAGTCACAAATACAGGATCTCTTACTTTAAGTGGTGCGATAACAACGGATGGCGGCAATGTCACTCTTGCCACTTTATCTTCAACTGGCACTGACCGTTTAATCACTAATAATAGCATTACCACTAATGGTGGTAATGTGGGTTTATTTGCTGCCAATCCAAATAATCTCAGTGATGCGCTTATTGTCAATTCTCCTATTGATACTACGGGTGGTGTTGGCACAGGCACAGAAACAATTACTCCTGGTGTTCAATTAAATTCAACTGTTACGCTAGGGGCAGGTAATGTGATTTTATCTGACTTAGGTGTTATCTCTATTTCTGGTACTATTTCTGGATTGAGTGGGGGTTCTACTATTGAGCTTATTGATAATGGTACGACAATAGGCACCACGACAACAGTACTGAATGGGGGATTCAACTTTATAGAAAACGCTGGTGTTTTGACTTCTGGCACAGATCTTCTTCTTTATGTTGCAGGAAATCCTAATTTTCAAGCGAACATCATAGCGCTTGTTCCATCTTCTGGTAGTGGCGCTTTATCTGGACTTTCTAGTTCGAGCGATGAAATCAGTGTTGATGCAAGTTTGACTAGTGCATCAAATACGGTGTTAGGCACAGCAAAAGGTAATCAAAGTTCAACTGATATTCTTTACTCTCTAACAGGTAGCAATTTAACTTTAGGCAATAGTGTAAATAATACGGCAAACTTAGTGACGACATCTGGCACTCAATATACTGTTGATGGAACCATTTCTTCACAAGCAGGTGGAACAAGTAGTGTGTTTTTTGCAGGTCCAACTACCATTAATGGTGGTAACATCACTACCTTAGGCTCACAGACTTATAATAATGCAGTAACTTTAGGTGCGAATACAGTATTAAATGGTAGTGCCATTACTCTAGGCGCAGTTAATGGCAACTATAGCTTAACATCCACTTCATCCTCAGGCACAACCTTAAATGGTTCAGTCAGTATAGGTAGCTTGGCATTAAACGGTGGGGGAACAGATATCATCAACGCTAATGTTACCACAACAGGTAATCAAACTTATAATGATGCTATGACTGTTAACAATAATCCGACATTGAATGCAAGCGCAGGAAATATTATTTTATCAGCAGTTGATTCTGGAAATTCAACTTCTAGCCTCACTTTAATTAATTCTGGAGGAGTTACGCTGAATGGAGATATTGGTGATTTAAATCCATTATCTACTTTTACTATTAATAATACAGGTACTAATAATAATCTTAATATTGCTAATAATATTACTGTGATAGGCGCGATTAATCTTTCTATGGGCGGAATAATTAGTGAAAGCACAGGTGTCATTAATGGTGGAACACTAACCACTAGTTCTGTCGGTGGAACATTATTAACTAATTTTAATGATGTCACTGGTTTTGGTGCAACTAATACATCGAGTGGCAATATTATCTTGATAAACAATCCAACTTTCAGCGGATTAACTCTGAATACTATTAGTCAAACCGGTGGCGGCAATATATCAATTGAAAGTTCTGGGACACTGGTTGCAAATGGTAACATATCAACTGATGGTGGTAATGTCTCTATTGCAACTGAATTTTTTACTGGTGATGATAGTATAGTAACTAACGGCAGTATCACAACGAATGGTGGTTCTGTCACTTTAACTGCGCCGAATCCTAACACCATATCTCCTATCATTGAGATCAATGCTCCCATTAATACCACTGGCGGCATGGGAACTGGCACTGAAACCATTACTCCATTTGTGACTGTCAACTCAACAATAACATTAGGTGCAGGTAATGTGACATTAATCGGCAATGGTACTTCAATTATCAGCACAATTTCCGGGACAATTGCCGGGCTTGGCGCTGGTTCTGTTATTGAACTTATTGATAATGGGAATGCCCCTACTGGTGGTGGTAGCCAACAATCAGCAATAACAGGAAGTAATGGATCTTTCTCTTTCTCAGAAAGTAATGGTGTTCTTCAGCCTGGCACTGATCTTCTGTTTTATGTTGATGGCAACCCTAATTTTACAGCGAATATAATCGCTCTAGCTCCTTTCTTTGGTGCGAATTTAACAGGACTTTCAGGCACAATGAATGGCATTACTGTTGATGGAAGTCTAGCTAATGCAACAAATGCAGCATTGGGCGCAGCAAAGGGTAGCCAAACTTCAGCTGAAATTCTTTATTCTGTTTTGAGTGGCAATTTAATTTTGGGCAATAGCACTAATGATACGGCAAATTTAGTCACGACATCTGCAACTCATTATTTCGTCAATGGAACAATTAGTAATTTTGATAATAACACGACAAGCAGTGTCAATTTTGGTGGAGCAGTGACGGTCAATACTAGCAATATCACAACAGCAGGTAATCAAACATATAATAATGCTCTGATAATTAATCAGAACACTGCATTCAATGCAGGCACAGGAAACATATCATTATCAACAGTTGATTCTGGAACAACTATTTCAGGACTCACATTAATTAACTCAGGTGCGGTTGCTTTAAATGGAAATATTGGCAGTGCGAATCCTTTAAGTAGTTTCATTATCAATAACACAGGCACAACAGCGGATAATCTTGCTATTGCAGACAGTATTAATGTAGCAGGTCCTATTAATCTCACTATGGGTGGTGCAATTTCTGAGTCAGGTTCTGGGCTCATTAATGGTGGAATTTTAACGACTCAATCAGCAGGTGGAACTATGCTGAATGGCGCTAATACAGTAACGAACTTCAGTGCCATTAACAGCACCGACGGTGATATTAGTTTCACTAATACTTCAGGTGCTAACACATTAACTGTGGGTAGCATTAATCAAACAGGTGGCGGCAGTATAACAATTACGGATACAGGATCTTTGACTTTACGTGGTGCAATCACAACGGATGGCGGCGATGTCAATCTTGCAACATTAACTTCAACGGGCACTGATCTCTTAACCATTAATAAGAGCATTACTACTAATGGTGGTTCTGTGACTTTATCTGCTGCCAATCCAAATAATATCAATGCGGCTCTTACGGTTAATGATCGTATCAATACGACGGGTGGTGTAGGACAAGGCACAGAAACAGTTACTTTCGGTGTTGTATTAAACTCAACAGTCACGTTAGGAGCCGGTAATGTGTCATTAATAGGAGGCCCATCTGCCATCACTATTTCAGGTACCATTTCTGGACTGGGCGCAGGTTCCACTATTGATCTTGTGGATAATGGGACGGCAATTACAACAGGTGGATTTGCGCAAGGCACTGCAACAACCAATAGTAATGGGTTCTTTTCCTTTATGGAAGGAAGTAATATTCTTACGGCTGGCAGTGATCTTTTACTTTATGTTGCAGGAAATCCTAATTTTCAAGCAAACATTATAGCACTTGCTCCTTCCAGTGGTAATTTGACTGGACTTTCTAGTGCGATCAATGACATCAGTGTTGATGGAAGTCTAACTAGCGCATCAAATACCATACTAGGCACAGCAAAAGGTAGCCAAAGTTCAACTTCTATTCTTTATTCAGTGCTGGGTGGAAATTTAACTTTAGGAAATAGTACAAATAATACAGCGAATCTAATTACGACATCTGCAACTAATTATACGGTTGATGGAACAATTGGTAATTTTAATGGTAGTACAACAAGCTCGGTTAATTTTGCTGGACCCGTAGCAATCAATAGTAGTGGTATTACCACATCAGGTGCTCAAACTTATAGTGGTGCAGTGACATTAGGTGCTAACTCTACTTTAACAAGCGAAAGCAACAGTATTAAATTGAATGGCGGCATCACAGGTGCAGGAATGACACTTACCGGTATTGGCAATTTGAATCAATTAACAACAGCAGCTAACCAAACTAATGTCGTTGATATTACCGGTTTTTCATCTGGAACTATTAATGATCCAGTCTCCTTCCAAGGTTTTAGTACAATCATTGGTGGGGGAAATACTTCAGTCGTATTTTCTGTCCCAGTTACTTTGAATCATGGTAATGGCGTAGTGACTGCGGTAATAAATGGTCAAACAATGCAATTTTTCAATATCACCGGTTTTAGTGGTGACATTATAACTCCATCAAATCCAACGCCACCAGTAACAGTGACGCCTAGTGACGAGATTCTCGTATCAATTAACAATGCTATTATTAGTGCTGTAACACCGTTCAATACACCACCACAACCTAACGCACAAGTTGCATCAGGACTCTATTTACCCGCAGCCGTGACTACAGCACAAGACATCACTGGAATCATCGATACGCAATCCAGCCTTGATGTTGATATCAACAATATGTCAATTAATTTAGACTGTCATTAATATTCGTAAATTTTAAGCAGTATTTTCAAGAACTACCGAACGATTTAAAATCACACTATTTGCACGACCATACTTAAAGTAGAAAACTAAACCTATCACCGTCCAAATAATAAAACTCAACCAAGTAATCGCTGATAGACTTTTCATCAAGTAAAGACAAGAGATGACACCTAAGATAGGAACGAGTGGACTCCATGGTGTCTTGAAGGGTCGATTAAGATTAGGCTGGGTATAACGCAAGACAATAACGCAAATTGATACAATACAAAACGCCGTTAACACACCAAAATTCACAAACTCAGCAATTTGGTTGATAGGTAGTATTCCAGCTGCTAGTGAAAAAATACCGCCTAACATCCAAATCAATTTTCGCGGTGTATGCGTTTTCTTATCGATTTTTGCAATGCTTTTGGGTAGCAATCCATCTCTTGCCATAGCGAGAAAAATTCTAGTGGATCCATAGTATAAAACTAGGATAGCGGTTGTCAGTCCTGCAATAGCGCCTATTGCAATGATTTCTGCAGAGAAATGAAATCCTAACTTAAACAGTGAAGTAGCAACAGGTGAACCAATATTAAGAGTAGGGTAATACATGATCCCAGTTAGTACTCCTGCAACCAAGATATAAACTAATGTACAAATACCTAATGAAGCAATAATCCCAATCGGTAAGTCACGCTTAGGATTGACTGCTTCTTCTGCTGCCGTCGTAATCGTATCAAAACCAATATAGGCAAAGAAAATTAAACCTGCACCATTCACAATGCCTTGTAATCCAAATGGCGCAAAAGGTTTCCAATTGGCCGCATCAAAATAAAATGATCCAATACCAATAAACAAAGCAATGACACCCAGCTTAACAAACACAATTATTTTATTAAATTTTGCGCTTTGTTTAATTCCTGTAGCAAGAATTTTTGCTAAAAGAAGAATAATCAGCATGGCAGGCAGGTTAATCACACCACCATGTAAAGGATCAGCGCACAAACTTTTAGGAATATTAATACCAGCCGCATGCAGTGCCTCGGTAAAATAAGCTGACCATCCCATCGAAACAGTCACTGCATTCATGCCGTAAGCTAACAATAAATCCCAACCTATGATCCATGCAACCAACTCACCCAACACAGCATAGGCATAACCATAAGCACTACCACAGCCACCAACACTTGATGCTAGTTCTGCATAAGCCAATGCATTCAATCCACAAACAAAGGCGGCTAAAAGATACGAAAAAATAATCGCAGGTCCTGCTTGTGTTGCTGCAAATCCAGTTAATACAAAAACACCAGCACCAATAATCGCGCCAATACCTAAAAAAGTTAAATCGGTTGCAGTCAAACAGCGACGTAAGCCCAAGGAAGCATTCGAATTGTCATGAAACGATTTAGTTTGAAATAAATTTTTTAATAATGTCATTATGTTTCCTTCCTGATTTTTTGGTTTTTAGTATATCAATATTGTCTAGAGGTCTTATGATTAAAGCTTTAAAGAACCTTTAAACAGATTTTTCAAGAAAGATTAAGTAGGGTTATTTTACTAAAAAGGTTACTAATAAATCTATCAATAAATAAGTAATATAAATCAATCACATATAGTTATTGCGATAATAAACTTGACCGTGACAACAAATAAAAAAACTCGATTCAATGGGTCTGATCTAGGTATAATCCGTGACGCTACAATGATTTACCCAATATAATTAAAATAAATTTTATTAAAAACCCACAAGCGATTGACTATATAGCGCTTAAAAAATATCGTCTATTAATTTAAATGAGGTGTGTTTGTGTTTTCATCATTATGTGTTACCCCATTGTCTGAAAGAAAAGACTCAAAAGAAGATTTAACTTTTATAGAAGAAAAGATTCCTAAAAGTGGGGATTGCCTCCTCATGAGCGCTGGCTTACTGCGTCACCGAACACGCAAACAAGCACACCTTGCTACGAAAAAAGAACGAGAAATTGCCTTACCAGACATTTGGGATGATTATAGGCAACCAGGAAAAAGTTTCCCACCGGCTATCCGCGAAGACAAAGAGTTAAATAAATTAAAAGCTGACTATGATACAGCACACAATCGCAAAGATGATGTTGAATGTGCTAGGCTAGAGCAAATCATAAAAAGTAAATTTTTAGAAGATCATCTATGGCAAGTATTAGTAGATTTTTATTATGCGCCACGTGCCTGGATGAGTCATACTGAGGCCTCGACAGAATCTAAAATCAAAGATACTTGTTTTATAGATATGTCAGCTGCTCAAGCAAAAACTTGTTTGCTTATTTATAAAGTTGAAAAAGGAAAGGGTAGCTCTGCTGATACACTCATTTTAAGCCATGAATTCATTCCAGAAGAACCACAAAATATCAAAGTAGTTTTGTTTTACCCTATAGAACAACATTATAATCGATTAACTCCAACACCTGCATCATTAGAAAAACTTTGCAAACGTTATGGAATAAAATCACCAGCCTCAACATTAGCAAAACAAAATCCAGAAGATTTTCTTAATGGGCTTTTGGCAGAATTCAAAAGCGATGAGTCTCTTTCAATGGAGACTGAAGTTGCTGATTCTCAGTTTATTACAGCAGCGGAAAGTTCTCTTGCTTTAAGTCATGCATCTTTAAACATGGGCAAATATCCCGAAGCCATAGATTACGCACTAACTGCATATGATGCATTTAGCGAAAGCGGTGTTCAAGAGATAACAACAAAACAAGCTCGTTGCCTACAACTTTTTAAACAAGCGCTTCATTTACAAGATTTTATTGATCGACAAGCTGAGAAAGTTGATTCTTTTAATCAAGTTGTCGGTTTATCTTTGTTTTCGAAGCCAGATCAAACAGAGGCTAATCAGAGATTGCCAGCTTCTTTAAGCATTACTCTTCACCAAGATCCTATTGATGGCATCCTTTTTATTGCAAACTTATCAATAATCCGCTGTGATAGTTCGACTGGGGATGCTTACGAAAATATTGGACAAGCTCGGCAAAAAAATAAACTTAATGATGCTCTAGCAATATGCAATCTAAAAATTGCTGATCTAGAAAAACAACTTGAACATACTGCTTCCGGTAAAATTGCAGCTCTTCTTGTCTTATTCCGTGCACTGAAAACAGAAATGTATTGTAACTCAGATTTGTTAGATGGAAGAAATAGAAATAGAAAAGCTAATCTAGAGTCAATAAAAACTAATTTAGAATTAGCACATTCTAATCTTAAAGTAGTATCTGCAAAATTCCCAAACGCTACTAATGATATTGCTCCGTGGATTGACTTAGTTAACTTCAGATTAGCACACACTTATTTATTACTTTATCAAAACGATGAAAAAAAACAGGATGCATTTTTCAACAAGAGCATGGAGGCACTGATAGCCTTGAAAAAATCAAATGATCCTCAAACTTTTGAGCTGTTTCTTACCCACTGTACTGACATTGCTGATGACTCAGATACTATATATCGTATTATAGAAAAGATGGCGGACTTAAATGCACATGGAACCTCTGGGGTCAAAAAGCGCCGTGTAGATACATCAGGAAAAGATGAAAAAAAAGAACACTCATCAAGCGATGTACTACAACTTCAGTTCCAAGCCATCACTCTTTTTCAAGAGGGACGAGCGTGCGAGGACAAAATGTTTCGCGCTATGCGTGCAGATAAGTGGCGTACAAAAGAGCACCGTGCCGGATTTAAAGTTGCCCATGAACAAGCTATTGATTCATATGAAAAAGCATTCAAACTAGAATTAAACCTTAGAACTCAGCCATCTGGATCAGATTCAATAATGGGTTTTCGCCTAATGGCAACACTGCTAAGACAAAACATGATCTCTGACACTGTAGATTACGGACGAATTCTCAAACTATGCGAAAGTGCAGTCAAAGCTAACTATGGACAAGAATTTGTATTTTTCTCTTCTTGCTTACATCTTCTGATGTTTAATCTAAGGAATCCATTTTTAGAATCGCCCGTCAGTGAGTTTCTTGAAAAGATCATAGATCGTTTACCTATCTATGGCCAAGCAGTGACGATAGGAGTAATGATAGCCTTTTGCCGGTTTGAAAAAGCAGATGAGCAACCTGCAGATATCTATTATGACTTTGCAACACATTTAATGCAGGAAAAAAGATATAACGATGCAATGCAATTTTTTACTGCTGCTTATATTTTAGATCCTCGTCATCGAGAAAAATATTTTGAAGAGTTTATGTGTCTAATAAGTCTGGCTAGTAGCGAGGATTCTTCTGATTTATGCAGCCTGGTATCTGATCTTGCTGATAATGTCCAAACAATGGATAACCAATTAAAAACTTTTGGTAAATCTATTACCGCGTCTTCCAATGCTGAAACAATAACTGATGAAGAAGATCCAGAACTTCAAGCGGCGCTTCTTGCTAGTGCATTAGGAGGGGAGGCTAAGGCGTTTCGTCCTCGCTAATTAGCACACTCTGCAGCCATGCTGAGTGATACACACTCAAATCACACGTCCTAACTTAAGGTGGTGTCACCACCTTAAGTTTCAGTCTAATCAAGCCTATTACAAAAACCTGTCAAAAATAATTTATTATTTTCTTTTCTTTCAATAAGTTATAGAGAGCTTTCCAACAGTTATTTTATGGTTATAGGCTATACTTTTTATATAGCTAAAAAAAATACCTAAAGTAATAAAGCTTCACCATTAATACAACAAGGATGTAGTGGCGAGGGAGGAGAGGATAGCAGATGTTTGATCTGAGCACGCTACAGACAAAATTAATCTTACAAAAGCTCGTGGTTTTTCTGGGAACCATGATGGCTGTTGTGAGTACTTATGCCAATCCAGTACTCAATCCCAATATTAATCCGCAAGGTGCCACCGTTCATCAAACTAAAAACACAACTACGGTTGATCAAACTTCACCTGAGGCCATTATCAATTGGAATAGTTTTAATATCGGCCCAAAACAAAAAACACAATTTATTCAAAATCCAAATGACATTGCCTTAAATCGAATTAATCCAAATCAAGGTGCTTCACAAATTTTTGGTAGCTTAACTGCGACAGGAAAAATAATTTTGATTAACCAAGCGGGTATATTCTTTGGTGCTGGCGCAATGGTCAATGTGGGAAGTTTGATTGCATCGACTGTCGATATGACGGATAAAAATTTCTTGGCGGCAAAATATATTTTTGATCAAAATTCTGGGTTATACAATGGATCTATTATCAATAAAGGTACATTGATTGCTGCATCTCATGGATTGATCGCATTGGTTGGTAACAATGTAGAAAATGATGGCACGATTCAGGCTGACTTAGGAAATATAGCATTAGGTGCTGGTAGTAAATTTACAGTCAGTTTTGCGAGCGATGATTTAATTAATTTTACAGTTGATGCACCTGCTCCCAATGCTTTGGTTACTAATAATGGTGCGCTGTTTGCTGATGGCGGCAAAATTTTAGTAAGTGCACAATCTGCCTCAAATGTAATTGATAATGTTATTAACATGGGTGGTATCGCACAAGCTCGCTCGGTTGCAGAACAAAATGGCGAAATTATTTTAGAGGGTGGTACATCGGGGACTGTTGCAGTGTCAGGAACGTTGGATGCATCAGGTCTTAAGGCAGGACAGACAGGAGGTACTGTAGAAGTGTTAGGTCAATACGTTGAGGTACTGTCACCTTCAGTGATTAATGTGAGTGGTGATACAGGTGGCGGTACGATTTTAATCGGCGGTAATTTTCATGGTGCAGGTCCACAACAAAATGCGTACGAAACTTATGTTGCTCCAGGTGCGAATTTATTAGCGAATGCGGTTACTTCAGGTAATGGTGGCAACATCGCTGTATGGTCGAATGATGCAACAGAATTTTATGGTAGCATTAGTGCGCAAGGTGGTGAGCAAAGTGGAAATGGTGGTTATGTTGAAACATCGGGAGGATGGTTAGATATCGCGGGTTCACATGTTGATACGTTAGCGCCTGCAGGACAAAAAGGGACATGGTTGTTAGATCCAACGAATGTGATCATTTCTTCAGGAAATACGAATATCACAGGAAGTACTCCGTTTGAACCTTCAAATGGTGCGCTTGCAAGTTCAAATCTCGATAGTGGAACTCTTCTTGCTGCATTAGCAACCGGGAATGTTACTGTCACCACGACTCCTGCTTCAGGTAGTGGTGGAACAGGTAATGGCGATATTGTCGTCAATACAACTCTTCAATGGACATCAACTAGTACACTTTCACTTGTTGCATCAGAATATATTCATCTCAATGCAGATATTATTGCACCTAACGGTGGACTCACTCTAAGCGCTGTCAATAATGCGCAAAGCACTACAACTGGTACGATTGGTTCAGGCAATGCAGTTGGTATTGCCCCGGGCACCATGACAGCAAATATTGACGTTAATAATTTCACTCTCTCATCCGGTCAATGGCTTCAAAACGCGGCTTCTCTGCCAACATTTATTGTTAACAATGCATTTAATATTGCTACATCCACTAGTGCTTCATCATTCAATTATAATGGTATTTTAGGTTATGCTGGCGAATTTACTCGCATTACGACTGGCGATGGAATTCAAGATATATATGGTTTGCAAGGAATAGCAACTGGGCCTGTTGCAGCTAATTATACATTAACGAATAATATCAATGCCTCAGGAACTGTGAATTGGAATTCTGGACAAGGCTTTTTCCCAATTGGTAACGGCACTCAGCCCTACTCGGGTACATTCAATGGCGCTAACTTTATAATTAATAATTTAACTGAAAATTTTACATCTGATCCAGGAGGTACCTTAGGTGTTTTTGGTAATATTTCCGGCACAGTAGAAAACGTTAATATAACAGGCGAATCAATTAACAATGGAATTACTAGTTCTGGCGAAGCAGTTGGTGGTTTGGCTGGTTTCAGTACTGCAACAATTATAAATGTTTCTACAGCAGGAACATTGACTCTTTTTAATAATCCATCAACTTCACAGTTTGAGTATGGTGGAATAGTTGGTCGAATGGGTAGCGGCTCGATAAGTAATTCTTATAGTACAGTTGCAATTACAGCAAATGATAATAATATGCAGAATACTAACGGAATATACATTGGTGGAGCTGTTGGTGAACAGACGGGAGGAACTATATCCAGTACTTATTCAGCAGGAAGTATTAATTCAACTTTTGTTGCTACTGCTGGGAATACGCCACAATTTTTCGTAGGTGGCTTTGTTGGTGGAAACATTATCAGCGGTGGTTCTGATACGAATGACTTCAGCACAACTTCTATTACGGTGAATACTTCAGGTTTCAATAATCAAATTGGTGGGTTTGTTGGAGCACTTGCTAACATTAGTGCTGCTTCAGTCAGTAATTCTTATAGTACAGGTAGTATTTCAGCATCACTATCAGGTGGATCTACTGCTGTGGGAGGATTTGTTGGAAATGTACATGCTACCGGAACTATTACTGATGATTTATGGAATTATGTTTCATCAGGAAATACGGCAGGATATGGAACTAGTTCTGGAACGATAACTAATCTTTACGCCGGGTGTTTTGGTGGTAATAATGCATGCAGCCCTAGTGCTATTACTAATGCGACAAACAGCGGCAGTAGTGTAACTCCCCTTAACCTTGCAACTCTTGCCGCCTATACAACAGCAGGTTGGAGCAATATTACTTCGACTCCTTCCACAGGAAATTCAGCTCCTAGCTCTACATGGTTCATATTTCCCAACCAAACTCTTCCATTATTGTTATCTGATTGGAACACTACTATAACAACTCCGTATCAATTACAGCTAATGGGAGCGGCATTAGGTGCAAGTTACACACTCGCTAATAATCTTAACTTAAGTAGTACGCAAACGAGCACAGGTTCATCGGATATTTGGGGTGGCAATGGTGGTCAAGGTTTTGTGCCCATAGGCACTGTAGCCAATCCATTTACAGGGAGTTTTAATGGTGAAAATTTCCAGATTAGCAATCTTAATATTGTGGGTTCTGCAAGCTCAACTAATCCACTTGGCCTTTTTGGTGAGGCCAGTGGGGGAACCATTCAAAACATTGGTTTAATCACTGAGACTGTTGCTGGTAAAGATACCGGTGCAGCAGAAGGTGGTTTAGTAGGTATTCTAACAGGAGGTGGAACTCTTTCTGATGATTACGTAACAGGTACTCTGTCTGAAGTTGCAAATGAAGGTTCTTTTGGCGGATTAATAGGAATCAACTCAAGTAGCAGTGATACCGTCAGCAACGTTTATTTTACAGGAACAGTCACCATTGCAAGTGGCGGAACTGGCGTCGGAGGATTGATTGGTAATAATTCTGGCCCAGTAAGTAATGCTTATAGTATTGCAACAGTGACTAGCACTTCAGGTGGAACTAGCGACGTGGGGGGATTGGTGGGCAGTAACACCTCTACTCTTACTAATGTTTATAGTGCAAGTACCGCAACTGGTAATACTAGCGTTGGAAATTTGGTTGGAGTCAATCAAACCGGCGCTACAATTACAAACGGTTATTGTACTACTGGCATATGTGTAGGAACAAATAATGGCACCGTGACGGGTGGTGGCAACACTTTGACAGCAACAGGAACCAGTTTGCCTACTGGTTTTTCTTCAACAAATTGGGGATTTATTTCAGGAGAAAGTTATCCGTTTCTCACCTTCCGATATGAAGGTATAACAGGAACTGCAGCAGCCAATGAGGCAGTTGCATTAGCACAAAATGGAGGAAGCATTGTTAGTGTTGCCAACAGCGATCCTATTTTTGGAGGAAATGCTCCAACATTATTACAGACAAACGGAAGTGGTGTTTATATTGGATTGTTAGATAAAACCACTTTTTCAGTCAATAGTCCACTTTTGCTTTATTTGAATAGTGGTTCTACATTAGGCAATACTATCGCATTGCTGACCAACGATACTGATACAGCAACAATTAATATTACTGCAAACATGGTTGATATTCATGCACCGGGTAGCACGCTATCAAACACACTGCTATCCACGGCTCTCGGTACTATTTCATCCAGCAACATTTTATATAGCGATCCAATTTCTTATTTATCTTTAGTATCAAGTAATGCGAGTTTTAATACTGAGTCAACAAGTTCCTACAATATAAATGGAACATTCACCGGTGGAACAGGAAGTCTCACGTTTAACGGTCCTGTGACAATTGCTACAAGTGCTGTTACAAGTAGTAGTTCACAAACCTATAATAATGCGGTTACGTTGAGTGCTAATACAATATTAAATGCTGGAAGTAATGGAATAACTTTTGCCTCAACATTAAATGGTGCAGACTCATTTGCTAGTACAGGATCAGGATCAGTTACATTTGATGGAGCTGTGGGTGAAAGCACGGTGCTTACGAGTATCAATATTACGGGTGCTACTGCGCTTGATACAGCCGGTATCGTGACAAGTGGTGCACAAACTTATAATGGTGCTGTAACGTTAGGAGATCCTTCAACGCTTGTATCAACAGGTGGCGGTACGATTAACTTTGTTTCCACTTTAGATGGTGGACAAACGTTAGCTATTACTACGAGTGGTGCCACGATCTTCGGTGGTGCAGTGGGTAGCACTGCTTTCTTATCAAGTTTAACAGTCAATTCAGGGGGTGGCACAACACAAATTAATGGTGGCAGCATAAAGACAATAGGTAATCAAACCTATGATGAAGCTGTGACATTAAATGCAGGAACAACGTTGACTGATTCTGGTAATAACGCTGTTATTGATTTTGCATCTTCCATCGCAAATAGCAGTACTGCAGAAGCATTAACGATTAGTGGTTCGGGTACTAATAGCAGTATTACTTTAGGCAATGTGGGTACTTCAGGCAGTCCATTAGCGGCATTAAATTTTACGAGTACAGGAACCGGTACGACAACGTTAGGTGGTAGTGTATTTGGTGCAAGTATAGCAACGACAGGTAATGCGGCCCTTAATGGCGGCGGTGTTACTACGACGGGTAATCAAACTTACAATGGTGCAGTGACACTAGGTGCAGCCACAACTTTAGCAGATTCAGGTAATAGCAGCACAGTGAGTTTTGGTTCATCGATCACAAATACAAGTGCAGAAGCATTAACGATTACCGATTCAGGCACTAACAGCAGTATTACCTTAGGCAGTGTGGGTACTTCAGGCAGTCCATTAGCGGCATTAAACTTTACGAGTACCGGAACAGGTACAACGACTTTAGGTGGTGCAGTATTTGGTGCAAGTATAGCAACAACGGGTAATGTAGCCATTAATGGCGGCGGTGTTACTACGACGGGTAATCAAACTTACAATGGTGCAGTGGCATTAGGTGGAGGTTTAACCACAACTTTAACAGACTCAGGTAATAGCAGTACAATCAGCTTTGGCTCTACCATTAATAATGGTAGTGGTACACGCGCATTAACGATTACCGATTCAGGCACTAACAGCAGTATTACCTTAGGCAGTGTGGGTACTTCAGGCAGTCCATTAGCTGCCTTAAATTTTACGAGTACCGGAACCGGTACGACGACGTTAGGCGGTAGTGTATTTGGTGCAAGTATAGCAATAACGGGTAATGCCGCCATTAATGGCGGCGGTGTTACTACGACAGGTAATCAAACTTATAATGGTGCGGTGACATTAGGTGCAGCCACAACTTTAACAGATGCGGGTAATATCAGCACGGTCAGCTTTGGTTCTTCTATTACAAATAGTAGTAGCGCGGAAGCATTAACGATCACCGATTCAGGAGTTAACAGCAATATTACATTAGGCAATGTGGGTACTGCAGGCAGTCCATTAGCTGCCTTAAATTTTACGAGTACAGGTACTGGTACGACCTTAGGTGGAGCAGTATTTGGTGCAAGTATAACAACGACAGGTAATGCAGCCCTTAATGGCGGCGGTGTTACTACGACGGGTAATCAAACTTATAATGGTGCAGTGACATTAGGTACAACTACAATCTTAGCAGATTCAGGTAATAGCAGCACAGTCAGTTTTGGTTCTACTGTTAAAAGTACTATTGCCGCATTCCCATTCACGATTACTGATTCCGGCACAAACAGCAGCATCAGTTTCAGTGGTAATATAAGCCAGTTAGGTGTCTTGAGCTTCACGAGTACAGGTACTGGCATTACAACCTTTAATGGGAGTGTATCAGTTGAGAGTTTATCAACGACGGGTAATACTGCCATTAATGGAGGTAACATTACAACAACAGTACTTGGCAATCAAACTTATAATGGTGCAGTGACATTAGGTGCAGCAACAACGCTAGCAGATACAAGTACTAGCAGCGGAGTTATTAGCTTTGGTTCTTCCATTACAAATCTCAGTAGTGCAGAAGCATTAACGATTACCGATTCAAGCCCTAACAGCAGTATTACCTTAGGCAACGTAGGTACTGCAGGCAGTCCATTAGCTGCCTTAAATTTTACAAGTACCGGAACCGGTACGACGACGTTAGGGGGTAGTGTATTTGGTGCAAGTATAACAACGACAGGTAATGCCGCTATTAATGGCGGTGGTGTTACTACGACAGGTGCTCAAGCTTATAATGGCGCAGTGACCTTAGGTATCAATGCAGCTACTTTAACCAGTAGTAATAATGGAAATATTAATTTTGCAAGTACCATTAATGGAGCAGAAGCATTAACAGTGACGACAGGAGGCGCCGCTATTTTTAGAGGAGCTGTGGGTAGTAGCAATGCGCTATCAAGTTTGACGATCAGTTTAGGAGGTAGCACAACACAACTTAATGGTGGCAGCGTCAAGACAACAGGTAATCAAACCTATAATGATGCTGTAACATTAAATGCAGGAACAACATTGACTGATTCTAGTAATAACGCTGTTATCGATTTTGCATCATCCATTGCAAATAGCAGTACTGCCGAAGCATTAACAATTAGTGGTTCGGGTACTAATAGCAGTATTACGTTAGGCAATGTAGGTACTGCAGGCAGTCCATTAGCTGCCTTAAACTTTACGAGTACCGGAACTGGTACAACGACGTTAGGCGGCAGCATATTTGGCGCAAGTATAGCAACCACAGGTAATGCAGCCATTAATGGAGGTACCATTACAACAAGTGGTAATCAAACTTACAATAGTGCAGTGACATTAGGCGCAGCAACAACTTTAGCAGATTCAGGTAATAGCAGCATAGTTAGTTTTGGTTCTTCTATTACAAATAGCAGTAGCGCAGAAGCATTAACCATTACCGATTCAGGCACTAACAGCAGTATTACTTTAGGTAACGTGGGTACTGTAGGCAATCCATTAGCTGCCTTAAATTTTACAAGTACCGGAACCGGTACGACGACGTTAGGGGGTAGTGTATTTGGTGCAAGTATAACAACGACAGGTAATGCCGCTATTAATGGCGGTGGTGTTACTACGACAGGTGCTCAAGCTTATAATGGCGCAGTGACCTTAGGTATCAATGCAGCTACTTTAACCAGTAGTAATAATGGAAATATTAATTTTGTAAGTACCGTCGATGGAGCAGAAGCATTAACAGTGACAACAGGAGGCGCCGCTATTTTTGGAGGAGCTGTGGGTAGTAACAATGCGCTATCAAGTTTGACGATTAGTTCAGGAGGTGGCGCAACACAACTTAATGGTGGCAGCGTCAACACAACAGGTAATCAAACCTATAATGATGCTGTGACATTAAATGCAGGAACAACATTGACTGATTCTAGTAATAACGCTGTTATCGATTTTGCATCATCCATTGCAAATAGCAGTACTGCGGAAGCATTAACAATTAGTGGTTCGGGTACTAATAGCAGTATTACGTTAGGCAATGTGGGTACTTTAGGCAGTCCATTAGCGGCATTAAATTTTACGAGTACCGGAACTGGTACAACGACGTTAGGGGGTAGTATATTTGGCGCAAGTATAGCAACCACAGGTAATGCAGCTATTAATGGAGGTACCATTACAACAAGTGGTAATCAAACTTACAATAGTGCAGTGACATTAGGCGCAGCAACAACTTTAGCAGATTCAGGTAATAGCAGTACAGTTAGTTTTGGTTCTTCTATTACAAATAGCAGTAGCGCAGAAGCATTAACCATTACCGATTCAGGCACTAACAGCAGTATTACTTTAGGCAATGTGGGTACTGCAGGCAGTTCATTAGCTGCCTTAAATTTTACAAGTACCGGAACCGGTACGACAACGTTAGGGGGTAGTGTATTTGGTGCAAGTATAGCAACAACGGGTAATGCCGCTATTAATGGTGGCAGCGTTACTACGACGGGTGCGCAAATTTATAATGGCGCAGTGACCTTAGGTATCAATGCAGCTACTTTAACCAGTAGTAATAATGGAAATATTAATTTTGTAAGTACCGTCGATGGAGCAGAAGCATTAACAGTGACAACAGGAGGCGCCGCTATTTTTGGAGGAGCTGTGGGTAGTAACAATGCGCTATCAAGTTTGACGATTAGTTCAGGAGGTGGCGCAACACAACTTAATGGTGGCAGCGTCAACACAACAGGTAATCAAACCTATAATGATGCTGTGACATTAAATGCAGGAACAACATTGACTGATTCTAGTAATAACGCTGTTATTGATTTTGCATCTTCCATTACAAATAGCAGTACTGCGGAAGCATTAACAATTAGTGGTTCGGGTACTAATAGCAGTATTACGTTAGGCAATGTAGGTACTGTAGGCAGTCCATTAGCTGCCTTAAACTTTACGAGTACAGGAACCGGTACGACGACGTTAGGCGGTAGTGTATTTGGCGCAAGCTTAGCAACCACAGGTAATACAACAATTGCAGGTGGCACAATTACCACGAGCGGTAATCAAACTTATGGTGGCGCAACTACTTTAGGTAGTACGACTACTACCTTAACAGGCGCCCTAGTAAAATTCTCTAACACCTTAAACGCAACTACCTCTGGCTCACAAAATTTAATCGTCACAGGCAATAGCGAATTTGATGCTGCAGTCGGTACCACAGCATTAGGTTCCATTTCAATCTCAGGTACTGCAGCACTGAATGGTACAAATGTAACAACCACAGGTGGACAAACTTACAATGGCGCAATCACATTGGGTAGTGCAAATATCAATTTAAGTGCAAGCACGATTAATACTCCAAGTGCAGGGACGATCAATACGAATGGCGATAACTTAACTCTCACTAATACGAATACTAATGCATCAGCTAGTATCTTATTAGGAGTTATCAGTGGATCAGGTAGTTTAACTAAAGCGGGTGTAGGTGCATTGTCATTATCTGGATCAAATAACTTTACTGGTGTAACTAATGTCAGTAACGGAACATTACAATTAAGTAACGCAAATGCATTAGGAAATAACACCACAGGAAGTAACAGCATTGTTGTAAGCGGCGGCACTTTAAATATTAATGGCGTTACACTTTCAAACAGTAACGCTGGGATCAGTTTAGCAGGTGGCTTAACTGGGACTGGAACTTCACAAATTAATAACGTCATTAATTTAAATGGTACATCGACTATTGGAACCACTTCAGGCGCTTTCACCGTCGGTGGAACAATCAATGGCGCAAATACTTTATCATTGCAACCTG
>Ga0206817_1086_pt2 | contig 22831 bp, 17 predicted proteins | sample Alteio_BWOrgCont_89_FD_152873 | JGI IMG/M metagenome (GOLD analysis project Ga0206817, IMG submission 152873) | Enriched cells from forest soil in Barre Woods Harvard Forest LTER site, Petersham, Massachusetts, United States -... | ecosystem: Environmental > Terrestrial > Soil > Temperate forest >...
GCGTGCCGTCGTGGCCTTAGGATCGCCGCTCATGCCGTGCCCTCGCCCTTCCTCCTTGTGGTCACGCTGGCGAGTTTGCAACGCCAGACCTTCATATGGCCCTGTTTATATAACACTGCGCGTGCATTCTTATTCCAACAGACGGTGAACAGGAAAACCGCTCTCGAACAGCTCTCCTCGCCGTGGACGGCTGCACTACATTGTCTGTCTGGGTTAACCCATCCCGGCTGCGGACCTGGCAACCATCGGACCTCTCCGAATTGGATGCCAATGCCGTCGGGCTCGATTCACGCCCACCGACGTGAAGTCTGTTATAGCCGCTCAGCTAGTCGATGGCCATCTGCAGCGCGTCCGAATCGGACCCACGCGCGTTCCTCGGGAGAACGGAGTGATGACCGACGCAACACCCTCATCTGCCGAATCTCCGTTGTATCTGTTGTTCGCACATGGCATCAATTCTCGCGACGAGATTGTAGCCTGGCGGGGACAGCATTGGCCTTGTTCACGCTTTTTCGGGCGATCCCATGCGATCGGAATCACACCGGCGCACCCTGCTGCAGGGGCACAGAGGGGCACCACCCAGGCCGACGAGACCAATGAAAGGCAGAGGGTAGTCCTCCCGTAAGATACTCGGGAAACTACTTCAGCAACTGCGCTTCGGCCGACTCGGAGGTCAGCTCACGGTACCGCGATAACTCTCCGCGACATATCAATTGCCAATGTCGTATCACCGCAGAATTGCGGACCGTTGAATCGAATAAGAACGATTTCGTCAATGCCGAAGCGATTGCTGAGGCCGTGGAACACAAGACTGTTTGCTGGCATGATTGTCAGAACGCGTCCGTTGTTTTAAGAAGCTCTATAAGCGTTGGGGGGCGCATAACGGTTGACCTCCGGCACGCCCCAATAATCGAGCGCGTAATAGATGTTCAAGACCAGCGGGGTGGCAAAGTGTTTGCCTCTGGGGGCATAGATGCCGAACCATTTAATGATCTGGTCCTGCTGAGCATTGTTGAGGCCCTCAATGGTAACAGTGTCACGACCCAAGGATGGATTTTTGTGGAACACAACAGTGACGTTCGTTTTGGCCCATATCTTAAGGATTTCCCACAGATATTGATGGCCAAGATCCTGCAAATCGTCATCTGTATAGTAGTATGGCAGCGCTGGGAGCACGTTCATCGCCTTGTCCAGAAGGGTACCTTTCTTTGTAAGGATAGGGGACTCTATAAAGGAGACTATGGATTCTCGCGTTGAACTCAGCACTAAGCGCATCAAGGGCAAGGTCCAGTGACTGGTGGGCCTGATTGTTTTCCTGAATCAGTTGCCGAACGCGGCTCTTGCTCGAATCGCCGGGAGTGGATGCCGCGGGCGAACTGGAAAGATGGCCAATCTTGCTGCGAATGTCGTTGCTTTTGCGTATAACATCGGCGATATCGTGTCCCTTGGCAGAGGCTATGGTCATTCGCGCCACTAGCCTGGGAGTTACCATGAAAATTCTTGACGCTTCCATTTCAATATTCGCCACCTTTACCATTTTTTGGAACGTCTGCGTCAATCGAAGAGCTGGCACCACAGTCGACAAAATGGAAAAGGCCGCATCCCAAATTGCAAGGTAGTTGTTCGATTTTTCGGGCAGATTCAGAAAATCGTTAAAGTCTCGTATGGCGGCCTGCATCATCGCCTCTTTGGCGGCGTATTGAGCGTCCACGTCGTTCAGGTATTTGATCGCGTAATTAGCAGCATTCTGGTTGTCGCTCAGCAGATCGGCCAGCTGGAATAAAATCTGGTCCATCGCCGCATCCGCAGCTTTACGTTCGTATTGCTCCTTCAGCACCGCGTCATGGAGTTGTTGAACTTCACTACGGAGTTGCCGATTGTCACTTTCAAGGCCGCTGATGCGGCCCAGTACACTTCCTGGATTTCCCATTCTTCACCTCTACCTTCCTTTTTCTTCTCACTCATCCCCATTGCACAATTCATCCGTTTTACACAGCCCGTCCTGCCTTGGGACACACGGACACAATCCGACACATTGGTGGCGATGCCGGGGCCCTGGAGAACGCGGAGAACGACCTGACGCCTCCGATGCGCAACGCGCTGCCTCTCCGTCCGTGCGCCTCAGTGAAACGCGGAGAGCGGCGCGGACCCACAATATTCCTGCTCCGTTGTCTTGACGATGCGCTGGTCACTGCCGAACTGATAACGGCGTAGATTGTGGATCTGGCGTCCATCAGTGCAGACATTGGACGGCGAAAAGTCCTCAAACCAGACCGATGCTGCCGCCATCTTGCTTGGATCAGTCGTACGCGCACCGCCCGGCAGTATGACTTCCTGGTAGGTGAGCGCGATCTTGAGCTTGTCGCTCGTCAGCACCTTACGATAGAGTGCCTCGCTTGCCGCCGTTTTAGCATTGGCCGTGCTGAACCCAAAATCGCACCACTTCTTGCGCAACTCCTCGATGGATCCCGACCAGGCCGCGCCTCCGATCACATCATCGGGCACACGCTCCGAGGGCGAGATGCCGGCTTTGACGATTTCGTCGTATACCTGGATGCAGTTCCTGTAGTACGCGACCTCGTATCGTCCCGAATTGAGATTGGGAGTGTCCTTCATCGCAAATTTCGCCCATCTCTCGAAATATTGGATCTTGCCGAGTGTTTCCACATGCACGCACGACGTCCGGATCTCGGCCAGCGTATGAGGACCTCGCTTGAATTCGGGCGCGTCGTACTTTACGTCGACTATTCTGGTATCCGGAACCCCCGCGGCGCGGAGATTGTCCAGCGTAATCATGCAGCGTGCGTCCTTCAGGCCCGATTCGTTCACCGCCCACGCCTTCGTGGCCGCGATCTGGTACCAGCCGATGTCGCTAGCGATCTCGGATGCGAGCTTGTAGTTCGGATCACCCCACTTAAACTGCTGCGCGTGCGAGGTTGGTACATTGGTCAAGATCAGCACGCATCCCAGAATCAAAGAGACTTTCACGTCGTTTTCCCCCTTTTCATTGGCCCGCCTGTCGAAGCGCGGGTCGACCCAGCCTGTCCACCTTGAGCAGTTCCGGGCCTGTGGCTAACTTGAAGCAACGAACCACACCGAATCTCGTCCGACACCTGAACGATTCGACCGGCACCTCATTCGCAAATTTCAACTTTGTCAGGTGCGCTTCTACTGTCTACCTGCGTCTGGTTGGAGAAGTTTTATCTCACGAGGCTAAGTTTTTTTTGGAACGGATTTGCCGACCAAGAGAATATGTTTTGTCGAGTTGGTCCCTTAGCAAGACGACCCAAATGCCTTGCAGTTCGCGGTTTGTTCTGTCGATTGTTACTGGAGGGACACAAGCGCGCTGTCGATGATTGCGCTGGGGCGCAATGACGTTAGCGCTGCTGATCGCTCTTGTGGGACTAGCGTATTGCGGAGAGAACTTTATGACTGAGAATTATGGTGAAGTCTTTTCGGCGGACAATTCGCGGCGCAACCACGCCTGCGCCAACCGGATCTCGCGACGAACCGTATGTACGGGCATTTGAAGAAGGTCCGCAGACTCCTCCGCCGTCAGTCCCCCAAAATAGTGGAGTTCAATCAGTCTTCCCTTGAGCGGACTCGCGGTCGCCAAGGTGTCCAGCGCGTCGTTTAATTTCAGAAACGCCGCGTCGTTAGGCGCCATCAGTTTGAGCGAGTCCGTCATGGGAATCTTCTGCCCGTCGCGCTTAACGGCATGTCGGCTACGCGCCATGTCGATTAAGATTTGCCGCATGGCATGCGAAGCAATTCCATAAAAATGGGACCGGTTTTCGCATTCCGGCAATCGCGAGCCCGATAGTCTCAGAAAAGCTTCGTGTACTAGCGCGGTGGTTTGAATCGTCACGTTGGCATTTTCGCGCCGTAAATGACTAGCCGCGAGGCGCTTGAGTTCTTCGTAGACCAGAGGAATGAGCGTATTGAGCGCCTCTGGGTCTCCCTGGTGAACCCGCGACAAGAGACTCGTTATCTCCATGCGACGTATTATAGGTCACCTCTTAATTGCGATTTCGCGCCAAAAAAGTCGGCGACCGAGACAAACATCCAGTGTTTCTTCGCATGTAGACAATGGGACAGCAGATTTCATGCTCAACACCGCGGTGCGTTTCAGCTCAGCTGTGGGCGACACGTCAGCGGGAAATTGGGCTCCCGTCAACTCAGCTACGCAATAGAAAGGACATTCATGAAAGTCACACTCCAACCCGGTGAAACCGCGATCGATACCTGGTCTCTTCTCTACCTGCCGCCCAACGGCGGGAAATACAATGGCAAACTGACCGTGACAAATCAGCGGCTGCTTTACGATGCCATGTTCGACGTCAGTTTCAAGGGCCTCGTCTCGGAGGCGATTTTCGTCAAATGGGGCAGCGAAGGCTTTCTTGAAATTGATAAGAAAGATATTCAGTCTGTTGAAGTTACGAAAAAACTGTTGAGCAAGCGCTGCACCCTGACGCTTCGCGACGGCAGCCATCACGCATTTGACTACGGAGCTATGAATATTGACAAAGTTGCCGCGGCCATCGGAAGTCGATAGTAGAGCGCCTTTTGTTCAACGGGATTGTGGCGTGGGAACAACCAAAAGCGCACGCCTCCACGGATCAAGCAACTCCTCGCGTTCTTGCAGAGCGGCTTGCGCTTCGTCAACGCGCCCAGCCAATCGGTAAACCGAAGCGAGTTCCTGGTATCGCTCGGCGATGGTCAAAGCATCCGATAGTCTTCGCTGCGTCGACGGCCGCACGGATGGCACCTCTTGTAACCATTTCAGGTTGACCTGTATCGCATCCTCGTAACGACCGACAGAGGCCAGACAAATGGACTCCGCACGGGAAATGGACCCCATCGGGTTCTCTAAAGACTCACCATCGTTGACTTCGACCGTAGCATTGGCTGCCGCCAGTTGCTTTGCTTCGGCTAACCGCCTTTTTCCTTCTTCGATCCGGCCCAACGCATACAGAGGACGAACGGACTGACTCAGCGCAATACTCAACGGAGAATGTTGCCGCGAATTCTCACTCGGCATCGCACGGAGCGCCGCTATCGCTTCATCGTAAGCGGCAAGGGCTGCTGCTGGATCCGACCCCTGCAAAGCTCTTCCCAACTCTGCCGCCGTCTCGCCTGTGCTGATCCGAGCTTCTTGCTCAGATGGATCCAGACGACTATTTCTCCGGAAGTATTCGAGGGCTTCTCGGAGTTCTGCAATAGCTTGCTTTCCATCGCTAGAACCCAACAATTCGCGTCTTTGCCACAGTAATGATCCTATATCGGAGTGACCGCTGCCTATGTTCATACCAAGAGTAGTGTCATCCTTTAGACTGATCGCCATCTTGTCTAACATACCCAGCGATTCGCGCATCATTGGAAGGGCGTTGTTTAGATCGCCCTTCGACATCAGCAACGTTGCGTAAGATTCCATCGAGAGCGCTAAGTTTCCCTGGGAATACCGAATATCTTTGTTGTCAGCTAATTTCCTGTCAAACTGAATGGCCAGGTTTGCGAATCGTAGGCCACCGTTTATGTCCCCGACCTGCTCCGACCCTTGTGCAAGCGAATCATAGACCGATCCAAGCGCAATCCACTTCGTAGAGGCTTCTGGCGCGACACGTTCATATTGATCGGCTAGCGAACTTAGTTCTAAAGCTTTTTCATGTAAGTCACGTGATCGATGCAGTCCCTCATCCAACCGGTACTCGGTCTCAACAGTGTTCATGAGTCTGCGAATTACACGCGGATTATCAGGTCTCTTTTTCCAAACATCCCGTATCAATCCTTCTGCCTTTGCAAGGCTCGACAGCGCTGCGTCGGACTGCCCAAGATTTTCTGTTTGGACGCCTCCCTGGATATCGGCTACCGCACGGTAGGCACTCCCGATATCCAGCTCCAAATCGAGATCGTTCCCAGCATCGCGTGATAGCTCCTCCAAATAGGCCAGCGAAGTCGTTACGATTCGCTCCCGAGCCGGCGCGCCTCCGGCGAGCCCCTGAATGTCATTCCCGACCTGAAGCATCTCATTCGCGAATTTGTGAACGGCGGCGAAACGACGCTGGGCCAGATTCCGCTCGTGAAGCGCAATACCCAAACCGATAGCTAGTCCGGCAACGGTAGCAGTAATGGCCGCCAGCGGAATCCGATAGTGCCGAAGCTGCCGCCTTGCTATGTACCACCATCCTCCCTGACGAGCCCTTACCGGCCGACGCTCTAACCAGGCGACGATATCCTCACGCAATGCATCGGCGCTGGTGTATCGCTCGTTCGGTTCTTTCCGCATGGCTTTGGAAATGATGGCATCCAGATCTTTGTCCACCTTCCGGTTCCATTGGCTGGGGCGCGGTGGAATATCCCGGCAAACGGCCCGTTCCAGCTCCGAGCGTGTAGGGTAATCTTCCGGCCGGAATGCGGATCTACCCGTGGTGAGGCGATAGAGTAGCGCACCAAGAGAAAAGATATCTGAGGCCGCCCCTACCGGCGAACCCTGGATCTGCTCTGGACTTGCGTACTGAGGCGTGAGACGGCGCTCCCCTGTGACGGTGGAGTCAGTAGCCTCGTCCAGCAGTTTGGCTATTCCAAAATCAAGCAGCTTCGGAGTCCCATTAGCGTCTACGAGAATATTGCTTGGCTTGATGTCGCGGTGAACCACCAGCATTCGATGGGCATAAACAACGGTGCCGCAAAGGATCTCGAAGAGCTCCATTTGCTGACGCAAGGGTAGCTGATTACAGAACTCGTCGATAGGAGTTCCATCCACGTACTCCATTGCAAAAAATGGCCGGCCATCGTCAGCATGCCCAACATCGAGCAAGCGCGCAATATTTGGATGCGCCAGATCCGCAAGGATTTGGCGCTCCTTCTGAAACAACTGCCGTGAACTCGGAGTATCGATGTTTACTCTGAGCAGCTTGACGGCAACCTTCTGGCGAACCTCTCCGTCGGCGCGTTCGGCCGCGTAGACGCTGCCCATCCCGCCGTTTCCAATCAAGTTCAGAAGGCGATAAGGACCACAGCACACGTCTTTCGCAAGCGGATATTCAAGCGCCTGGCTGACGGCTCCCTGCACGACATCATCGAGAGGATCTTCTTCCAGATCGTCATTCGCCAGCAGAGACTCCACAAACAAACGGACTTCTGGTGCGACGCCTTCATCGATCATCATTTGGTCCCGATCTTGCGGAGAGAGATCTGCCAACTGATGAAACAACCGTTCAACATCGGCATTCAATTCCATTGGCGCTACCTTCTCGAACGATAAGAACGGTCCTGACCTTGCCAGCAACGAAAAAAGTCAATGACAACTTGGGCATCGCCTGGATCAAACGGGACCTCTGGGACTCGTCGACTTCGCTTCGATCTTGTATGCCGCTTGTTTTCCTGTGGGGGCGGGGACGGCTCAGGTAGATGCGCATTCTCCTCGTGCCTCCAACCGCCCCACCAAATTATGCTCCTTGCACAACAGTTCGAGGTAGCTCTGTAGCCAGAGGATTCGCTCCATAACCATTTCCGCGCCGCTCGCTGCCAAGACAAAGAAAAATGACGTTAATCACGGGCACCCAAAGCCACCATCCGCTTCGGCCGGTATCATGCATTCTACGAACTGCGACGGCGATGCTCGGAATAAGCACGAAAAAGCCATACAAGATGCTCACCAGACTACCGACAATTGTGCCAGTCTGCATCACATGATCGCCCGGTCCCGATAAGACACTGCTGCCCACAACTCCGAATGCGGCTGCTAGGAATGCGGCGGCGCATCCAATTACAAGATTGAGGAATACGAACGACCAATACTCCGCGCGTCGCGCTCTACCTTGAAACTTTGCATAATTTTTGAGTACTTGGAAATACCATCTCATAGAGCGCCTCCCTCAGTAGACTGCGTCGAATGATGAATCAGGTTGATCGTGGTCACTCTGTTGAATCGCGGTGGACTTGGTGGCATCTGTCGGCCACCGACCTCGAGGATTATTTGCATTTGAGTACTGCCTTCCTAATGGTTTATTCGAAACCGATTACTGGTCTCACTATCTACCTGCGTTGGAAAAGGCTCTTTTTGTTCGTGAGATTCAATATTTTGAATTGGCTATTCAGAAATGCGATCGTCACTGCGAGGGTTCACAGTCCAATCAGCAGAGGTATGCGAGGCTATGCGCTCGACCCTGAGAACGCAAAGGCCCTCCGGCGGAAGAGCGAAGAGATGGTCGGCGAAACCTTCGCGTGAACGGTAAACGAATCAGCAGACCCACTCGCCATATGCGAGCGGTCAGTCGTCCTCTGCCGAACTTGTCCAAGAAATTTAGTGCGGATGAAAGCTGACGAGAGGCGCGTATCCAGGGTATTAATCCTCTGAGCGAAGCTCAACCATTGCTTGAGCGCATTACCCTGAAGTATTCAGTCGAGGGATGTCGCCGTCGGATGGATCTTTGTGCATGCGAATGAGTCGGCGAGGATCTGTAATTGCATCTCACCGTAGCGCACTCAACCTATCCGAAGCCAGGCCGAGCCGGATAATCCACAACGATAAGTCGCCCATCCGTCAGTGCTTTGACAGAATGACGGCTGTTCGCGGGCACAATGGCAACAATGCCCGGCTTCGCAATCTGACATCTGCCCTCGATCGCGATTTCGATTTCTCCCTCGATGACTTCGTAGACTTCTTCCTCGGGATGGAAGTGCTCGTGAATCGACGCGCCGGCTATGAAGTCATAGTGTGCAAAGGTCATGCTCGTAGAGTGGAAATACCGCCCCTTCCACCCGGGAAGCCGTTCGATGACTTGAAGTTCACTGGTATCTATAAACGGCATGGAATATCGTCCGTGCCCTCAAGGTTAACCCAAATTCATGCGTGCGGCGCGCCTGCGGAGCCGTGATGTCTCAACGCACTGATTGGGACAATCGGGGCATGGAGGCTCACTCGCAACCTGAGATGTTGAAGCGGCCACCCTCCGGGACGCGTGCTGGGATATTGGGGCCGGTCCTCTCCTGTTACCGATTGAATCACGTCCGCCTCTCACGACTGATCTCCGCAATATTCGCGACCTCCATAAAGAAAAGCCCCTGGCGAGGAAACACAGGCTCGAAGATTAGCAACTCTGAGGTCGCCACTTAGATGTCCTAGCATAATGTCGAATCATCATCAGAACATCGCTATAATTTTCTCCTTAGATCGGCATCAGTAATCCCAGTCGAAGCGTATGTGACTGGCATCTGGGAACAACGCTACGACCATTCAAAACGCGGTGCGATAGCGGGCGGATTGTGTAATCTTTGCTCACAGAGTCCAGTGTTTTGGGCCAATCCCCTGGCCCTCTGCATTTCTGCCCATTAGGGAAGAGGCAAAATCGGCTCCGCTAACTGTAAACTATTGCCAACATTTGGAGGCGTATGAGCCCCGTCACTTACACTTCCTCCCTCAGGAAGCATCGATCGTTTGTCGCTTTCGTAATTGTGAGCGTCTTGTTTGGGGGTTGTAATTCTAGGAGTGTGCCTCCCAAGCCAACTATCCAGATCACACAAGTCCCCGCCGCCAATCCTGGGGGGCCAGTACAACTGGATTTTATTGAAGGACGGGCAAGCGGCGTGAAACCCGGTCAACAGATCGTACTTTACGCGCGTAGTGACATCTGGTGGATTCAACCTTTTGCGAATCAGCCTTTTACGAAAATTCAACCCGATTCGACGTGGAGGAATGCGACCCATCTCGGCACCGATTATGCAGCGATCCTAGTTGAGCCCAGCTTTCACCCTGCAACGAAGGTTACGACTTTGCCCGCACCAGGCAACGGCGTGGTTGCGATCGCTACTTCGAAGGGCATGCCTGCTGCACCGATTGTTTCTAAGGTTATTCACTTTAGTGGGTATGACTGGAGCGTGCGAAACGCTGCGAGCGATCGAGGGGGGCAACCCAACTCCTATGATCCCTCGAATGTGTGGACCGACAAGAACGGCTATCTGCACCTTCGCATGGAGGAGCATGACGGCTTATGGACATGTGCCGAGGTGAGTCTGACCCGCAGTTTGGGTTATGGTTCGTACATCTTTGTCGTTCAAGATATCGGTCATTTCGGCCCATCTGCAGCCCTGGGATTGTATACAAATGATGATTTTCGAACGGATGACATTCCTGATGAACTTGACATCGAATTGAGCCGCTGGGGCATTGCAGACAGCAAGAATGCACAATATGTTGTCCAACCTTTTTATGTCCCTGAAAATGTCTTTCGATTCACGGCCCCGAGCGGAGTACTGACCCACATGTTACGTTGGGAGTCCGGGCGCGCTTCCTTTAAGACTGTCCGCGGATCGGGAACAGGCCCCGGAGCGGCGACCATTAGTGAACACATCTTTACCTCGGGGGTTCCGACTCCCGCCAAAGAAACGGTTCACATGGGCTTGTACAGTTATCGACAGTCGAAGAGCGAATCTCAACAACCGGTCGAGGTTGTGATTGAGAAATTCGAATTCCTACCGTGAAAACATGATGCAGAAGCATCGGCTACGTAAGGGACTCATAAATGGAATCGTGCTTTTATGTCTTGCCAATGCTGCTTTTGGATTAGACCCTACCCGAAAAATCTCGCAATACGTACATGACAAGTGGGGCGAGGATAAAGGATTTATTGGAGGAAGGATTTACGCCATTCGCCAATCGGCCGATGGTTATTTGTGGATTGGAACCGAAAGAGGTCTTGTTCGATTCGACGGGTCCAATTTCATTCTGATTCAGCGACCTCTTCCAGATTCGCCTCCGATTAGTCCCGTGCGCGGCCTCGTTACCGATGCCAGCGGGAGTCTCTGGATTCGTCTCGAAGGTCCCCGCATGCTTCTTTATCATGACGGGAAGTTTGAGGATCCATACGCCCGATTCGACCTTCAGGACATCACCTTTACAGCGACCACTTCCGACGACAAGGGTCGCGTCATTCTCTCCGGACTCGGGGACCGGACATTTCGATATGAGAGAGGACGCCTGGAGACAATAATCAGTGCAGAGCAAAATCCCGGTATTGTCATCTCCCTGGCTGCGACGCGAGACCAGAGTATTTGGCTCGGCACACAAGATAACGGTCTCTTTCGTCTGAGCCAGAGACACATATCCACAGTTGCCCAGGAACTCAAGGATTCGAAGATCAATGCCCTTCTGCCCGCAGACACTGGCGGCTTATGGATTGGAACCGACAACGGCATTTATTTGTGGGAGGGCGGCGTACTGGCCACCCCTAACTTGACTTCCTCGCTGCAGCAACTACAGATTCTGGCGATGGCCAGAGATCGTGACCTAAACATCTGGATTGGAACGAACCATGGCATCGTGCGCATTACTCCATCCGGCGCTGTTTCGCTCGACCTGCTCAACCCAAAGCCTGGATTCGAAGTAACAGCAATCTATGAAGATCTCGACGGAGGTATTTGGTTCGGCGGTTCGCAAGGAGTCGAGCGGCTGCGAAATGGAATGCTTACAACCTATTCGACTACTGACGGTCTTCCGTCAACCGACATTGGCTCAGTCTACGCCGACTCAACGGGTCGCATTTGGTTTGCGCCGCTCTCCGGTGGCCTCTACTGGATGAAGGAAGGGCAAGTTGGCCATGTAACTGTCGATGGGCTGGAACACGATGTTGTGTATTCCATTAGCGGTGGTAACGGTGAAGTCTGCGTCGGCCGGCAACATGGTGGTCTCACAGTGCTGACCGGAAAGGGCGATTCATTTACCGCCCGTACCTATACACAGGCGGATGGTCTTGCGCAGAACAGCGTTTATTCCGTGCACCGTGAACGCGATGGGACGATCTGGGCTGGAACTGTGAGCGCTGGTGTAAGCAAATTGAACGGCGGGAACTTCACCAATTATTCGGACTCCAGTGGACTCCCATCGAATGCTGTCAATTCCATAGTCGAAGGTTTCGATGGTATAACATGGATGGCTACCCCGAGCGGTTTGGCTTCGTTCGCGAATGGGCATTGGACGAATTACACAGCTAACGACGGCCTACCATCGTCAATGATAAGAACAATCTTTGAAGACACAAAGCATGTGCTGTGGATCGTAACTTCCCGCGGTCTGGCATACATATCCTCCGGAAAGATCAAAGTTTCAGCGAGGCTGCCTGAGGCATTACGGGAGCAGATCTTCGGAGTTGCGGAAGACGGGATGGGTTCCCTCTGGTTCACCACATCAGATCACGTGCTTCGCGTCAATAGAGACGGGCTTTTGAGCGGATCGCTCTCTGACACCGATGTTCAAAGCTATGGAATAGACGACGGCCTCCAAGGGGTGGAAGGCGTGAGCCGCGACCGCACCGTAGTTGCCGATCCTGAAGGACGCATCTGGATCTCACTTAAGTCAGGCTTGTCCATGGCCGACCCGATCGTCATTTCCAGAAATTCGGTTCCAGTCGCAGTGCGAATCGAATCTATGTCCGCTGGCGGAAATCAGGTGAATGCGCAGAACCCTATCAAGATTCCTTCTGGGATTCAGAGCATTACCTTCAATTACGGGAGTGCGAATCTGGCTATGCGGGAACGCACCCGTTTTCGCTATAAACTCGATGGCTCCGATAAAGGTTGGAGCGACATCGTTGCGTCAAGACAAGTTGTCTATAAAAACCTGGGCCCTGGCACATATCTCTTCCGTATTGTTGCCTCCAACAGTGTTGGTCTTTGGAATGGTCCGGAAACTTCTGTCCCTTTCGTGATCGAACCAGCATTCTGGCAAACGTGGTGGTTTCGAGTAGCTTGTCTTGCAGGGTGTTGCCTGACGATCCTCGCCATGTATCGCTTGCACATTCACCAATTGACGAAACGATTAAATGTTGGTTTTCAGGAGAGGCTCGCCGAGCGTACGCGGATCGCGCAGGAATTGCATGATACGCTGCTGCAAGGTGTTCTGAGCGCCTCTCTTCAGCTTGATGTAGCTGAAGACCAACTCCCAGAGGATTCTCCCACCAAACCTCTGTTGAAACGGGTCCTGCAATTGATGAGTTCAGTCACTGAAGAAGGTAGAAACGCGCTGCGTGGGTTGCGCACAACGGAATCGGGTAACCAAAGCCTTGAGATCGCCTTCTCGCGACTGCGACAGGAATTTCCCCTCGACGGCAAAACTGATTTCCGCGTTATCGTTGACAGTGTTACGCGTCCGTTGCGGCCGCTGATCCGCGATGAAGTCTATCGCATTGGCCGCGAGGCTCTATTGAATGCATTTATGCATGCACAGGCAAACCGTATAGAAGTCGAAGTAGAATATGCGAGCAGACATCTTAGAGTATTGGTGCGCGACGATGGTCGCGGAATCGATCCTCAAGTGCTGCATTCAGGTCGTGAGGGGCACTGGGGACTCGTCGGCATCCGAGAGCGCTCCGAAAGAATTGGCGCTAATCTAAGACTTCGAAGCCGTATTGGCGCAGGAACTGAAGTGGACCTGACTGTTCCCGGCACGATCGCATTCGAAAAAGGTTCGAATGGCCTGATATCGCACTGGTTCCTTTGGCTCAGCCGAGAAAGGCTCGAGACGTCGAAGCATGACAAAGCGAAACGAGTACACAAATGAGCATTGCCCCTAGGATTCGAGTTTTCTGCGTTGATGACCATCCTCTCATGAGGGAAGGTATTGCGGCCGTCATCAGAAATGAATCCGACATGCAATTGGTTGCAGAAGCATCAACTGGACACGAAGCCATTCAGGGATTTCGTGAACATCAGCCCGACGTGACACTCATGGATGTCCGGATGCCGGATATGGGGGGCATCGATGCATTGCTCGCCATTCGCACAGAGTTCGCAGATGCCCGTGTGATCATGCTAACGACGTTTGAAGGAGATGCCGAGATTCAGCGCGCGCTGGAAGCGGGAGCGCAAGGCTATATGCTCAAGAGCATGCCCCGAAAACAGCTTATAGATATGATCCGCAAGGTACATACCGGGAAGAAACACATCCCTCCCGAGGTCGCAGTTCAGCTCATGGAGCATCTTGGAGATGAAACGTTAAGCAAGCGAGAAATTGAAGTCCTTCAGAAGGTCGCCGGAGGAAATCGAAACAGCGAGATCGCAGCGCTTCTCTTCATCTCTGAGGAAACAGTGAAGGGACATATTAAGCACATCATGGAGAAACTCCGTGCAACCGATCGCACCGAGGCCGTTGCTGTCGGAATTAGACGCGGGATCATACATCTCTAGTTCCACCCATACTCCCGAGTGCCCTAGAGTTTGCAAGTGGTACAGAAAAAGCACTCGTTCTGGGGGTCCAATCCGCGGCGAAAGAAGCTAGCCTTTTGCTGGCGCGTCTTTGTGCCCGAGGAGGCACTGGCTGCAAAGGCTCTTTTCCAGCTTCCCGGAGGGTTGGCCAGGCATCGGCCTCATCTTTCTGCGACTTACTGTTGCTGTCAATGCAATCATTTGTGCAATTGATGCGCTCGTTGGATCCAACAGTCATGCGATTAGCATTTGGGCAATTGGATCGCTCGCAATCGCTGTTGGGGCGGCGATTCTCGTCGGCTTTCTAACACCTGCTGCAAGTGCCGCGGCAACAGTTGGTTATCTCATGACGGGCGTTTCGCCGTTTTTGATGACTGAAGCGAACAAGCACATCAGTACGTTAGCTGCCTTCAGTCTGGCTGCGATGTCCGCCGCGCTTGTCTTGCTTGGCCCAGGCGCCTTTTCACTTGATGCGCGTCTCTTCGGTCGTCGCGAAATTATTATTCCTGAGGGGCCGCGTTCACCTCGTCGATGATTCCCAGGAAAATTCCGCACTCATTGAGATTGAACGCGACAGTTGTGCACATACCTGGGCATCAAATCCCCCCTAAATAGTGGTGTCCGATGCGCCCTCGTCACAAGCGTTGAAAATACCTTCCTCCGCGGGATGCAATCATCCGAATCTTCCTTCATAGTCACTTCAGCAGTATCGAGCGCGGAAGACAGAATCAGAGAGTCACGTATCGCTAGTTCTCTGAATCGGGTGAAGCTTCAATTGGAGGTTCGGTTTTCGCGATGTTCCATTTGGATTATCTTTCTTGTTTCCTCACCGTCCTAGCGACAATACTCCTCGCACGAAAATCCTGGATCGGACTCCTTGTCGCAATTGCCAACAGCTTGATCGTCTGCGTAATTGGATTGCGAACGTTACAGCTTGGCTTTATTCCCGCGAACCTGTTTTGCATCGGCGTATACGCATTCAGCATGCGATCGTGGCTCAAGGAACGAACACACGCAAATCGAGATCAGGCGCAGCGGCAGAAATCGCTGGTCGTACCTACCCATAATGGTGCGCCTCAAAAAGGGCTGCCATCGTCTCACAGCCGATCATCAATCCTGAAGTTAACATCTGCAACTAAGATCGGGCTTCCGGAGGAACACCATGCGTGCTGATTTAACATTTATGGCTCTCGCCCATGAATCGAATCGCTATTTACTCACTCGGCTGATAGCGAAGGCAACCCGCAAACTGCACCGCCCTAACACCCGGTTGCAGGATACGATGAACGACGTGTTCGAGCGGTTCGGCTGCTCAAACCAAGAGCAGACCGCCGTACTGCGGAGGCGGCCGGCAGTTCGGAAGGCCGTGCTGCATGACGCCCCCGCAGTCGATTAAATTTCAGCCCTCCCCATTACGAAGCTAGGAGTAACAACCATGGCAACTTCATCCACACCTGTATCATTTACTCCATCACCGAAAAGCTCATCATGGTGCTTCCTGCTGCTCGAGCACCTGGATGAATTCGCGAGGCTGGCTTGGTATCTCGTAGCAGATGGCAAGCTCGTCGAAGATACATTCGCGCGCACGATGGCCAAGCTCGATATGACTGCATTTGAATCTTCCATCCCAGCACTCACTTACAGTCAGGCTCGAGACCTTCTCATCACCCAGGCGATTGCTGTACTGTCGGACGCGCGCAGAGAGGAAGACGAGAACCAGTTTTTTCCGCCGAATTCTATTGCCAGCTTGCCCGATCTCCCCCGCCTGGCATTCATGCTGAGACTGATCATCCGCTCGTCTGAAACAGAGGTTGCGAAGTTTCTCAGCCTATCACCATCTGAGGTGCAAGGACTTGTCAAGGATGCGATTGATCGTCTCAGCATAGTTCCGCCTATCTCCGCATTGATAGGTTGTCATGACGCATAGGTAGCCTTAGTTTTCGACTCACTAAGAATAGAGTACAAAGACATGCGAATTTCATGGCGTCCCAGCTACGGGTACGATCGCATGAGTGGCGCCTTTATAGCACGATTGCAGGTATTCAACTCCGTCAACAATTTCAAAGCAGTAGTAGCGAAAAAAATGAACCCATCAACCCCTGACCTCGAACGGTGGTATGCCGCACGAGCCGGGAGCCACGCAATCGAAGTCGCAGGCGCCAGTCATTCGATCTATGTCTCCAGATCATAGGGGGAACAGTGAGAACACACCGCAGGGAAACAAAGATCTCCGACCGCGGCAATATCCTCATGTTTGATAAGGGCGTTGGTCTGGCTCTGCGAAACGAGCCGCAGCCGCGTGCAAAAGGCCAACTGATAGAGGTCGAGAGGATGTCGGCAATCGGCAGGATGGCATGCTCGATATCCCACGATATGCGCCACTCGCTCACGGCAATCTATGCAAACGCGGAGTTTCTAGAGCGCCCCGATTTATGTGCGAGCACGCGGGCTGACCTGCTGCTCGAAATTCAAGAAGCAGTGCTCGCGATGACGGAGCGCCTTGATTCACTACTGCAATTCGGTAGTAATGGACGGAAAAATCCGCTTGTCCGTGAGCGCATTTCCTTGGTTGTTGAGAAAGCCGTTGCGGCAGTGAAGTTTCATCCAGACGGGCAGAACGTGTCCATCTCAGTCGGCAAGTTCCCGCCGGCGGAGGCAGACATCGATGCCAGGAATCTTGAAAGTGCCATATATAACTTGCTGCTCAATGCCTGCCAGGCTGCGGCACGCTCAACTCACGTGCCTGAGGTAAGGGTTCGCCTTACGGAAGTCGATGAACGGATCTACCTCACAATCTTGGACAATGGTCCCGGTATACCTGCCTCTGTACGGAGGACGTTGTTCGATCCATTCGTGACCGAAGGAAAACCCAACGGAACCGGCCTGGGGCTTACCCTGGCTCGTCAAATAGCTGAAGAGCACGGTGGTAACGTCTGCCTCGAGGAATCGAATCGAGAGGGGACGGTATTCACGCTGAGTCTGATGAAGAACAGATTATTGGCTTTAGAAGACCTGATTATCGTAGCGCCTCTCCGATGAGCCTGGCATCGACGGCTCGACAGAATAATTACGTCACCGTCAGCCAGAGAACGCGCGCACAAATCGGAGGCTGTCCTGCGCATAGAGAAAAACTCCCAACATGCTGCTCCAGCTGGCCCTTCAGTCTTCCAACGCTGCCCAACGCAATCTGTGCGCGATCCCTCTGCACCCTTCAGAACGATTCAAAGTACATAGGCTTCCATGAGGGCGGCTTCCTTCAAGTCGCTGTATCAGAAGCGCCGTTCCTAATGGAATACGTCTGCTGCACTGCTGCGTGTCGGGGCGCTCCAGATACAGAACTAAGACTTCCTAGGAGCAATCTATTATTCGTTTCTCGGCCGAACGTATCGGGCAACAAGACACAAGACCCACGTGTCACTCTTGCGATGGAAGCGGGGATTACATCGCACCCGTAGATCATGGCGGAGCTAATCGGCGCGTAAAAGGCTATGGACTAGTTCCGACAATATAACGGTTGACGCACAGGCAAGCTGACCTGAATTTCTCACCAGTGCTGCGCGGGTGAGGATCTGGGTCTATTGGTCAGGTGTTTGCAGGGCCGACGATTGGGACGTTGGCGACCCACCGAGAAAACCTCCCAGGCTTGGAAGTCGCATGCGCGATCCCCACAATCGCAGGCCAACGACGACGGCGGACGGATAGGACTTTTTAGTGATTGCCAGGTCTGCTGGCGACAAATGAGATGGCGCAACGGTCGACCATGCATCGGCCGATTCGGGGGACTCCACCAAAGGATTGAGAAAGCTATCCATCGACCGGTTCAAGACAGTGCAATAACTTAGCTAGTAACGTTCGTCTGTGCAGCCCGCCAAGCGACTCTTCCTCCTGAAACGTAGGTGATCCCTGCTACTGGTGTGTCCCACCAGGATTCTCTAATTTATGGAGCTTTTGACGATGCGGTACGTTCTTTCGAGCACACGTCACGACGATCCATGTCAACAGGATGTCACTCGAACCACCGGCTTCACTCTGTTTGTAGTTCCAAGTCTTCTGGGAGACTCGAAAAACAACATGAAAATCGTTTGTAATGTGCTGGCATTTGTATTGCTTGCTTGCCTCAGTTTGTCTGCTCAGCAGATCACGGGAAACATTCGCGGAACAGTTACAGACCCAAGCGGTGCTGTCATTCAGGGCTCTGCCGTTACAGCACGGCAGGCGGAAACGGGCCTGTCGCGCACGACGACCACCGATCATGAGGGCAACTACGTTCTTCTGGAACTCCCGGTCGGGCACTACCGCCTGCAGGTTGCAGCGAACGGTTTCCAGGAATACGTGCAGGATGGCATCACGCTCAACGTGAACGAGACGGCTTCGGTCTCGCCTCATCTCGCGGTCGGATCGGAAAAGCAGCAGGTGGTGGTGAGCGGCGACGCCGGGCTGATTGAGCCAACTGTTACCAGTATGGGCAAGGTAGTCCAGCAACAGGAGTTGGAGGATCTGCCCCTGAACGGACGCAACTTCTCGCAACTTGGCCTGTTGCAGCCTGGAGTCGTTCCCCTGACGCCTGGATTATCCCAAGCAGGGGGTGGGCTGCGCGACGGACAGGCTTATGCGGTCAATGGCCAGCGACCTGAATCAAACAACTTTCTTATCGACGGCGCGAACAACTTCAACGGCGTCGACGGCGGATTCGTCCTCAAGCCGCCGGTGGACGCGATCAGCGAGTTCCGCATCATCACGCATAGCGCAAATGCTGAGTTCGGAGGCTCTCTAGGATCGACAACGAACATCATCACTCGGTCGGGCACGAACCAGCTTCACGGGACATTATGGGAGTTTCTGCGCAACGACGTGGTCGATGCGAACAACTATTTCGCGACGACCAAAGAGCCGCTGAAGCAAAACCAGTTTGGCGCCGCGGTCGGTGGGCCGATCAAAAAGAACAAAACGTTCATTTTCGGCTTCTATGAAGGCTTCCGCAATCGGCAGGGCGTGTCAGGGCAGACCACAGTGCCGTCGTTGAAGCAGCGTACCGGAGATTTCTCCGAACTCTGCCCGGAGGGCTTCACGGACGGCTTCTGCAACAACCCCGCGAACCAGCTTTTCAACGTCCTCGCCAATGCACCGTACCCGAATAACCTGGTGCCGCAGGCCCAGATCGACTCGGTTTCGGAAAACCTGCTGAGCTTCTTCCCGCTTCCGAATGCCGGTACGAATCTGTTCTCCACGACCCAAATTCTAAAGAATAATACCGATCAGTTCGGCATCAAAGTTGATCACTACCTCACTCCGCGCGACACGCTGACCTTCCGTTACATTTTTTACCAGCTCTCCCAGATCGATCCGCTATCGCCGGGCGGCGCCAGCGTGCCTGGGTTCCCGGTAGGCGAAGACCAGCGCGCACAGAACTTTGTCGCAGACGAAACGCACACCTTTTCGCCAAGCCTCATCGCGGTGGCACGATTCTCGTTCTTGCGCAACAAGTTACTCTTCGGCGAGAGCGAGAACCATCAGCTGCCCTCAAGCCTTGGATTCCAATACGAGCCGAGTCTCGCAATCGCTGCCGGACCACCGTTCATCCAGGTGAATGGCTATTCCAATGTTGGTAATCCGATCACGGGACCGCGTAACACCTACGACAACGTCTTCGACTACTCTGGATCGCTGACTTGGGTGCGTGGTAAGCACACGCTGAAATTCGGCGGCGGATACCAGCATCAGCAGATCAGTGTGCTGCAAGGGATCGCGACCAACGGCTTCTTCGTATTCGAGCCATTCCCGATAACGGATGCATTCGCCAGCTTCCTCACCGGGCAGCCGGTCGTCTTCCTGCAAGGTATAGGGGATTTCTCACGCGGGATTCGCGGCAACAACTCGAACTTGTATGTGCAGGATACGTATAAGGTCGCGCCGCGATTCACGATCAATGCCGGACTGCGTTACGAGTTGCCCGTCCCGTATACCGAAATTCATAACCGGCTATCGTTGTTTGAGCCGGGGAAGAAGTCTCAGGTCATGCCGAATGCACCGGCGGGACTGTTATATCCGGGCGATCCCGGTGTGCCCGCGGGCCTGATCCCCACCGATATGAAGGCATTCGCGCCGCGCTTTGGCATCGCGTGGGACCCGAATGGTAATGGCAAGTTGCTGATCACTTCGGCATACGGTATCTTCTATGAGCCTTATTACACCGGACAGGGCGGTCCTTTGCAGGCGCCGATCAGTGCGCCTCCGTTCCTCGGAACGCCACAGGTGAGCCTGCCGAACTTCGCGAATCCGTTCAACGGCAATCCTCCCGTCCCAGGGACGTTTTCCCCATCACTCACGAACCTGACTCTGTCGCCAACGTTAAGACTCCCTTATACGCAGGATTGGGACTTGAACCTACAGCAGTCGGTCGGGTCCGATTGGCTGTTCGAGATCGGATACATCGGCACCAAGAGCACGCGCCTGCCGCGCTTCATCGAAGCGAACCCAGCGGTATTTGTTCCCGGATACGTCGATGGCCAGCCGATTTCGAACTCCAGCAATGCCGATCAACGGCGGCTCTATTCGGGATGCACGCTGGCCGATCCGCCAAGCAGTTGCGTGTTTTCATCAACCGGCGAGATAGCGGGCATCGCCAATTCGGCGTACAACGCATTGCAAGGGTCGCTGCGCAAGCGATTCAGCCACGGGCTGTCATTCCTCTTGTCGTACACGTGGTCGAAGGATATCGACGATGTTTCGTCGTTCAACATAACTGGGTCGGAGGCTAAGCCAGTCGCGGGAGAAAACGATCTCGCCCAGGATCCGTTCAATCTCGCAGCAGAGCGTGGGCTCTCGCTGTTCGATGCGCGCAACCGGTTCGTTGGGAGCTATGTATGGGCACTCCCCTTCTGGAACCGTCCCCAGAACTGGTACCAGTCGGTGTTAGGCGGATGGCAGTTGAGTGGCATAGCAACGTTGATGAGCGGCACGCCATTCACCGTCTTCGATTCGAACGACGTTGCGGCGCAAGGCAGTGCGCCGGAGATCACCGGATTCTCCGCGCAGCGACCCAATCTCGTCGGCAACCCCAATAACGGGCCGCGCAAGGTCAGCGCATGGCTCAACGCCAGCGCCTACCAGCGACTTGATCCTGTAGCCAATGCGGGGCAGTTCGGCACGGAACGCCGCAACGTGAATACCGGCCCGGCTTATTCCGACTGGGACTTCGCCGCCCTTAGGAATTTCAAGGTGACTGAATCGACGCAGTTCCAGTTCCGCGCGGAGATGTTTAACATCTTGAACCGCACGAACTTCCATTTGCCCGACAGCGACATCAGTTCGCCAACATTCAACCATATCCTTGCGGCAGAGGCTCCGCGCCAGGTGCAATTTGCGTTGAAGTTTATGTTCTAGCATGCGTTTACCCGGTTGCTCCGGTGAGCACTTCCATTGCTCACCGGAGCAACTGGGTCCGAAGCACATGCGCCGCTATCAGATCTTTTTTCGCAGAAGCAGTAGCCCAGTCTATGCTCAGACAGGAACCCTGAACTTGGCTCGCGATCCACAAAACAGCAATACGATGCAGCTTGCCGCCCCCGCGCCCGGGTGTGGTTCATGCCGAAAAGGGTTTTGGAGCAAACGGACTCAGCCCACGGACTCCGGCCCGGCTACGCTCTGGGAATCCGGGAAATGTCACTCTCTGCAGCGCGCTGAAGCGCAAAAACGGCCACAGTGACACAGTAGAAACCAACGGCCATCAGAACAGCCACCAAACTAAAATCACCTCTCGGTTTAAGAGAGGTAATTTCAACTTAACTTCTTAATTTTCATGGTGCCCGGAGGGGGACTTGAACCCCCACGACCTGTTAGAGTCTGCGGATTTTAAGTCCGCTGCGTCTGCCGATTTCGCCATCCGGGCTTCTGTTGGCGTATGAACTGCTTTCATCCTAAATGAAAGTAGCAATCGTACGTTGATGTGCAGCCCATGCCCGTATCGGGAATGGAGGTCTGATCCGTTCCATCGCACTGCTAAAACTAACAGAGCAATCCGCATCCCCGAAGCGGCTCTAGATACAGTGCTGCCTCTGTGCCAACAAATCAAGAGCCGAAGTTTGCGTTAGAACTTTACACTTGGCGCCTGTCTGGACGCCTCGCTCGCCTGGAAGTAGGCATTATCCTGTTGGAATCCAGCGATACCAGCCCAGATACTGTTCGGGAATTGGCGAATGAACGTGTTGTAGTCCTGCAATGTCTGGTTGTAGCGTCGGCGCTCAACAGCAATGCGGTTCTCCGAACCCTCCAGCTGATCCTGGAGCTGGAGAAAGTTCTGGTCGGCCTTCAAATTCGGATAATTTTCTGAAAGCAGCAGCAGCCGTCCAACAGCTCCATCCAACTGTCCATTCGCGGCAATCTTGCTCTGCGGATCTCTGGCATTCAATAGCGCTGAGCGCGCGTCGGCAATGTCCGAGAACACCGTTTCTTCATGCTTTGCATAGCCCTTCACTGTTTCCACCAGGTTCGGGATAAGGTCAGCGCGCCGTTGCAAAACCACGTCAACCTGGGACCACTGCGCATGGACAGCTTCCTGCTTTGCCACCATCTGATTCTTGGCGCTCACATAACTGCCAAAAACAAGCAGCACCGCTAAAAAAATCACGACAAC
>Ga0206817_1129_pt1 | contig 22794 bp, 21 predicted proteins | sample Alteio_BWOrgCont_89_FD_152873 | JGI IMG/M metagenome (GOLD analysis project Ga0206817, IMG submission 152873) | Enriched cells from forest soil in Barre Woods Harvard Forest LTER site, Petersham, Massachusetts, United States -... | ecosystem: Environmental > Terrestrial > Soil > Temperate forest >...
TACTCACTTTAATGAATTAAAGCATGAGCTTTTAAATCACATGGAAGGAAAAGTAAATACTGAATTCAAAAAGAAAATGCTCGCCAAAATAGATAAAATTGATCCAGCCAAATCACTTGATGGCCTATCTCATCAATTTGCAACAGTTGAGGATGCAAAACAAGCTATCCCAAAATTAACTGCTCTTGCAAAAGAACAGACTGAATCGATCGATAAACAATTTCAATCCTGGAGGGCTGATGTTGAAAGTAAAACAAAAATAGTCAGCCGTGATATTTATGAATTTCGCAAAGCATTGGAACTCATTACGAAAATTTTATCCGATTATCTTGAGACACAAGGAAGGTTTGCATTTGTCTATAGCGCACTCAATTTACCTTTAAGAGGTCAGAAAATGGGGATGGCATCTGAATGTCTTACTAAAATCAAAACCCTTGATCAAAAAATTGATGAATCACCGGATAAACTTTCAGAATGTTCTCAGGAATTAATTAACCATATTCAAGAATTAGATAAAAAACATAGTGATCTTATTAAAGGCACCCAGAAATCTGGAATGCTTGGTGCGGCTATCACTAAAATTCGGGTACTCGAAAAGCCAATTGAAGAGAAGCAGAAAAAAGAGCAAGAAGATGCAAAAGCTGATGTGAAAATGCAGCAGTCTTCGCAAGGGTAGCTCTCCACTACCAACCCACCAGGCGTTATCGCAGACAAGATCGAGCCACGACCGTTAGCCGCTACTAACGCTCGCGGCTCGGTAAAAAACCCTCAATTGAGTTGTTACAAAACATATAATGTTAGCGTATAATTTTGCAACATTTAAGGCTATCCCACCAACCTAGCCTTATAAAATACAAATAAAATCAATATCTTAGATATTTAATGGGCTCATCAACATTCTTAATAAAACCTTAAGGTTGATCTGGTATTATTTTGCACATAATCTTATTAAATGAGGGGTTTACTTTATGGCATCAGCGAGAGAAGGCAATCCAGTCAGTGGCGGCGAAAAAAGCAAAAGTAACGGTAGCATAGTTACACCACTAGGCAATTCTAATGGTAGTAAAAAAACCCCTCCTGCTCCTGTTGTTCCCTCTCCCGCAGACACAGAGGATAAGGGCGAGTTTGATGAGATGCCATTACCACAAAGTCACGATCATGCAGCGCAGCTTCAAGCACAGTTTGATGCGAAAAAAAGTGAATCTACTGAATCAACCGAACAACTCGACCCAGAAAAAGAAAGTGAATCTACTGAATCAGCCGAACAACCCGACCCAGAAGATGATTCATTTCCAAATCCATTCACCTCACCGATTCAATGCCCTCAAAAGCTATTTTCAACAATCGACGAGTATTTTTTGAATAATATAATCAATGTTTATCTGCCAGAGAATAAAACTGAAAGTCGAGGTCATTTGCGTTTCGTTGCTCAAAAATTTGGACAATTTTTAGGACTAGTAGCAGGATCAGCAAGCATCTTTGTTTCAGCCATATTTGCGCCGCTTATCTTTTTTGGAGCTCTACCCATAAAAAATCCTCAGAAAGCCTTTGCATTCGCACTAAGTGCCTCGCTATTACTTGGAACACTATTTATTGCAGCACCCTACATCCTTCCTGCCGTGCTGGCTTGGGTGTCTAAACTATCTTTTCTTGGTATAGGTTCATTCTTTAGTAACGTGATTGTACCAACGTGGGGGCCACAATTATCACTATTGACTGGAACAACTTTTGGAGTGGCCACATTCGGATCTGCAGAAATAAGTTATGGAGCTGCCCTCATGGGTGCTGGGCTTTTTCCCTATATTATGCCACTCATAGTAAGTTTTTTTGCATTGAAATGTCTATTTGTCCCATTTGCAAACGAAGTACTTTTGCCATATGCAAAGCAAGCTTATGCATATATTCGTGCCTTATGTGGTTGCAAAGATGATAGCGCAAAAAAAGATCCTGAAAAACAACCTGTTGCCCAACAGCAAACTCTACGTCAGGCTTCATCAAAACAGGCAGGAAAAGTATCTTTTAAGCAGCAACGTGCTATCCACATTGCAGACCATAGTTTACCTATAGACCTTAGTAAAAATAATGGTACATTTGAATGGCAAAACAAACAAAGTGGACATTTATTTTATTGCATTAATGTAGAGGGTCAAATAAGAAAATACACCGGTAGCATTCAGACAATTAATGACCAAGAGTATTTCGTAACAGATCTCAATAGAAACGCAATACCAATCAGCTTCGACAATGGGTATGGTGCGAACTTAGGCAGTAACACTGGTAACCCATCTAAACTAAGCGACATTCACTCATCAGGCCCACACCGAAGCCTGACTCCTCCTCCTCGATTGCGCTCAACTACATTAGATGCAAGCTCTACTTCTACCACTAAAGATAAAGAAAAAAAATCATCTTCAGCTGCTCCTCAAAATCCTCTCTTAACACCGCACCAAAAAGATCCAGCATTGGACGCTGCACTTAAACAAGCTGCTTCGGCGCAAGCAAAGCAAAAAACTGATGCAAAAGATGAAAGAAAATTAAGCGCTATGGGCGGCAGCACTGTCACTGTCCATACCGGGCTAGGCAGCACTCCTGCTGCTATACCTACACCCGTACCTGCTGCTCCTAAAAAAGAAGAACCTAAACAATCAGCACCTAGTACGATGAAAGTCGAGCCGCAGCAAACAGAAAGTCACCAGCACCAGCATAAAAGAAGAGGAAGAGGAGGAAGAAGGTCGTAACACCAGACAACACTTCTTTCTATCGTTAAGCACCTCTCCCACAAACGGGAGAGGTTTCATCTAGCTGCTAGGTAACTCATCAGTAAAGAATCTCTCTTGATAATATAATGTTGATTGATATTGTTACCCACGCATGATACATAATATAACCATGGAAGAAGAAAACATATTCACAGTTCAGCGACCAGCCTCTCACACTGATTGGGAAACTTATCATGCGATCAGGAAAAAAAATCTCTTTGATCCTATCGATATTGTTTATGATCCAAACCACCCTAGCCTAAAAGATCCAAAAAATCACCATTACTTATTTTTAATGAATGGGCAAATCATTGGAACTTTGCAATTAGAAACTCTTTTAAATGACACTTGCATCATCAGAACCTTGGTAATTCAAGATCCATATAAAAAGAAAGGCTATGGCACCCTACTTTTATCACTCGCAGAAGAAATAACAAAAGAATTTGAATGCCGCCATATTCATCTGCATTCATTTCCCAATGTTGTCGCATTTTATGAAAAAAGTGGGTATACCCGGATGAGCTTCCCTATCGATGAAAGCACCTACCCTGGAACAGTTGACCTAGGTAAAGTGCTACAAAATTAGCGCCATAACTTTTTTTTCTTTGGCGGAATATTTTCTTTCTCATCTTTGTATTGTCCGCGGCTTGCCATCACTGCTTCTGCCACCATCTGGTTAATGACACGCTTGGCTACTAGCTCATGTAAATAACTTTCCATGGTACACATCCCTTTGCCGATACTCATTTGCATCGCTGATTCCATGTGAGCCACCATATCTTGACGAATAAAATGACGTATGGGCGGCGTTACTAACATTACTTCAAATGCAGCTGCTCTTCCTCCAGAAATTTTCTTCACCAGTGTTTGACAAACCACTCCTTGCAATGTTTCCGATAATAAATTTCTCACTCGGTTTTTTTCTTCCGATGGAAACACATCGGCAAATCGATTGATAGCAAGTGGTGCAGAAACAGCATGTAAAGTTCCCAACACTAAATGACCCGTTTCAGCAGCGGTTAATGCTAAACGCATTGTTTCAAGATCACGTAACTCACCTAGTAAAATAACATTGGGATCTTGCCGCAAAGAAGCACGAAGTGCAGCAGAAAAATCAGTTGTATCACGATGAACTTGTAATTGGTTGAAGACACTTTTTTTATTTTCATGAATAAATTCAATTGGATCTTCAATGGTAATGATATTGCAAGATTGTGTTGCATTAATATAATCGATCATCGCTGCCAGTGTGGTGCTTTTACCTGAGCCAGTCGGGCCTGCTACTAAAATCAATCCATGGGATAATCCTAACAATGATTTCAATACTGGCGGCAAACCTAACTCTTCAAACGTTGGCACTTTTGCTGGAATAACACGAAAAACTGCAGCAACACCATTCATCTGATGAAAAACACTGACCCTGAAATTGCCAACATTAAGAATCGCCAGTCCCATCTCAAACACTAAATCACTTTCAAATGTTTTTTGTTGCTCCTCAGTCATCACACTGTAAATGAGGCGCTTGGCTTCTGCTGAAGAAAAAGTGGGGGCCTCTTTCAGAGGTGAAAGATTTCCATGAATACGCAACAAGGGGGCTAACTCAGGCATGATGTGCAAGTCAGATGCCTCGCTTTTGACGCTTAATTCCAGTAATTGCTCCATTTCCATGAGCTGCTCTCCCAAAAGTCCGAAAGTACCTTAATAATAGCACAATATCGGAACACCTGGGGTCTTGCCCAAAGTGACCTTATGACTGTTCATTTGTACAAACTTCTGCTATCTTGCGCATCCTGATTATCTGAATACGTTGAGGAGCATTTATGATCACCCTGCAAACCAATTTTGGTGAAATTATGATCGAACTAGACTTTGAACATACACCAAAAACTGCTGAAAATTTTTTGAAAGCGGCCAAAAGCGGCTATTATGATGGCGTTATATTTCATCGTGTTATGAATGGCTTCATGATCCAAGGCGGTGGTTTTGATGCCCAAATGCAGCAAAAAGCAGCTCAGCCAACCATCCATAACGAAGCCAACAAAGGTCAAGCTAATAAAATTGGAACTATTGCCATGGCTCGCACCTCAGATCCTCACTCTGCCAGCACACAATTTTTCATTAACGTAGCTGATAATGATTTTCTAAACTTTAAATCTGAATCAGGTAGCGGTTGGGGATATTGCGTATTTGGCAAAGTCACAGCTGGTATGGATGTGGTCGACAAGATAAAAAAAGTTCCTACTACCACACGCGCTGGGCATGAAAATGTACCTGTTGAACCTGTGATTATTGAAAAAGCTTTAGTGAGTGAAGATTCAAAGAATAAAACTGAGTCGGTATAAAAACTTTGCTGATCGACTTTATTGAATATAAATCATTTTGGGGACAACTGGCGGTCCCATAGTCGTCAAGCTAGGATTTTGTCATGCCAGCGAAGGCTGGCTGACAATAGTTAAGAAAAAGCCAAGTTACTTATCCAGCCCAATCGCACGAAGCCACTCCTCTGTCGGCAAAACAAGCTTCCTCTGCCTAAGATCAAACAAACCAAAAACAAACTCCGCCGTACAGCACACTTCACCGGCTCTCACCATCTTCTGCATTAACTTTCCAATTTTTTCCTCATACGAAATCATCTGCGTTTCAATTATAATTTCCTCTCTTAATCTAAGTTCTTTTAAATAGCATAACTTAATTTCAAGAATGACTGGACCCAAACCTGTTTCTTTAATTTTCTTAACCCCATAACCATTTCCAGCAATAAGCTCCCAGCGAGCCTCTTCAAACAGCGTAAGATACATGGCATTATTCACATGACCAAAAGTATCAAGATAGATTTCTTTGATGAGTACTGGATACGAAAATTTTTTTGCTTCCATATTGATTCTTTTCCATTATAAAAAATTAATTAATGCTTCTGACAACGGTTTCGGCATCTCAAGCGTCATACTATGCGCGCAATTTAATTCCATGCGTTTCGCACCTGGAATTTGGCTAGCAAGAAATTCTGATTCACTCGGCAATGTAATCAAATCCTGAATACCATTGATGACTAAGGTTTGCGATCGAATATTTTTTAATTGTTGTCGTCCGTCGAATGTACGGAGAACATTGAATTGACGAAACTGATCTTCTAATGTCTGTGGATATTCATTATTAAACATTGCATGCTTGACTAATTTGACACTTTCCTGACTTTGCAAAAACTCCTCTCCAAAAAACCAAGGCATCTCGGCTTCAATAATCAAATTAAAGCTAATGTTATCTTTGCGCATTTGCAAAAGCGAGTCGCAGGCAAGCAGCATTGTTTCACGCCATTTAGATGATGAAGAAAGAATACCCAGTTTACTGATTTTTTCTGGGTAGCGAACGCCAAGGCTTTGAGCAATGTTGCCACCCATGGAATGACCTACGATATGTGGTCTATCTAAATTTAATTGTTGAGAAAGTGCAACAACATCATCTGCCATTAAATCGACTGACAATGGTTTATGATCATCTGTTGTTTGTCCAACTCCACGATTATCAAAAATCAATACTTGATAATGTTTGCTTAGATTATCTAACACTGGAATCCAAAAGGTATGATCACAGGTATAACCTGCAATCAAAATAAGCGGTTGTCCTATACCGTGTAATTCATAATAAAATTCAGCACCCTTAGCCTTTATCCTTGGCATCATCCCTCTCCTTTTGCACACCCATTTAGTCTGATGATATTAACATGCGCTGCATTCAAACTTAATTTATTTCCAATTCACTTCCTACATCATCAGCAGTCCGTCTATCAGAGTCGAAATCCGATTCATCATCTTCAATATAATCCTCTGTTCCATTAACATACAAATTAGTGTAAGCATTTGACTGATAATCAAAATCCTGGTTATCAGGAGTAGATAACCAATAATATTCAGCGACTTGCCCATCACAACTGTTACAAGCAAGATGCATGCATAAGGCTTGCGGACCGGGCTGAGGTTCTTGGCTAACAACATAGAATTCCGAGTAAGCCTGACAACTTATGAGTGCTAACATGATGAACAGACAGACTTTTAATAGCGAGACAAGCTTGCAGATTTGCATAGGCTACCCCTTACTATTTTCCATATTAAATGAGTATAACAGCTGAATGAAAAATGATGAGGTCAATAGGGGAAGTTAAGATTAAAGATAACGGGCTCGTGATGAGCCCATTATTTCTATAAATTATTGAGCAGGAGGTGTCTGTTGCGGCTGCATTTGTTGGCCTGGTTGAGATTGCATTGGTTGGTGCTGCATCATTTGCTGATGCTGCTGAGGTTGCATCATTCTTTGTTGCTGTTCCTGCTGCATCCTTTTTCGTTGCATTTCCATGCGTTCTCTCTGTCTTTGCTCTCTCATTTGCATCATTTGCGTTCGATCTTGTTGCAGCTGTATTTGATCTTGCTGGACTTTTGCCCGATCAGAATTTAATTGTTGTTCCGCTTGTAGTACTTTCTGACGTTCTTGCTGCATTTGTGCATCATCGCGAAAATCTTCCGCAAAAACAGGCAGAGAAATGCTGATTAAAACCAATGAGCTTAATACTGCAGTGAATTTCCGTAACATAAGTGATTCTCCCTAATTGAAAGATTTAGTATAAATTATTTCTAAACAGAAGCATAGGCATCCCAAGACACTACATGCTCTGGCTTGACCAGGGTGCTAACATGCTCTAATGCTTTTTTCGCCTTTTCAGGATGATCGAAAAACTCAATCGTTAATGGCAAGTTTAAAGACAAATCAACCAAAGATGAGACATGCGAACCGGATTCACCATAACCACTAATTGCGCGGAATACACTAACACCACGAACTTTTTCTTCATTATGCAAATAGTTAATAATTGGTTTTAATAAATGTGATGCTTCGGTAATATAAATTCTTACCATAGTCACTTTCGCTAATTTCATAATTGTCTCCCTAATAAAACTCCAATCCATGTCAAACTCAAGCATAGAATAATGCTGATAAAAATATTCAATAACCCACGATAGAGTTCACCAGCTTCAATTAAGTTAATTGTCTCGATTGAAAATGAAGAAAATGTCGTGAAACCACCTAGAAATCCAATAATTAGCAATGCACGAAATTGATCTGCAAATCCATTGAAACGTTCTAACAACATAACAAAGATGACGCCCACAAAAAGCGAACCTAATGCGTTGACAGCCAGTGTCCCGTAGGGAAAAGCACGCCCTAATAACTTATGCACTCCTGTAGACACCAGATAGCGGCATATTCCGCCAATGGCGCTACCCAAACCTATTAATAGTATTTTATCCACGACAATATCCCATAAAGCTATTTCTAATAGCAATTTGCAATAATTTTTTAAACAAGAAATCTTTGATATTTTTAGGATGCTGAAGATTCATGCGTTGTAAATACGGGTTGAATTTATCGGTATTAAACAATAAAAATGACGCAAGAATCAAAATAATTAAGCTAAATTTCGTGCGATTTTTTAAATATAGCAATGCGTGCTCAATCACTTGCTCATCCTGTGTCAAGTCGCTACCGAATGGATAAGGCTTAAAATAATCTTTAGCTTGTAGCTTTTGAATAACCGGCAGAATCACTGAAGGATAATTGCGCCGAAAACAAGTTGGAATTTCATAATTTTTGGATAACTTCCCAGATTTTTTTGCTTTTGCTAATAATGCATCCTGGAAACGTGAATCGGTAATATTCAATAATGATTGAATAACTTCTGAATCCGCTTTACCTCGACAATCAGCAATACCATATTCCGTGACTACGATATCACGTAAATAGCGAGGAATTGTTTGATTGGTATATTCCCATATTATATTTGAAGCTAACTGCTTATTTGCTTCCCTTACGCTGCGACAAACAATAATTGATCTTGCCTCTGGCAATGTAAATGCCATATTAACAAAATCAAATTGGCCACCTACTCCACTCACTTCACGCAAATCCTTAAGGCCATCGGATACAACTGCTCCACCTAAAGTCACCATCATAGCAAAATTAATAAATCGGGTATGTTGACGTTGCAGCTTTGATAGCTCGTAAGACCATAACAGCGTATTAGTTCTGACAATGGATGTCATTGCAATTTGTTGTAATTCACTGCAAGGCAAATCATGCAATTGCTGATAAAATTCGGTGCTCCCAACAAAAAATCCTGCATGAATGATTTTCCCAGTCTTTAAATAATCACCCAGGCAAGATTCAATTATTTTTTGCTTTGCCTGTATCAATGTTAAATCAGCTAAAACTTCTACTCCTGAGGGCAAAATTAAATTATCTTCGTGGTAACGGACACCGGTTTTGAATATGCCAAACTTTAAAAGAAATGCCACATCATCTATCGTTAATCTTGCATTTATTATTTTATTTTTTAACAGAATATCGATAATATCAGGCGTAATTTGTTCTTTTATTGTCTGTGTATTTAATAACTGTTGCAAACCCACGTGGTCATAGACTCGCTTTTTTAAAATACCTTCTTTGTATAAATGCATATAATCATCACTAAGCATTTCAGTAGATGCATACAATCCTCTATCAAATGAACCAAGCGAACCGACTGATGCGATGATTTCACCAAATTTTTCATTGACTGAAAGCTGCTTAAGCGCGCTCAAGTAAACTTCATTGTGTGAATGCCGCATGATTAGTGCATTAGCGATAGCGTTATTTAATTTTCCTATGCCCAATTGCATGCAACTATCATCTTTTATCAAGCAACTGGTATATAAACCAATTAAATGATCCTGGGCATAAAGTTCATCACGTGGAATGGCAAACAATGCTTTGTAATGCCCGGTATCAATGATGTCAGTAAATGCATCAGCAGTCAGGACTGCATCATCACCTGGCATAAAAGGTAAATTTAAATTAATTTCTGCAACAATGGCAATTTTTTTATTTGCATGTTGGAATTTTTTAAGCTGCTCAACTAGTTGATGAAATAAATCCGTATTGCAACTCAAACTATATTGTTCTCGATTTAATTTTGAATGCGTTACTTGCTGACCAATAACATTAACAGAATAAATAGAAGAGTCCTTGACGACACTGGAATAACTTTGACTGATATAATTTTGCTGTACATAATCATTATGCAAATACTGGCCTGGGGTAAGAAAAAACTCAATGATCCTTATATTTCTAGGTAATTGCTGCGATTTTCGCGCTTTTTCGTAAAGAGGTTCTTCATAATCTTGAATCATTCTATCTAGTATGGGCTCAACAAATCGTTTTTCTAACTCATTTTTAATAGTTGGCCTGGAAAATGTCAGCGCAGTCATGACGGTAAGATTAATTGATTGATCACTCTCGGCTAATCGATACAGTGCATTCAATAACCCGATCGGCTTGCCAATTCCTAATGGAACGCCTATGACTATTACTTTACCGACATGGTCTACAATTTTTTTTGCGGCAATTTCATAATTATTGTGGTGATTAGTCATGATTTAATTCTTTTTTGAATCATTACCATCCATTGTGCATGAATTTAACAATATTATATATCCCCAAAATATGCAACCAATCTTCTCTATCATAATCAATCGTCTCAAGAATAGGTATTTGCTATAATGCCGAATACAAGTCATAGTTTACTGATCACTAACAGGGAGGTTATTGTGAAAAATAATTCTGTTTATGTTATTGGCAGCCAGCGAACACCCTTCGTCAAGTCATTCACTGACTTCAAATCTGATTCAACTCAAGACTTGATGACGCATGCTCTTAGCACACTTGTCAAAAAATATCATTTACAAGGAAAACTGCTAGACGATGTTGCACTAGGTGCGGTAATCAACAGCTCAACAAAATGGGGCCTTGCCAGAGAAGCTACACTAGGCTCAGGACTTTCCCCCTACACCCCTGCTTGTTTTATTCAGCGCGCTTGCGGGACAGGGCTTGAAGCAACATTATTAATAGCCAATAAGATTACATTAGGACAAATAAACTGGGGCATTGCAGGAGGCGTAGATACTAACTCTGATTTACCATTACTATTATCTAATCGCTTAAGAAATGCTGTACTAGAGCTCCGAGCGGCCAAATCAGTCAGTGAAAAAATCAAAATTCTGTTGAGCCTAAGGCCACATGATTTCAAGCCACAAGCACCAGAAGTTAAAGAACCTCGCACTGGTTTATCCATGGGTGAGCATTGTGAAAAAATGGTGAAAGAATGGAAAATTTCAAGATTAGATCAAGATAAATTAGCATTGATCAGCCATCAGAATGCAGCTAAAGCTTATGCTGAAGGGTTTTATGACGACCTTATCTCACCTATTCGAAATATTACAAAAGATGGAATCGTGCGTAGCGATACATCACTTGAAAAACTTGCCATGCTTAAGACCGTGTTTGATCGCTCACCAGCAGGAACATTGACTGCGGGTAATAGTTCCCCCTTAACCGATGGAGCATCTGCCGTATTACTGGCTAATGAAGAACGCATTCAAAAAGAATCTCTAACCGCACTGGCAAGATTTGTTGATGCCGAAGTTGCAGCGATTGATTTTGTTGGCGGTGATGGACTTTTGATGGCACCTACTATCGCGGTGACTCGTTTACTTGAAAGGCAACAACTCACTTTACAAGATTTTGACTACTATGAAATTCACGAAGCTTTCGCAGGACAAGTTCTTTGCACCTTAAAAGCCTGGGAAAGTGATGATTATGCAAAGAAATATTTGAACCGTGAGCATGCATGGGGCCCAATTGACCGCAGTAAAATGAATATCAAAGGTGGCAGCATTGCATTAGGCCATCCTTTTGCTGCCACTGGTGGCAGGATTGTTGCAAGTCTTGCAAAAATACTCAGTAAAGAAAAATCAGGCAAAAGAGGATTAATTTCAATTTGCACAGCAGGCGGCATGGGCATCGCTGCTATTCTTGAAAGTCTGTAAGGAGGAAATAATTTACTATGAGCACTTCTTTCGCTAATTGGATAATAACCAAACTAGGTAGATGGCTACTGAAAAATGGCTCCATTCCGCAAAAAAATTATTTTTATGACTTTAACACTATTTGCAAAAATATCCAGATCGGCGACATATTGTTAGTAGAAGGCCATAATCGGATTAGCACCATCATCCGGCATGTAACCCAAAGCCGCTGGACTCATGCAGCTTTATATATTGGGCGATTACAAGATATTGAAGACCCGAAATTACGCAAAATTGCTGAAGACTATTGTAACTGTGACCCAGATAGACAAATGTTAGTCGAGAGTGAAATTGGCTCTGGAGCAATCATCTCACTCATCACTAATTATAAAAATAGCAATATTCGTGTTCTACGACCACAAGGATTAACTCAGCAAGATGCACAGACAGTAGTTAGTTTTGCAATCAGCAGACTCGGAACACAATATGACGTCCAGCAATTGCTTGACCTTGCACGCCTTTTGCTTCCTTGGGGGCTAATGCCTAGAAGATGGCGCTCTTCTTTGTTTCAGCATAATGCACTGCAACCAACAAAAGATATTTGTTCTTCGATGATTGCAGATGCTTTTCGATCGGTCTCTTTTCCTATTCTGCCATTAATAGAAGAAGGCTATCAGAAGCAAATACAATTTGTGCAGCGCAATGACCGTTTATATACCCCAAGTGATTTCGATTATTCACCTTATTTTGATATCATCAAATACCCTTATTTTCCGCTAGATACTGAAGGGGCATATCATCAATTACCTTGGGTAGACAATGCTATTAGTGATGATGACGGTTTAAATGTTACTTTTCTATCTCCTGATATCAATAAATTTTTTACCTCCGCAGCTTATGCTGTGGTAGGTGCCTCAGCAAATCGAACCAAATTTGGAAACAAAGTATTGCGTTGTTATCTCCAACAGCATAAAAAAGTATACCCAATCAATGCCCAAGAAAAAATGATTGAAAACATCCCCTGCTTTAATCGCATTGCTGATTTACCCCGCAATGTAAAAAGTATTTCTATTGTTACGCAGCCAGCAGTCACTGAAAAAATTGTCGATGAAGCGATAGCAAAAGGAATACAAAATATATGGATGCAGCCTGGTGCAGAAAGTGATTTAGCCATCCAAAAATGTAAGCAGCACAATATTAATGTGATCGCAGGTGGTCCTTGTATTTTGAAAGAATTGCGATTTCAGGAGTAAGCAGACAGTATTTTATAAAAAACCCTTATAAATCAATATATTGCATATTTTTAAGCATGCTATACTTATTAAATATCCCTAGCAAATAAAATGAATTCAGGAGGAGTATTTATGCCAACACTCAAAGCCAAAGCAAAATCTAAGGTGAAAACCAAAGCTAAACTCAAGACTAAGTCAAAGATAAAATCTAAAGTAAAAACCAAAGCTAAGCTTAAAACTAAGTCAAAAATAAAACCTAAAGCAAAAACCAAAGCTAAATTGAAAGCAAAACCTAAAGCCAAATTAAAAACAAAACCTAAAGCCAAACCAAAACGTAAACCCACCTCAAAGCTTATCAAAGCAATGCTAAACACAAAACCAAAAATTAAATTTAATCGAACTCAAAAAACAAAGTTGCTATCTATCATCGAAAAAATTGTAAATTTGCGCAAAGGCGAAAGAGATGGTCTTGGTACTTACGAACCTATTGACAGAATATTGGATCAATACAATCAGCACTTCACCAATGCAATAGAGAAATTTGATGCAATTACTGAATACGGTATGAAAAAAGATCCCGCTTTTATTCCTGATTCTGTGTTTGTGATTACATCACATCATAATGAGAATGAAATCGAGTTTTATGCTTTATTAGAAAAAATATGGGAAGGTAGGATTCAATATACTAGTGCTGTAGAAAAAATGAATGCTATCTTTGCAGCATCGTTGGTTGAAAAGACAACTCGGCATTTGCAGCAAAAAGTTAGGTATTAGTGACAACAGATCATTCTTGTGAATACTTAAGATATAAAACGTAGGGGCTAACGCCCCTACACCAAATCACTTTTTCTTTTTCAAAATCTTATCCGCCTTCGCATCAATTTTTGCTTTTGATGAAGCGCTCAACTTACCTTTTTCTTCCATTTGTGCCGCCCTGGCTTTTGCATTAGCTGCATGCCTTCTATCTAGCATAGGATATTTTTTTGTAGCAGGTAATCCAAATTCACTTCGAGGAATTTCTTTTCTTTTTGCCGTAGTTAATTTTGTCATGTTTGCTTCTCCTTGTATCTAATTAGATCAATTATAGTTTATCACCAAAAACTTAGCTTGATTGCTGTTAGTTACTGATTTTACTAAGAATTCTATATCTCAATTTCGATTTTCATAGTCTATAATTAAACAATAATAAAAATTTAAGGAGGATTGGCTATGCGCAGGAATCAATTATGGCAAAGATGCTTCTTCTTCATTGTTTCAATTGCATTAGGAGGTTGCGCTACTCAGCAAATGTCTGATACAACCCCCATATCATTGAATTCAGTTGCCTCAGATCTTCCGCTATACCATGGAGAAGCTCCTTACTCTTCTTCCTTTGATGAGAGAAAATATGCAGAACTTCTTCCTCAAACTGTTGATTTCGGAAGAGAGAAAGTTATTCTAGTCGATCCAAAAAAATTCGCTTGGGGCGCCTATGATGAGAATGGAAAATTAATCCACGCTGGCATTGCATCAGCAGGTGCTGATTTTTGTAAAGACGAGGGACATCCATGCCATACCGCAGTCGGTACATTTCGCATTTATTCACTTGGCAATGCAGACTGTATTTCAAAAACTTATCCATTAGGTGAAGGTGGATCTTACATGCCTTATTGTATGTTTTTCCACGATGGAGAATCATTACATGGATCGCCTGACCAAATGTTAGTAGAAGCGAATATTAGTCATGGCTGTGTCCATATGAGAATTCCAGATGTTGCGTGGCTAAGATATAATTTCGCGCAAGTTGGAACAAAAGTGGTGGTGCTACCCTACTAGCTTAAGTCAATCTTCCTAAGGTTTACGAGGACTTGCTTCAAAAACGGGTAATGATTGTCCTCCATTTTCTATTTTGTGCTCTCCTGCTAGTGGCTGTGATCCAAACACCGCATGTAGCATGTAATGATCTCGAATATGAGTAAGATGACTTTGAAATGTAACAGCAGGCTGCACAAAAGGCTCAGGTGATTGCACAAACAAAGGGGCAACATTAGTAGCAGACGGTAGCGTAAGATCAATTTCTAAGTACGATGATAGTGATAGCTCTTGCTTGCTTCGAAATTTTTTAGATGATTGAGAGTTATTTGTATCAACACTACTAAACTTTCTTTTGGAACCTACTAGTGCTAGTGGTGTATCCTGATGCTTTTTGGTATCTTCCTCTTTTAGGATTTTGGCCATCACTCCATAAGAACTTTTTTTCTTTTCTGGCGACTTAGATTCAGTCGGAGAAGCCACGCAGTACCTATCGATAAATCCAGTTAAAGCGTCATATTTTTCATGCAGTTCAACTAAAGTTGTATTATTATAATCGTTATTATCTTTTTCTTTATTTCTACCGCCAAGAATTAGCGCTTCTTGCGCACGTACTAAACTATTAGCACAATCGACTTTATGGCCTTCAGCGTTTTCATTATTGACATAATAGTAAGAAAAATTATTTGTATCACTCATGACAGGCATACCGTCGCGCTTAATATGAGTTTCCAAATTCTCAAGCACCTTGATAATGCGAATTGTATTCAGGTAATAAAAATATCCTACCAAATACAAATCCTCAGGAGTTAACTTAGTTAATTCAATTTTTTGTAATTCTGCCGCGACTTGATCAGGAAGGAAGTCTTTTTCTTTTGGCTTTAAGTTTCTAGCTGCTATTTTTGCTTGTTCTGCAAATTCGTCAATTGAGCGGTGCAGCACTTCTTCTAATGTTAATGTGGCTTGCTTATGTTCATATCGTTTACTGACTGATTGCGTATATCGTTTTGAGAGCGACATATCATTAAACCTCGGATGTGTGTTGTTTCTAATATTTGTTGCGGGATAGACTATCAGAAAAATTATAAAGTGTAAAAATAATTTACACTTTTTATCAATCAATATCGCCCTTAATTCTTGGTTTTTTTAATACTCATATTATCTCTTACATTTTCAACTTGTTGTTTTTTATCTATTTTTTGCTTTGAAATAGCCGATTCAGCAGCAAAAAAGCTTAACTCTCTTTCTGCCAAAAAAATCTTCCTCTTTTTAGACTCTGTTGAAGTGTTATGTTTGCGTCTAACGGGGACTTCCGGAGATTCCGATAACATCTGATGCAACTTAGAAACCTTTAATCGCGGCTTCTTATTATCACTCACTTTGACTACTGGCGCTTTTTGTGGAGAAGGAGATACTAGGTTATTAACCTTATTCCATGTATTGATAAACCAATTTCTTACCCCATTCGTAAATGAAAAATTATTTTTCTCATCTTCATGCTCAATAATTTTGCTGCCTGCCCCAACAACCACACCTGAAATGATCAAAGCTAATGGTAAAAGACCAAAGCTTACAAAACTTGCACCAACAACTGCTGCTGTACCTAAAGTAATTCCAATCAAGACTAACGACGATCCTGCGACTTCAACAGCAGTAAACGCTACCTCACGCTCAGCTTCCAGACGATGCTGACGACATTCCTGATATTTTTCCCATTGACCTCCTACCTCTCCCTGCAATTGCGCCAATTGGCGATCAAGTTTTGCTTGTCGTTCAGAAAAATTCTGCATTTTTTCTGTATATTCATGATATGAGTGTACTTCTCTTGGTGTTAATTTTTGATTGCGCTTTACCTTTTCTAATATTTCTTTATAAGGTTGCATTATTTTTTCTTTTCTTTGTTTTAATTTAGTAATCAACTTACCCAATCGTTGCAATTTCAGATTATTTTCAGCAAAAGATTTTTTATATTCCCTTTCTGCATTGGCTTCATCTATTTTCGATCGATCAAAAATATACGATCGTCGCCATAGGGATAAGCCATAAATAGCAGTCAGTAAACCAGGTATCAAAACCGGCATTAATGCAACACCAGCAACCGATGCACCTATTGCACTAGCAATATAAGCTACCGATAAACCAGCTCCTGCTCCTGCTAACATAAAGGTAAGCGAACTAGTGAGTATACGAGTTTTTCTCTGACGAATTTTTTCATTTTGATACGCATGATAAGCATCTTTGCCACCTTCGTATCCTTCTCCCAAATGAATAATAAAACCAGTAGCACCAATTAAAATAGGGCTAACCGTTTCAATCACTTCATGCGGCAACACCATTCTCATGGCTGACCATATATCATCAATAAGATCGATGAATTTTTTTCCGATATTAAAGAATGGATTATTTTTTTTAGCTTTATCTTCACTCGCAACATGAGCATCTTTAGGTAGGATTTTGTTTAGGCTTTCTTTCATGACATTCAAGTATTGACGTTTTTGGAGTAGAAATCTTAATCTGGGCGAGCCACTGCTTGGATCTTGCAAGCTATAATATAAGGCAATTTCATCATCAATCGCCTTTATCTCAGTTTCTGGATTCATTTGATAAGATTCACTGGTGGTTTCTTTAGCTTGTTTTTTAATATTTTTAATTAAGTTAACCAGCAGGATATATAATGGCTCAAATTCTTTTGACATAAAGGAAAATTTAACTAAATAAATTTGCAACTCTTCCAGTTCTTGCTCACTTGCCTTAAGCTCTCGCTCACGCCAATATTGATTAATATTCGAGAATAAATCTTGATGATCAGATGATGTCATGATAATCCCCGCTGTTTTTATATATAAAGTATAGCTTGCAGGGCAATATATGTTAGAAATAACCCAACGACCATTATTCCATTACAAAACAACGGGTTAGGCAAAAATAATGGGTTTATCAAAAAGCTATCCCTATGTTATATTAATGACTAGTCTAACTAGATAGAGAGAAATATATGAAAACCTGGCAACTTCAAGATGCAAAAGCACATCTCAGTAGAGTAGTTAAAGAAGCATTGAGCCATGGACCGCAAGGAATCTCATTAAGAGGCGAACCAGCAGTGGTTGTCATCTCCAGAAATGACTACGATAAGTTGTTAGCTCCAAAACCACCCTTTGTGCAATTCATGCAACAATCACCTTTGTCTGACGTTAACATTTCATTAAAACGAGATAAATCATTGACGAGAAAAGTCCAACTATGAGCTATTTAATAAACACCAATATTTTTTCAGAGCTAGTGCGCAGCAAACCTCACAAAAACGTATTGAACTGGTTTGAAAAAATTCCTAATGAAACATTAAATATCAGCGTGCTTACTTTAGGAGAAATTCGCAAAGGAATCGAAGGAATTAAAGATTCAGCGCGCAAAGAAAAGCTAAGGTTATGGCTAGAAATTGAATTACCTCAATGGTTTGGAAGTCGGATTTTGATGATTGATCAGCACATAGCAGAAAGATGGGGTCGTTTACAATCTGAAATGAAACACACTATTCCAGCTATCGATAGCTTAATTGCTGCAACAGCGCTTCACCATGATTTACGCCTAGTGACAAGAAACGAACGTGACTTCCAATTTCCCTCGTTGCAAATTATTAATCCTTGGAATAACTAAACTCATAAAGCTGGTAATGTTCGTGTTATTTTTTTATCTCATGCAGGGGCAGGCCGTCGCCCTGCTGCTTCGATCACATCATCGCTAAAAGAAATCGTATCTAGATAGCGATCACCGATTTCCCTTACAGGCATCCCTTTCTGAGAGGTACGCAAAGATACCAGAGCAGCTACTTTTCCTGCTACTGTATCTAGATGAGTATCTAAAACCTGCCCTGCCTTTTTCTGAACTAATGCTGTCGCATAACCAAATAAATCACATAACTCCAATGTTTCCCCTTGATCATCGATCATAATGCATTGGTCTGGCATCAAACCTTCTAATGCAGCATAAAATTCAACAGCATATGCTTTCTCTACACCCTCATTTGTAAAGCAATAACCATCAAAATTTTTAGCAAGTTCTGCAACAATATTTTTAATTGATAAATAGTTATCATCATCTTCAGGATAACTTCGAGCAGTAATAGCGTAATTCTTACCTTTATTTTCTCTCACATTTTGCAAGGTTTTTAATGACTTTTCTTTGTGAATATATTGTCTCTTTGGATCTTTTGATTCTTTAAAATCCTTTTGGCTTTTTGCTGCTGCACACAATGTTTCGTCAACATCCCAAAATGCACCTATTTCAGATTTGCAGTCAGCTGTCAGTTTAGTGAACTGTTTTAAAAATAGAAAATAACATTCCTTTTCTGCGCCCGATGCTGTTGCATCGTACTGATGAATGAGCTCCGCAATTTCTTTTGTAATTGCCTGACAATGTTCAACAGGTCTAGGATGACCCGCCAATGTATCTATGTCCCATCCGACAAGTGTGTAATCCGAATTGACTCTATCGACAATAATACAATTTCCATACTGCGTGGCTTTCTTGATAATTCGAAAAGCTTCATTAAACCCAGGTATAACCACTTTTTGATAAGTATCTGTCATGGTTGGTGCTATTGATGCAGGGTGCTCAGTTTTTTGTTTTCTTTCTAAATGTCCAGTTGAAGACTCATTTCCTAGCTTTCTTTTGATGCCGGCACTAGAAGCGACCATGTCAATTTACCCCTTAAATTACAGATTATTTATTATCTAAAAAAATGAATGTGTATAATATTTTATCCTTTATTAACAATCAAGTTTTTCGAGGAAAATACGCTACTTACCATTGCCCTCTACTGGAGCTTATCTAAAGTCAATATAAATCAAATAATTAGGTAGAAATCATCATTTTTACTTTAGCACCTATACTTATTAAGTGGCTAGCTTCACCTTAATTAATAAGAGGTGTTTATGAATGTTCGAGATCAAATTCTAAGTGCCATCATTGAAAAGAATAATCACGCTGTACTAGCCTTATTAGAAAAAGATCCAACTCTTTGGGATCACTATTTTGATGGCGAAACAATTCTACATTTGATTGTTCACAATAATAATCCAGAAATGATTCGAGCACTTGCAAAATTACCACAATGGGCAAATCTTGTTAATAAAACAACTTATCCACCTGCGCCAAAAGGAATCCGGCCTTTGATGAGCGCAGTGTGGGAAAATAACATTGATTGTGCTAAAGCAATCATTGAATCAGGAATTCAGTCAGGATCAATACTCCATCTAGATAGTCAAACAGCAGGTGGACACACCGCGTTAACCAATGCGGTAGAAAAAGAAAACCTTGAAATGGTAAAACTTATTCTTAATGCACCTCATATAAACAACATATTAAATATAAAAAGAAAAGTTGATTCTAAGTCGGCCTTAATGATTGCTGTAGAAAAAGGTAGTACAGATATTGTGAAAGCTATCTTAGAAATGCCTGAAACTGATTTTGACGCAATAGCAAATCAAAAAACCGCTGCGCAAATAGCAACTGAAAAGGGTTTCACCGAAATAGCAGAAATGATTGAAACTGCCAAAATTGCTAAAGGAAAAAATATTGCACCCAGTAAATTACCTAGTTATTTCAGTTTTCTAAGAGACCGACGGAAAGCACACACGCCTACCCTATTCAGCGAATACCTTAAAGAATTGAAAGCAATGGATCCATCAGCAAAAACAACGGCATCACAACGCGCAGCCGTTCTAGCTAGAAAAGCATGGTCAGATACTCATTCTTTAACCGATCAACAAAATGAAAAATCAGAAGTGCAATCCAAGCAAGAAGTTCTTGATCGACTAATAGCATTAGGTTATCGAGATAATACAGAAAAAGTTTATGAAACAATCATTGATTTCTTGCAATATAATTCTGCTATTGTCATGTCATTCAATGCAGGATTATTAAATAAAAGTAAAGAACAAGGTGGACCAGCAAATTTTAAGGCACTTAATGTATTTGAATCACATACCAGAGATGCTGGCTATGTTAAAGATCGCGATGAAGCAGAACGAGGATTGTTTCAATCGCTAGAAACAGAAAGAGCAAAAAACCCTGGTATAACTTCAATTTTAGCGACAGAAATGGCAAGACCAGTTTATGCCGCTTTAATGTTACTAGATAGAAACCATACTATACAAAATCTGGGTACCGGCTATGGTACTTCATATCTAGTCTTAGCAGATCATCTCAAACAGAGCGCTCTTAATGTACCAGCAAATCCGTTTTACTATCATCATAAGAAAAAGAAAGATTATAAACCGTCTACGTATTTTCATTTTGAAACTTTTCTGCAACAATGTTCCCCTGAAAAACTGAGAGCATTGGCTACCCGAGCAACTACCGGTCAACTATCAGACGAATACAAACTTTTATCTGATGGGGAAGATGGCTATATTACAGTTCTTTTGCCTGGCTTTAATTTTTTAGACAAAAACTGTGTTCAACATATTCATATCAACCCAGCTGAATATACACTAACATCTGATGAAGCAATGTTTATCAGACAAGAAGCTAAAATTACACTAACTAACACTGAAGCTAATCCTTATCCTTATTTATGTAAGTTCTTTATGCAATTTTGTGAAGGTAATAATACTGATGTTAATGATGAATTAGCAAAAAATCCAGTTTTAGCTGCATTAGAAATCAAAGCAGTCAGAAAATTATTTCCCAAATTAAGTGAAGCTGAAATTTTAAAAATTTATCCTACAGTATTTATCAAAACGTTATTACACAATTTTCCAACTTTAACTCGCATTACCAATGCTGCCGGCCTAGAACCATTACACATTGCTGCCATGAAAGGCAACTCTTCCGTTGTTTCAGCCTTGATATCATTTGGTAAAATTGATCCTAATCGAATAGCAACAGGGGGTAAGGATGCTTTGGATTACGCTATAGAGAATGATCACACAGAAGTAATAAGCGCTATCATCTGTGCAACAGCGGCACAGGGAAGTGAGGCTATGTTTAAACAGCTTTTAGCAAAAATAAAAAAATTAAACAACCCGCTGGTTAATGCTTGCCTCAATGCAACAAACAAGGAAGGTTATACACCTTTATTTATAGTCGCAAACCGTGGAGATAAAGGAAAATTAAATGCTTTATTAGCATTTTCTGATATTGATCTTCTACTAGCATCTCCTACTTATGGAAAAACACCAGAACAAATCGCCCGAGATAATGGCCATGATGAGATAGCTGATCTCTTGAAAAGTAGAACTTCACCAGAATATAAATTTATTGCTGTATTAAAAACTAACAATTTAAATAACGTAAAAAAATTCATCCAAGAAGGAAGTATTGATATTAAAAATACAGTACTACCTGATGGTAACTCGGTGCTTACCTTCGCTGTCTTAAATTGCAGCGTTGAAATAGTGCGAGAAATCGCCAGCATTCCTAGTATCAACTTAAATCACCGAAGAGATGATGGAGAGACAGCACTTTCACTTGCGATCAAAAATAACGATTTTGAAAAAGTCAAATTACTCTATGAAACGCCAGGCATATCTTTTCTTACCATCAGTGAAATCAGTAAAATAGCAAAAAAAGGATCTGTAAGAAAATATTTATTCGCAAAAACTACCCTAGAAAACAAGACTGTAGAAAAAAATATTTATTACAAGAAAGCCATGGATAAATTAAAAAATTTCGCTGTCAAAGCTCTTGAAGATGACACATTTAATATTGAGCCAGAGGGTGTAAGCTTTAGAAAAATAAAAAAACTAAACATAGAAATTCAAAGAATCCGCAAAGTAGAAAACAATACTAAACTCAATGCAACCATTGCAGAATTAAAAGCGTTAGCACTTAAATCTTTCACACCAAAAGAATCGTTTGTGAGCCAATATCAATTATTGGAGAAGAAATATAATGAATTTATACAACAACAAGAAGCAAATTTATATGCTGCAAAAAAACATGATTCCGAATGGCTGAAAAATGTTAATAATCTAAATTCAGAGGGTCAAACCCTCTTACACGAAGCTATTTTCGCGGGTAAAACTGCTGTTGCAATTGAATTAATTAACCTGCCTGGAATTAACTTAAATCAGGTTAACGCTAAAGGCGATACAGCCATTTTAGTTGCTTGCAAATTAG
>Ga0206817_1133_pt1 | contig 22046 bp, 17 predicted proteins | sample Alteio_BWOrgCont_89_FD_152873 | JGI IMG/M metagenome (GOLD analysis project Ga0206817, IMG submission 152873) | Enriched cells from forest soil in Barre Woods Harvard Forest LTER site, Petersham, Massachusetts, United States -... | ecosystem: Environmental > Terrestrial > Soil > Temperate forest >...
AAGTTACCGGGATCCCCGTTTTGAGCGATGTGGAACTAGAGTCTTGAGATGGCAGTGGACGGAAATAGCCGACCGCACCGCGTTGTGACTCTACTCAGCGCCGAAAAAGAATTTCAATGCATATCTTCGCTGGAACCGGTTTGCCTTTGCTGCGGGCAGGTTCAAATCGGTACTGGTTGAGAGCCTTGACAGCATTTTCGTCGAAAGCCGCTCCAAGTGAGCGTGCTACATGTACTTGCTGCGGCCTTCCATTTGCGTCCACGAGCATAGCAACAGTAGTGCTACCGGAAAAATTGGGATCAGAGATCCCAGCAGGAAATTCGGGGTCAACAGCATAAAGAAGTCGTGGCGGAGAAACAGCATCGACGGGCGACTTTGGGGCTTTCATCTCCGAAATCAACGCTGAGTGGGAATCTGGTGGGGTTGGTTCACATTCGCCAGTAGAGGCTTGAGCCTGCCGAGGGGCGGCCCCCGCATACCCCACAGAAGAAGCAAGCGCGAGTCCGAGCACCAAAACGTTCAACGGCTGAGCACACTGGAAACTCCGGAAACTTGACATGAAGGCCCCCATTTCGTCTCGCAGACTTAGTCCACTTTACTCTGGGGAGGTGGGACGCGAAACAAATAGCACAAGTCCAACTGAAGCGTTGATGCCAAAGAATGCTGGCGGGGGTAGGCGAACTGCATGGAAAGTCTGGGTTTCTATGAGACGGTCATTCGCTCCTAGAGCGACGGTTAGTGGCATTGTTCTGAACCGACTGCAGAAATAGGGCGTGGCTGGAGTTTCGCACTTAGAAGGGAGTCCATTGAAGACAGATCATCAAGTCCAACCCAATAATGGACAACCTTGCCGTTTTCGTCGACGAGAATCGTGACGGGAACGCCTTGAACGTCAAACGCCTTGAATGCCAAACCATCCGGGTCCAACAATACTGGGAGGTTCACATGGTTATAGTCGATCCAGAGCTTAGCATCCTGGGCCGTATCCTGCGTAATCGTGAGCACTGTCAAGCCAGACGACTTGTACCGGTTTGCGAGCTCCTGTGCGTGGAGTGTGGTGTGTTTGCACGGAGCGCAATAGCTGCCCCAGAAATCAAGGAGGATGGGTTTGCCGCGAAGTTCAGCTAGGCTCACCGAGGAGCCGGAGAGCTGCATCAGTTTGAGATCGGGAACGGAACGTCCGATCCAATCTGAACGATCTTTAGCCTGAGCAGCGAAATCTCGCAGAGCCTGAACCATGGCTCCGGAGGGTGGCAAATCAAATGAAGTCGACGTTACATTTGCTGTCCACTCCACGCCATCGCTACTCGATTGAGTTTCGCGAAGCACCAACATATCGGATGGATCGATAGAAAAACGCTTGCGCATGGTCTCTGAATGCGGCTTGAATTCGGGAGAAGTATCATAGACCGCATCAATGATCTCGCAAGAGTGCGCACGACCTTGAACGGTGATGATCTCCGTTCCAATCTTTTGTGCATCGATCAAGCGTCGACCGATATCGTTGTATCGACCCGAAGGAACCATCATGAAGCTTCGCTGCGGTTTTGGCTCCGTTGCATCAGCGTTAACCTGCGTTTCGGTGAATTGACCGAATGTTGATATCACCTCCATCGACGGGCCGCGCACGCTTAACGGCAAGAACCCCGGCTGGGCTCCTTGGGTTTCAAACTCGTAGGTTGCGCGCCATGACGATCCGGGTATTACTGCCGAGGCACTTCCCTTGACGTCAAAACTGTTTGCGTTCTTGAAGCGGTCTGCCACATGCTGTAATAGGTCGACGCGCGACTGCGCGAATAGGGAAGAGGCTCCAAAAGCCAACAAGGCTACGAAGGTTTTGAGCATTAGCAGACCTCGATTCTCTCGCAATTAAAAGATACATCTTGCCTCGGCATTGTTCCCGAGGGTTGGGTGTGCTTTCTTTGCTGCTTCTCACGGAGTTCCGAGTCGGCTTGTCGCAATTTGGAAGTGATGCAGCCTTGGTGTCGTGGAGTTTCGGCGGAGTTCCTTGAAAACGGGGCGGACGCAACCGGTCGGTGCAACACTGGCTTGCAGTTTACTCGCCGGAGTATCAAAGCCCAAGGTTTTTCGCGGGCGTTGATTGAGGCGCAGAGCGACCTTGTTGAGATCGGCTTGAGAGTGGACGGACAAGTCGGTCTTCTTGGGGAAGTACTGTCTTAATAGGCCGTTGGTATTTTCATTGGTGCCGCGCTGCCAAGGGCTCTGCGGATCACAGAAGTAGACCTTTACCTTCGTGTCTACCGTGAAGCTCTTGTGTTTGGCCATCTCGTGCCCTCGGTCCCAGGTCAACGAGCGCCGCAGCGTCGCAGGGAGTTTAAGCACGTGCTTGCTCAGCGCGGCGACGACGGTCGTAGTGTCTTTGCTGGGCACTTTGATGAGCATGGTAAAACGCGAGTGTCGTTCCACCAGGGTTGCGATATGACTATTTTTGCTGCCTGCGAGCAGATCCCCCTCCCCATGACCGGGAATAGCGCGGTCTTCAACCTCCGCAGGTCTTTCGCTAATAGAGATGGCATCGACGATCTGACCTCGATACTGTCCCGCAGCGCGCGAGTGCCGTGAGCGACGTATAAAGCGTTTGGACCTGAGGTGCTCAACCAGCTCTTTTTTCAGCACTCCCCGGGCCTGAATGAATAAGCTGCGGTAGATGGTTTCGGGGGACACGCGCATGCTCTCGTGGTTGGAATAGTGGACTTTCAGCCATTTCGAAATCTGTTCCGGCGACCAGTCCAGGATCACCCACGGTAAGGATCAGTTTACTGGCAGCCAAAGTGCCCGCAAAGTCGCGTTTTCAGTAAATTGCTCCGGCATCGGATCGACGGCGGCCAAGTTACCGGAAACCGTTTTCAAGGAACTTCATTCTTGGAAGCGAACATAAAGGAGCTCTCGGTGAGTGCATTGCCCTGAACACATCAAGTGGGGCGTCAAAGCTCCTTTACTCGCACCGAAGCGCCGCCGCCGGATCCACCCGCATCGCCCGCGACGCGGGAAGGAAACATGCCAGCAATCCGACCACTGCGAACAGAACAGCGGCTCCCAGGAACGTCAACGGATCGAACGCTCGCACTCCATAGAGCAGGCTTCCCAGCAGCCGCGTCATCCCAGCTGCCGCACCCACTCCTGCTGCTGAGCCAAGTAGCACCACTATCAATCCCCGACGCAGGAACAGTGCAAGCACATCGCTGCGCTGCGCTCCGAGCGCCGTGCGCACCCCGATTTCGCGCGTCCGCCGCGCCACCTCATACGACAGCAATCCGTACAGGCCGATGCAAGCCAGTCCGACACCCAGCACGGCGAATCCTCCAAGCAAGCAGGCCATCAGCCGCTGATTGAAAAGTAGCCTGTCAATCGATTCGGACTGTGTTCGCACCTGCATGTACTGAGAGCCCTTCGCAACTTCATCGATGGTGGGTGCGCTAGAGCAATCGTCGAAGGCCTTCGCTAGAGATGATCGTGCTGAAGGTTTTTGGGCAAATAGCGAAACTGCAGTACATAACGCACAAATCACTACTGCCGACAGTATGCGTCTCAACATCTTATGTTCCTTTCGCAAAGACTCGGAATGAGACATCCATAGGCAAGTGTGCGAACCGCACTCATCATCAACGCGACGGAATGAGAAGGCGTGCCAGTTGGCATACCTGTTGCATTGATGATGACGCAGGAAAAGAGAAGCCGTAACGAAACGTTTGCTCATCGATTAGGGGAGCAGGTTCAATCCTAAATTTGTTTGATGGGTTATGTGCTCGGTCGATCCTTTGCCATAAACCGCAATGCTATATGACTCCGGAAAGCCATTGAACGTTATGCCACACGCGGACATCCCCGATAGGATGATAGCGGTTACGAGGATGGTCCACAGCTGATATAGCCTGCGGTTTGCCCTGCGTGCTGGAACAAACAGCAACATGCCGACCAAGCATGCCAACAGAGATAACCATGCCACCGCGGTCGATCTTCTGCCTTTTGTGTGACCGCCCGTTATCAAACCAGATGGAACGACCTTATGCGTGCCGATGATGAGCTGAGCCGTCTGAGTAACACCGCTGCTTAAGTCTAGCTGTTGTGGCTGAAACGAACAGGAAACGGTTGCCGGAAGAGTGCCGCAACTCAGCGCGACGCTGCCCTGAAAAGACGAGGTTGGCGTTAAGGTAACGGAAACCGTTCCTTGCTGCCCGGTTAGGACCCGCACGCTAGATGGGTTGATCTTCAGCGTGAAATCAGCAGGGGGCGGAGGGATAGGTACGCCAGGATATTCATAAACGCCCATGTCGATGATGGATAACGAAAGACCTTTGGCGTTCTGAATTCGAGGTTTTCCTGAAAGGTCTTCCGCGGATAAATCGGGAGCATCGTTGTTGCCGGCGTCCACGGCAGGAGATTGTAGTTGAAGCTGGTATGGGTATGGTGTATTTGTATTCGTGCTGGTAAACAGAGGATCGAGAGAGATATTACCGTTGCTTCCGGTTGGATCGGGGCAGGTGCCATAGTAGGCAGCGCCGGCGCTTTGAGGAAACACATCGTTATGGTCGAATGTGGGTGGGCTAACCGGAGTGACCGATGGCTGACAGTTGATCAGTGAGGCAGATCCCGGCGCCGCGATCATGTTGTTGGTGATTTGGACGTGATCATAGAACTGGCCGACGTACAGTTGGCTTCCCTGCTGACTGATGCTCGGGATTCCAACATAAGTGTTGTCCACGATCGTGTTGTTCGCTATGACCGTCGGATAATTTCGAAAGGCAGCCCCGGTTAATGCAATCGTGACAGCACTGATAAAAAACGCACCCGGCGCCCAAACATTGCTCTCGTCAACCACATTTCCATAGATGAGGTTTTGAATGACGATCGGCGCTACATCGCCCACGATTTCGAGTGCAGATTCCTCATCGGCCTGGTTCCGGGCAATGACGTTGTTCTTAATCAGAGGACCCCCCGCATCGGCAAGATACATGCCTGCTGGGCTCGGGCCTTGTATCGCTGGAGGTAGAGTCTTGTTCCCCTGAATTAGATTGCCTATAAATTGCGCCTGCTGCCCATCACGGGAATACCCCGCCATGAATATGCCCGTACCACGCGCTGGAGAGCCATAAGCAGCGCCCGGAGTCGGCGTTGCACATCCATTCTGAGTTTGCTGCGAGGTATTCTGAATCGTATTGCCCTGAACAAGTGGAGCGCCATTGTAGATGCCAATTCCGCAGTCAAAATTATTCTGAATGATGTTGTTTTGGATCGTCGGCGACGAGCCATTGATATAGATGCCGCCCGCATCGGGCACCAGATACGGAGAGCCATTTTGAATGGTGAGATTGGAAAGAACGGAATTTCGGGTCTCGCCTGAACTGAACGCAACGACGGGACCATGTGCGGTCCCGTTAATGATGGTTGCGCCCGCGGTCGATGCGCCCTTTACCGTGATCGCTTTGCCGCGAAAATCGATGTTTTCCTGATAGGTGCCAGGAGCAATAACGACCGAGTCACCGTTTGATGCTCCATCAATCGCCTGCTGGATCGACGGCGCATCACCAGGGACATGAATTATTTTTTGAGCATTTAGATCAGTTGCCAATAGTACGAGTAGAGAAAATGAAAACCAATAAATGAAGCGTCCGGCAAACGAATTGTTCAATAGCCACCTGTGTAGAGGCCCAATAGCAATAGCCTTTGGTTGATTAGACCCACGAAGGTCTTCACGGTGAGCAGCGTGAGAGACAACTTGTATTGAGCTTTCTAGCTGGTTGAGATTTGCAAAGGTAACAGAATCACGCAGTCAGATGAAACCGAGGAAACGACAGCTTTAGCGCCGCACAATATCTCCCGGGGTTTTGAAATATTGCGGTTCTGCAGGCTGGATGCAATGCTGTTGGTTCCGGCCATTCCGACAGTTCCCACTCGGAAAACGCCTGCAACTGAAGCCGTTCTGTAGGGGTGAGCAGCTCGCGGCGGGGCATGGTTGAGGAGTGTAGCGAAAACAAGGGTTTCCAGGACAATTTCGGATTGCCGAATGGACACTCTTCCGCTGCACAGAAGTGTCTCACAAGGCGTCCGCAAAACTATGTCCGAAATACCTCGAGCTGGTTAAAATCTGAGACATGCGCATCGGCTACGCTCGTGTCTCGACCAAGGCCAGACCCTGGATCTGCAACGGGACGCTCTGAAGCGGGCCAAGTGCCGCTAAGTTTACGAAGAACAAGCCACTGGCAAAACACCGAGAGGCCGCATCTGCTCCGTTAGAATCATTGGCACAGGAAAAAGCCAATGGAGAGTACCACTGTCAGGATTCGACCCCTGAGACTTGCTTTTCTGACCAAGCCCTCCGACAAAGCGGCACTACAGCAGGTCTTCGAAATCAATTCAGGCCTGTGGGGCGGTGTCTACAATTTCATCATTCCCTCGATGAAGACCTTGCCCAAGGTCTTCATCGAGCCGTATCGAAGACGGCAAAGGTCAGCAATCAGCGTAATGAAAGGGATGATTGAAGGCATCCAGCCTGATTTCCTTGTGGAAATGGAAGTCGGCATGGCGACCGGCCTCGGTTTTTCAGAATCACGCGTCATTACCGTGCAGCAACTCACGGGCCGCGATGAGCACAATCGCGCTGCCTATGGCGTGGACATGCGTAGTATCTGCCAAGACCTGTGGGATAAACAATTCCAGTTCAAGCAGAAGAAGCCGCTCGCCGCCGTGATTCCGCACAGCAAAGATCCAAAGTATGAACTAATGTTTTCCTGCCTGTTCGGCTCCTACGGCAATAAAGGTGGACATGCGGACTTTTCCCGGCACTATCAAGAAGCCCTTGGCGGGACGCACAAGGTATTCGAAGCGGAAGAGTTTACGTCGGTCTTTTACGAAAAGTATTTCTTTCCATTACGCCTAACCACACATGAACTGAAACGTTCCCCGCGCGGTCGCTGGGCTGGTCCACGGTTGTTCTTCTTTGATGAAAACAACCCTTATGACCTGATCGATCTCTGGAATATGCGGGCTATCGGATGGCAAGTTGGTGCATTACCGGTGTCGTTGGCGCCAAAACTCCAAAAATACTGCGTAGCATTCATCCGCGATGACTCGAGGCGCGATCACATTGCAACCGTCATGGAGCATGCCCGTATCGGGTGCGCACGTTCCCAAAAGATCGAGACCCTGCACGCCTATCTGACGACCCTTGGCCTGAATGAGCATGACCAGGTGCTCAGCGACCATGTTCCGAACCTGTGGGAAGAATCCAGTCGCGGGTCACAGGATGCCGACCCTTACGTCATCACAAACGCAACAAAAACGGTCAGGTCATCGAGCATAGGGAATGGCTTCCATGTCGATAGCGCATTGCCTGATTTTCTTGAGGACGACTACGGGGCATCGACTATGACAGCAGTCGCCAACGTTCTGGACAGCGTTGCAGGGGGCGCACCCGTCATACCGTGGCAACAGAATCTATCAAGCCTCGTTCACGATTTCACGAAAGACAAGACGTTCGTCTCTCGCGACGGGATTGTGTTTACAGCAGGAGAGTATTCGACCTCACACTATATTAGGCTGCCGACGGCGATGAATGTCTTCGTAGCGCTTGCAGACGGGGTCGGCTACAAGCTGAGTCTTTCCCCTGCCGGTCAGACAGCACAACAAATCATCAAGTCTCTTGGCGGCCATATTGCGTTGAGCAGCATCGTCCTGAAATCTGCGCAGTTCCTGAAATACCTGAATAAGTTGGCGCATGAAGATGTCGAAGTTGACGTTACGCATGACGGCGAAAACAAGAAGATAAAGAAGCCTTTCGCTCCATACAACGATCTGCGCCGCGAGTTGAATGCTTTGGTTAGACCGGGTTACCTGACAGTTGAACGCCAGCTATCGAATCTTGTCTCCCACAATGTTCTGCGCCCCGGCCTGACACTCGAATGTCCCGAATGCCTGCACACAAGCTGGTACGCTGTGGGGGACATTCAGAAAACCTTCAATTGCCCCAGATGTTCCCACGGGTTCCCGTTCCCGACGGCAAGCCCCCCTGACCGAAGCGAATGGGGTTATAAGGTTTCTGGACCGTTCGCTGCAGACAAGTTCGCTCACGGAGCATACTGCGTTATCGCGGCGATCAATCTTCTGTCAAAGGACAATCGGCACAAGGCAACATGGATTCCGAGCTTCGAGATGGTCAAAAAAGAAGACAAGAAGATAAAATTCGAGGCCGATTTCTCGATGTTTATCGAGCCGACATACGCGACGAAATCCTCTGTACCCGCTTTCGTCATCGGTGAATGCAAGTCGTTCAACACATTTGAAGATCGGGATTACGAGAGAGCACGTCAGGCAATGGAACTATTTCCGGGGGCCGCGCTATGCTTTGCGACCTTCCGTGACAATCTGAACCCATCGGAGAAGCGCAGGCTTCGTGCGATCGCCAACGCCGGTCGCGAAAACCTCAGTCCTGGCCATCAGCGCAATCCGGTCATTATCCTCACTGGCAAAGAACTGTTCGGGCAATACAAAATCGGCGATTTCTATGGAGAGTACGGCTTGGATGAGCGCTGGATTCGCAGGCACTTCGAGGACGGCGACATGGAGGCACTCGGCGAATTCACGCAAGTGCTTTACCTAGATATGAAGGCCGCCCATGAAGTCCGTCAGGACAAACGCATTAAGATGGCTGAGAAGAAAAAGGCGAAAGAGAACGCGACAAAAGGAACCCAGAAGAGATTCGTGCAGAAATCGAGCGGCGTAAGAAAGACGCTCGCGACCTAAAGGTGAGCCAGAAGATTTGGTCGCTCTCCAACTCGAACTTTCAATACATCGACGATCGTCTCAAGAAAGACCCTGAGCTAATCTTCCCGGAAGTGCGCCAATCGCTGGTCCGTTCTGGCGACTCGTATGAATCCAAATTCAAGGAATCGACTTACCACCAACCGCGCTCTTTTCGGTTCCTTGGAAACGCGCTAGCCAACTCGGCTAAACGTGCATAAATTTCCGTTTCGTGAGCGGACCCCGAGATCGTACGCTAAGGGCGGAAAGTCAAATCAGGTGCACTGGCTACGGCACAATTTCGCAGCTGCTACTGATTCAATAACAACGTGAAGTCTACTTCATTGACGATGCGAATAGGTTTACCTTTTGCCACCAGATCGCGCGCCTTTTGATGCTTCGCGCTAAACGCCGCACCTTTGATACGGACGGGATCTTGAGTGCCAACCACAACGAGTGTTGTGTGCTTTGTCACTCCATCATCGACTCGACAGCCCGCAAACGAAGCAAGATTCTCCATCTCTGATCGTGGCAAAGAAAGCGTTCCAGTAAAAACAACAATTTCACCAAAAAGATGCCCGTCCGGGTTTCCTTCAGGGTAGGCAGACGCGCGAAAGATGGTTGGCTGATTGACGCGGACCATCCATTCGTCAAGGGACAAACCGGTGATACTGCAAGCTTGCAAAAATATCTTTCCGGCGCACCAGGCGTCCTGGATGGCCGAGTGATGTTTGAATTGGATTCCGCAGTGATTTGCCAGCACTCGGAGTCCATGTCCACCATTTGCCATGCGCTCGGGCCATGCTCGGCGCGCAACGCGGAGAGTGTCGAGCCACTGCACTTCAAGAGGCTGCAATGAATACTTTGAGCTCGCCTGGGCAAGGCTTACGCGATCGAAGTGGCTGTGGCCCAGAACCGTTGTACCGGATAGTAATTTAGTAAGCAGATGATGGACTTCTGGATAGGTGGGCGAGCCAATAACTGATTGTTCGCTGATGCCGTGAATCTCGATCAGTTCCTCTAGGAAGTAGTCTTCCGGGTCAACATAGAACTCGATATCGAGCTCTGGCCTATGTTCACCGGCGATGAAAGTCGCGATCCCGATCTGACAGATGCTTGCTGCTGATTCGTTGGCGGTCTCAACGTCAAGACAGAGAAAGTCCATGGAAGCTCCAAAGTGAAGTGATGATCCAGATTAATCGCCCAGTATCACTCCCCGCGTCTAGCGGATAAACAAATGACAGATTGCCCCTGGTGACAGAAACTTGACACTGGTCGCGACTTCACTCCGACAGTATCACTCCATCACCGCGAATCAGGTTGCAACTTGGCAATGTCACCAACTTACGTAGCAAGTCTCCTTTTCGGAAACTTCGCGCCGCCGGAGTCGAACTTACTCAAATCCCCCTGTTCGGAGCACCTTGCTTCTCAGTTAATGCGGAGCAGCCCTGGTGTCGTATCACTCATGTCTTAGCGCATCCATTGGCTCCACCCGCGAAGCACGCATTGCCGGCAACCAGCCAGCAACCAAAGCCACCAGCAGCAACAGACATCCAGCTAAAACGAGGGAAACCGGATCAGCAGGCTGCAAACCATATAGCATCGACCTCACTAACCGGCCCATCCCCAACGCAACGGCGAGTCCCGCGACTACGCCCAACGTCGCCAGCCATCCCGCCTCGCGCAGCACCATACCGCGCACGTGCCGCCGCTTAGCACCAAGCGCAAGACGAATCCCGATCTCATTCGTTCGCTGTACCACGGTGTATGAGGTGATGCCGTAGATGCCGACCGGCCAGCGTGACGGCGAGCAAAGCAAACCCGGAAGTCAGGCTTGCGAACATGCGTTCCTGCTGCAAATTGTCATCTATTTGCTGTTCCTGCGTCCGGATGTTCATTGCAGGAAGATCGGAATCAATTCGATGCAAGACCGTTGTAATCGACGGCACAATTGATTCCGGCTTCATTCGCGTTCGAATCATAAAGGTCATACTGTCTGCGTCGGCTTGCTGACGGTACAGGTCGAAGTGCAATGGGAGGGGCTCGTCTCGCAGATTGTTGTAGCGGCTGTCAGCACATATGCCAACAATCTGTATCCAGGTACGGTCTTTGCTGGAGGGGAGCTTCTGGGTAAAACGTCTTCCGATAGGGTTCTGATTGGGGAAATATTTGTTTGCAAGTGTCTGATTTATGATGGCCACTTTCGGAGACCTTTCAGTATCCTGATGGGTGAAAGCCCGGCCAGCGACCATCGGAATCTGCATGACGGAAATAAAGTCGTTTCCAACATGAGCCATCTCAGGGAATCTGCTCATGTCATGGCGATCAGCCTCATTTCTAAAGTTGAAGTCTTTCTCGGGTCCGCCCTCTATGAAGAAGCCACCATTCATCATCACGCCTGCGAGCAGAGGAATGTCGGATGCTGTTACCCCCGCGACACCGGGCAGGGCACGCAAATCTTCTTCTAGCCTTGCATGCAACTCTACATCTTTCGGGGGCGGGTAACGTTTCGCGGGGGGCGAAACGTCGAAGAGGAGCATATGGTCGGTACGAAAACCAGGATCAATAGCATTCAACTTGGCCAGCGTCCGCAAGAAAAGGGCCGCAGCGACCACCAGCAGGGTGGATAAAGCCACCTGGAACGCAACGATTGACCGGCCGCTCCAGGCTTTGCGACGTCGCGAGGCGGTCGATCCCGCCTGTTTGAGAGTAGAACCGATCTCGGCTCGTGTGGCAGCCAAAGCCGGAAATATACCGAACAGAATACCAGTACAAACGGTGATTCCCGCAGTGAAGGCAAAGATATTCCAGCTGAAAGGGATGGTCATTTCGACGTCTTCCCAGGCGCTTGCGACTAGATTCGGCAGGAGGGTTCGACCGAAATAGCCCAGAAGCAGACCTAGTGCGCCGCCTGCGAAAGAGAGCAAAAGACTTTCGGTCAATACCTGCTTCAGTAAGCGGTGGCGGCCGGCGCCAAGTGCGAGCCTGACGCTCATCTCTCGTTGTCTCGCCGTCGCACGGGCAAGCATAAGATTCGCTATATTGGCACACGCCAGCAGCAGTACGGCGGAAACCATCGCGAGCAGCAGATGCAAGGGTTCAGCGTATGCTCTCGCGGTGTCGTTTAGACCTCGGCTGCCATCCTCGAGTTCAATCTGAGGCATAGTGCCATCTTTGTCGATGGTCATCGTCCCGTGCACCGCGGCGCGCAGCACGACATCGAGCGCGGCTCGCGCCCGTTCCTCGGAGATATCTGGTTTTGAGCGCGCCATCAATTCAATCCACCAGAGATTGCTGCTCGATAGTATGGAACCGGAATTCCCCACCGATCCTCGCATCAACGGCACCATGGACAACGGCATGAAGAGGTCAGGCGACACCTGAACGCTCTCCGCACCAGTAAAACTAGCCGGATTAACGCCGACAACCGTCATGGGAATCATGTTGACCTTGATGACCGTGCCGACGACCTGAGGTGAGCGGCCGAAGGCGCGATTCCAAAAGCTGTCGCTGATCACAACTACGGCTCCTGTACCTGGCGCCATATCGTCGGATGGCAGGATTGCGCGGCCGAGTTTTGGTTCCACCTTCAGCTGCTCGTAAAAATTGCCGGAAACAAGTTCCGCACGCGCGGACCAAGCGTTTCCATTGACAGAGGTATTCGCGCGGCCGAGGTCCTTGAATGCAAAGATCTCTTCGAGCACATGGTTTTGAGCCTTTAGTTGCTGATAGATCGGATAAGTGAACGAGTCGTATCTTGACCTTCCGCCCGTAGGCTCTAAATTACCCCTACCCCAAATCGTATTAATGACGACTTTTTCATCCCCCGTCACCGTCAAAAGACGCAATTGTTCCGGATGCGGCACGCTCAACCGCTCAAACAGCAGTTCATTCGCAACCGAAAATATGCTGGTGTTCGCCCCGATCGCCAGCCCGAGCGACCCGATAGCAATCGCCGTGAACCCGGGACTTTTTCTCAGGATGCGTACTGCAAAGCGAAGATCGCTCCAAAGATCGTCCCACCAGCGCAGCCCCAAGGAACGTCGCATTTCATCCAGGTGGGTCGCGACTTCACCAAACTCGATCTTCGCCTGGCGCATAGCCTGCCCTGGGCTGACCCCTTGGCGCGTCAGATCCTCCGCGCGTGCTTCCAGGTGGAAACGGATTTCCTCCTCCATTTCGGTTTTCAAGCGTTCCCGGCTGGTAACCGAACGCAGCCACGATTGCATGTGCGCGAAGATGGCTTTCACGACCGCATCTCCCCACTCGTCAGTCGCAGGATGGCACCCATAATCTCTCCCATCCGGTTCCACTTCTCCGTCTCTTCTGCAAGCTGCTTACGACCGGTCGCCGTCAGCGTGTAGTACTTGGCGCGGCGGTTGTTCTCGCTCTCGCCCCACTCGCCCTTAATTTTGCCCTCATGCTCCAGCCGATACAGTGCCGGGTAAAGGGAACCCTGCTGGATCACTAATTGTTCGCCACTCACCTGCTGGATGCGGAGGAGTACACCATACCCATGCAGTCTCCCCAGCGACACCGCCTTGAGAATCAGCATTTCAAGCGTGCCCTGTACAAGGTCAACCTTTTTGGTCATCGGTGCCGCTCTCTCCTTGATAATCTAGGAGAAGTTTCGCGCAACTCTCCTCGGCTGTCAAGGAGAAGAACGCTTTCTGCCAGCTTGAAAGCCACAGTCTCCGACATCTGCCAAATGAATGACGATTGATCGGATATTTGAGAGGCCGTGCGACTGCGTAAGCTTCATGAAGTCATTCGTTCTTCTGCTTACTGCACGATAGCGGACTACATACCTGTCGGTGATGCTGACAGACCGGGTGTAAAGCGAACGAGACGGGTTCGATCTTCCTGGTAAGTCCCGTGGTGAACTTCCTTTTTTCGGACAATCCCAACGCCTTTTGCAATCCAGACATCGACCGTCAATCCGGAGCCTGGGTACGATGAGATTGAAGTGATATGAAATGTATTTTGTTTGTTAGGCGCTAACACATCTCTTGCTTGTGTGCCTACGACCTTCCAGTCTTTCGCCTCAGCGGGCGGGCGCCATCCGCCCCAGTGAGGCGCGCCCCAGATCTTGCCCATTCTAAGTGGGAAGCAGAAATCCGCGCTGATGCCTCCGGCCGACAGGACTTCGCGCTACGAGGGAGTGAGTTGATCATCGACAGGGTTCCAGTCATCCTGTTCCAGAACGTATACGCAGCTATCCCGGATCAGCCAAGTCCCATTCTCTTGTTTCGGAACCGGCGGTGGCGCGCTACCGAGCACCTGAATTCTCCTGAAAACAAGCATTCCTTCCGCAATTGTTGCTGAATTCAGAATGGTCTCCTGCGTTTCCCAGCGGCTAATTTCCGGATGCGCGACTCCTCCGCTGGTGCCGTCCAGGTGAACCTGCTCATAGGTCCACCTGTCACCTACGTGGATAGGAAACCAGTCCGCCACAGAATTCTGCGCCGAGGCTTCAGCGCCGCAGAGTAGGGCGAGACAAAAGACTAGCGGCGATGTCAAGACTGTCGCTTTAATGTTCATTGGTAGCAAACCTGAAGTTGCCCTCATTCCTCTTATCGATGGCGAGATTAAATGCGCCGGTGCCATCACTGTTCTCATATGCTTGCCTGTACCAATAAGCAGCAGCTTTCAATAAGAACGTGAATGCTTTCTTGAAGTCTCCGTTTTCCTGTATTTTTCCGCCTCAATAAACAGAAGCTCCGGGTCATGCAGTTGATCAAATATTGCAAATTTCATATGGCCCCTTATGGTGCATGTGGAATTGACTCCAAAGACAGCCGCCCAGGGTTCGCTTCTGAGACCTGAGATTGCGCTTACGATGTAACGTCCACTGCTGTGATAATGTCACCATTTTGCCGAGACGTGGAAATGATCGCGCCTATTTACTGTAGCGCCTGAAGTGGAAAGGCCCGATCTATTTGTGCGGGGTTAGAGAGAAAGAGTTTATCGGCCAAGGTAGGCGTACAGACCTCGTTGGCAATGTAAACGTCTGCGCCGACGCGAAAACGTTCGATCACTCTTCGCCCCGCGCCTGCAAAGGCCTGCCCTGCGTCTTCCCGCATCTCTAGCCGCCAGCGATGCAAGGCGTTCGCGTTGACTTCACACCTCCGCGAGACCTCTGCTACCGTCGCCCCAAGCTCCATTTGCATTCAGGTTCACTCCGAATGGGCCACGAGATTCCGTCTTGTATGCCTCGATATCACACCTCGAAGCCCATCGACCGCATCAGCTCAAGGGCATTGCTTTTCTGCACCACGCCTGAGCGTATGCGGTAATCGAAATGCATCCGCCCATCTTCCAGGTGATCTTCGAAGTGAACATTAGCGCCCCGCGGGCTCAGCATCTCGGCAATATGCGCCAGTGCCAAATCGTGAGTTGTGAGTAAGCCGATCGCTCCCCGATTTACCAGGCCCCGTACGATCGCCTCGGCACCGATCCGGCGGTCATGCGAATTGGTGCCATGTAAAACCTCGTCGATCAGAAATAACACCGGCATACCGCCGCCGGCCTTCTCCAGGATGCGTCCGAGCTGTGTGATCTCTGCATAGAAGCGAGACGTATTGTCTCGAAGCGAATCCAGGGTTCGAATGGACGCACCGATGGCAAGCGAGGAAAGGCGCAGGTGACGTGCGCGGACCGGCGCTCCAGCCTGAGCCAGCACGGTGTTGATACCAATGGCGCGAAGCAGCGTACTCTTGCCGGACATGTTGGAGCCGCTCACGACCAGTACGCTCAGGTCGCGAGCCAGATACACATCGTTGCGAACCATGCGATCGTCCGCCAGCAACGGGTGGCCTAGTCCTTTACCCTCAAAGTAAGGCTGTTCCGCGAGGAATTCGGGGAACACATCGTCCGGATGCTCGTAATAGTAGCCGGCAATAGATTCGAGCGCTTCCATCTCGCCCGCAGCACTCAACCAGCGTCGCATGGCGGGGCCGGAGACCCTGCGCCACTCTTCGATTGCATAAGAGAGATGAATGTCCCACAGCAGCAGTGGTCGGATCACGACCATTGCCATGTTTTTGCGGGAGTCGACCAATTCAACCAGCCTGAAAAGTCTCGCGATCCGCATTGACGGAGGCTGCCCATCAACCTCCAGTTGCGTCCGAAGCATAGCCAGGAGAGGCGAGTTGAACCGCTCGGTTTCCAGTCTGCCGAGAACCCCCGCAATGAGACTGAGATCGGGTGCAGCGTTGGCGAGTTCATGAATGATTGGGTGCGTACGTCCTTTGAAGCGCCAAAGGACTGCCGAGTAGATCATGCCCAGGGAAAGGAAATAGAGTTGCAAGCCAGCGACTGTTGTTTGCGGCAGCTTGAGTATCCCGAAATAAACGAGAAGATACGCAAGGAATGAAATCACTGCGGTCGATCCGAGGACTGATAGTCCCCAAGCGAGAACGCGAAACCACGAGCGCTCGAGGAGCGGTTTCCGCTCTCCCCAGGCGTACAGCGTTTCCGTGCGTACGCCCGCGCGAGCATTCTCTCCGAGCAACGCAAGGTCCTCACGCAGATCCAACTGGGGCGCCAATTCCGCGACCGCCTCCTGGCGAGCCCGAATGATGTCAGTCGTTGCAGGTTTCAGGAGCCACTCTGCCAACACCTCCTGTCCCATGGGAGTGCGGGCATGACAAAGCAGTTCAAACATGGATCCTCGGCCGAACAGATCCAGGTCGCTTGCGTACAGGTGGCGGTGGTGATCTTCGAGAAAGCGCTCCCCCGTTTCACCGGTTCCGGTCCAGTGCTGGTCAAGCCTAGCCAGTGCCCGCTCGTAATAGGTGACGGCTCGGGAGAATCGAGTACGCTCGCCTTCTGCAAGTTCTAACCGCTGGCCGAGCCACCAGAACGAAGCGACTGGAACGAGCAACCACCACGGCGAGAACATATGGCCAGTGAATGCCGCAAAGGTCATCGCCAAGCCCGTGAAAAACACCAGTACCCGAAGGCTACCGAGAATAATGTGGCGTCTCTTTTTAATGGCCAGACCGGCTCGCCGTGCTTCTAGGCGCCCCGCATAGTTTTGGCGAGGCGTGGTCGATTGTGTTTTGGAATTCATACAATGATCGAAAGGTACACCCAACGAATGTTGGATGCTATGCCGTCGCTAGCAAGCAAACGAGTGAGCCCTCGTACCATTCGGTACACGAGTGCCTCCGCTAGTCGAGATCTTGATTCAGCCTGCGAGCCTGTCAATACTCCCTACCGAAAAACGCTTCGGACCCATGATGGATGAGATCGTAGTATCCCAAATTCAGGTGTGATGAAGCGCTTCCGTCAGTTTGACTGCGCCGAGCACAGTTGCGCTGCGCTTGATGGCTCGGGCGCTAAAGGCCTTACAGGGTTCTCTTTGGTACCAAGACATCGAGTCGTTTGTCCCGCATCAGCCAACGATGCATTCGAGAACATGCGATAGTGATCATCCACCCCGTCATCATGAGCAGACCGAAAGAGACCCACCCGATTGAGGGGTGCTCGCGCACTTCACGATCTCCCAACAGTCCTGGTGCACACAATCCGTTCCGGAAAGGTTGCCGCCATATGAGTTGAGGTAGACATTCTCCATCCATGGAGGTAGGATGTCTACATCCAGATGGCCGAGACACCGAAATACCAGAACCGTATAGAGCTGTTGCAGGGAACGTTGGACATGCTCGTCTTGCAGGCGCTTCTGCGCGAACCCATGCACGGTTACGCCATTGCACAAGTAATCCGCAGCCGGTCCGGCGAAGTATTCACAGTGGAGACCGGATCTCTGTACCCAGCTCTGCATCGTCTTGAACGGCAGAAATGGGTAAAGTCCGAATGGAAACTGACCGAAAGCAAACAGCGCGCAAAGTTCTACCAACTTACGGCTCTCGGGAAGAAGCAGCTCACTACTGACCACGAGCGCTGGCTCCAGTTGGTGCGCGCTATTGGTGCCGTTATGGAGCCGGAGGTGCAGCCGTGATGCACCGGCCGTGGGAACGAGCAAAGGAAAGCCTATCCGAAGAGCTCGAAGCTCACCTGCAAATGGCGATCGCTGAACGTGTTGCTGAGGGAGAGGACCCGGCACAGGCCCGCGCAGCCGCACTGCGTGAACTCGGCAACTTGCCACTTATCGAGGACGTTACTCGTGAACGCTTAGGATGGATATGGCTGGAAAATCTTCTCCACGATACTCGATATGCGCTGCGCCAGCTTCGCCGCGCTCCTGCGTTTACGGCAACGGCGCTGCTCACGCTGGCCTTTGGCATTGGCGCGAATCTTGGCGTGTTCCAGCTACTCTATGCAGTGATTCTGGCCGAGTTGCCTGTTCCTCATCCGGAAGAAGTTGTCAGAATCCAGGCTGCGCGCAGCCCCTTCGATCAAAGCTGGACGATTTCTTATCCCGCATACCAGCGCCTACGCGCCTCCACTCCCGATGTTCCCTTGATGGCGTCCGCTTATGCGCAGGATGCCACACTTGATCTTCCCAACCGCACGCCAATAGAGGCCGCCTGCACGCTTGTTTCTGACAACTACTTCAGCGGGCTTGGCGTTGCGCCGGCAGCGGGGCGGTTGTTCGTGCAGGCCGATGAACGCATGGGCCAGAGCGAGTGGCCTGTGGTGCTTCGCTACGATTTTGCGCGCAACACGTTCGGCTCTGCGCAGCAGGCCGTGGGCCAGCACATTCTTCTCAATGACCGCGCATTGGTTGTGATCGGCGTGGCGCACCGGAGGTTTCTCGGCGATAGAACGGGATATGCTCCCGACATCTGGTTGCCTCTTGCTCTGCAGAGCACCGGCGCATTGGCCGTTCCATGGGACTCGCTTGGGCCGGGCCATGATGTATCGCTTGACAAGCCCTGGTATAACCAGCCCACGATCTTCTGGCTTGTGCTCATGGCGCGCATTCCGCCAGAACGCCGTGCCGACGTGCTTGCGCATTGGGATCAGGTGTTTCGCAATGATCGTGAGGTGATGACCGAAGCGACTGTCGATCCGGCTGCGAAAGCCGTGCTTCTGCACGCGAGGACCGAAGTAGCGCCGCTCAACGAGAACGGTATGAGGAAAAGATTCACGGGACCTCTGACGCTACTCATGGCGCTTTCGGCTTCCATCTTTCTGGTGGGCTGTCTGAATCTCGCGAATCTTCAGCTTGCCCGGCTCTATGCGCGTGCGCATGAACTCAGTGTGCGTTTGGCGCTTGGAGCAAGCAGCGGCAGGCTTATTCGTCAGATTGTTCTTGAGGATGCGCTGCTAGTTGCTGGCGGCTCAGTTTGCGCGTTTGTGCTGGGCCGCGTGGCCAGCGGCATTCTCGTCCGCTGGGCTTCTAATCGCAATGCCCTTTTCACGTTCGACCTGCATCCGAACTTGCCTCTTGCGGCCCTCGGCATAGGGCTTATGCTGCTGTCGCTGCTGTGCTTCAGCATTCTTCCGGCTATTATCTTCATCCGTACCGGCGTTGCGCAGACGGCAGGATCGCGCGCTAAAGTTGCTGGTATTTCCCAAACCGCACGCCAGCGCTTGCGTTCCAATGTGCTGCTTGGCACGCAGGTCAGTCTTTCACTTCTCCTTTCCACCATGTCGGGATGTTTCGCTGCGACGCTGGTGCACTGGGAAACTGTGGATGTGGGCATGGATCGTGAGCATGTGCTGATTGTGCGCCCGGAGTTGCATCAGCCAAGGTACACCGATCATAGCGAAATGCTGCCCGAGCTTTATAGCCGGATACAGGAGCGCCTGCAAGCACTTCCCGGCGTGCGCAGCGCAGCCGTAGAAATGTGCGGCGGCATTCACTGCGGCTGGATTACGGCGCTCTACGTGCATGGGCGCAACGGTCTAACGGACGCGCAGGTGCATGGGCAGGAAGATCATGTAGGCCTCGGGTTCTTTTCCACGCTTGGCATTCCGATTCTGCGTGGGCGCGATTTTTCTTCGAGCGATACGGATAAGACACAGCGTGTGGCGATCATCAGCCGTGCGTACGCGCGCCAATTGTTTGGAGATGCAGACCCGATTGGCCAATGGTTTGGTTATGTGCCGGCACCAGATGATCACAAATTTTTGATTGTGGGTGAAGTGGCCGATGCGCGTGTGAATGGTGCGGAGCGCGAGGCTCCGCCGGTGGTTTACATGAGCATCAATCAGGAACCTGCACCAATAAACAGTATCCGAGTGCGGGCCGTGGGTGATCCGCGCCAGTTATCGGAAAGTGTGCGTCACGCGTTGTATGAAGTTGATCCCGCTCTACCTGTCAGCGAGATCGTGCCTTTGGCCACGGAGCTGGATGGCGACCTTGGCACGGAAAAGCTGCTTGCGCGGCTTGCGGGAATTTATGCGAGCTTGACGCTGCTGCTGGTTGCGATTGGCTTTTATGGCGTCATGTCATCGCGTACAGCGCGGCGCAGAAGCGAATTCGGCATACGGCTTGCGCTCGGAGCCACCCGCTACCACATTCAGATGCTCATTGTCGGTCAGACCGCGCGCATCATACTAGCCAGCATCCTGCCCGGCGTAATCTTATCGATTTTCGCCGTGCGCACAGCAAGGCACTTCCTATACGGGTCTGTTAGCGCAAATTCGCTCGTAATCATCGCGGCGAGCCTCGTGCTCGCTTCTGCCGGGTTGGTTGCCACGCTCATACCAGCTCGCCGCGCAGCGTTCGCCGATCCGTTGGAAACGCTCCGGAGTGAATGATCGTTGCACGCGCAATGCGGGTTGGGCCGCCCAATGTTGTTGAATCCGCTCGATCGCTGATAACAGCCCAAACCTTGTTTCCACATCGAAGTCGGCCCGATCTCGCGGTTCCGGGAGGATCGTCGCTTACTTGTCCCTATGCCAAATCTTCGCCCGGAAAAGCAGCCGAGCGTAGCCGGGAATTGTCGGGCGTCTGCCTCAGTCAGGACGAGAGTGTGACAATCCAACACGAATCCTTACCGTGGGTGATAGTGGTGCAGTCGCCATTTTGCTGATCTTCAGTTGAGGCCCGGGTTCGAGTCCCGTCGCTCCCGCCAAGAAAGATTAGAGTCAGAGTCTCAAGACCCCGTCGTTGACGAGCAGGTGGTCGATGAGTGCTTCGGCGATTCCGGCACTCATCGAGATTCCGTCGTCGTCCAGGACCCATCGTCCGGATGGAAGGCCGTTTACCGTTTGGGAACAGAGCGTAAATGGCTTGCGCGCTCTCTATCATCAGGGCACGCTTGTCTCAAGCGAAGAAGACGACGTCGTTCCTGCCTCGCCTCAAACCTAACAGCATACGCCTCGACGTCCGTAGAAGCGGTGGCGATCAGTCCCTACAAGTCGGCGTGTCGGAAGCCATCTGCTGGGGTGTCAAGTCTCAACGCGTTCTGCCGAAGAGCGTGCGTGCATTCTCACACCGGATTTTCTTCTTCTCCTCAGCCGTCAAATTGAGACTGTCGAATGCGGCCAGCGTGTCTGCAAGCGTGAACTGAGGGAAATCCGAACCCAGCAGAACGTGATCGATACCGACACCGCGGATGGTCCAGACGAACTCGTCCCGGATGGGCGAGTCCTTGAGCAAAACGGTCGTTCCGGAGATGTCGAAGTAGACGTTGTCCGCATAGAGGCCCCTGGCAGTCCGAGCAGCCCGTATGACATTCCAGAAGCGAAAGTTCATGCCGCCCAGATGCGCGAAGATGAAACGCGTTTTTGGTGCTGCGAGCGCGAGGTTGAAGAGTTTCTCGCTGTCTCCCGGGATGATGTTGAAGTTGTCCATCAAGACGATCATTCCGAGATCGCCAGCATGAGTGACGACGGTGAGAACGCGCGGGTCCGAAGGATCGAATTTCTGCGTGTGCGGATGCAGCTTGAGAACCTTGAAACCGAGCGATGCGACGCGCGTGATCTCTTCGAGGGCAGCCTCGCCGTCATACGGATGGACCGTCGCAATCGGCAACATCTCAGGGTGTTTCTTTGCGAGGGCAAGGTGGGCGTCGTTGCTTGCCTTGATGTCCGCAGGATGTCCGCTCAAGGCCTGGTTTGGGCCGCCAAACCACATGCCGCCGAACCCGACCAGGCTGATCCCTGCGGCTTTGGCCTGCGCCTCATACTGTCGCAGCGACGTTTCGCCTGCCCACAGATGCACATGGCTGTCGAAGACCTGTTGGGCAGATACACCCTTGCTCAGGAGCAGAGCAAGGATCGTGAATGCGGCTTGAAGTTTCACGCAATCTCCGGAAGGATGTCTTCAACATTCTTTAGGGTAACTTGCCCGTGGCGACCACTAGCGGTCTGAATTTACTGAAATGTATGGTCCGCCGTCGGACTGCAAGGGAAATGTATGGTCCGCC
>Ga0206817_1132_pt1 | contig 21954 bp, 6 predicted proteins | sample Alteio_BWOrgCont_89_FD_152873 | JGI IMG/M metagenome (GOLD analysis project Ga0206817, IMG submission 152873) | Enriched cells from forest soil in Barre Woods Harvard Forest LTER site, Petersham, Massachusetts, United States -... | ecosystem: Environmental > Terrestrial > Soil > Temperate forest > O...
TCTTATTATGGTCCGCACTCAGTTCTACAGTTCCTCCTCCAATTGCGTAAGGTGAATCGGTTGCGACTGTTCTTTGATTTTGCCAGCCTAGCACAGCGCCGCCTTCTTTAAGAAATATATCAATTTCACTAAGATCTTTATCTAGTAGCGCATCAGTTGTTTTCTTACGTTCGCTAGATGATGGGTCAGACTGACAGGTAGTAATAGGCAGTATTTGGAATACACCTTGTAAGTGTTGGTAGGCTGGATCTTGTAATAGCGTTTCCACGGATTGCATTACGCCAACTTGCCCTCGGAGATGTGGTTCTACGGCCGTAGTCTTTGTACCTGTTATTAGAATTCCATTTTTATATTTGTCTCGAATATTTGCTGTTTGCCTATCTAAGGCGGAAAAAGTGATTCCGACTTTTTTATATCCGGCTTTATTTATTCGATCTACTTCAAGGAGTATTTGAGCTGCTTGTTTTTTCTCGGCTTCAGCGGGAATGAATTTGCTGTAGTCTAATAAAAATGGGATAAATGTAGGTTGTGTTTTTGCAGGGGGAAGTGCTAAGTCGACCTGGTTGTTTAGGGCGAGATAAAATTGATCTATGGCAGAGATAATTTCTGGTCGGAATGGTGGAGATTTCAATTTGGCTTTGTCGTACTCGCCATATTTTGCGGGTAATAAAGCATTTGAAAGATTTTGCTTTTCTTCAATTGTTAGCGGCGTGGATAGAGTACCAAGAGCTAATCCTATTGATTTAAAGTGCTCATCGAAAATATCATCTTGCTTTGATTTTTCCTCGTATTCACTAATAACAGAGTTCAAAGCATCTTCAAATTTCGCTTCAATGAAAGCTTCGTTAAGGTTAGTTAACGCAGTTTTAACCTCAGCAGCTTTGGCATCTGAAATACCAACAATAGGCTTAAGAGGTAATTCAAATCCATTGGTGGAAATGTGTTTTTGCAATGCATTTTTATCAGTAGCAGATAATGTATCCACTTTCTTTAAAAACTCTTTGGCTGTAGATGAAAAACTTTCAATAAAATCATTTTTTACAGATTCGTGTAAGTCAGAGGAAAATTGTGTAATTTGATTATCTAGTGTGGTTGCTAAATCTTTATCTGCCCGAATAGTTAGCTCAATAGCGATAGATTCATCTATCTTTTGATGTAATTTAGTTAAACTAGCTATAATTGATTCATCAAAAGGAGGTGTAGCAGCTCGTAGTTTAGCTGTGGGCACTGACGTTGGGTCACTTCTTAAAATTTCAGCAAGTATTTTTTGATTGCCAAGTTTTTGTCTTTCTTCAGGAGTGAAAGTATTTTCTGCAAGAACATTTATCTCTTCACGTGATATTTCAACGCCTTGGGCTGCTATCTTAGCTTTCACTACTTGTTTTAAGGCATTGGTTAGTTCTTGGTCTGGTGTGGCGGATTTTCTGGCATCAATAAGAGTATTGCTAATAGTTGAATAAAAAACATTTGTTGCAGTAATGATTTTATCGGGAATCATGCCTATTACATCTATGCTTTTTTTACCACGAGTGAAAGATTCAAGAGTTGCTTCATTGATGGAAGCAGCAAGATCAGATTTTTCATGTGGAGTTAGCTCAGGATCTGCAGTAGTAATAGCAGCAAATAATTTATTTTTAGCGTCTTCTATATTCTGAAGCATAGCTGCTTTGGATGCTGATGGCATTAAATCAGAAACTTGGTTATTAGCTGATGTGGCTATAGATTCAATTATAGTGTTTAATTTCATATCAGCTATTGCAGTAAGTTTAGCTTCTTCCTGTTGTTTTTTGAGCTCATCAGTTGGTTTAGGAAGAATTACAGCAGGTGGTGGTATGATTTTAGCTTGCGCTTGAGTGAGGCCTTCGAAATTATTGTAGAGTTTTGTTATAGCTGCTTCTGCCTCTGCACCGATAGGCACTTTTTTTCCTGTTGGATCAAGTAAGGTGTCTGTTCTCATGAACTTCTCGAGGTCCGCTTTGTTCACAGGAGGTTTTATTTCGTTTACTTCATTTAGAAAGGTTGAAATGATTTTATTAAGTGCCAAGTCTGTAGCATTTTTATCTCTTTCCGGTAGTGATGCCATCTGTCTCATGGTGTCATAGACTGCTAATGCAGCGTCTGTCAGTTCAGCATCTGCAATAGAGGCTTTTTCAACTAGGTCAGGTCTAGCTTCTGCCATAATATCTTGTATTGACGTGTAGAAGGTGTAAATAGAGCCATTTATATTTTCAAGTATAGTGGGAGCGTTAGGTGCTTTGAGGTCAAGGCCGGCAAGAGATTCTAAATCGGTTGGAGTGCTTTGATAATCTGAATGACTGCGGATAAATAATGTTATCGAATTTATTTGTTCTGTTGTTAAAAGTGTTGGAACTTCTTTATCATCTTCGGAAATTGCATTTATATCAGCAAAATTAGCATCTCTGATAGAATCAGAAAATCTAAGTATAGCTCCATCCAATCCAGATGTGTAAGGGCTATTATCAGGAATTTGGCTTTTTGCGGGCTCGATTATTGATTGGAGAGCACGTCGAAGTTCTACTAAAGCCACTCTTCTTAATGCAATATCAGCCTCTTCTAATGCAGCATCAGCTTTTGATATTTCGCTATCTTTTTCTTTTTCTTCCTGTTTTTCTTCTTCTGAAAGGTCAAGATTCACTGCGATCTCATCTATCGAAAATACTTGAGCTTCTTGATCTACTTCAGTATAGAACTTTTCAACTGCATTAATGATATCAGCAGCATTTGGACCTAATTTTTCTGTCACTGCTTTTTGATCTAATTTATTGTCAGGATTTTTTTCTACCATCGATGTTAGGAATTGTATTGACTCTTGATCTAATTTGCTTAATACAGGATTTGTAGAGAAATTTTCAAGAGGTTCAGTAATGGATATTTCTCTCTCATCAAGCGGCATTTTTGGGTGGCTCTTCACAATGCGAGCCTGGGCAGTATCTGAGATAGCCTTGAATAATAAGTCGAGCGCGGCCTTTGTATCACCGACAGGAGGAGAAACTGCAGCAGCTGGCGGAGTTTGATCTGCGCTTGGAACTTTATCTTTTTCTGTTAGTTTTACGTCGTCTACTGAAATTGAAGCTACAGCTTCAGGTTGTTGCACCTTCTTAATAGCATCAGAATAATTTTGTAGAAAGCGGCTTATATTTTCGTATTGATCAGTGCGGAGATTTTCTGGAAAGCTATAGAGGTTATCTCCTTCAGGATATTTAGCTTCTATAGCGTCTTTCAACGATTTAGGTCTGTCTGAAATAATTGAAAGCAGTGAAATTTTTTGATGTGGTTGCAAGTCTGATTTTTCAATCTCTTTTAGTAACGCTTCAGCAATGGACTGATATTCAGTTTGTCTAGTGGTGCGTGATTTTTCATTATCTGGAAAATCATTCATAGCGTCTCTTATAGCAAATCCTTTGATGAGATCAGTTAAGATCTTTGTGGTTGGTTTTGCTAATGCAGCATTAATTTTATTTTCTAGATCATTGATGGCTGTGGTTATTTGTCCTGATTGTGCGTCGCTGATTCTTTGGAAAGTGGATGAAAAAGCATTTTTTTGAGATGGAAGTTTAAAATCACCACTGCTTCCTCCTGTTAAAGTTTTTGCAATTGATTCCATTTGCCCTGGGGTTGGTTTGTTCGGAGCAAACACGGCATCGATAGACTGAATGAATTGTTTTGCAAGGAATTCTTTGAGTTCCTTGTCATGTTTCAGTAAATCAACTTTCTCATAAATGAAATATTTTTGTTTCTGTTTATTTTGTGTTTTTTTAGTATAGCCTTGTTCAAAGATAGCATTTAAAACTTTCGAATAATTGTCTGTGTATTTTACATCAGATTGCTTTAATTGGGTGCTTTGCATTTGTAGTAATTGCGTAGCATCAGGGCGAATTGTTTTATTAAAAAGATCTTCTAGGGGTTTGTTTATTTTGTTTTTTATCAAGCTACTGATATGGGTTGGTATGCTGGGGTCATTTGAATACAATCTTTTTGTAATGAAATTTAATGACTTGGGTGGTTCGTTTTTTAGTTGCGCAAGGAAATCAGATTTGATCAGAGTTATCTTTGCCTCATCAAGTGGAACACCTGTACCTAAATAATAATTTTTAAGATCATCGATATAGGCATCTAGCGCAGGTTCTAATGATTTCATTTCAGCTGCATAGGATGCAGTGTAAATCTTGTCTTGTTCATTCTGAAGTTTATTAACTAAAGCTACAATTGGGTCAAAATTGGAATCTAATCCCTTTAGCGGACTCATATTCTTAATTAAGTGAGCAAGTTTGTTAACGCCTTCATAAGGGAGAAGTTTCGCTGCAGCTAGTATCTCTGCTTGTATTGATTCAATAGTAGCGACATTAGTGCCTTCAGGTAATTGTCCTAGGGTGATGGAAACAGCATTCCGTAAAATTATTTCAAATAGTTGATTGACTTTGGCTCTTTCAATAGTGGCAGTGATTCCAGCATAAAAATCTGAAATAAGTGTAGTGCCAGATCCCAAAGTTTGATCTAAACTCTTAGCTGCGTCTATTGTTGCTAAATTTAAATTCTTGATCTGTTCCAGTGAAATCCGTTCTTCGCTTATGCTTGCAGCATTAAGAGAGGGTAATTGCGCAGCAAGATCCAGTATTTTCTCATCAGGAATTGCATCAAGAAAGTTAGTTGCATTTTCTGTGATGCCAGGAATAAGATCGGTTGCTCCCATTGAACGAAGATGCCTACTTGCTTGTGCAATAAGGGTGTTAACTTTATCAGCAAGTAAGTGATCAGCCGCTTTAAGAAAGATTTGTTTTGATATTTCATTGACGTCAGTTTTTGAGGTTAAACTATTAAATTCTGCTGGGCTAAGAGATACAAGTTGGTTTCTTATTGTCGTCATTTCAGGATAGGTTAGTGGTCTTCCTGCAGTTTGCAAAATATTTTTGACTATCTCTGCACCTGTTGTTTTCGCATCAGGAGCTGCTGCAGCTATTTTATTTGCTGAATCGTGTATCTCATTCAAGACATCTTGCATCTCTCCTATTTGTTTAAGGTAAGGTGTGGCAATAGCACTAATTTTTTTATAGGTACTTTCTCTTCCAGGGAAGTTTTTTGGCATAACGCCAGGTACAACATCACCGTCAATCCAGCTGTGGAGTGCTCCTAGTTGCATTGCATTTAAACCTAACGCGTTTATATCCTTTATAAAAGTTGTCCCAATTGTGTTAAATGGATTTATTGAAGTATCTATATCTATACCAGAGGGCATTTTGCTATTTTCATTAATAAGATTTTTTAAACTAGACTTGGCGGGTTCTAGAAAATTTCGTTCTGTTAAAGAGCGAACTTGCAAAAAAACTGAGGCCATATCATTGGCGCTTTGAATGGTCAAAGGGGAGTTTGTCTTATATAATCTATCGCCACGGCTAGTCAGTGTTCCTCTAGCAGCCCACTTAGATCGATCGCTATATCCAGGTGGAAATGTATCAGGAAACTCCTGATGAGCACTATTGTGGCTTAGAAATGGAACCATCTGATGATTCTTAGGGTCAATTGTGATTCCATATCTATTTGTATGCTCATCTAATCTGTCGGCGATTTCTTTAAGAGCAGTTGCTAATTTGGGTTGTGTTGTTATCCCTTGTTTTTTCAATGTTGCTATGATCGCTTCACAAAATCCATTATACAGAGTGTCAAACATTGCTTTACTTTCAATATTTTTAAGATAATCTGCTGTAGCATTAAATTCTGCTGTAAAATATTTAAGGAATATAGGATGCCCCTGCACCAATTTCACTTCAGCTGAGGCAGCTGTTGGATCTACTACAGTAGCCGGTTTTTGTGAGGCATTCATAGAAGAGTCTCCTTTCTTCGGTAGTGCAGGGTCGTCAATTGCTTGCTTAATAGATATATTTTCAGTTTTAGCTGTAGCAGCTGGTGCTGGTTGTATTTTTTTGGCAGCTTCTTGAGATCGAGATAAGGCAGCTTCTCTTTGTTCTTGTATATCTTTATCAAAAGCATTTTTTGCTTCCGCAGCATCAGTATTAACATTTCCTATAAATTGATTAACAATTTCTCTTACTGTTTCATCAACAAAAAGTAAAGTGTCTTGATTTGGAATTCCTTTTGCATTAGCAACATGGATAGTTTTTAATGCCTCTTCCATTACTCCTATATCGTGATCACTGTGTTGCCCAGCTTGTGTTGTTATCGTGTCGATGTGACTGCGTATTTTTGTTGTAGATATTTTGTAGCTACCTGAGATTTTTTCAATAGCAAGTTCAGCAGCAGTTCTTAATGATTCTAGCGCTGGAGATAGTTGAACCTTTTCGCTAACATTAGGCGCAGGAGAATCACTCCACTCATCAATTGCTACTTGATCGAGTGAGATAGAAGCGGGAGCTTCTTCAACTGTAGGTGTAACAGCAGGAGCAACAGAACTGATTTGTGCCTGTTTAATGAATGCATTAGCAGTTGTGATAAATTCTTGCAGTTCATTTTGAACATTGACGAATTTAGCATCAGGTGCAGCAGTGTCTGATAAAAGAGTATCTCTAGTTAAATAATTGGCAAGGTCTCTTACCACTTCAGGGCTACAGTCCCGTGTAGCTGTTGAAAATAACTTGTCACGCATAGCCATAAGATTTTGCGTATCATGGCCGGGGAAATCAGTGTTAATTTTGCTGGTGACATTAGTTAGTGCTCGATCTAATGCTTGATTAGTTGTGGCGCGTAGCATAACACTAGTAGTTGCAGCATAAAAATCAGTTATTTCTTTTGCAAGTCCCTTTGCCTCAGAGCCTAGTTTCATATCTCTTACAAGATCCATTTTCTTTCTGGCATCTGGTGAGTTTGGTGAAGGTATTGCATTTAGTGCGACGATAAAACCCTCTTGTTTAATTTCTGTTAGTTTGCTAGATATATTACGTTTGAATTGTGTGATTTCTTTATTCAGTAATTCATCAGCAGCTTTGCTGAAAATTTCAGTTGCCATTCTACTAATATCTGTTTCTTTAGATAATGAGTCAGGGCTAGTTAATACACTAACAATAGCAATTCGCTCTGGTTCTGTTATAGGCCTTCCTGCCACTTTTAGAATTTCTGTCACTAATAGCTCACCTTGCTCTGCGCCAACTAATCTAATGGCACCTGGGAGCATTGACGTGATGGCGCGTTTTTGTTGGGAGAAATCGTTTGAAATATTTTTTAATTTATTAAAGGTAGTCTCTTTACCAAGAAAATTTCTTGCGTCAAGTTCGCTATCATTTTCTATGCAATAACAAAGTGCCGCTAATTGTTTAAAGTCTAAATTTAAAGATCTTACTTCTTTTAAAAAAGTGTCTCCAATGGGTTTGAATAGATTTGTTTTTGCCTCAGTTTCAGGTTGTATTGTATCGACTAGTGTTACCAAATAAGATTCAGCATTAGATTTGAAACTGTTTTCGATGCTTTTAATAGATTCAGTAGAAATGGCAGCCATTTCTGCTTTTTTGCTCAGTAATAATGTGATTGCCTTTTTAGTTTTGTCGGCAGTGCTTATTTCTTCGCTATTTAATCTGCCTACCATCAATTGACAGAAAGTATTGCGCTGTTCTACATTAATTCTTTCCCTTATTTCTGTTGGAAGCAGACCCACGTTTCTTTCAATCTCAAGATATTGCTTGTTAAAATAAGTTACTATTTCTTTATCTGTTGAAATTTGTGTTACAGCACGTTCAGCGTTTTTGACTTGCGAATTTAAATTAGAGGCTAAGGATGCTAAGGTGTCGGTAATAGCTGGAGAACCAAGGTTACCCATAAATTGAGGGTTTTGTAGATTGCAATTTTTAAGTGCTTGCGCAATCGCTATTCTTTTACTAACTATCAACGATGGCTTTTCTTTGTCTATCGCTTTTACGAGAGGTGCGATCATTTTATTGATACTAGCATCAGAAATTTTTAAACCTGAAGGTAGTTTACTTTTAACCGCATTGATTAGTGCGGTATGTGCTTTATTGATTTCATCTTTAGTGATGGTAGATAAGGTTGTAGCCTTTGCAGAATAGAACTTCTGAAGAGTATTTTGAATAGCGGGTGATTTTGTAGAAAAATATTTTTTGTATTCACCGATTTTTTGTGCATTCTTTGGGTCATCAAAAAAGCTAACAAGATCTATTTTTTCCTGGCGGCTTAATCCACGTATTAAATTATTTTTGATCTGGCTAAAATCCTTAAGGCGCTCTTCTGCAGGAATGCCTAGGAGCTTCAGTTCGTTAGTGAAATGGTTGTCAATGGCAGAGCTTAATTTTTTGTCCGCATCAATAATGGATTTCATTTCAGAAAATTTTGCTTCTTCTGCTTTTGCTATTTGTTCTTCTTTATCTTTGACTGCAATAGATTCTTTCTCTTGTTGTGTTATGGTATTAACATTCAGCATGAATCTGTCATTTATTACTCGTGCTTCCGATGAAAGTGATGTCCCAAAACCCAATGCACCACGAGCATTGGTAACAGTAACTTGATCTAATTCTTTTGCCATTCCTAAAATCTCATCTGCGGAGAGAGAAGATTCACTAGTATTCTTTATGAGTGCATCGATTTCTGGTGTCGTTTTTTCAGGTAGTATTTTATAGTCTTGCGTAATTTTTCTGATGGCATTTTTAGCAGAACTTTTTAGCACATCTATTACATCTTCTTTGCTTACGAGTGAGGATGATTCTGATAACAATTCATCTAGTGGATTTTTAGCAGATTTTTTTAACTCACTTGTGCGAGGAGTGGGTGGCGCAATTGAAACAGATAGAGAGGGTGCAAGTGGTACTACAGCCTCGTCGGATGAAGTTTTAATTTCATCCTGTATTGGAGGAACTACTACAGAAGGAGGCATTCGTTCTGCTAAAAGTTGTGCCTCAATTTGATGTTGATCAGTAGTGTTAAATAAAGTTATGTATAAAGAATTTATGTTGTCTTTGAATTTCTTTATTTCCGGATTTTCTTGATCTTTTATAGCATTATAAAGAGATTGTAAGTTATTAGATTTTTTTAAATCGTCAACAAATTTGATGTCGCTAGATTTTAATTTACCATCAGTTACTAATTGTTCAAGTTTTTTAATAATAAACTTGCAGTAGTTTTCGCTAGAGTTTTTCTTTACAGCCTTAGCGGTTTCATTTACTTGGCCAGCTATGGTAGTGATTTTTTGTAAGAGCTCGCTAAGTTTAGCTAAATTTTCGCTTTCTTCTGAGGGTGATTTCTTAATTAATTCCCTGAGTAAGAGCTCATAGCGTGGTATTCGCTGTACTGCGCTAATAAAGATTGAACTAATATTTTTTGGAGTCATGCTATTTTGTTCAACGTAGTATGCTTCTATTGGTAGCTGACCTGCAAGAGTTGCTTGTAATTGTGAATTTTGTATCATTGAATAATTGACAGCTGCTTCTGATATGGTTGTTAAGGCCGCAAGAAAAGAAGGTTCAGTCATTTTTTCGCAAAGAGTACTTGTAGATAAATCATCTGGTTTATCTATATTTAATGGTGAGATACCTTTTGCAAGCTCTTTAAAAGGTTCGCTAACAAATTCAAAAAGAACAGCATCGGCTTTTTTGTTTTCTTGGAGTACATGCGAAGTAATTTCCAGTCTTTTCTGATCTTCTAGTGGACGCATTGCTTCATAGAATGATTTTTCTGTGCTATAGATTTCATCTACAACTTTTTGTGTGGCAGTTAATTTGGCTTCCACTACAGGTTTTTTTTCTTCTTTTGTCACTTGAGAGAGGGTTTTTGATGCTTCATCAAAATCTGATTTCATTACATTATCAGTGAATTCGTTGAATGCAGCTTCAAGATTACTTTTAACGCCTGAAAAATAAACCCTTATCTGCTGTGAATTACTGGTAAGGTATTTTTTTCTTTCATCATCTGCAGGAAGATTTTTTAGTTTTTTATCGAAAAATTTAAGCATCAAGGAATCTTGTGTTGGGAATATTTCTTGGCGAGCAGAGGTGAGCTGCAATTTCATAATTTGTTCTTCAATTTTAGCTATTTCTACAGAAATATCAGTATCTGTTTGCTGAGATATTTTATCTATAATGTGTTGTCGATTTTCAGTAAGAAAAATTCTTATTTGCAATTTTGAGCTTTCAGGAATTTCTTTTGATTCATTTGTTTTTTTGGAGAATTCTCTTAATGAATTCTCAATAAGAATTTTATTCAAGATTACTTTATCTGCTGGTTTTTCTGGAGAAAGAGTGATGCCAATTTTTTGTAATCTTGAGACTAATTTTTCTTCTGCTAAAGTATTCTGTAGTTTTTTAATTCGATTGGGTAGCTAAGACAAGACTGATTCGTCTTTACTGTTTTCAGCAGCTAAGAGTGCTTTGGAAACATCGGAAAATTTTGTTGTAAGCAGTTTTTTGAGTTCGTTAGTTTCATTTCCGCTAAATTGAGCTTCTAGAAATTTTTGTGAGAATGCTTTTAGTATTGTACCTTTTAATGGTTTATGTATAGCGGTTGTTGAGATTCTCTTTGTAGTGAGTGGCACAGTAGGTTTTATTTTTTCCTCTTGGCGTTTTTTTAATTGCGCAATGACTTGTTGGTTTTTTTTATTTAATTCAACTTGGTCGGCTTTTGTAGGCGGAGTTACCTTTATCTGGGATGCAGGTTGTGGTGGTTTTTTTGTTTTAGCTGCTTTATCAGCTTGTTCTGCTTTTAACTTATTTAAAGCATCGTCATCATTGCCTTCGATGTTTACTGGTGCAGCAGATTTTACTTCGCGTGTCTCTGTAGGAACAAAGCCTGGAGCAAGATGAGAAGTTAAAATTGTTCTTGCTGATGTTCTATTTCCGTCTTTCTCATCGAAGTGATTGAGTAGTTCGGTGATTTTTGCTTCACGATTTACAACTGATAGATCTTGGCTGAAAAGTTCCACAATTAATTGTGCGATTCCCTCAGAGAGCTCGCCTTCTTTTTTAGCATCAAAATTATGATCATCTTCTTCAGTGAAGTTTAAGTTCTCTAGCTTATCAAGAAGAGAATCGACTGTTTTTGATGGACTAGATCCTGTTCTTCTTCCGATCTGTCCTCTGATGTTACCTTTTAGTCTATTCAGTTTTGCTTTCGGCATAGCTATCCCCTCAATTCTTATTTACCCTAGGAATCGCTTAAGGCAAATACCTATCTTTTTGAGTTGGTGGATTAATCACTATATTGAAGTATAGTCGCGAATTTGGGGGTTGATTTTGGGCAGGCAAAAAATAGTTAGATAAAAATAAGGCATTCTAATAAATAGTAGGATCCATTCTCATCTTAGTAGCTAGTTATTTGAAAAGACTAGAAAACATCTTAATCATTGATTTATCTGATTTTTTTATGTTTATTGAGACAATTTTTACCTCAATATGGAATTACATACAAAGAAGAATATATGTGGGATTAATCATTCCGCGCTTTCAGCGCTTAGGGATGCGCTATGGGTTACCTAGGGCTGCGGACGCAAAAAACGCGTCCTTCCCCTAGGCTAAATTTATTTCAGGCTGTTAGCCTGAGGAGCCATGATTATTTTGATTTTTTAGAGAATACATAATTGCCAATATCTGTCAGATCAAGTTTAAGCTTCTACAATTTATTAGTGAATGCGTCATGAGTGGCTGAGATGCTTGACACCTTCTCTACATTGTGAAAATATTGACCAATAAAAAATAAAAATTAGTTTGTGCTGTAATCGCTCTGCAATTTAATTTTTACTTATTTTATTGGATGAAAAACATGCTAAGGCAACCTAGTCACTGGCATCATGCACTAAACGATGACAAAGCATATGATTTGTTAAAGACAGCATTCGTGGAAACAGCACTCCAGGAAAGTGTTTTACCCTCGAGTAAGAGGCACAGCCCTAAAAATGGTTCTTTTCTTTTTACCACAGTAGATAATTCGACTTGGGGTAATTGCCTAGAAGGTAAAGCTTATTTTCTAGATCGAAAAGATAAACGCAAGGTTATTACATTATTTTATTATTATGCAGATGGCAGTTTTAGGATAGAACCCTGTGAGTTAATACCAACGCCTCTTATGTTCGGTGATGAACATAAATTAAATAATTATTTTAAAACCACTTTAAATTTTAGTTTCGTAAGCTCTAAACCAGTTTCTTCTACTAAGCAAATATCACGCTCAGAGTCAGCATCGGCATTAGGTCTCTCCAGTGACCCTTTATCCTCAACAAAGTATAAAAGAGGAGCTGCAATCAATAAAGGACTGCAAAATGCAGATCCAATTGTTCAAAAAAGTATAGCGGATACTACATCGTTATTTGCCTCTAAAAATATCGCACACCAAAATGATCAAGCGGTTACTCAGAATCCTGCAGGTGAACGTAAAGAAGAAAAATTACAAACTATTGAAGTAAAGAAATCTGGTCGTCGGTGGTGTGCGATTCTTTAAAAATGAAAAATGGCAATAGGTAATGCAATCAGAGAGTATTGATGATGTCAGTGAATTGTATTTAATACCTGTTAGATCAACTCTTTTTTCTGTCATGCTTAGCAAGAGAGTCTTCAATTTTTCTTGCCGCTATTTCTACTTTTTTAACTTTTGTATTAAAAAACCCAATATCAGGTGCTGCTCTACCCACTTTATGACGAGCTTGCTCGTCTACATGATGTTTTTCAGTCTTAGTCTCATCATGAGGAATAAGTTTATTCAAAAAGCGGCATAAAGGATTTTTGTCATCTTTTAATCTGGCAAGAGTATCAAGGCGAGTTGCTAAATCTTGTACTTCAGCTGGGGTAGGGCGAGGTATTTTTTCATAGCCAGTGTTATTACGATAATCAATTTTATGATCAGGATCACGAGAATTTCTTAACTCGCAAATGATCATGACTTCTTTCGCAATTTCTGGAGAAAAGGCGCTAGTGATGCGTAAAGGTTCACTGGTTAAGTCTCGTTTGTTAGCCAGGAATCGATTAACGATTGATGCGGCTAGTGCGCGAGTTTTATCTCTATAGGTATCCTGGATAACTGCTTTTTTATAATGTTCAGCAAGTTTTACTTCAATATCTTTGGGGAATGCAGGTGGAGCTGGCGTGAGATTGTGGCATTCAGGACTTTTTAAGAATTCAGCAATTCCTTTGGGGTCATCAGGATGAAGTTTGTTTTTATTTAAGTATCTTGCTAATTCTTCACAGAATTCTTCTATTCGATTTTCAGGGAAAGCAGGAGTAGCAGGAAGGAAAAATAATTTAAAAATACCTTCAACTTTTAATTCATCAGCTAATTGAATGACAGCAGCGATGTATTGATCGGTATATGTGTCAACACCATCAGCATAAGTTCCGACATCTTCTAAGGTGTGTACGTAAGCAGCCTTATCACCAGAAATGCCTGTCCAGTGTTTGAATTCTTCACCGGCTGCAGCACTAAGCGTTAAAAGACTTCGTGGTTCCTGAGTTGGATCTGGGATACCTTCAGATTTTTTTGCTATTGTTATAAAATCTTCACCCGGTTTTACTTCAATTTTTCGGTATTTATCGCCGAAAGAAGGGATAATTTTTTCAGCTAACGCACCTTTGGTATCAATAACTGTTTGTAATTTCTTAATGCCAGTATCGAGCTTGGTTGCGAATGTGATTAATTTAGTAAGATTATCTTGTAATTCTTTAAGCTTGCCATCAGCGTCATCGGGAAATGTATTTAAATATTTTTCAGCTAATTTTAGATTAGCAATAATTTTGCTAACTTGTTCGTAGCCACTTTTATATTGTTTAATATGACCATGACTGCGATGACGTTTTTTGATGTCTTCGAGGAGTTCTCTTGCGTCTTCTATGAATGTGGTTACTTCTGGTAAAGATGCGAAAGCATGCGATGTCCGATCTGTTTTATCTGATGAAGGAACTGAGGGTTCTGGAAATTTTATTTCTCTCGTGGGCGTAGGAACTGCCGTTCCAGAGGATTTTTCAGGTTTATCAGTTATTATTGCTTTTTTAAACTCTGGAATTGGAAGGCTTAATTTAACGAGGTTATCAATTTGAGAGGCGGCATCAAGCAATTTCCCTGCTTTAAGTTTCATTGCTCTAGCTTTATCAAGAATGGCACTTACACTGTCACCTTCGTCTATATAATAAAGCGATTCATCTTCGGACTCTGTTATTATTATCTTTTTTAAGTCAGCTATCTTCTTGATAGCATCATCTTCCACTCCGGATTCTTTAAGATCAAAAGGAATACCCTCGATGGTGCTCTTTGCTATTCTTTTTGCATCAGCAAGAATTGATAATGCATTGTTGAAAAGTTCCGTTGCTTCAGGCAAATCAAGAATGGTGAGTTGTGCAAGAGTAAGGTCAGTGTTATCAGTTTGAGTGATGAGTAAAGCAGTCAACGCTCTAATACCGTTAGCTTTTTCTAAAATCATTTCTGGGCTGGTATCATCATAAAGCATAAAATCAGTTAATGAAGTATCTAAGAGTTCTTGAAGTTTTATTTGTAATTCTTTTAATGGTTTAATTTTGCCGATAGGATCACTTGGCAAGGAATCAATTTTGTTAATGATTAATCCTGCAGCTATTTTTGCCTTTTCTAAGGCGTCAATTCTATCTGTGTAAATCGCTAGTGCGCTGTTTCTTAATTTATCCTTTGCTGTATCAACAGCTTGTTTTAAACCCGTCATATTTTCTAAAACATATTTTTTTTGAGATTTAATCTGTGCAGTCAAGGCTTCAAATTTTTGTGTGTGTTGAATAATCGCAAACGCACTGGCATCTTTTGGTGCTAACTCAGTCTTTGATTGATGGAGAGTAGCCAGTGCACCTGTCAATCTGCGCAACACAACTAATGAAGGATCTCGAATGCCCAAGTTGTCTGCTTCTTTTATCAGTGAATTAGCAGTTAGTAATGTTAAATCCATGCCAATTTCGCTATCCAAATCTGATTTGGCTTTTGCTTCTTTTGCTCTTGCTTGCGTTTTATTAGAAGGAGAAATGATTGTAGATTTAGTCACATTTATAATTGGATCTTTTCTTAAGAGTGAAAAGGGAGAGCTTTTGATTTCAGGTTCTAAAAAATGGCTAGGATCATTTTCTATTTTGAAGGCATCTAATTTAATAGATGCTCCTTTAGTATCTTGCTGGGCCTTGTCTTCAGCTGCTTGTGCTATTTCATTTACTAGCTTCTGAGTAAGTTCATCAAGTTGTTTTGCGGCTGATGAAATTTCAGTAGCTAAGAAGTTAATGGTAACTACTTTTCCCGAAATGCTAGTAGCATCATCACTCTGTGCAATTTTGCGCTCATCTAAAGTCTCGCCATCACTGATGAGGCTTAAAAGCTCACCTTTTAATTTAGCAATTTTATCAATGTCTATGTTAAATGATGCAGCGTCTGATAAAAGTTCATCATGAGTTTTATCGGTAATGCTGGTTGCGCTGGTAATTGTTTTATCAAGATTTTCAACAGCAGCCTGATGTAATGCTCTCACTTTGCTGCTGTCTGCAGCATTTTTTGCATCTTTCACATTTTTTGCTTGCGTTAGAATAGTGTCTATTTCGCCAATAAAACTATTAGTAGTGATGTAATTATCAATAGGATCAAGTCCAGTCAAAAAATCGATATCAGCTTGTGGAATTTTAATTCTGCTTTCAATAGCCTCTTGGAATCGTGGGATTTCATCTAGGGTCAAGTCAATAAACTTGCTCCCATAATTTTTTGTTAAATTAAGAGTATCAAGACATGATTTTTCATCTTCTGGATTGAGATTTAGTTGTTTGATTTCTAGTGCAGCAGTAGCAACTGCCTGGTCAATAACAGCTTGTAAGTCTCCCTCTTTTGGCTGAACTGCAACTCTGCTAACATCGGTAGATTTACTGATAGCATCCAGTTTAGCTTGCTCTTCTTCTGCCATCTTTTTGTTATCAATTTTTTCTCTTAGTGCCGCAAAAAGAATATCTATCTGTTGAATACGAGAATCAATTGTGGATGTAAATTTGATAACGTCACTTACTTTTTGTAATACATTAGCAGCATTATCCATAGCTAATAAACTAAATTCAGGTAAAGATGCACTTTCGATGATAGTTGCTCCAAGCCGTGCTATTTCAGTGGAAAGCTCATCAATATTGATTTTGTATTTATCGGCATCTTCAAAAAATTGGGTGTTTTCTTGGATGATTTTATCGGGATTGCCAAGTGCAGCGATCCCCTCAAATACCGATACAGCTTCTTTATGAGAGAGACTAGCTTCAGCTTTTTTTCGCTTTTCAAATTCATTTAAAGCATTAACAATAAATCCTTCCCTTTGATCGGGACTATATTGTTGATTAATAGAGTCCCAGCCAATGGTATCCCAAGCAGCACCCATTATGGGCGAGATTGTTTTTTCATCAATAAAATTAGCACCAAAATTTTGATCTTTGATTTTGTCAGATAAGAGTTGTGCTGTAGATTTTCCTGAAGTTGTTGTTTTCGGATCTTGGGTTAGTGAAACAAAAAAACTAGTTAGTGGAGGATTTTTTTTATCCTCAACATAGGGTCTGCTTTTTAATTTACCTACAATGTTTCTTTGATTCCACAAGAATTCAGTTATTTGACTGGTTATTTCTTCAGGTGTTCTTTTGATGCGAAGAGGATATAGCTTTTTGGAAAAATTTAATTCTTTAATGCCTTGAATAAATTGATCACGTCTAGTATCGCCGCCAAATTTAAATGCGGAGCTTAATAACTTATTCGCAGAATCCATGGTATCAGCTTGTATAATTCTATGTAGTTTTTCTGCAATGGCAACAGGATTAGGTTTAATACCGTCTAGCATTGGTAACGCCTTGCCAAAGGTTGCGTCAAGAATACGTTTATTGTCTAGTAGGAATTTTCTTAAATCAGCTCTATCTTCATCTGTAATATTTTTATTTGTTTTCTGATCGCCGGTAATGCTTGTCAAATTATTGTAAACTTCATTTGCTAAAGTATTATAGCTATGTTCCATGGCTATCATGCGTGCCACTATGTCGGTTCGGTCGATAACAAATTTTTCATTGGAGGATATTTCGGAGATTAATTGACGGGCTGCGTAAATTTTCGATTGTATTATTTTTTCGCCATCATTGTCGTTAATAATAGGAAGATCTTTTTCGAGTATCAAGTTAAGTTTTGTTTTTAAGTTATCCAGTTTGGAATCTTGTAATGAAACTATTTCAGCTTCTTGTAAAATGCCCTCAGCATATTCAATTGTTGATGTGGCGTCTAATTTTATCTTTGCTAGATCAGATATCAGATTTTTAAATTCTGCTATTATAGCTGCATTTCCTATAAGCACTTTTGTTTCTACGGTAGGGGGTAGTGTCGCATCTCTAACCAAGTTCTCTGTGGTTATTGAGCCTTTTTTTAATTTATGCGAGATTTTGGCTTCGTCAATCAACTTTATTCTGATTTGCTCTTTTCTTTCCTGCTCTTCAAATTCTCGAATGGCTGCATCTATTTCGCCACGTGCTATATCAGCCGCAGAGAATGACCATCGTTGAATGGGCATCCATTGAGTGGCCATATTAGTAGCACTGTCATCGCTAATAGTAGGATTTGTTTTAGAATTTGTTGCCAACACCATTTCTTTAATTTGTGCAATATTCTTTTCGTGGGTTCCTTGTTCTTTTAGGCCAATTAAAAGCATGAAAAATTCAGATAAAGTTTGAGGATGTCTAGCTCCTGCTAGATTTGTTTTTAGATTTGATAAAATGTTTTTATTATTTGCTGAGAGAGCTATTTGTTGTGAAGTAAAAAAGTCTTTTACTATCTCTTTTATTGGTTTTGGTGCGAGTTGACGGGGCGCTGCTGGTGGACGCTTGACTGCTGGATGATGAGTAGCCGTAGACATTCTTGTCAATTTTCCTCCAATCTCTTGAAATGCTACACGGAAGCTAACGCTATCATCGGCTTTGACTTTATTGAATTGATTGATAATTTTGGTGGGATCACCATAGGATCTATCAATAATGTTATCCCATTCTTTGGCGAGATAAGTGCGAATTTCAATTATTTGTGGATCACTAAGTACTTCTTTACTATCTTGTACCAGGGTAGAAAATCTTCTGAGATGGTTCTCAAGGAGAATTCTGTTTGCAATTTCTAGGTCATCTCGAAATCCTTTTGGAGTTAGAGTAATTCCTATGATTTTTAAATTCTCTATAACATCATCTAGTGTATAAGAATTTTTTATTCGGTTAAAATCGTCTGTTAGTTTTTGTATGGGCGAGTGAATTTCTTGTGAACTGAATGTCCAATGAAAATGGTCTTTAGACCCCCAAGCAAATGAAGTGGATTTGTCAGTTTTCTTGGCTTCTAGTGCAGATTTTTTATCTGCATCTGGGTATCGATCTATATTTTCAAGTGTGATATTTCTTAGTGTCTTTACAGTTTGGCCGTAAAGAATCCCACCTGGTTGATCTTGATGAATGAAGCGAGGAGTTCCATCAATCTGAATTTTTTCTTGTGCAAATATTTTGGCGAGATTTCTTGCTTCTTTAAAAACTTTTTCACCACGTTCTAAAATTGCTTTTTCATCTTTCACGGTAGTTTTTGATGGGGGATCTAGATCTAGCAAATAGGGTCCGCCATAAGCTAAGGTGCAAAGAACCTCTATGTTAAGATGTTCCATGCAGAAAATTTCTAAAGTGGTTGTTAGTGATTTTTCTGGCCACGCCTTGTCTTTATTACTCGTGAGACTTTTGCTGAGTGATTCTAGGTTGGCTTTATGATTACTGATGATCATATCCGTTATGGGGGTCTGTTCAAGATTCAGATTTCGTCTTAGTATTTCAGTCATTTTTTTTATTTCATCATCGCTTAGCGGGCGATCTTTACTTAGAGTTATTCCGGCAGCGGTTAACAAGGCTTTCTGCAACATAAATAATTTTTCATTGCTGTTAACAAAATCAAGTAATTCTTTTATTTGTTCTTCTTCTTTTTTTGATTCTAAAGGGATCTTTAAAATTTTAATAGCTGCACTTGCTGCAGCATTTTTTGTATCGATAACTCGTTCTGTCAATCTTCCATCTGTTGCAAAAAAACGTCGCAGATTGGTTTTGGAATTTCTTGAGTATTCACCTAGCGCATAGGCAATGGATGCTTCGTCATCTTTGGGATGTTTTTTCTGAACTGCATATGTATTTTTTGCAATACCAACGACAATTTTTATAAAATCTTCTTCTTTGCTGTCTTTTACGCCAATGATAATGTTGTCATCTGCAATCTTTTTTTCTAATAAATTTTGTAAGAATGCATTGGCCAGCATAATATGTTCAGTTTTAGTTGGCTCGTTAAGATTAGACATTTCCTTAGCCAATGCTTCCTTAATTTTTTTACTCAAGGTAGTAGAGCTTTCTTTGGCTGCAGCTCCAGTCAGAAATTCTCGTAATGTCGGCATATCTCTAAACCTCTCTTAATCGCCTTTAACTCTAAAGGCGGAGTATTGAAGAGCTGGCTAATTTGTCACATCTTTAATTATAGTTGCGAAATGCAAAAGCGATTTTGAATTAAGAAAAAAATAACCTATGTAAATAGAGCACTTTATGTGCAAATGAGAGTTATTCTTGTTGCCAACGGTCGCGGTTTGGTAACGGGGATGACAATTACCCACCACCATGTCGCCCTTTCGGCGAAGGAATTTCAGGCGAAACTGCACCCTCCCGAGAAGCTCTTTCTGTTTTTCCCGCTCTATCCGTTTCTCCAGCAAAGCCAAATGATGAAAACCTATCTTTCGAATATGCAACCGCCGGTTTGATTAATTGAGTAATAGATTGATAAATACATTTTTCAAGCTCTTCTCGCTGCTGAGATCCCAGCATTAATCTGCCAGTAAAATGATTGATTATTTTTCTAAGTTCCGCGATGTGACTTAGTTCAGAATTAGCAAGATCATCAACTGATAAAGGATTCGCAGGCGCCATGTTTATTTTTACCGTATCAATCGCAACCGCCATTTGCAGTAGAGAAGGGAACAGACGAATTGCATTTGGCACATCCGGGTTTAGATTTAATCCTGGATTTACTTTCAATTTACCAACGATAATTTTCAGTAAATTAGCTTGAAATCCAGCTGCAATATCTAAGATTTCATCTTTTCTTTTTGAATTACGCGATCTTGAATAAGCGCGATCAAAAATTAAATCTTGAACTTGATCAAACACATGTGATCGCTGTGATGGCTTTTGTGCTGCATAAAACGCTATGACTTCTTTTTGTTGCTCTGGTGAAAGATCGGTTTCTTTTAATTCTGATGATAGGTCTGATTGAGACGTTAAAAATTCAACTAAAGAAGAAGTGTGAATAATATCCCACTTCGCATCTTCTTTAGCCTTGTCTAATGAATTTTTGACAGTTTCATGAGCTGTTTTTAGCATATCTTGATCGTCATTTTCTGCTTTTAAGAATTTTAGAAATATTTTTTCAGCATCTTCCGTCAGGCGCGTGACTTCACTAGCCTTGCGCGCTTTATCAAGAGATTGAACATCTTGTGATATTGCTCGCATTAGGCTGGTGATTTGATCGGTAAATTCTTGCTGGTTAGCAGTAAATTCTATGTCAGCAGACATCAGATATAGGCGTCGACACAGAGATAGCGCGATTTTTTTATTGTGACCGTCAATCTCTGGATTTTTTATTACTTCTTCTAGGGTTGGGCCTATCAGTGTCTTTAGTTTTGGCATAGTTATCCCCTGGATTGCATAATGGATTTCCTAAGTATAGCCAACTCTGGAAAAATGCACGTTTTCAAATGAGAATAGTTCTCAGTTGTATTGACAGGGGCCGGGCCTGAGAGAGATACTAGGAGGCAAACAAAATCATGGGCTAAGTAGGTCAAAAAATATGCAATTGAGTGATATGAGTATGGGCCAAAAAGGACGGGTTCTTAAGATCCTGGCAGGGGAAAAGGCTTATCGGCAGCGATTAATTGCGCTAGGGCTGATTCCTGGCACTGAATTGATGATTAATCATATTGCCCCTTTCGGCGACCCTATCGAAATCCTGGTGCGAGGCTTTGCCTTGAGTCTCAGAAAAGAAGAAGCCTGTATTTTACAAATTGAGGGGATATCAGGATGAATTGGCTGAGCCGCAAATGCTGCGAGCCATGTTCACCGCAAGGGTCGCAAAAGGTGACTCGAGTAGTCGGCCTGGTCGGCAATCCTAATTGCGGAAAATCTACCTTGTTTAATGCCTTAACTGGCGCTTGCCAGCGGGTAGGTAATTGGCCGGGTGTAACAGTTGAGCGCAAGAGTGGCTGCTTTACTGAAAATAAATTGTCGATTGAATTGGTAGATTTGCCGGGCGTTTATTCACTGATGGTCGCATCAGTTGATTCAGCAATTGATGAACGAATTGCTTGTGAATTTGTGGTTGAGCGGCAAGCCGATGTTATCTTGAATATAGTTGATGCGAGTAATTTAGAACGTCATTTATATTTAACGTTGCAATTGATTGAAACAGGCGTGCCAGTGTTAATCGGCCTCAATATGATGGATGTGGCTCGAACGCATGGTTTGAAAATTGATGTTGAACTTTTGGCAAAAGAATTGGGCTGCAAAGTAGTGCCGCTAGTTGCCCGCAATGGTGAAGGTGTGGCGAAATTAAAACATGCCATGGCAATAGATTTAACCTCATCTTGTATTGCAATTCCTTATCCTAAGATAGTGAAAGAAGCAATAGATGCTGTTGGATTACAATTACTCGAAGGTGATACATTTTTTGCTGCAAGAGCGAATGAAACAGAACTAGCACAAACCAAAGAGTGGCAAGAACGAATTTCAAAAACACTAGGTGAAGATGCTGATATTTTAATTGCCGATGCACGTTATCGTTTTATTCAGAGTTTGATAGAAAAATGCGTAACGAAATTATCCAAGCCAGTCTTGCACCACATGACATAAAAGGTGTCATCATCACGGTGAGAATACGATCACGTGGGTTTTCTAATGTGCGGGCAGCCATGACAGCAGGTACATTACAACCAAATCCGAC
>Ga0206817_1135_pt1 | contig 21844 bp, 24 predicted proteins | sample Alteio_BWOrgCont_89_FD_152873 | JGI IMG/M metagenome (GOLD analysis project Ga0206817, IMG submission 152873) | Enriched cells from forest soil in Barre Woods Harvard Forest LTER site, Petersham, Massachusetts, United States -... | ecosystem: Environmental > Terrestrial > Soil > Temperate forest >...
AACCTAAAAAATCTTAAATATCCTCACCAATCGCGGCTTTTACCACCCGGCGGATATCATCAACTTCAAAAGGTTTCTTCAAACAATCCACAGCCCCTAAGCGGCTGGCTTCCTGACGCTTTTCATCCAAACTATAACCGCTCATCATCACAACGGCCAATTGAGGCTTGATGGCCTTGACTTCCTTGAGCATCTCTACCCCATCGTGCTCAGCCATCACCATGTCCATAAAAGCAATATCGAATTGATGATCTTTAAGAGCGCTTAAGGTATGCGGCAGATCATGAGCGACAGTGATATTATGACCGTAATAACCCATGGTCAGATGAAAAAAATCACCAATCACTTTTTTATCGTCGACGACCAGGATATTAAGATGCTTCATTCTTTATCTCCTGCTTGAGTTCTTTCTGTAAACCAATGCAAGGCAATTTGATCGTAAAGGTTGTCCCTTCCTTGCTGCTTTGGACGCTGATGATCCCTGCGTGCTCATGGATCAAATCCTGGCATAAAGCCAAGCCTATGCCTGAGCCTTGGGCCTTGGTCGAAAAAAACGGATCAAAGATGCGGGCCTGATGCTCATGCTGAATGCCTGGGCCGTTATCTTTAAAAGTAATGATGGCCTGGTTATCTTTTGCTTCATACTTAGATGATACCAGCAAAGTCCTGGGAACGCCATGAGCAACTTCACTCAAGGCTTCCATGGCATTGACAGTCAGATTCATGAACACTTGCTGCAAATGCAAAGGGTCCCCGTACATATTGGGCATCTGATCGTATAATTGCATGTCCCAACCCACCCGGCGGATACGTAATTCATCAAGGAGCAAATTCATGGATTTATAGATCACCGCATTGACATTCATTTCAGTTTTTTGGATCTTACGGTGACGGATCAATTCCATCAAATTAGCCAGCATGTCCTTGATATAAAAAGACTGTTCATCCATCACACAGACAGGCCGGTAAAAGGGTGAATTGATATCCATTTCCTTTTTCATAAAACGCACAAACCCATGAATGGCGGTGATGGGCTGACTGATCTGATGCAGAAGACCAGCGCTCAAGGCCGCCACTGCCCCCTTCTTGCCGCTATCCATTAATTTGACCTGGGCGGTTTTCAATTCGATGATGGCGATTTCCAGCTGCTTGTTCTTTTCTTTTAAGGCACGGTTAAGACGGATATTTTGGATAAAAAACCAGACGAGAAAAACACAAAGGATGATGTCAACGCAGATAAGCAGCATGTTTCTATTTTAGGTTCCCGAGGAGAAAAAACCAACTTAAATTTAAGAAATCAGGGAAGATTCTTAAAATCAAGCTTATCACCCACCTGCCAATGATGGGTGTCGGTGTAACCTGTGTTTAGCTCAAGCACGTACCGGCCGGCCTGTGTCGGGACATAGACCGCGCAAGGATCTTGGCCGCAGGCAGGGACATTCTTGACTAAATAAACAATATTCCCGTCGCTAGTGATCCAAAGCATGTCTAAGTTAAAATGCATGTTCTTCATCCAGAAAGGATGCTTATCATCATAGGTGAAAACAAAAAGCATGCCTTTATCCGTGCCCAAACTGGTACGGTACATCAGCCCACGCTCCATATCTGCATCCTTGGAAACCACCTCCACATCAACGCAATGGCCTTGGTGGCAAACTTGGGGCACTGTGTCAGCATGACAAATACTGGAAAGTAAGAATAAAAAGAAAAAAAGATTGCTTCGTCGCTGAAAAACGCTCCTCGCAATGACACTTATTCTTCTCATAATGTATTGACTCCAAATTTTTTAAGTATTTGGGCAAGCTTGGCCAGCGGCAAGCCCACCACATTAAAATAACAGCCTTCAATACGCGGGATAAAAAGTGAACCCCTGCCCTCGATATCAAAACCACCAGCCTTATCCAAAGGAGAGACAATTTTATGATAACGGTCAATGGCATCGTCGCTAAGTTTGGTCATAAAGAGTTTTGTTTTTTCAACAGCCGCCTCTGTGCGGCCGGTCTTGGCATCAATCACCGCAAGACCAGAATAGACCCAGTGCGGATAGGCCATTAATTCTTTGAGATTCTTTTTAGCTTCTTTCAAATCGCGGGGTTTGAGGATCAACCGGCCCTTGGAGGAGAGAACCACGGTATCGCAGCCGATGATAAGGCCTTCTTTGAAACGCTGCGCCACCTCACGCGCCTTTAGCAAGGCATTGGCTTTGACTAAGTGAGCACAGCCTTGAGTGAGATTATCAATTTCCTTCGCTCGGCTTGGAACAATCACGAAAGGCAGGCCTAAAATCTTCATCAATTTCCGTCGCTGAGGACTGGCAGAGGCCAAGATCAATTTTTTCATTTTAGGAATTCAGCGATTGAGAAAATGGATTGCATCGGGACATTGTATTTAGCCAAGGCTTCACGCGCACCCTCACCGCGGTCAATGACACAGATGGCTTTTTTGATCTTGATATTCATCTTCTGCAAAACTTCGATGGATTCCACAAAAGCTTTGCCCGTGGTTGCCACATCATCAATGATGACAACGCAAGCTCCTTCTTTGAGCATGGGGCCTTCAAGCTGCTGCTGTTTGCCGTGGGCCTTGGGCTGTTTACGGATGATAAAGGTATTGATCGGACGGCCTTCCTGATAACTTAAAGAAGCTATGGCCCCTACCATCGGGTCTGCACCAAGCGTTGGACCGCCGATGGCATCCACGGCTTCACCATTGATCATGGAAAGCATGATCCTTCCCGTCAGATAAGCTCCTGGGGCTGAAAGGGTCACCAGCCTGGCATCCAAATAAAAATTGCTTTCCTTTCCCGACGAGAGGATAAACTTTCCCGTAGAAAATGCCTGGGTCTTTAGCAAACGGAATAATTCACTTTTGTCTGTATCAATGGATGAGCTCATCAAGGATCTTTCTGTTTAAGTTTTTAAAATTGTGGGAGTTCCAGATTGCGAGAATGGATCTCAACTAAAAGCAAAAGGCGGTATTTCAATAACTCTTTGTAGTCTTTATATTCCTTGGGACTGAAACCTGACGTGGTATGAAAGGTCTTGCTGGCTTCGATTTCAACTAAGGTGTCTTCATAAGCATTAATGAGCTGATCGTCGGATAGACGAGCGATGGACCCTTTATCTAAAATGGTCACATCAGAGGGATATTCAGCACGGGCGACAGGTGACAGGCATAAAAACAATGTCATGATCAAAGCAAATTTCTTTAGCATAAAACCCCTTTAGGTTATTGAATGTCGTCTTAAATTTCCTGGCTGACTTGATTAATTATATGGTAACATACCCCATGCTTCAAGCCTTTTTACAGGGAGCTTTTGAACTTATTTTCCCTGATAATTGCCTGCTCTGCCGCCAATTCCTCAACAGCCGTCATCAAAGGCAATTATGCCCCCAATGTTCAAACGCCCTTGTCCTTAATCCAACGCCTTTTAGCCGCCAGTCAAAGGATCCGTTTGCTTTTGACCAAGCCTGGTCCGTGTGCCTTTACAATGAGCCGGCGCAAAAACTGCTTCATGCCTTTAAATATAACGGCAAAACATCCCTGAAGAAAACCTTTGTGCCCTTAATGATCGATTTTATTGACCGTCATCAGCTGCCTGTTGCACTTTTTGATGTGATCACCCCTATTCCTTTACATCCCGTACGTTTCAGGGAACGGGGCTATAATCAATCCGCCCTCCTGAGTTTGGCCTTAGGGCAGCATTATGGGATTGCACATTCGGAAGATTTACTGGTACGCCAAAAAGCAACACAAACCCAGACGGAATTAGGGGCAAAACAACGCTGGACAAATATGATAGACGCTTTTAGAATAAAAAATTCGACGGACCTTGAAGGAAAATCCGTACTCCTGATCGATGATCTTTACACCACAGGGGCAACGGTACAAAATGCGGCGCTGGCCTTGAAAACAGCCGGTGCTGCGCGTGTTTGCGTATTAACACTTTCTATAGCAGTTTGAGGCCTCAAAAAAAGAGGCTGGCACTTTTTTTAAATTATGCGCACCTTACGCAATTACATATTACGCGAATGCCTTCAGCCGTTCACACTTTCCATCAGTGTGTTGACCAGCGTCTTTCTCTTGGGCTATCTGCCCCAGCTGGCTAATAAGGTCATTAATAACGGCGTCTCCGTCGTGGCCATGAGCCAGGTCTTTCTTTATTATATCCCCATCCTTTTGGGCTACACCCTGCCCATTGCCTGCCTGATCACCGTGATCCTGGCCTTTGGGCATATGTCTTCCGAAAATGAGATCCTGGCCATGCGCGCCTCGGGCATTCATCTCTTGCGCCTTCTGACACCTTTGATCGTCGTCGGCATTGCCCTATGCTTGGTTGTTTATATCCTCAATGACCGTGTCATCCCGCAAGCGTATGAAGCGCAGACCCAGATCTTGCAGGAAACAGGCAGCCAGGACCCTTCGGCCATGCTCGAGCCGGGCAGTTTCATCAATGCCTTTGATAAATATATTATTTTCATCTACCGCATGGACAATGATCTGCTTTATGGTGTAAGGATCTATGAGCCTCAACCCAATAAGCCGACACGTACCATCATTGCCGAGCAAGGGGAATTCGTGCACGTGCCAGGCAAGGACCAGCTCATGCTCAAACTTATCAACGGCACCTCAGATGAACCTGACCTGCAAAATCCCAATAATTTCTATAAACTTAACTTTCAAACGTCTTTTATCACCATGGACCTTTCTAAAAAGAAAACGACTGGCGACAAAAAAACAAAGGCCATGACCATGGACGAATTAAAAACCAAGATCCATTCCTTACGTAAGCAATCCATTGATCCCGCGATCTTGGTCGCTGAATATCAACGCCGGCTTGCCTGGTCGCTGTCTCCTTTATTATTTATCCTGCTGGGCTTTCCTTTCGCGGCCATCACCAACCGTCGGGCCAAGTCTGCCAATCTTTTATATGCCTTATTATTCGCGGCCCCTTATTACATTTTATCCTTGGCCTGCCAGGGCATGGCTTCCCAAAATGTCTTGAGCCCTTGGATCTTAATGTGGATCCCTAATGCCATCGCCGCAGTGGTGGCTATTTTCTTAAATTGGAAATTGTGTACCCGATAAATTTATGCGCATCTTAGACCGTTACATCCTGCAATCTATTATTATTGTTTTCATTGGCACTGTTTTTACCTTTGCCTTTCTTTTTATCCTCGTCGACCTGTTTGGTAATTTACAGGATTTTATTGAGAAAAGCGTCAGCGTGTCCGTGATCTTTCAATACTATCTGACCTTCCTGCCGTCGATCGTGGTGCAGACATCCACCATGGCCTGCCTTATTGCCGTGCTTTTTACCTACAGCAATCTTAACGCGCATAACGAGATCATCGCCATCCGTGCCTCAGGCATGAATTTCTGGCAAATCACCCGTCCGGCCCTGGTCTTTGCACTTTTTGTCTCGGCCTTGGTCTTTTTGGTCAATGAAAAATTCGTCCCCCAATCCTCAATGGTCAATCAGCAGATCCGTGATACCCAAATCAAGGTCATCCCCTCTCTAAAAGGCAAGGGACAACCCATCATCCATAACCTGACCTTCTACGGCATGAAGAACCGTCTCTTTTTTATCGATAGCTTTGACCCCAACACCAACACCCTTAACGGAATTACCATCATCGGCCATGACCGCCACCAGAATCTCGTCGAGAAGATCGTGGCCCTCAAAGGTGTTTGGACCGGCATTGCCTGGAAATTCTATAACTGCCAGTTAACGGAATATAACAGCAGCTCGCCCAATGCGGTCACCAGCGTGCGCATTACCGCTGAGAAACTCATGGATATTCAGGAAACGCCTAAAGATTTTCTACGCCAGCGGATGGATATTTCTTCCATGAACCTCCAGCAATTACATAGTTATATCAAACGTTTTGCAGGGAGTGGCGCTGTTAAAACCCTTAATAATCTGCGGGTTGACCTGCACCAGAAAATCACCTTCCCTTTGCGTAATTTTATTATCGTTCTCATCGGCCTACCTTTTGCGCTGATGTCTGTCGGGAAACGCAAGGCCATGACTTTTACTTCCATTGCCATTGCCTTAGTGATTGGATTTTTGTATTACGTGGCTGACGCGGTGGGATTGGCCTTGGCCAAAGGTGAGGCTTTGCTGCCCTGGGAAGGGGCATGGATCACCCCCATTTTCTTTACCCTCATGGCCCTCTTTATTATCTTCCGGAATTTTTAAATATTATCTTTAACGCTGATGGGAACAACGGCGAGAATTCTAAAATTAAGACCAGCGTAATTGCCGTTATTAAATTGGCTGATCACGTTTTGGCCAAAACGAAGGTCTGAAACATCACCTTGATTTTCGACGGTTAAATACTTGGCATTAAGATTAATACCGCCTGGGTTTCTTGGATTAGTTGTCATGGCAGGGTTCCCAACAAGCTTCGGATGAGGGGATCCTAACCGCATTAATAATTGCTCTTTAGCGTCAATTATTTTAATATCAGATAAAAGCGCCTGACGGCGAGGGTCAAACTCAGAAAAACCATCATGCCTCTTTTGGATGACTTCTCTTCTATCCTTTAAATCCGACATGGCTAATCTTAATACCGCGTTTTCCGGCAATCCCTTGAAATGCCCGTTGATGCTTGTTTCTATTGCAGAAGTCTCCTGGTCAAAAAGATCCAAGGGGCATAATTCAAGCCTCAAGACACTTAATTCAGCCAGAGCATTCTCAGTATGACCATTCAAATTCCCTGCGCCAATAGCATTGACCAATTTAAAAAACTCATTCAATAGCCGGATATCTTTAAGTAATTGATGGCGCTTATACGAAATAAAATACTCGGAATGAACCGGGAAATCAAAGGTCCCCTCTACAAATCCTTTCCAATGATCACGTACAAGTTCAAAATCAGCCTTACTTAAATTATAAGCTATTTGTAACCAAACACTAGCTATGAGCCCCTCTGCCAACGGATGATCCTCCGGATGCCATATTCCTATTTCTACTTCATGACGGATATCTACTAATGATTCACCTGCATTTAATTGATCCGTGTCCGCTCTCACTAAGGCTTTGATAACCGGTTCTTTATAGCCCAAACCAGATAGTAAATGAACACTATTGGCCATTACCTCGGTATTTCTAGTTGCTGGCGGCAGATGAATAGAAGCCAAGGGATTATTTTGAGGTACAACTGGCACCGGCGCTAAAACTATAGGGAGCACGAAATTCTTACCCGGTTCTGCTCTCACTGCTGTCATGGCTTTTGAACGGTCAACTTCCACTTCCCGCTGAATGCCCACCAAGCCGCCAGAGAAATATTTACGCGGTACCAGCTGGCCGTTGACATCGGCTTCTTCTTTAATATAATTAAACACGCCCTTTTTATAGGCGCTAATGTATTCTTGGTAAATCTTATCCTTAATCCGCTTGTCGCTTAAATCAACCCCTGCAATTTTCTTTTGATCCGTATAGACCGCATTAAGCAGGGCTTTTTGCAGATTTTTCTTATACCAAAAAGCCAAGATCATGGAATTATAAATCTGGCGCAAGGTTGAAAAATTGGCCCCTGTGTTAACTTCCTTTTCAATGGCTGGAAGCACTATTTCACGAACAACTTGATTGCCCAGATTATTTACCCTGTTTCCTGAAACCTGATTGATCTCATGTTTTGACATGGCCAGATAATCTTCGTCTAACATCACCCGTAAATGACTGCCAACCACATACACGGTATTGTTATGGCTATAGATCTTGGCCGTATCCGGGAGGATCCACACCTTATTAAAGGTATTGACCGGAATATTATTTGTGCCGAATTTCTCCTGAGCTTGGGCGTAAACCTTATTCCAGAAATCTTTTCCTAGATTGCTTTCTGGATATATTAAGGAAGCGGTGAGCTGTTTTAAAATATAATCCTGGGCCAGCATGTCGCGGCCAAGAGCAGTTTGGCCTAATTCGGTCGGAACAATACGGTCTTTTTCATAGGGAGACAGATTCACCCACTGATCATTCTCAGGGATAGTTAAACACGCCAAAAAATATTTAATTAAACGGTTTGACGCATCCTTGATTTGTTCCTGCTGGATATGGCTATTGCCTGTGGAGACCATAAAATCAAGACGCAAAGGATCTTCAGGATGAATGGTCAATCCACTTAGCATTAAGGGCACATAGGCTGAGCTTAAATCAATCCTGCTGCCGGGGGTGGGTAAAGAAAACGGCAGGTTTGTTGTATCAATTGATTGAGCGCGGGAAAATGGTACTGAGGTGATTAAAAAACTACATGCAACCCAAACGGATGCGACGCGCCGTAAAGTCATTACTGGGCTCTCCAAATAAAATTTAAAGGAATCTTAGTTGTTTCTTTAAGGATAACATATCTTAAAATAAAAAATAAAATTTTCAAGCTAAAATTTTTGCTCAGGAATGATAAATGCGCGGTAGGCGGTTGCCTAAGGAACAGAGAATTTCGTAGCTGATGGTGTCTGCCCAAAGGGCGACTTCATCAACGGAGATGGTCTCACCTTTTTGTGTGCCCATGATGACGGCTTCATCGCCGATCTTAGGCATTTTGCCTGAAAGGGTTGCTGCGGTAATATCAACAATGATCTGGTCCATGGTCACGCGTCCCACTACCGGGCAGCGCACACCAGCCACCAGGACAAAGGCTTTGTTGGACAATGACCGCAGATAGCCGTTGCTGTAACCGATGGGCAGAACAGCGACGGTAATATCTTCCTTGGCTTTAAAGGTGTGGCCATAGCTGATGCCGCGGCCCTTGGCAATGGTCTGCACAAAAATAATGCGGGCCTTGACCGACATCACGGGCTTTAAAGTAACTTTCTTCTTTAGATCTTCCAGGGGATAAATGCCGTAGAGCATAATGCCGGGACGTGCGAGATTAAAAAGATCGGATTTATAATCCCCCAATCCCATGCTGTTGCCGGCATGCACGTACGAAAAAGTGATGAACTGATTCTCCAAGGCATAGACCAAATCCCTGAAACGGCGCATCTGGCCTAAGGTGAAATCTCTGTCCGTATCAGCGACGGGAAGATGGGTATAGACCCCTTCCAAAACCAAATTAGGGCATTGCTCGCGCAAGACCTGCACAAAATCAAGCGCTTGATCTTCGTTGACCCCCAGACGTCCCATGCCCGTATCGATCTTGATATGCACCGGGATTTGAATGCCTGCCTCATGTGCGATATGGTCCAAAGCATGGCCCATTTCCAGAGCGCAGACTGTTGGGGTCAATTTATATTCCACAATGTCCCTGGCCTCATGCACCGAGGTTGACTCAAAAATCAAAATTTTCTGTTTGAGGCCCATGGCCCTTAAGCTCACGCCTTCCGTGACATTGGAAACCCCATAATATTTGCAACCGCATTGATGCAAGGCCTCTGCCACTTGAAACATCCCATGGCCATAGGCATCGGCCTTGATGACCGGCATAATGCCTAAAGAATGTGTCATATTTTTGACTGCTAATTTCTGTAATTGTTCAAAATTATGGGCCAAGGCCTTGAGGTCGATTTCACACCAGGTCGGCGGCCGAACAACGGTTTCAAAATTAAGGATTTTAACGTCCATGGCCGCTCACCTGGCAATCCTGCGGGTATAAATACAAAGGCAAAAGTTTGGCTGCATCATCATGATCTTTATTTTTAAATCGTTGATTGGCAAGGCCTGCCATTACCTTGGCATTGGGCAGCCAAAATTTCTCGTCGGCAAAGAAGCATTTGCAGCTGCCCGTGGCTTTTTTATAGGCTGTCTCTATATCTTTGCGGTACAAAGCGATGGCATCCCCTACAAACAAGGTTTTTCCATGAACCTTATCTAAAACATCATCAAGGGTGGTAAGCAGATAATCGCCTTTTCTCCCATTAGCATCGTAACGGCAAGAATACACTTTTCCTCGACGCGCATCCGTGATGACGCAGATTTCATCTAGATCCCCGACAGAAGCATTCGGGGATGACATATTCTTTATACCGGCAGCAATGATGTCAAGGCTTGGGATGCCCACCACAGGCTTATGCGTGCTCATGGCAAAAGCTTTGGTCGTTGATAAACCAACCCGCAGGCTGGTAAAAGATCCCGGGCCTAAGGCAATGGCAAAGCCATCGATTTGGCTGAATTTAATTTTTTGCGCCTCCAAGATTTTATCAATGGCAGGCAGAATAGCATCTTCCAAGACAGAAGCTGATTTTAAATTCCTGTGACGCAAGACCTTCTCATCCTGACTTAAAGCTAACGAGAAGATTTTAGTTGAGGTTTCGAAGGATAAGAAATACATACCTGACGCTGACGCTCTCCCTTGTGTTTTAATTCCACTAAATAATAATTTTTGGGCTTATAAATACCTAAACGCTCGGGCCATTCAATGAGGCTGATGCCTTGGCCATAAAAATAATCATCAAAATCAACACTCTCAATTTCTTTTGGATTTTCCAGACGGTAAAGATCAAAATGATAGATGGGCAGTTTGCCTTTGTAATAATTCATCAGTACAAAGGTGGGGCTATTGACCTTATTAGGGCTTAGCTTAAAACCTTTGACCAGGCCTTTGACAAAGGTCGTTTTGCCAGCGCCCAAATCACCCTGCAAAAAAACGATGTCGCCAGCCTTTAATTGGGCCGCGAAACGTTCAGCGCAGGACTGTGTTTCCGCTTCGCTGTTAGAAATGAGTAAAACTTTTGGAACTAATTTTTTCTTGAGCATTGCCGGTGATCGTACCTATCGGGTAAAAATAAAATAATTTCTTTTTTTCCTGCCACTGCATGAGCCGCCGCGATTGGGAAGGCGAAAGTGTAAATAAAAGTTCAAAATCCTCGCCGTCATTCAAAGCTTGAGATAGCGTTACTCCCTTATGCCGTGGGATGGATTTAAAATCCAGACGTGCACCCACATGACTTGCTTTTAGAATATGATTCAAGTCTCCTGCAAGCCCGTCTGATATGTCCATCATGGCACTTGGTTTGAAATTTTCAACTAAAAATCTTGCCGGGCCCAAGCGCGGGGTAAAATTCAAATGCCTGCCGCTTTTGAGGGAACCGCCTAAAGCACCGGTGACAAATATCCAATCGCCCTTCTTCGCGCCATCGCGGGTCACCAAATTCTTTTTTTCAACCAGGCCTAACAAGGCCGCATTGATGATGATCTTATCTGTTTTGATGGTGTCTCCGCCCACGATGCTGACCTTAAATTGCCGGGCTACTTTCTGCATTCCTTTATATATATCTTTAATAAAACGGACAGGCAAATCTTTGGGGATACCGATGGAGACAACTGCAAAGGTGGGCCAGCCGCCCATAGAGGCGATATCACTGATACTGCAGGCCATGGCTTTGTGACCGACCGCCACTGCAGGCATGCGACGGGTAAAATGCGTGCCTTCAGCCAGCATATCGGTTGTCAGCAGTAAATATTCTTTCTTGCTGTAAGGCAAAACCGCAGTGTCATCACCAATGCCTATCACCGGAAGGGGACAGTCCCCTTGAAGTGCAGGGGACTGTCCCCTTTTTAGAACATCGATTAAACCGAACTCACCGAGTTGAGAAAGTTTCATAAATATTCTTAAGGTACGGTGGGCGAATAATGCCGTATTCCGTCACAATGCCTGTGATCAATTTCGCCGGCGTCACATCAAAGGCAGGGTTATAAACTTTAACACCTTTAGGCGCTGTCGCTATTCCTGCAAAATGGGTCACTTCTTCAGGCTTACGCTCTTCGATGGGGATTTGCTTGCCGGATTTTATTTTCAAATCAAAGGTCGAACGCGGGGCCACAATATAAAAAGGAACGCCGTGATGCTTGGCTAAAACAGCTAACATATAGGTACCGATTTTATTAGCAGTGTCTCCATTAGAGGCAATACGGTCAGCACCGGTGAAAATAATATCAACCTTCCCCTTGCCCATCAATGAGGCTGCCATATTGTCACAGATCAGGGTCGTATCAATTTTTTGACGCGTTAATTCCCAGCAGGTAAGCCTCGCACCCTGTAATAAGGGCCTAGTTTCGCAGGAGTAAACGCTAAATTTCTTATTGAGTTTCTTAGCACTGTAAAAAACGCCTAAGGCTGTGCCATAATCAACCGTAGCCAGCGCACCGGCATTACACACAGTGAGACAATTCATACCGTTCTTGATAAGCTTAGCCCCGTGATCGCCCATCCGACGGCAAACCTCTTGGTCTTCTTTGAAAATCTGCATGGCTTTCTTAAAAAGCAATTTCTTTAATGCCTCGACATCTGCTTTAGGATTATCTTCAACGACACCACGCATGGCGTTTAGCATATTAAAAAGATTCACTGCTGTCGGGCGTGAGGTGGCTAAATAGTCGCAGGTCTTATAAAAAAGTTTTAAGAATTTATCTTTGTCCTGACCTTTGAATTTCTGGATGCCCAAAAGCACGCCGAATGCTGCGGCCACCCCAATGGCTGGTGCACCGCGCACTTCCAGGCGTTTGATCGCATGCCACATCCGATCCACATCGCGGCAGTAAATATATTCGAATTTATTCGGGAGTTTAGTCTGATCGATGATGCGCGCAGAATTATTGACCCATTTGATAGTTTCAACAGCCATGGTTTTAAGCTTTCTCCACGTCGATGCGTGGAAATAACGGCGGATGAACTTTTAAAGCTGTGCCTGGTTTTAATTGACCCCAAACCGGCTTTGTGTTTTCTGCACCTAAAATGGACAAAACCTGGGTCGTTTTCTCCGGCATCACAGGGGCCAGCATGATCGTCGCTATTCTTAGTCCCTCAGCTGCCGTATTTAAAACACGGTCAGCAGCCTTCATATCTGTCTTAGCTAATTTCCAAGGAGCTTGGGTTTCCATATATTTATTGAGCGTCTGCACAAAAGCCAAAACAGCTACCACGGCTTCCTGTACTTTAAAAGCATTGATCAAATCTTTAATACGACCTGGCAAAGCATTCGCCTGGGTTTTGATCTCTTCTTCCGCTGCTGTTAAAGCACCCAGCTCAGGGATTTTCCCACCATGGTTTTTCTGGATCAAACCGCTGACACGGTTGAGCAAATTACCATAATCATTGGCCAAATCGCTGTTATAACATTTGATAAACGATTCAGGCGTAAAATTAGCATCCGATCCTAAGACCATCTCACGCATCAGATAAAAACGTACCGCATCCACCCCGTAATTGGTGATTAAATCAAGCGGATTGACCACATTGCCCAAAGATTTGCTCATCTTGGTCTCACCAATAAGCCACCAGCCATGGGCAAAAATCGTTTTGGGCAAAGCTAACCCCAACGAAAAAAGCATGGTGGTCCAATACACACAATGGGTCGTTAAAATGTCCTTGCCGATCAAATGCACATCCGCCGGCCACCATTTCTTAAACTTTACTTCGTCGCTGCCATAACCTGGCACGGAAATATAATTGACCAGGGCATCAAACCAAACATAGGTGACATATTCTTTGTCGAAGGGAATTTCGATGCCCCAATCCATGCGCGCCTTGGGACGGGAAATGCATAAATCACCTAAAGGCTGACGCAGGAAACCCAGCATTTCATTCTTGCGATGTTCCGGACGGATAAAGTCAGGATTTTTTTGGATATAATCGATGAGCCTATCTTGATACTTGCTCATCTTAAAGAAATAATTCTTTTCTTTGAGTTTTTTGACATCGCGGAATTGGCCGGATTCATATTCAACATCAGTGATAAAGCGCTCTTCCGCTACCGAATACCATCCCTCGTACTCATCGCTATAAATATCGCCATTGGCATGCACCTGTTCTAAGACTAACTGGACGATTCTTTTGTGACGGGTCTCGGTGGTGCGGATAAAATCATCGTAACGGATATCGAGCGTCTTCCATAAATTAAGAAAACGCGGGGCTAGATCATCGGCATGCGCTTGGGGCGAAAGCCCGCGTTTTTCAGCAGCTTGTTTGACCTTCTGGCCGTGCTCATCCAAGCCTGTCAGAAAAAAGACATCATCCCCGATGGTGCGGTGATAACGGCTTAACACATCCGCCAAAATAGTCGTATACGCATGCCCGATATGCGGAGCATCGTTGACATAGTAGATCGGCGTTGTGACAAAAAATTTACTCATGACACATCTAATTTGGGTTTGGAGTGTTCAGCGGGTATTGGACCTTGACCATTTTGCCATCGCCTACATCAACCGTCACAAACTGTTTGAGAATGTCCATGGCGATCACCCTGCCCTTTTCACCCTCCGGCGTGTTGACCTTAGCGCCTAACTTAGGCAAAAGTTTAGAAAATTCGCGGTAGACCTGGAATTCATAGGCCATGCAGCATTTGACACGGCCACAGACACCAGAAATTTTCTGAGGATTAAGAGGCAGGCCCTGGTCCTTGGCCATTTTAATGGACAACGGATGAAAGTCTTTCATATAGGAGGAGCAACATAATTCACGACCGCAGACGCCGTAACCACCGATGATCTTGGCTTTGTCGCGCACACCGATTTGTTTAAGCTCAATGCGCACGCGCAAGGCCTTGGCCAAATCTTTGACGAGATTGCGAAAATCCACACGGCCTTCAGCGGTAAAGAAGATCAGGATCTTGGTAGCATCAAACGAGTATTCCGCCTGGACTAACTGCATGTCGATCTTGCTTTCTTCGACCTTGCGTTTGCAGGTCTTAAGCGCATCAGCCGCTTTGAGCTCATTATTAACCACTTGGCGTAAATCTCCGTCGCTAGCTAAACGAACGATCTTACCAGCCGCGGTCTCTGTCTTGCCTGCACACGCTTTATCCGTCTCTGAGATCACCTTGCCGAATTCCAGATTGCGTTCCAACTCCAGCACCACCATATCGTGACGACGCACCGCTATTGCGTTCGCATCGACTAATATGATGGGTCGGTATTCACCTAATTTTATTTGGACTAATTGGCCCATAGATATTCCCTTAAAAGACTTAAAGACATTTTCACATTCAATTTTTCATCCACCAGTTTTTTAGCTTCTACGATTTGGCGGATAATAACACTCAAATCTTCAAAGCTGCGGGCCGCGAATTTCTCAATATCCCTTAAACGGTCCTGATGGACAAGCTCCGTTTTTGTAACCCCACTTTTAAAGAAAAGAACATCCCTGAAAAAGCTCAACAATAAACGCAGCGCCTCAACCGTCTCTTGAGGTTCACCCGAGAGCTCCTTTAAGAACGTGTCATTATGACGATTAATAAGCATTTCATCCAGTATTTTTATGCGTCGGGCGATAATGTCATCCTTGATCAATTTACGACTTTTTCCCAAGCAGCCTTCTGAATAAATCGCTAAAAACAAAGCGTCTTCATTTTTAAGACCTTCATCCGTTAAAATTTTTGTAATACGATTAACTGCAGATGGAAAAAATTTAATGATGTGGCAGCGGGACTTGATCGTATCCAGATTAGCTTCAGGCACACTCGTGGTTAAAATCATTAACGTATTGGGCGATGGCTCTTCTAAGGTTTTTAAAAGCGCGTTGGCTGCTTCAAGGGTCATCAGCTCAATATTGCGGATGATAAAGACTTTTGTCTTGGCTTCATAGGCCATCAAATGCGCCCGGCTTAAAAGAAAACGGATCTCCTCGATCTTAATGCTTTCCATTTCATCCGTACCCAGTACATGCACGTCGGGATGATTGCCGGAAGCAATCTTCTTGCAAGAAGTGCATTCATTGCAGGGAAGGGAACTGTCCCCCTGCAAAACAGGGGACAGTTCCCGTTCACAATTGACCAATTGGGCGAGACTCAAGGCTGTTTGAGTCTTACCAGAGTCTTGCGGCCCGACGAGCAAATAGGCATGCGCCAGACGCCCATTACCTAAAAGACGGCTGAAACGCTGCATCACAGCAGTGTTAATTTGTGTTTGATTGATCATAGTCCCAGTAAAGAATCTATCTGTGCTTTCACTTTCTCAAAAATCTCTTCTTTGCCCGCATCGACCTTAATGACCTTAATACGGTTGGGGTATTTCTTAGCTAATTCCAAATAACCATGACGTACACGGTTGTGGTATTCAATGGAACGTGATTCAATACGGTCTTTTTTCTGGCTTGCGCGGCTAAGGCCTGTTTCAGGTTTAATATCAAAAAGAATCGTCAGCTCAGGGGTAATGCCTTTGGTCGCAAAAGAACCTATTTCTTCAATGGTTTTAATATCCACCCCATTGCCATAACCTTGATAAGCAATGGTCGAATCCAAAAAACGGTCGCATAAAATAATGGCGCCTGCTTTTAATTGTGGCTCCAAGACTTCCTTGACCATTTGGGCCCGTGCAGCCATGTACAACAGGGTCTCGCATTCATCACCCATAGCTTCACTTTTAACGTCGAGTAAAAGCTTGCGGATGCTCTCGGAGATCTTCACTCCACCTGGCTCGCGCAAAAATACCACCGGTATTTTCTTCGATTTCAAATATTCCAGGGCCAAGGCGGTCTGCGTGCTTTTACCAGACCCTTCAGGACCTTCAAATGTGATAAATTTACCCTTCACTAAATCCATCTCCAGCTCTGGCCGTTTTTGCCGTCTTCCACCGCAACACCCTTTTCTTTCAAGATGGTACGCAGCTCATCAGAGCGTTTGAAATTCTTAAGTTCCCGCGCCTTGATGCGCTCTTCCAATAAATCTTTCAATTCCGACGTCAATTCTTGCGTCTTTTCCTGCAGGAATAGCCCAAAAATATTCCGCGCTAAATTCTCCAGGATATCAACTGCATGATAGATAACGCCTAGGTAATTGGGATCATCACTGTTTTGATCGATGTAGATATTGGTATCGTTGATGAGATTAAATAAAGCAGCGAGCGCCTTAGGCGTGTTGAAATCATCATCCATGGCTTCAATAAATTCATGCTTGTACTTGCTGACAAAGCCGGCTTGTACAGGCTCGATATTCTTACCCTTTAAAAGGCCTGAGGCCCGGTAGAAAAGCACATCGAATTTACCTAGCGCTTTGCGCGCTTCTAAGATTTTATCCTCGGAGAAATCAATATTACTCGTGTAATGGGAAAATAAGAAAAACATCTTAATCTCATCCACGGTATATTTGGCTAAAGCATCCTGGATGGTCATAAAATTACCTAAAGACTTAGACATTTTCTGGCCGTTGACAGTCAGCAATCCATGATGGATCCAGTATTTGGCAAAAGGCACCGCGGTTAATGCTTCAGATTGGGCAATTTCGTTTTCATGATGAGGAAAAATCAGGTCACGGCCACCGGCGTGAATATCGAGTGTCTGCGTATGCAGATGCTTCATGCTCATGCAGGAACATTCAATATGCCAACCAGGACGACCTTTACCCCACGGACTGTCCCAGCTTGGTTCACCAGGCTTGGAAGATTTCCACAAGACAAAGTCCAAGGGGTCTTTTTTCTTTGAATCTTTCTCAATGCGTACGCCTTCAAGCATCTTATCAATGCTTTGACCAGAAAGCTTGCCGTAGTCTTTAAAGGCGCGCACATTAAAATACACATCCCCACCGGGAATGGCATAAGCAGAACCTTTGTCAATAAGCCCCTGGATGTGCGTGATCATCTCTGGGATATTATCGGTCGCCTTAGGCTCCACATCGCCAGGAGCAACGCCAAGCGCTTTGAGATCGTCATAATAAAAACGGATCTGCTCTTCGCTGACATCATGGGCGTCACGTTTGGTCTCAATGGCGCGATTGATGATCTTATCGTCGATATCGGTGATATTGCGGACAAAATGGACATTAAACCCACGGAACTTCAAATAGCGGCGGATGATATCAAAAACGTAAAGGCTGCGCGCATGCCCGATATGGGAACGGTCATAGACCGTAATGCCGCAGGTGTACATCTTGACTTCATTACCGTTCTGTGGAATAAATTCTTCTTTTTTACCGCTTAAAGAATTATAAATTTGAATAGCCATAACTAAATCGCGAAATCACTATCGTTCTCGCCTTGCGGCGCTTGGCAACCTGTTTTGTGTTCCAAAGTCTTGATGCGGCCCAGCAGTTTCGTCATATTATCCATGACCGGATCAAGCACATGCATATGGTCTAATTCTTTGTCGAGCTTCTGGCCATCCTGTTTGGTGATGCGTCCCGGAATACCAACAACCGTGGAATTAGGCGGTACATTCTTGATGACCACGGCATTGGCCCCGATATAGGAATTATCCCCGATGGTGATATTGCCCAAGATCTTAGCTCCGGCACCGACGACCACATTATTGCCCAAGGTCGGATGACGCTTGCCTGTTTCCTTGCCTGTTCCGCCCAAGGTCACACCTTGGTATAAAAGCACATTGTCCCCGACAATGGCGGTCTCACCGATCACCACACCCATACCATGATCGATAAAAAAACTTTTGCCGATCTGCGCCCCGGGATGGATCTCGATGCCGGTAAAAAAACGCGCCACTTGGGAAAGCCAGCGCGGAATAATGGGAACCTTCCAGCTCCACAACTGATGGCTTATACGATAATAAACCAAGGCGTGAAGACCCGGATAAAGCAAAAGCACTTCCAGTGCACTTTTGGCAGCAGGGTCGCGTTCTTTGACTGTTGAGATCTCGTCGATAAAGATAAAATAGATCGCCACAAAAACAGCGACAAACACAAGTAGAAACATGCCTATACTCCCGTTAGTTTCAATAAAATCATGATGTCCCGGTGGATAAATTTCCATGGTCTATCCTTTTTTAAGCAGCACCACGGCATAAGCCGCAATGCCTTCCTTGGCACCGATAAAGCCAAGACCTTCATTGGTGCCGGCCTTGATATTGATCTGCTCTTCTTTAACTCCAAGCGTTGAGGCAATATGATACCTCATTTTTGATTTAAATTCCCCTAATTTCGGTGCCTCGGCCAAAATCATCACATCCGCATTTTCGAGTGTCCAGCCAGCCTTTTGGACCTTGTGATGGACCTGTTTTAAAAGTTCTGTGCTGGCAATTCCTCTGTATTTTGCATCCGTATTAGGAAAATGCTCCCCGATATCGCCTAAACCTGCGGCACCCAGCATGGCATCACAAAGCGCGTGCAAGACCACGTCCGCATCTGAATGGCCGTCAAGGCCGTGCGTGTGCGGTACTTCTACCCCGCCTAAGATCAACTTGCGGCCAGTGACCAAACGGTGAACATCATGTCCTATGCCAACTCTATATTCCATATTCTCCATTCAGTGCCAAACTCATCGGGTCCTGGTTCGTTGAGCCTTCTGAGCCGGTCACGTGCGCTGCTCAACGGCTCTCCTCACCACCCAATGAGATGCTGCATAACATAAAAAAGGGTCTGACCCTTTTTTAAAGTAACTGCTGTGCCAAAACAATATCTTCCGGTGTTGTTACTTTAATATTTCGATAATTACCCATGACCATCTTAACCTTGATACCCATACGTTCGGCCAAGACCGCATCATCCGTCGCTTCATCCTTAGATTTACGTGCATGCGCTTTGATTAACACATCTTTATGAAATCCTTGAGGCGTTTGTGCTTCCCATAATAAATTCCGTGCAGGCGTTTCCTTGATATTCAAGGAAGCATCTACCTTTTTAACCGTAAATTTGACCGGAACGCCGACGATGGCGGCTTTATTCTTCTTTAAGTTTGCCAGCAAGCGATCAATCATGGCACGGTCAACAAAGGGCCGTGCGGCATCGTGCACCAAAACAATCTTCGTATCCGATGCCAAAGACTTGAGCCCGCATTTCACCGAATCCGCCCGCTCTTGCCCGCCCGGCACAATAGCTCGTATCTTCTTAAATGATTTGGTCATTCGTACAAAATCAGCCAAGAACCCCTGTGCACCAACAATCACTACTCCGTCAATGCCGAGATGATTTTCAAAGACCTTTAAAGAATAATTAATCAACGGTTTGCCTTTAAGCAAAACCAAGGCTTTAGGGACCTTTGTCTTCAACCGCTTGCCTAAACCTGCTGCGACAACTATGACTTCTACCTTCATTACTTAAATTGCTCCTTAACTTTAGGACGAGTAAAAAAAATAATTGGAATTATAAATGCACTACAAAGTATCAGAGAATTTAGTAGTAAAACCACCTTATTATTTTCTTGATAAAACTGGATCGCAAATGAGAAAAAAAGAAGACAAAACGTGAGGCAAGCGGTAAAAATTAGATTCAAAATAATTATAGCTTTCCGTGCTATTTCTTTTAATTTAAGAAGGTAAATCCCGCAAATCAAGAACGCCCCACAGCTTACCAATGTCAAAATAAAATAACTTTCCTTTTTAGGTGGCCAAAAGAGCATTCGCAAAATTGATGCACTATTTATAATCAAATAAAACCATCCAAAAAAGGTTACCCCTATTGATCTTTTATTTTCCATGATAGTTACCTTGTTTCATGCGTATATGGTTAAGCCAGTATTGCGAAAGAAACATTCAGGGCTTTTTCGGCAAAAGTCGTCAAGGATTTACGACAAATCTGTTCATATGCCAGCGCTGCTATAAAACAGATTTGTCGTAAACCGTAGACGACGGCGAAAAAGACCCGTTTCTGGAGCAATACCGGTTAACCATATTCACGCGTCATGGATCCCCGACTAAAGCATTCGGGGATGACATTAAAATAGGGCGCTGTCCCTATTTTTAATCTATTGGCGTTCCATCTTCGCAAAGATCATACGGCCGGCCTGGGTTTGCAGCGCGGATGTCACATAGACCTTGACCGTATGCCCCAAGCCTTTACGCCCGTCGCTGACAACCACCATGGTCCCATCTTCCAGATAACCGATGGCCTGATTGGCTTCCTTGCCTTCTTTCAATAGTTTGATCTCTAATTCTTCACCGGTAAAGACCACGGGCTTGACCGCATTGACCAGGTCATTGATATTGAGCATTTCAATGCCTTGGATGGAAGCAATACGGCTCAAATTAAAATCAGTGGTACAGATACGGGCATCCATGATCTTGGAAAGTTTGACTAATTTCAGATCCACTGTTTCCGGACCGGTTAAATCATCCTCGTGGATACGCACATCCGCGGCCACATCCTTCTGCATATTCTTTAAAATCTCCATACCGCGGCGTCCACGCTGGCGTTTGGTATCATCCTCAGAATCAGCCAGGCGCTGTAATTCTTGCAGGACGAAGCGCGGCACCACCAGGCGTCCACCTAAAAATCCGCTTTTAAAAATATCCGACACACGCCCGTCGATAATGGCTGATGTATCCAAAAGAATAACCCCGTCTTTTAAATCCTGACGCTTAAAACGCACATAGGGAATAATGAGATTAAATTCGTCCTTGCCGCGCAAAGCCATCACCGCACCCAAATATGAGAATACTAAAGTAAGGACAACACGCAGGATAGGCTTGACCACATCATCCAAAGGCAACAATTGAATGATGTCGGAAACTAAATTAGCCATGAAAATACCCAACAGCAAACCAAAGACCATGCTGGAAAGCCCACGCACCGAAACTTGCTTTAAATTAGCCTCAAGCAGAATAAGCAAAGCAGCACCCACCATACAAGAAGTAACACCAAAGACAACACTGCCACTAATAACACCTATTTGATACCCAACGATGCCACTGATAATGATGAAAAATATACGAACGAATAATAACGTCATGAAGACTCCTTTATGATTTACAACTTATCTAACGCTTCCCTCACACTCGCAACCGGAACCAACTTGATATTTGATGGATTAAAATCATTTTTATTCTTCAAATTATTTTTAGGCACAATGCAGCGGGTAAAGCCAAGCTTCTGTGCTTCATTCACCCGCGAAGCGATTTGCGCTACACTGCGCACCTCGCCGGAAAGTCCCACCTCACCTAAAATAGCCGTATCATGAGGCACCACCTTGTCCAATAAAGCTGAGGCAACAGCCAAGCAAACGCCTAAGTCCGCGGCTGGGTCC
>Ga0206817_1117_pt1 | contig 21843 bp, 20 predicted proteins | sample Alteio_BWOrgCont_89_FD_152873 | JGI IMG/M metagenome (GOLD analysis project Ga0206817, IMG submission 152873) | Enriched cells from forest soil in Barre Woods Harvard Forest LTER site, Petersham, Massachusetts, United States -... | ecosystem: Environmental > Terrestrial > Soil > Temperate forest >...
AGTCGTTACATGCATGCTACAGGCCGTCCCAGCAGTTCGGGAGCGCGGCGAAGACTGACGAGCGGTCCTAGTCGTTTTATTGAGGCACTTCTTCGCAGACTGCTCGCGCACCATGTACTCGGCATACCAATCTGGCCAGTTGGGATCGGCTTTCCCAGTCTGTGCTTCATGCTTTCCGTGAGCCTTCGCAGCGCGAATCACCGCCTGGGCAGGCGCGCACCGGGGCAAGAAAAGCACTGCTTTGGCGGGATGGCGGCCGTCTCAGGGAACTGAGAAAGCCTGCTTGCCTTACACTGCGTGTCTTTCCATCGCCACGCCGTTCCGGGCTTCGATGGCCTTGACACTCGCTATAAACGCCTTTTCTAAAACGCTCCCGCCGATAGTACCTAGTACCAGGCTCAGCAGGCGTCCTTTGAGATTCTTGCCTTCGCGTATGACAACCACATCAATGTCTGTGGTGCCGTCGGGCTGACGCGTAAACGTGTAGACATGGCCCGAAGCGCCTCCCCAGAGGTTCGAGTCGGTCGTCGTGAGGACGACGTGATCAGGATCGGACCAGTCGTAGTGCAGCCGTTCCCATATGCCTCCAGAGCCTTCGGTGACATCGGCCTGTGTGCGGCTGCGCTCATGCACCTCGAGGTACTCGTCGGTGCTGTTGGCAAAGAGCTTCGAACGGCCGGGTCCGAAGTCGGTGAGCCCGGCAACGTACTGCTCGGGTGTCAGTCTGGTTGTCTGGTGGAAGTGGATCGTGGGCATGTGTTTCTCCTTTGCGTTGAACATGATTTGCCGGACGGGCGGAACAGGTCGCCCGCGCAGTTAGCCGCGAAGAACAGGGGCTCCGAAGGGCGCGCCCGTCATTCCGCCATCCACCACCAACTCGATCGCGTTGATGTATGACGAGTCATTGGAGGCAAGAAAAAGCACCGCGTTGGCCAGTTCTTCCGGTTCTCCCCAGCGGCCCAGCGTAATCGAAGAGGAGATGAAGTCAGCGAGCTTAGCCGATTGCTCTGCAGTGTCATTGACGCGGGAGCCGCGCTTCCAGATGGGAGTCTTCGTTGCTCCGGGCGCGACAACGTTGACACGGATATTGCGCGGCGCAAGATCGGCAGCGATTGCGCGCGCCATGGAGACGAGGCTGCCCTTCGTGGCCGCATATGCAGCCATGCCAGCCTGACCGATATAGTTGTGCACCGACCCGTTGAAGATAATGCTGCCGTTGTCGTTCAGCAACGGAGCGGCGGAATTGACCGTAAAAAACGCGCCATTCAGGTTGGTATGGATGATGTTCTCGAAAATGGTTTCGTCAGTCGCGCCAGTAGGCGTCTTGCCGGAAATGCCGGCGTTTGCGAAGACGATATCCAGCTTGCCGAAGTCTTTGGCAAGTGCTGAGAAGAGCTGCTTGCGATCTTCGGCTATGGTGACGTCGGCACGGTAGCCGCGTGCGTTGGGGCCGAGTTCGGCGACTGCTTCATCCAGCGTCGTCTGATCGCGGCCGGTGATGGCGACCTCGGCGCCTTCTGCGATGAAAAGACGGGCTGTAGCGAGACCGATGCCGCTGTTCCCCCCAGTGATAAGAGCTTTTTTGCCTGCTAATTTCATGGTTTCCTCTTCGACGATCCCATTTATGATGATCGTCATACACATGATATGATGACCATCATAGATGGAGGATGCAGAAAAATGCGCTATCCCGCCAAAGAGACCGCCGCCAAGCATGAACGGATCGTGAAGGAGGCTTCCCGCCTCTTCCGCGAACGAGGATTCGAGAACGTGACTGTGGGCGAGATAATGAAGGCTGCGGGACTTACGCACGGCGCGTTTTACGCGCACTTCGCTTCAAAGCAAGAACTGCAGCAAGCCGCCGTTGCCCACGGGCAAGAGCTTTCGGCAGATCGCGTTCGGAGCCATGGTACGACGAAAAAGGGCAGGCGAGCGTACGCTGATCGGTACCTGAGCCCCAGGCATCGGGATAATCCAGGCGATGGCTGCACCATGGCGGCACTGGGACAGGAGGTGGCCCGCTCGACACCCGAACTCAAAGCAGCATTTGAGCAGGGATTCGAGGAAATTCTCTCCGCATTGGGTGGGGACCGAAAAGAGGCAATCTTCGAGACAGCGGCGTTGCTCGGGGGCGTCGTGCTGGCTCGCGCCGTGCAGGACCCGCAGCTCTCAGACGAGATTCTTGAGAGTGTTCGCAAGAAAGTCAGCTGACGGTCGTCTATTGGTGAGAATAGGGCAATGCGCTAATTGAGCTATTCGCGGCCATCACAGCCGATAGTAGGCGTTGCTGCGCCATAGAATTGACATCCTCCGCGTTAAGACAAAAAGATGAATGTAAATTTTTGAAACCAAGGAAGGCATATTAGGGATCCTCAAAGGACCCCTAAAAGCAACGAAGCTGCATAGACTCTGAGAAAATATCAGTTGTGCGGGATGACAAGTAGTGCCTGTGCTGAAGATAGAGCACAAAGCGGTCAACCGATAGCTCGACGAGAAGTGGAATTCTATGCCTTCTTCTGAGACTGATTCCTCGAAACAGAATACTTCGATCCAACAATCGCTCGAGACCCGAATTCCTCGCATTGCGATTGTCGGCGCCGGTTTCGTGGGTTCCACCACGGCCTATGCACTGATGATGTCGGGAATGGCGACTGAGATTGCCCTCATCGATCGAGACGTACGCCGCGCTGAGGGGCACGTAAATGATTTGCGTGACGCGGAAGTGTTTTCCCATACCACTCGCGTTTTCGTCGGGGATTTTTCGGACTGCTGCGGGGCCGACATAACGGTAATCACTGCGGGCGTCAGCCAGTCGGGCCAGAAGTCACGAGCAGAGGGGCTACGCGAGACCGGAGCCATATTGCACGGTCTCGTGAGCGAAGTTTGTCTCCAGAATCCACGCGGTATCCTGCTCATAGCATCGAACCCAGTCGATGCCTTGACATATGCGGCATGGAGATGGTCGGGGCTTCCCTCAGACCGAGTGATTGGCTCCGGGACTTCCCTCGATACGTCTCGCTTTCGACGGCGGCTCGCGGAGCGCTATGGCGTTGCCGCAGCCAATGTACACGCGTATGTCATTGGGGAACATGGCGATAGCCAAATTCCCGTACTATCGTCAGCCCGTGTAGCGGGGTCTTCTCTGGATGAGTTTTGCGACCAGCTAGGCATGCCTTGCGAAGAGAGGGAACTCGCCAGGATTGCAAGCGAGACACGCACAGCTGGTGTCGAAATCATAGACGCGAAGGGTGCAACTTACTACGGAATTGGGGCCGCTCTGGTCCGAATCATTCGCGCCATTCTGCACGACGAACGTGCGATATTGACGGTTTCGAGCCGGGTTCCCGAATCCATGCAATTGGGCGACGTTGCGCTTTCCCTACCAAGCGTCGTCGATCGGCATGGGATAGCACGCGTACTGTCGGTTTCGCTCAACGTTTCAGAGCGGAAAGCACTAGAAGCTTCTGCCGAAGCCGTCAAAAGAAATATAGCCACTCTCGCACAAACGACGCCGATATAGGAATCGGTGGATGTCGAAGCTGCTCCGAAAGAGAGAGACTCGAAAATTCTGCCCAAGAATGGACATGCGAATCCCAAAACTGGACGCATAGTATGCCTTAAGTCTTGGTAACCCAAGGCCTGGGCTTGGCATGGCACTTGCATATTAGATTGGGTGATCCTCTCTCGAGGTCTGTCTACAATTCGTGCTTCAGTGAGAGCATTTGTAAGGACACCAGGACTGTCAATTGCTCTCCTGCTCACGATTGCGATTGGAGTTGGCAGCAATGCTTCTGTGTATGGATTCGTCCAGGGACTGACAAATCCCGGCTTACGACTCAAACATGCAGATAGGATCGTCTCGATATTAGGTCAGGACCGCTTCCATGAGCCAGGTCAGCTCTCACATGATGAATATCTCAAACTCAAACACAGTTCGAATGTATTTGCTTGGATCGGCGCTGCTCGAGTTGTGCCAACCGACATTGCGATTGATGGTGCCGCGAAGATCGCGATGGTTGCTGCTGTCACTCCCAATCTGGCGGAGGCACTAAACCTGCCATCAGGAGTTGGGATCGTTGTCAGCCACCACATGTGGCAAAACGAATTGGACGGCAACGTAGATGTCATTGGTCATCGGATTCGGATCGATAACGCAGACCTCCCGATCATTGGTATTGCACCAGAGCAACTGGAAGGTCTATACAGCGACCGTAGCGTCGATCTCTGGATACCTTTACAAGGTGAAGATTGGCAAGGTGCAGATCGAAATATCCGGGATTTTTGGGTACTTGGCTCTCTTCAAGAGTCCACTTCGCGGAGCGAGGCGCAATCGGCTGTTCGCACGAGTTTGGGACCATCCAGCGCTATTAGTGTTGTTCCTTTTACAGGCGCAGCACCGAGAACAAGTCGGGGGCTGTCGCATATTGGTGCATTGTTGAATGTTACTGCCGGTGCTGTGTTCTTCATCGCTTCTATCAACGTTGCTTCGTTCTTGATCGGTAGAGCTTTAAAACGTTCCCAGGAGACATCTCTACGGGTTGCTTTCGGCGCGACACGTAGGCAACTGACCGAAGAGTTATTGTCGGACAGTATTGTTATCTCTCTAGCTGGTGGGGTTATAGGAGTACTGCTGGCAATCTGTACAGCGCGTATCATTCCGGCACTCCTCTTTAAAGAAGATGCGGAACACCTTGTCTTTGCACCGCATTTGCTGCCAATTTTTGCGGCCTCAATAGTAAGTGTCGGCGTAACTATTGTCAGCGGTATGATGCCTCTCTTCGCGACCGTTACAGATCGCCCGTGGATGATTCTTGGCCGTGAAAGCGGGCTGCCTTCAAAAAAGATAGAAGTTCTTCGATCTTCCCTTGTCATTGGACAAATTACGGCCTGCTATGTGCTCGTAATCTCTTCAGTCTTTCTCGTGAGAGGTCTTCACGCAGCTTTAGAGACCAGCACCGGACGCAACCTCGGCAACCCGATACTTGTAACTGCACAGGCGCGCATGAGACCGGGGCTTGACTTGAGTTATTTCAGCGAGGTCGAGAAACGGGCGAAGTCGATTGCCCATCAGTCGCCATTGGCGTGGACAGCCCAGCTTCCTGGCAATCAGTCAACATGGCAATCTTTCAGAGTCGATCTGCGATCCTCGCAGTTTCGCGACGTGGAGATGGATATCGATTGGCTCACCTCTGGATCGCTCAAATACATCGATCAACCGCCGCTCGCTGGGCGTATGTTCGGTATCAAAGATCCAGCCCGCAAGGAAGCTCTTGTCGATGAAGAGGCTGCACAGGAGCTTTTTGGTGCGACGAAGACTGCTGGCATGGTGATCCAGGACCCCTTTGGCTCTCCTGTTGAGATCATTGGTGTGGTCAAAAGAAACCCCGCATCTGCGTCGAATGAAAAGCGTCCAACGATTTATTACGACTACACGGATCACCTGGTTGCTCCCGAGCCTACCATCCGTGCGCGCTTTTCTGTCCCGGTGTCATCGCTCGTCAACGCTGAATTAAATGTGAACGTTGTTTCAGCTGGTTATTTCGCGGCACTCGGGCTGTCATTGGTCGCCGGCCAGGGGTTCTCTGACCATCACGTTGCCGGTCAAGGCCGGATAGGCATTCTCAATCAAGAAGCCGCCGATCTTTATTTCAGCGGTAAACCGCTCGGCTCGGCCGTCATTGATAGCAGAGATGGGAGAACAGAGATCGTCGGAGTAGTTCAGTCACAGACATTCGGGATTTTCCAACGGCGCGCAGACCCCACCATTTACTTTCCCATGTATCAGGACTGTCTTCCTCGTATGACGCTGATAATCGATCACTCAAAATCAGACACCGATATGCCAGCCGAACTGCGTCGAAGAATTCAGTCTGTGCCAGACTACGAGACGACTCCCATTGCTATCAGCACCTTTGATGCTCAGCTCGCTCAATCTGCCTTTGCGCCCTTACGGATCGCCACATTGCTCAGCAGCGCATCAGCATTTATGGCAACAATACTCAGCATATTCGGCTTATTCAGTGTGCAGCGCGATGCGCAACGTCAACGCCGACGGGAATTGGCGCTTCGCATTGCGCTCGGTGCTCAGCGTTGGCGTATCGGATTAAGGATCATCAGCAGTGCAGCAAAACTTGCCCTTGCAGGCGCCTTGGTAGGCACCTCAATTACACTCGCGCTCTTGCGTGTATTGCTGAGCCGCACAACGATCATCAGTTCGCCGCCGCTACGGATTTGGGTAATCATCGCACTCTCAACAGGAGTATCCGTAGTAATTGCGACCGCGCTTCCTGCAGTTCAGGCCTCCGTCGTGGATCCTCTAACAATCATGCGCGACGATAGATGACCAGGCAACCGTAATCCAGCCTGAATTGTTGCCTTCAGGACGAGTCACCCATCGAGCCGGATTGCTTGTATTGCTAGGGCTGGCGTCCTGGCGGCGAGCTTCCTGCCCGCTCGCCGCGCTATATCGGTGAATCCGGTGGACGCTTTGTGTGCCAGGAGTCGGGACGATTAGACCTTAAGGGTCAAGGCGGTCGAGGCCGTCATCATCTTCTTAACTAGGTAGTTGCTAATCTGATTGATCTGATGGATACTTCCAATGATGCGACGCTGACGGGTTGCATCGAGGCGAAGGCAATGCACCTTTGGCCGCTTGCAGTCTATCTCGTCATCGTTACCCTGCTCGTTGTAGCCATGCTTGGCCTGTCGTTTGTGTTGGGTCAGCGGCATCATAACCGGGCAACGGGATCTCCCTACGAATCTGGCATTCTGTCACAGGGTTCCGCGCGTGTGCGCTTATCGGCCAAGTTTTATCTGGTCGCGATGTTCTTCGTCATTTTCGATCTTGAAGCGGTCTTCATCTTTGCGTGGGCAATCGCCGTCCGTGAAACCGGATGGACCGGCTACGCCGAGGCGCTGGTTTTTATTGGGGTATTGCTTACTACCCTTATCTACCTGGGGCGCGTGGGCGCGCTGGATTGGAGACAGGGGAGCAGACGGGTGGTGAATTAGGACGGACGGTGTTTGATGCGATGGTCGATCAGCCGGCCTGATGCTCCCCCCCCCAGGCTGAAAAATCCGACGGTTTTTCTGACGAAGCAATCCGCCGTACGGTCATCTTGTCCCGCCTGGACGATCTTGTGGCGTGGGGCCGCAAAAATTCGGTCTGGCCTTTCAACTTCGGCCTCTCCTGCTGTTTCGTGGAGATGGCTACAAGCATCACGAGCAAATACGACATCTCCCGCTTCGGTGCTGAAGTAATACGCGGCACCCCTCGCGAAGCGGACCTCATGGTCATCGCAGGTACCGTATTCATCAAAATGGCGCCAGTCATCCAGCGCCTCTACGAACAGATGATGGAGCCGCGGTGGGTCATTTCCATGGGTTCATGTGCAAATTCAGGCGGCATGTATGACATTTACAGCGTAGTACAGGGCGTTGATAAGTTTCTTCCTGTCGATGTATACGTGCCCGGATGTCCGCCTCGTCCCGATGCGTTTCTTGAAGGTGTTTTGTTATTGCGTGACGCGGTAGGGAAAGAGAAGCGGCCTTTGAGTTGGGTTATCGGGCCGCAGGGTGTGGAACGGCCTGACATGCCTTCCATGCGGGATCAGAAGCGGGAACAGCGGCAATTGCTGACTGTGCTCAGGACTCCCGATAACGTTTAGCAGTGCCGGCGGTGCAAATGACGCGTGGTCTCGTCCTCGATCAGGAGCTACAGAATGAACTAGGCGTTAGCGCTGTCCCTCAGGCGGTACGCGACGATATTCCGACTTTCTGGGTGTCGAAGAGTGATATCCACGAAGCGATACGCACGCTTCGTTTTGACATTCCAGATCCGTACACGATGATGTATGACGTTACGGCCATTGATGAACGCGGCCACTTACACCGCGACAGCCAACCGCCGGGCGACTTCACCGCCGTCTACCATCTCTATTCATTTGAGCGGAACGCATATGTCCGGCTCAAGGTAGCGCTCAACGAAAATCAGCTCTCACTTCCTTCAATCACCGACATCTTTCCTGCAGCTAACTGGTATGAGCGCGAAGTGTGGGACATGTTTGGGATCGTATTCGACGGGCATCCACATTTGGCGCGCATTCTCATGCCGCGAACGTGGTCGGGGCATCCATTGCGCAAAGATCATCCGGCACGTGCCACAGAGATGGGACCCTTCCAGCTACCGGACGAAAAGCAAGACATCGAACAGGACGCGCTGCAGTTCCACCCGGAAGAGTGGGGCATGAAGCAGGAGCACGATGGTCTTGATTTTCTTTTTCTAAACATTGGGCCCCAGCACCCTGGAACGCATGGCGTTCTGCGCATCGCCCTTCAGTTGGATGGCGAAGTGATCGTCGATGCTGTGCCCGATATTGGCTTTCATCACCGCGGCGCCGAAAAGATGGGCGAGCGGCAGACGTGGCACACTTATATTCCTTACACCGACCGCGTCGATTATCTGGGCGGTGTGATGAATAACCTTGCATACCTGACCGCAGTCGAAAAATTGGCGGGCATCACGGTGCCGCCGCGCGGGCAAATGATTCGCGTGATGATGGCAGAGCTCTTTCGCATCAACAGCCACCTGGTCTGGTATGGAACCTTCGCACAAGATCTCGGCCAGATGTCGCCGGTTTTTTATCTGTTCAATGACCGTGAGCGAGCTTTAGGTATTGTTGAAGCCATCTGCGGTGCTCGCATGCACCCGAACTGGTTCCGCATCGGCGGTGTGGCTCAGGACCTGCCCAACGGGTGGGACCGGCTATTCCGGGAATTCCTGGAATATCTGCCATCGCGGCTCGATGAGTACGATCGCACCGTCATGCACAACCGCCTGTTCAAAGTGCGCACGAAGGGAGTCGGAGGCTGCACGGTTAAGGAAGCGATCGAATGGGGCATGACAGGCCCGAACCTGCGTGCCTGCGGACTCGAGTGGGACTTCCGCAAGAAGCAGGCCTACGCCTGCTACGACCAGCTAGAATTTGACATACCTACTGGCAACACGGGCGATTGCTATGACCGTGCCATCGTGCACATAGAGGAGATTCGCCAGAGCCTTCGCATCATCCGGCAATGTGTCGATAACATGCCGGGAGGCCCGTGCAATGCTGAGCATCCACTTACCACGCCGCCACCCAAGGCGCGCACCATGCATGACATCGAAACGCTCATCCATCATTTTCTTGGCGTGAGCTGGGGCCCTGTGATTCCGGCAGGAGAAGCGATGGTGCCGATCGAAGGAACCAAGGGCAACAACGGCTACTACCTGATCAGCGATGGCGGCACTGGCTCTTACAGGACGCGTATTCGCACACCATCGTTTGCGCATATGCAGATGCTGCCGCTGCTTTGCCGTGGCCTGCTGATTCCGGACCTGCTGTCTATTCTCGGGAGTTTGGACTACGTGCTTGCGGATATCGACCGATGACAACGATGAGGAGCGAGAAGCGATGCTGAGTGGCGAGGAACGAAAAGAGATTGAGATGAAACTAGCCGACTACCCGGACAAGCAGGCCATGAGTATCGAGTCGATGCTCATCGTTCAGCGGCATCGCGGCTGGGTTTCGGAAGAGAGCATGCGCGATCTCTCGGAGCTTCTCGGGCTTTCCGTTGCTGATCTGGACGGAGTCGCGACGTTTTACAATCTGATCCGGCGAAAACCTGTTGGACGGCATGTCGCGCTTCTCTGCGACAGCGTCTCCTGCTGGATCATGGGCTGCGAACGAGTGCGCGATCGTCTTTGCAGCAGTTTAGGCACGCCGCTCGGCGGAACGACAGCCGACGGGCGCTTCACCTTGTTGCCCATTGTTTGCCTGGGTGCGTGCGATCACGCCCCCGCCATGATGATCGATGGGAAATTGCATGAGGATCTTGACGAGCAAAGAATCGAGGAAGTATTGGCGCAGTACGAATAGGCGTTTTCTATGGAAAAACCTCTCACTGGGAACTTTCGGACCGACAAGGAGGCGGTAAGCCTCGCGGAATACGAACGCGCGGGCGGATATCAGGGCCTTCGCAAGGCGCTTCTCATGGCGCCAGCGGATGTCACCGAACTGGTGAAGAAATCAAATCTTCGCGGGCGCGGCGGTGCTGGTTTTCCCACCGGCATGAAGTGGAGTTTTGTGCCCATGGGGAAAGATGCGCCGCATCCGAAGTATCTGGTTGCAAACGCCGATGAAATGGAGCCGGGCACATTTAAAGACCGCGCACTGATGGAGCGTGACCCGCACCAGCTGATCGAAGGCATGATCGTCTCTGCCTATGCGATCGAAGCGGACATTGGTTATATCTTTTTGCGGGGCGAATATGAGTGCTCGTACGAGCGCCTTGCTCGTGCTATTGCGGAAGCAGAAGCGAGCCACTACCTCGGGCACAACATTCTCGGATCAGGCTATAGTCTTACCCTTCATCTTCATACGAGCGCAGGCCGCTACATCTGCGGCGAGGAAACTGCTCTGCTGAATGCGCTCGAAGGTAAACGGGCGCATCCGAGAACCAAGCCTCCATTTCCGCAGGTTTCCGGCCTGTGGGGAAAGCCCACCATCGTGCAGAACGTGGAAACGCTTTGCAATGTTCATCACATCGTGAACAAGGGGTCTGAATGGTTCCATGGCCTGAGCAAGACAGAAGATGGCGGTACCAAGATTTACGGCGTTAGCGGCAAGGTGAAATGGCCTGGGCTCTGGGAGCTTCCGATGGGAACGCCGATGCGCGAAATTCTTGAGGACCATGCCGGCGGTATGCGCGAGGGCCTGCGTTTTCGCGGTGTGTTGCCGGGCGGAGCGTCCACCGACTTTCTTGTGGAAGAACACCTCGATATACCCATGGATTACGGCAATGTGCAGAAGGCGGGTAGTCGCCTGGGCACAGGAACGATGGTTGTACTGGATGACCAGACGTGTCCGGTGGGCATGGTCTGGAACCTCGAGCACTTCTTCGCGCAGGAGTCGTGCGGCTGGTGCACGCCGTGCTGGGGCGGTCTTGCATGGACGGAAAAAATCCTGTTCGCGATGGAGCAAGGCAAGGGAAGTACTCGCGATCTTGACACGCTTGCGTTCCAGACAAAATTCCTTGCTCCCGGAAATACGTTTTGCGCCTTCGCACCGGGAGCGGTGGAACCGCTGCAAAGCGCATTGAAATACTTTGCCAATGATTTTCGGCGGCACATCGATGAACAACGGTGTCCGTGGAGGCAATGAGCGTGGCAACTATTTTTATCGACAACGAGCCTGGGCAGGCCAATCCAAAGCAGAACCTTCTGCATGCCTGTCTCTCGCTGGGCTATGACCTGCCGTATTTCTGCTGGCATCCTGCATTGGGATCGGTGGGAGCATGCCGTCAGTGCGCGGTCAAGCAATTCCGCAATGAGCAGGACACAACAGGCAAGCTCGTAATGGCCTGCATGACTCCAGTCGCGGAGAACACGCGCATCTCGATTGCCGACCCTGAAGCGGCGGCATTTCGTGCGGCCGTGATTCAGGGCCTGATGCAGAACCATCCACACGATTGCCCGGTCTGCGACGAGGGCGGCGAATGCCATCTTCAGGACATGACAGTGATGACCGGTCATCGCTCGCGCGTTTACGGCTTTGGCAAACGAACTTTTCGCAATCAGTATCTTGGCCCTCTGGTGAATCACGAGATGAACCGTTGCATTCAGTGCCAGCGATGCGTGCGTTTTTATCGCGAATACGCGGGGGGGCACGATCTGAACGCGTTTCACCTGCGCGACAGCATCTACTATGGGCGGCATGAAGACGGCGTTTTAGAAAGCGAGTTCAGCGGCAATCTGGTCGAGATCTGCCCGACAGGCGTATTCACCGACGCGACGCTCAAACGCCACTATGCGCGGAAGTGGGATCTTCAGATGGCGCCTTCTATCTGCGTGCATTGCGGGCTGGGCTGTAACACTACGGCCGGCGAGCGGTACGGTGCACTTCGCCGAATTGTGAATCGTTATAATCACGAGGTAAACGGCTATTTCCTTTGCGATCGCGGCCGCTTCGGTTACGAGTTTGTAGAGAGTAGCCTGCGCATCCGCTACCCTCTCTTAGACAAAAAGGCTGCAACAAAGAGCGAAGCACTGGAGCGCCTCGGCGCTTTGTTGTGCGAGGGCAATGTGATCGGCATCGGCTCGCCGCGCGCATCTTTAGAGGCTAACTTTGCACTGCGGACGCTGGTCGGCCCGGAGCACTTCTTTGCCGGAGTCCCCGACGAAGACTTGCATCTATTGTCGGCCATGCTTCGCATTCTGCGCGGTGGGCCGGCGCGATCCGCTTCGCTTGATGAGGTTGAACATTCCGATGCCGTGCTTGTACTCGGCGAAGACGTCACCAACGTCGCGCCAGTCATGGCCCTTCGGCTGCGTCAATCTGTGCGTCAAGCTCCCATGCGCATCGCTGACGGTCTACACATTCCCGAATGGCTTGACCAGGCAGTGCGCGGGGCCGTACAGAATGCGAAGGGGCCTCTCTACATTGCTTCTCCATACGCAACAAAGCTTGATGACATTGCAACGACCACTTATCGCGCTGCGCCAGACGACCTTGCACGACTGGGCTTCGCCGTTGCGCATTCTATTGATGCCTTGGCTCCTGAGGTAACGGGACTTTCGTCAGAATTAGAGACGATGATTGCGGAGATGTCTGCGGCTTTGCTTGGCGCGAAGCGCCCGCTGATCGTTTCTGGTGCGAGCTGTCGTAACCGGAGTGTCATCGAAGCAGCGGCTCAAATCGCCTGGGCCTTATGCAAAGCAGGTGGTCAGGCCAGTCTCAGTTTCACCACGCCAGAGTGCAACAGTCTTGGATTGTCGCTGATGAACCCGCGCCCGCTCTCCGAGGCACTCCAATCGATCCAGCGTGAGTCGACGAGCACGCTGATCGTCCTTGAGAACGACTTATTCCGCCGTGCACCCGCAATCGAGATAACAGCGTTGTTGCGCGGTGTCCGGCATCTGGTTGTGCTCGATCATCTTGTCAACGCCACTACAGAAGCCGCTGAGCTTGCGCTGCCCGCAGGCACGTTCGCCGAATCCGACGGCACGCTCGTGAGCAGCGAAGGACGCGCACAGCGATTCTTTCAAGCTCTCGATCCCAGCACGGATGTACAGGAGAGCTGGCGATGGTTGCGTGAAGGCTCCGTGGCTGCAGGCCTCAACAATGAGACACAATGGCACAGCCTTGACGACCTCATTACGGCGATGGCAGCGGAGTTGCCAGCATTCGGAGCGATTCCAGCGGTCGCGCCATCGCACAGCGCTGTTGGCAAGATTGCTCGCGAACCGAACCGGTACAGCGGCCGCACTGCAATGCTCGCCAATATCAGCGTGCACGAACCCAAGCCGCCCGACGATCCCGATTCTGCGCTCGCGTTCTCGATGGAATCTGGTCTAGGAGTGACCCCGTCTTCGTTGATCCCTTTTTTCTGGGCGCCCGGTTGGAACTCTATCCAGGCGGTGAACAAATTTCAAAGCGAGGTGGGAGGGCCGCTGCGCGGTGGCGATCCCGGGGTTCGGTTGATCGAGCCATTGCAGGGATCCGGTTGGCAGTACTTCTCTGTGATTCCCCCTGCATTCAAGGCGCAGCCAGGTGAATGGCTGCTTGTCCCCATCTTTCATATTTTCGGATCAGAGGAACTCAGTCGCCATGCGCATGGCATCGCGCAACTGCTCCCGCGCCCGTACATTGCCTTGAATCCATTCGAAGCATCTTTGCTGTGCGCGAAAGTCGGCGAGCCGACCAAGGTAATGCTCGAAGGTTCGCAATTTGAATTGGAAGTCGTGTTGCGAGCCGACCTGCCTCGTGGAGTAGCCGGCCTGCCTGCGGGATTGCCTCCGCTCGATGGCGTGATACTGCCATCCTTCTGCAAGTTTGTGCCGGCCGGAGCTGAACTCTCGGCGAGAGGTGCATTATGAAATCGAACCTCTTTCCTTTGTTCGTCATTGGCGTAGTTCTGTTCGTGGTGCTTAATCTTTCAGCCGGACTGATCTGGGTCGAGCGCCGTCTGCTTGCACTGTGGCAGGATCGGTATGGTCCCAACCGTGTTGGACCTTTCGGTCTGGGGCAGATCGTCGCAGACTCAATCAAGCTCTTTACCAAAGAAGACTGGATTCCACCGTTCGCTGACAAGCCAGTTTTTGTCCTTGCACCTGCCATTGTTGTGGCTACTGCGCTGATCTCGTTCGCGGTCGTACCATTCGCTCCGGGATTCGTTATTGCCGATCTCAACATTGGAGTCCTGTTTCTTCTGGCCATGTCCTCGCTGGGCGTTTACAGCGTGGTTCTGGCGGGCTGGTCGTCGAACAATAAGTACTCGCTCCTTGGAGGCGTCCGCGCTGCCGCACAGATGATGAGCTACGAAGTGTTTATGGGCCTTTCACTTCTTGGGGTCGTCATCCAGGCTGGTTCGTTTCGTTTGACGGATATTGTTGAGGCACAGCGCGGGTTATGGTTTGTAGTTCCTCAATGTCTTGGCTTCGTTCTGTTTCTTATTGCGGGCGTTGCTGAAACGCGGCGTCTGCCCTTTGATCTCGCGGAAGCTGAAAGCGAATTGATCGCGGGCTTTCATTCGGAATATTCGGGGATGAAGTTCGGCATGTTCTTTGTGGGTGAATACATCGGGCTCATCCTGATCTCGGCGACGATATCACTCTTGTTTTTTGGTGGCTGGCTCGGTCCCATACTGCCGCCGGCCCTCTGGTTTGCCGCGAAGACCATGTTCTTTATCTGTCTGTTCATCCTGTTTCGCGCGGCGCTACCCCGCCCGCGATTTGATCAGCTCATGTCTTGGGGCTGGAAGATAATGTTGCCCCTCGCGTTGGTGAATCTGCTGGTAACCGGAGCCGTTGTTTTGGCCCGGAGATGAAGGAGGCGTTCTGTGTTTAGCTTAGTGCGCTCACTGTGGGAAGTTTTCCGGCACGCTTTTGCGCGGCGTGTGACGATTCAGTATCCAGAACAAAAAGCCTACCTCTCACCCCGGTATCGGGGCCGCATTGTTCTCACGCGCGATCCTGATGGCGGAGAGCGTTGTGTCGCGTGCAATCTATGCGCCGTGGCTTGTCCAGTGGCCTGCATCTCGCTCCAGGCAACGGAGGACGAGCATGGCCGACGGTATCCGGAATTCTTCCGCATCAATTTTTCCCGCTGCATTTTCTGCGGCTACTGCGAAGAGGCCTGTCCTACCTATGCGATCCAGCTGACGCCGGATACCGAGATGGGCGAGTACAAGCGGAAGAACCTGGTATATGAAAAAACCGACCTGATGATCGACGGTCCCGGAAAGTATCCCGATTACAACTTTTGGCGCATTGCCGGAGTTGCCATCGGCGGCAAAGACAAAGGGCAGGCCGAGAACGAACTCGCACCTGTCGACACACATAGCCTGATGCCATGAGAACACCATGACCACACTCTTCTATCTCGCGGGAGCTCTTGCCATCGTTGCCACGTTGCTTGCTATTACGCAGCGACACGCGGTTCACGCGCTCCTCTATTTGATCGTTTCGCTGCTCGCAGTCGCAGTGGAGTTCTTCGTGTTGGGCGCTCCTTTTGTGGCAGCGCTTGAAATCATGATTTACGCGGGCGCCATCATGGTGCTCTTCGTGTTTGTCGTGATGATGCTCAACCTCGCGGAGCATGCGATGGAAGTAGAACGCGAGTGGCTGAAGCCGCGAAAGTGGCTTGGGCCTGCACTGCTTTCCCTGATCTTGTTAGGCGAGCTGGTCTATGGCACTGCGACAACCCGCAGCACACTTTCTTTCACAGGCCCAGTGGGCCCCAAGCAGGTCGGGATAGCGCTGTTCCGGAGTTATTGGATCGGCGTCGAGCTCGCATCCCTGTTGCTGATGGCGGGCCTGGTGGGCGCATTTCATCTGGGCCGTCATGCCATTGCGAAGGAGGAGAAACACTATGCCACAAGTACCGATGCAGCACGTACTGATACTCGCAGCGATCTTGTTCATGCTGGGTCTGACGGGACTTCTCACGCGGCGTAATCTGATTTTTACGCTCATGTGCGTTGAGATCATGCTCAATGCGAGTGGGCTGGCATTTGTCGCGGCGGGTTCGCGGTGGGCACAGCCAGATGGTCAGGTGATGTTTCTATTCATTCTCGCCATGGCAGCTGCTGAGGTATCAATCGGATTGGCATTCGTACTCCTCTTTCACAAAAAGCAGCTTGCCTTGGATGTGGACGCCGCCAGCGAGATGAGAGGTTGATATGCTTCAGCTACTGTGGCTTGTTGTAGCGATTCCATTTGCCAGTGCTGTCTTGCTTGCGCTGTGCGGCTCCAGCCTGCCACGCCGTGCGGTCGCGCTCCTGGGCGCAGGCTCCGTTGGACTAGCCGCATTCCTCACACTTCTTATTAGCACAGCGTTTCTTGCATCTCCGCCCGCCGGCAACGCGTATGTTCAGCACCTGTGGACATGGATGAGCAGCGGAGGATTTCGGCCCGAGATCGCCTTCTACCTCGACCCTGTTTCGTTGCTGATGCTTCTGGTCGTGACCTTTGTCAGTTTTCTGATTCATCTCTACTCAGCTGAGTACATGCGCGACGACGAGGGCTACGCGCGGTTCTTCGCTTATATGAATCTTTTTGTAGCGTCGATGATCACGCTCGTACTGGCGAACAATCTGCTGCTCTTGTACCTGGGATGGGAGGGCGTCGGATTGTGCAGCTTCCTGCTGATCGGTTTCTGGTATCGCGAGCCGCAGAATGTGCGTGCTGCAGGCAAAGCCTTCATCGTGACGCGGTTCGGCGATACCGCTTTTGCCGTGGGACTTTTCCTCTTGTTCACGCGGTTGGGAACGCTGGATATTCAGCAAGTGATGCATCGAGCTGCAGCGCAGTGGAGTCCCGGCAGCGGCGTTGCCGTAGCGGCAGCAGCTTTGTTGCTGGGTGGTGCAGTTGGCAAGTCCGCGCAGTTACCGCTCCAGACCTGGTTGCCGGACGCAATGGCTGGCCCTACACCGACAAGTGCTCTGATTCATGCTGCCACCATGGTCACCGCGGGTGTTTATCTGATTGCGCGTACGCACGTACTCTTCACTTTGGCGCCCTCTATTCAATTCCTGGTAGCCATCATCGGTGCCGCCACGATGTTACTAGCAGCCTTCAGCGCGCTCGCTCAGCGCGATATGAAACGCGTGTTGGCATATTCCACGATCAGTCAGATCGGATACATGTTCCTCGCGCTTGGGCTGGGAGCGTGGTCGGCTGCCATGTTCCACTTCATGACGCATGCCTTCTTTAAGGCACTGCTCTTCCTGGCTGCGGGCGTGGTCATTCATGCAGTGCATGAGCAGGATTTGTATCGCATGGGCGGTCTCCGCTCGGAGCTGCGCCTTGCCTTCTGGTCGTTTGTGATCGGCGGCTCAGCACTGGCCGGATTACCGTTGGTCACCGCAGGTTTCTTCAGCAAAGACCTTATCTTGTGGCAATCGTGGGCAGGCCCGAATGGGAATGCATGGTTCTGGGTCGCTGGGATGACGGGTGCACTGCTCACTTCCCTTTACACGTTCAGAATGATTCTGCTGGCCTTCTACGGTCCACAGCAGCTGCACGTAAAAGCGAAGAGTGGCCTCGCTGTTCGCATCTCTTTGATCGTGCTTTGCTTTTTGTCGCTCGTGGGTGGATATGTCGATACGCCTCCGGATTTTGGCGGTGTACCTGCCTTGTCCAATTTTTTGAACAGCGTGTTGCCGCCGCTTGAAGAAGTGCACATCGGCCCAATTACGGAGATCATCACCGCACTCTCCGCAAGCACCGTGTTCGCGCTTGGCCTTGGATTGGCGTATCTGGTCTTCGGACCCAAGCGTTCGCGACTGCCTGCGCGCAACGTTTTGGAGCAGCTGTGGTTGGCCGGTTGGGGCTTCGACTGGCTGTATGACACGCTGCTCGTTCGCCCATTCCAATGGCTCACCCGCAAGAGCGCGAGGGATATTGTGGATGTGCCGATCCACGGCCTGGCACAAGTGACCGTGCTGAGCTACCGCGTGTTGCGTCTGACGCAGAATGGGCGGGTGCGTTGGTACGCCACAGGCATGGTTATGGGCACGGTGGCGATCCTCGTCATCGCATTGTTTGCGCGTTGAGGTGCTGGCATGATTCTTCCGTGTCTCATCCTGATTTTGATTATCGGCGGCGTCGCATCCTGGATCGTTGCACGTCGCAACGCAGTGGTTGCGCGTTGGATTGCTCTTGTGAGTGTGCTGGCAAATCTTGTCGTGTGCGTTGGAATATGGATCGCCCACCTTGGACAGCCGCAATCCACTCCGGAGCGCTGGTTCGTGGAATGCAATTTCAATTGGATTCCACAGTTTGGCATCCACATCCACTTGGCAATCGATGGGCTAAGTCTCGCATTGCTGCTGCTGACCTACTTTCTTGGCATCATGGCCGTACTTTCCTCGTGGACGGAGATCCGGGAGCGAGTTGGTTTCTTCCACTTCAACCTGCTTTGGGTGTTGGCTGGCATTACTGGCGTCTTTCTCGCTGTGGATTTGTTCGTCTTCTATCTGTTCTGGGAGTTGATGCTGGTGCCGATGTACTTCCTGATCGGTATATGGGGACATGAGCGGCGCATCTATGCAGCGACCAAATTTTTCCTTTTCACGCAATTGAGCGGCCTGCTGATGTTGATTGCGATCATTGCGCTCGCCGTTTTTCATCATCAGTCAACCGGGATCTTTACTTTTGACTACCAGCAATTGCTGGAGACTGCGCTGTCACCTCGTGCGGCGCGTCTGCTGATGCTCGGATTCCTTGTTGCGTTCCTCGTGAAGCTGCCCGCATTTCCCTTCCACACCTGGCTTCCGGACGCGCACACCGAAGCTCCTACCGCAGGGAGCGTCATCCTAGCGGGGCTACTGCTGAAGACAGGCGCATATGGGTTGATTCGTTTCGTGCTACCGCTTTTTCCAGGCCCTTCGCGTGAGCTGGCTCCTATCATGATGACGATTGGGGTCATCGGCATTCTTTATGGTGCCGTGCTCGCTATCGGACAGACTGATCTCAAGCGTCTCGTCGCCTATACCAGTGTGAGCCACATGGGATTCGTACTGCTTGGCGTTTTCGCCGGAAATCAAATCGCGCTTGAAGGCGCGGTAGTCCAGATGATCAGTCACGGGATCAGCACAGGCGCGCTGTTCATCCTTGCGGGTCTGTTGCAGGAAAGAATGCACACGCGCGAGATTTCTGCGATGGGGGGCTTGTGGGAGACCATGCCTGCGCTGAGTGGAGCGGGCCTTGTTTTTGCCATGGCTTCACTCGGACTTCCGGGACTGGGAGATTTTGTGGGCGAATTTCTCGTCCTGCTCGGGGCCTACCGGGCGAATGTTTCTCTCACCGTTGTCGCCACGCTTGGTCTTCTCGCTGCCACTCTTTATGGATTGAGGTTTGCGCAAAGCGCGTTTCAAGGACCCAACCCGAAGCATTGGAAATTGCCGGATATGCGCGTGCGCGAATGGGCAATGCTTGGCCTGATGATGATCGGCCTTGTCTGGATCGGTCTCTATCCGCAACCAGTCTTGAACACAGTGCGTCCGAGCCTGGCTGCCGCGCAGCAGAGTGCATCCCCGCAGGAAATTGTCAGGAGATAAAGAAATGAGCCATGCCGATGTTGCCGCATTGCTGCCGTTGATGATCGTCTCGGCGACTGCGGTCTTTTTGATGATCGCAATCGCCATCCGGCGCAATCACAAAGCTGCCGTTGCCATTTCGCTGATAGGGCTGGCGGCGGCGCTCGGCAGTCTTGCTCTTGCGGCATCCGTTCTGCCGCGACAAGTCACTTCTTTCTTCATTCTCGATTCCTACTCCTTTCTCTACATGGCGATTCTGCTTAGTGCTGCGGCATTTGTGCTTTTATTCGCTTACGACTACCTAAACTGCCGTGAGGAACACCCGGGGGAGCTTTACATCCTCGTATTGCTGGCGACCACAGGCGCAATGGTGCTTGTGGCGAGTCGCAACTTTGCGTCGTTCTTCCTTGGCCTCGAGCTGTTGAGCGTTGCGCTCTATGCTGTGATCGCTTATGTTCGCACCGAGAGCATCTCGATCGAGGCGGGGATCAAGTATCTGGTTCTGGCTGCATCGTCATCGTCGATCTTGCTGTTCGGTCTCGCGCTGATCTATTTCGAATCAGGGTCCATGGAGCTTTCCCAATTCACGGCTGCAGGGACGCACACAACCGGGCACGCGAACTCATCACTTCTTGTGACCGGGCTGATGCTCGTGCTTACGGGTGTCGGGTTCAAGCTGGCAGTTGTTCCCTTTCATCTCTGGACGCCGGATGTCTATGAAGGCGCGCCATTGCCAGTCACTGCTTTCATTGCGACCGTATCGAAGGGTGGAATGTTTGCATTGCTTCTGCGGTGGTTTTACGTAAGCAGCGGGCATATAGCAGGAGCAGCGGGCCTGGTCCTCTCGATCATCGCCATTGCTTCTATGCTGACGGGCAATCTTCTCGCACTGCGGCAAACCAATGTTAAGCGCATCCTTGCGTATTCATCGATTGCGCACATGGGCTATCTGCTCGTTGCACTGCTTGCTGGAGGGCCGCTCGGGGCAGCGGCAGCTACCTATTACCTCGCTGCTTATCTGGTGACTATTCTCGGGGCTTTTGGTGTCATGACGGTCCTCTCTGGACCGCGCTTGGAGGCCGCCTCGCTCGACGGCTACCGGGGCCTCTTCTGGCGAAAACCGCTTGTCGCAGCTGCGTTCATGACCATGTTGCTGTCGCTCGCGGGAATTCCGCTCACAGCAGGATTCCTCGGCAAGTTCTATGTTCTGACCGCGGGTGCCGCAGAATCCCGCTGGATGCTGCTCTTCACCCTCATCGCGAGCAGCACTATCGGCCTGTTCTACTATTTGCGCATCGTGGTCGTTATGTATGCACAACCGGCCGATCTCGGCACAATAAGAGACGTAAGCCTTCTGGCCTTGCCGCTCCCGACAACTATAGCGCTCGCCGCTCTCACCGGCCTTGTCTTCCTGTTGGGTGTCTACCCAGCACTGTTCTGGGGCACAATCGTAGAGGTGACACGCAACCTTGGCTGATTCTTGGAAGGGCAGCCTAACAAGGGTATTTCCCTTCGATATAGTGCTCAAGTTGTTCGATCGTCTGATCCTGCGCAAAGGAGATCCATTGCACCAGGTCTCCGATGGAGATCATGCCATGTACCTTACCATCGCGGACTACTGGAAGATGGCGAATCCGGTGTGTCGTGATGAGGCGCATGGCTTCGTCGACCGAGCATTCCGGGGGGAATGGTAGTCATCGTCTCCGTTGCGATCTCGCGCACCGGCGTTTCCTTTGACGAACGGCCCTGAAGAATGACTTTGCGTGCGTAGTCCCGCTCCGAGACAACACCCACGAGCTGGCTTCCGTCCATGATCAGCAGCGCACCCACATCCTTGTCTGCCATCATTTGCATGGCATCATAAACGGTCGCATCGGACGGCACGGACCATATGTCTGTGCCTTTCTTACATAAAATGAACGATACGGGATCAAAGACTCTCATAGCGACTCCTTAGAAGACGCAGTTGCAGCTAGAGTGGCATTCAGAAGTGTGGAGCGGGGCGGACGCCGGACAGCGGTAGCTGTGTGTCAGGCTCTGGGACACGGCGCGCTCTCTGCAGGAGGAGGAAACGGAAACCTTTGCAGTTCTCGCTTCCACAACCCTTTGAAGAAGACCGTCACTCGGTGAAACATCATACGCCTGAAACGCCAAAACTGCTAGCGGCATCTCGCAGAGTAAATGCGATGGCTTTATTGATGTCGGCCATAGCAGACCCATCTGTTTCGCAGAGACATTCGGCATAGCGGCAAGACGACGCTGAAG
>Ga0206817_1136_pt1 | contig 21538 bp, 10 predicted proteins | sample Alteio_BWOrgCont_89_FD_152873 | JGI IMG/M metagenome (GOLD analysis project Ga0206817, IMG submission 152873) | Enriched cells from forest soil in Barre Woods Harvard Forest LTER site, Petersham, Massachusetts, United States -... | ecosystem: Environmental > Terrestrial > Soil > Temperate forest >...
AGTCGTAGGCAGCATGATCTTATTCATGGCCTGATTAATAATCTTAACAGCATCCCCGAGGGCAACGCCCGGCGGTAAATTAAATGAATAGGTGATAGCTGGGAATTGGCCTTGATGGGCCACAGCCAAGGCCGTGGTTGACCGGTTATAATGAGAGAATGCGCTTAAAGGAACCAAGGTCCCATTGGATGAAGCTACATAGACGTCCTTCAACGTATCTGCCCGCTGCCAAAATTGGGGAGCTACTTCCATCACCACATGGTACTGATTTAATTCCTTATACGTGGTAGAAACCTGCCGCTGACCAAAGGCATCATAAAGAGTGCTATCGATTTCTTGAGGGGTAACTCCAAGACGGGACGCGGTATTACGGTCGATCACCAAATTTGTCTGCAGGCCATTATTCTGTTTATCGCTGTTAACATCCGCCAATTGAGGCAGTTTACGCAAGGCAGCTTCAATTTTGGGCGACCACGTTGTCAATTCATCCAGGGTATCGGCCTGAAGCGTGTACTGGTATTGGGCGCTGGCCTGACGGGCGCCGGGAACACTCAAATCCTGCACATTTTGAAGATAGGTAGGCGCACCCGGCACTGCCAACAATTTTTTACGCAAACGGGCAATGACCTGGTCGGTGCTGACCTTGCGCACCTGCGGCGGCTTTAGCATGATAAACATCCGCGCTGAATTGGAACCGCCGGTGAAGGCTGTTACGGTATCAATCGCCGGGTCTTTCATCAGGATATTAACAATGGCCCTTAATTTTTTTTCCATTGCCTGGAATGAAATGTCCTGGGAAGCCTGAACATTCCCGCTCAAACGACCGGTATCTTGCTGAGGGAAAAGGCCCGTCGGGATGATGGTAAACAAATAAATGCTGGTGGCCAAGGCCGTCAAGGTCACGGAGAGCATGATGCCCTGATGGTCCAAGGCCCATAATAATGTCCGCTTATAAAACCCAAGCATCCCGTTGAATAACCCCTCAACGGCATTAAACATCTTACCATGGGTTTCTTCCTTGCGAGGCTTAAGGATGAGCGCGCACATCATCGGGGTGGTTGTCAAAGAAATCACCATCGATATAAGGATAGCGACCGAAAGGGTCATGGCAAATTCACGGAAATAGCGGCCAATCACCCCTCCCATCAAAAGGATGGGCAAAAAAACAGCAACGAGCGAGATGCTGATGGAAAGTATGGTAAAACCAATTTCCCCAGCTCCCTTTAACGCAGCTTCCCGAGGCGCCATGCCCCCTTCGACATAGCGCGTGATGTTTTCCACCACCACGATGGCATCATCGACGACAAAACCCGTGGCCACGGTCAAGGCCATGAGCGAAAGATTATCCAAACTAAAATTTAAAAGGTACATCACTCCAAAAGTCCCGATGATCGAAACAGGCACGACAATGCTTGGGATCAAGGTCGAGCGAAAATTACGCAAAAAAGCAAAAACCACCAAAATGACCAGAATGCCCGCAATCACAATGGTGCGTTGAGCATCCTGCACCGAAGCACGGATCGTCGGAGAACGATCAAGAACGATGGAAAGATCAATCGCCGCAGGGATGGCTGCTTGCAATTGCGGCAGAGCGGCACGCACAGCATCCACCACCTTAATGACATTCGCACCCGGCTGACGGAAAATAATAACCGGAATAGACGGCTGTCCGTTGACAAGCCCTAATTGCCGGATATCCGCCACGGAATCCTGCACATCACCGACGTCGGACAACCGGATCACTGCCCCTGTGGCATCGTGCGTAATGATCAGCGGCCTATAATCTTTAGCCGTATAAATTTGATCATTGGTTTGGATCTCCCAAGTCCTTTGATCGTTAGACATCTGGCCTTTGGGCCTATCCGCATTGGTGTTCTGGATAGCCGTGCGCACCGTATCAAGGCCAATGCCATATTTATTGAGCGCCGTGGGATTAAGCTCCACCCTCACCGCGCGCGAGGCGCCGCCGCCGATAATCACCTGCCCCACACCGTCGACTTGGGAAAGTTTTTGCGAGAGAATACTGTCCGCTACATCATAAATATCCGCCTTGGTCATCGTATTTGACCGCAGGGATAAAATCATGATCGGCGCTTCAGAGGGATTGACCTTGCGGTAGGTTGGATGAATCGGTAGATCCGCGGGCAAATAATCCTGGGCCGCGTTGATGGCGGCCTGCACGTCACGCGCTGCCCCGTTGATATCACGGCTTAGATCAAACTGCACGGTAATGTTGGTGGCGCCAAGACTGCTGCTGGAAGTCATCTCCGTGACACCGGCGATATGGGCTAATTGACGCTCCAAGGGTGTAGCTACCGACGAGGCCATGGTCTCAGGGCTGGCACCGGGCAAATCCGCTGAAACACTGATGGTGGCCAGATCAATCTGTGGCAAGGTGGACACTGGCAAAACACCCGCGGCAAGTAAACCAGCCAAGACAATGCCCACTGTCAGGAGTGTCGTTGCTACAGGCCGTTGAATGAAAGGTGATGATATGCTCATTTGATTTTAGTTGTATTACCTAAGCCTAGTTTTTCCCCTACACGGTCAAACCACAAATAAATCACCGGCGTCGTATACAGTGTCAGCACTTGACTGAAAATAAGTCCGCCGATAATAGAAATCCCTAAAGGCTGCCGGAGTTCCGCGCCCATACCTCCGCCAAAGGCCAAGGGGACAGCCCCTAGAATCGCGGACATCGTCGTCATCATGATCGGACGAAAGCGTAAAAGACAGGCCTGATAAATGGCTTCCTCGGGTTTCTTGCCCTCACGGCGTTCAGCATCCAGGGCAAAATCCACCATCATGATCCCGTTTTTCTTGACGATGCCGATCAAAAGGATAATACCAATAAGCGCGATCACACTCAAATCCGTACGGCAAATGAGAAGCGATAAAATCGCCCCCACCCCTGCCGAGGGCAAGGTGGATAAAATGGTCAGCGGATGAATGTAGCTTTCATACAAAACACCCAGCACAATATAAACGGTGATCAAGGCGGCCAGGATGAGAATAGGTTCATTGGCAAGGGATGATTGAAACGCCTGGGCCGTGCCCTGAAACTGAGTGCTGATACTGTTAGGCAATCCCATGCCCTGCGTTGTTGACTGGATGGCTTTGACCGCATCGCCCAAAGAGACGCCAGGGGCCAAATTAAAAGACAAGGTCACCGCCGGGAACTGGCCCAAATGACCGATAATCAAAGGGCCTGTGGTTTGCGAAAATTGAGCAATCGCATCCAGCGGGATCTGGGCGCTGTTGGAACCACGCACATAAAGATTATGTAGTTTATTGGGATTTTTTCTAAAACCAGGCTGGACCTCGAGGATGACACGGTATTGATTAAGCTGGGTGAATATCGTAGAAACGATGCGCTGGCCGTACGCGCTATATAAAGTATTGTCAATCACCGACGGGGTGACACCCAAACGTGAAGCCGTGGCCCGGTCTATGACCAGGGTTTCTTGCAAACCTTGGGCCTGTTCATCACTGCCCACATCACGCAATTGAGGCAAGGCATTAAGGGCATCCACCACCTTAGGCGCCCAGGTATTAAGCTCATCGCCATCGGGGTCTTCCAAGGTGTACTGGTATTGTGTCCGGCTGACCGTATCATCGACGGTCAAATCCTGCACCGGCTGCATATAAAGCGTGATCCCTTTGACACCTTGCAGGCTTTTTTGCAATCGCCGGATCACATCAGAGGCATTGATGTGACGCTCGTCAATGGGTTTTAGATTGATCAGCACCCTGCCGCTGTTAAGTGTCGTATTAGTCCCGTCGACGCCAATGAAACTTGAGAGACTGTCCACCGCCGGGTCCTTGAGGATAACGCTCGCCAATGCTTGCTGACGCGTTGCCATCGCCGGGAATGAAATAGATTGGGGAGCCTCAGAGATGCCTTGGATTAAACCCGTGTCCTGAATTGGGAAAAAACCTTTAGGGATAAAAATATATAATAACACCGTAAAAAGAAGCGTTCCCACCGCAACGCCCAAGGTCAATCCCTGATTCCTCAATACCCATTGCAGTGACTGGCCATATTTCTTGATGACCTTATTAAACATATCTTCAGACGCATGATAGAATTTTCCCTGCTTTTCCGGCGGGATATGTTTGAGCAATTTGGCGCACATCATCGGCGTCAAGGTGAGCGAAACAATCGCAGAAATCACAATCGTGACACCCAGCGTGATGGCAAATTCACGAAAAAGCCTTCCCACCACATCACCCATGAACAATAAAGGAATTAATACAGCGATCAAGGAGATACTCAAAGACAGAATAGTAAAAGCCACCTGCGCGGAACCTTTAAGGGCCGCTTCCATCGGAGACATTCCTTCTTCAATGTACCTGGAGATATTTTCAATCATGACAATGGCGTCATCGACGACAAAACCTGTCGCAATCGTCAGGGCCATCAAAGACAAGTTATTGAGACTGAATCCCAGCAAGAACATGATCCCAAAAGTACCGACTAAGGACACCGGAACGGCAATGCTGGGGATAATTGTTCCAGCCACGGTGCGCAAGAAAAGAAAGATGACCATGACAACCAGGGCGACCGCCAGCATGAGTTCAAATTGAACATCTTTGACAGACGCACGGATGGTGGTGGTGCGGTCGGTAAGAATAGAAACCTGCACCGAGGCTGGCATAGCGGATTCCAGCTGGGGCAGCATTTTCTTGATGCTGTCAACCACCTGGATGACATTAAAGCCGGGCTGGCGTTGGATGTTGACGATCACCGCCGGAGATTTATTCTTCCAGGCCGCTTCTTTGAAATTCTCCACATCATCAATAACGGTGGCGACATCAGATAAGAAAACCGGAGCGCCATTTTGATAGGCTACCACCAGCTTACGATAGTCTTGACTGGATTGAAGCTGATCATTGGCATTGATGATCGATGACTGACGTGGTCCATCAAAAGAGCCTTTAGCCTGATTGACATTGGCAGCACCAATCGCTGTACGCAAATCCTCGACGGTCATACCATAGCTTGCCAAGGCTGTGGGGTTTGCTTGGATGCGCACGGCCGGCCGCTGACCGCCGCTGATGCTGACAAGACCAACACCGGAAACTTGAGAAATTTTCTGTGCTAAGCGCGTATCAGCCAAATCCTCCACCTGGGGCAAGGGAATAATCTTTGAGGTCAATGCCAAGGTCATGATCGGGGCATCTGCCGGGTTGACCTTGCTGTAAACGGGTGGATTAGCCAAATCCGCGGGCAATAAACTCGTCCCTGCGTTAATACCTGCCTGAACTTCCTGCTCAGCGATATCAATATTTAAATCAAGGCTGAATTCCAGGGTGATGACCGAGCTGCCCCCGGATGAGGTGGAACGCATCTGTTTAAGGCCGGGCATCTGGCCAAATTGACGCTCCAGCGGTGCGGTGATGGCTGTGCTCATCACATCAGGACTGGCACCGGGATAAAAAGTGACCACTTGGATAACGGGATAATCGACTTGAGGTAAGGCGGAAATGGGCAGTTGAAAATACGCGACACCGCCAGCCAGGAGAATGGCCACCATCAATAAGACAGTTGCCACCGGCCGCATAATAAATATTCGGGAAGGATTCATAAATTAACCACCTTCACCCCGGGGGTGGAGGCGGTGTGTTATTTTTATGTTTATTGGAAGAGGAAACGGTGACCTTGCTGCCTTCTTTTAATTTATCAGCGCCTTCGACGACCACAATTTCACCGACGGAAAGCCCATCATCAATGGCCATATTATCTTCCTGAGTTGCCCCAGGCGTCACTTCACGCACAGTCACCGTATTGTCCGATTTGACCACGAAAACAAAACTTCCATTAGGACCTTGCTGAATGGCCGCCGTGGGCACGATCACCGCACCCTTGTCCACGTCGATGAGCAGATGGATATTAACGAATTGATTGGGAAAAAGCGCGTAATCTGTATTGTCAAAAATTGCTTTAAGTTTGACTGTGCCTGTGGTCTGGTCGATCTGGCTGTCAACGGCCAACAATGTCCCCGTTGCTAATTTTTTTGTTTCTTCGCGGTCATAGGCTTCAGCAACGATCTTCTGCCCTGCGTTATATTTGCTTAAAACCTGAGGGATATTATCTTCAGGGATGGAAAAAACAACGGTGATAGGCTGTAGTTTGGTGATCACAGCTAGGCCCGTGGTATCACTTGGGGTGACGATATTGCCAGCATCTTCAAGACGCAAACCGATCTGCCCGCCGATGGGGGCTGTCACATGCGCGTAGGTCAATTGCAGTTTGGCATTATTGACTTGGGCCTCATCGACCTTGACCGTTCCCTCATACTGATGGACCAGGGCTGCTTGAGTATCTAATTGCTGTTTAGGGATGGAGTCTTGGTCGGACAAGACCTGGTAACGATTCAAATCTAACTTAGCGTCGTCGAGCAGGGCCTGGTCATGGGTCAGCTGGCCTTCTGCCTGGGACAATTGGATCTCAAAGGGCCGCGTATCGATTTGGGCCAAGAGATCACCTTGCTTAACAAGCTGGCCTTCATTAAAAAAGACCTTCATGATCTGCCCGCCAACTAAATATTTTACCGTGACCGTATTTAAAGGGGTAACAGAACCAAGGCCATTGAGATAAATATCGATGTCCCCGGTTTTTGCCGTTGCTGTGACAATGGGAGAATCGGTAGGCATGCGACCACCTGCCCCGCCCCAGCCGCTTTTGCCTGTAGAAGCACCCGCGGCAGGCTTTGATTTAGGCCAAAACTGATGAACCACAAATCCTAAAACCACCAGGATAATAAGAATCCATACCCAGCGCGGTGGAGTTTTTTTAGAACTCTTTTTTTGATCCATATTTTACTATTCCGGTGAGGGAGAATTATTACTGCCGTCAGGACTTGGAGGCTGGCCTTGAGATTCTCCATTCCCGTCGCTATTATGCCTGTGTTGGCCGTGCATCAAACTTTTCCATTGGTTCAACTGGTCAGCACTGAGAACTTGGGACAATTCCTGGGCCTCATCTTTTTTTAATTGCTTCATCTGAGTGCGCATGCTGTCACGGTCAGCCGTGCCATCTTCCATGCTTTGACGCAGCTCATCACGTTTGGACGAATACTTTTCAATGATGGGCGTCACTGCTGTCACCTGGTCCGAGGTCAAATTTAATTTAGACTGCATTTGGGAGACAATTTGATCAGGACTCGGGGGCTGATCTTGGGCCCATACAGTCATCGCTGATAGGCCCACGATCATCAAGCAAATATAAAATTTCTTCATAAACTATATTATATTATCTCTCATTTAAATTAGTACCATGTTTTCTGTTTTTTTCTTACCAGGTGCGCACAACCACAACAGGCGCTCTTACTACTTTATAACCATGGTGCCTCGTTAAGATATAATAAATCCCATGGTCTGCATAATAGGTCCTGCCCCTGATAATGACCGGCTGAAAATCTGCAGGGATGGCACTAACATAAGCACCAGCCGGCGGATTGACGATGACATAATCCCCGTTTATATAATTGTAATATAATCCATCATAGTAATAATAATTGGTCCAACCGACACGAACGGTCACAAATCCGACGGGCAAAGCATGGATATGAAGTCCCCAGGCCGGATGATCATGCCAGCGGTAATAGCCCACTGGTCCGGGACCACCGATGCCGACATGGACACCCACACCCCAATCCGCATAGGACATTTGAGGGGCAATGAACAAAGTTAGAGCTAAGAATGTTCCGGTGATCCCGGCTAATATTTTATTTTGCATATACTACTCCCTTCTCTACGATCAAAAGAACCACGATTATCATTATCAATACCAAGAGATCCCAATTCTTTTTCATATTTGCTCATCCTACCCAAAATTAATCATTGTCTTGATCTTTACCTTCTTGATGACCATCTTTGTTCCATCCATCTTTGTGTTCGAATTTGCCATGTATTCTTTTGTGCATCATTTCCATTTTCTTTTCCTTCATCAAGGCCATGTACCCGGCGAATTGCTCAGGCGTCAACACTTTCTTGACAGCCAAAAGCGAATTTAAACGGTTGTCAACCATTTGACCTTGAATGGTTTTGAACTGTGTTTGAAGATCAGTGATCTTGCTCATATCAGGAGCGGCCTTGGCAATTTCTGCTTCAAAGGATGCTCTGTTAGTTTTGATCTGCTCGAAAGTCGCCTTCATGGCTTCTCTATCAGATTTATGAAGATCTTTAAGCTGTTTGACCTGATCATCGCTTAAGTTAAGCACCTTCTTTAACATCATCATGCCGTCATGATCATGACCGTGATGCCAATCGTGATGATCAGCTTGCGCTGCATCTTGGTCCGCTGGGCCTTGATCTGCATAGACTAAGGGCATGGATAAAACCATTAAACCCGTTATAAGACCTGCTATTTTCATTTTTGCTGACATATCATCCTCCTAAATGTTATTAGTACGTTTTCTCGACCTTCACTCATTTAGACAAGGTGAATGACTAAAAAGTTCCCTTTATTTTGGAATTAAAAAAAGAGGCTGGCACCTTTATTGAGACCAGCCGCCGCCAAGGGCTTTATAGAGGGAGATGAGATTAGTCAGTCGATCAAGGCTGACCTGGATGAGATTCTGCTGGGCAGTATATAAATCTTGCTGGGCCAAAAGCACGGTTAAATAACTATCAATGCCGCTTTTGTAACGCTGAGAAGCCAAATCATAACGCTCCTGCTCGGCATCAACCAAAGCCTTTTGGGCACTAAACTGCTGGTTATAGGTGTCACGCGCGGCAATGGCATCAGAGACTTCACTGAAAGCTGTCTGGATGGTTTTTTCATATTGGGCAATTTGGATTTTCTTTGCCACTTGCGCGGCATGCAGATTGGCCACATTGGTATTTTGATTAAATAATGGCAGGTTGATCTGCGGATTGAAACTCCAGATCTGCGTGCCGGGCCTAAATAATTTAGTCAATGGCGCGCTAGCTGAACCATCTGCGCCAAGCAAGGTAACGTTGGGAAAAAACGCGGCACGTACCGCCCCAATATTGGCATTAGAGGCAATGAGCTGATGTTCAGCAGACAAAATATCCGGCCTGCGTTCAATTAAATCTGAAGAAGCACCCACTGACAAATCCTCCATCATATCCTGGGATTCTAACGGCCGTGGAGCTGGAAGACCATCCGGTAAGTCCTCACCAACCAAGACCATGAGAGCATCTTCTATTTGAGCACGCTGACGTTCATAATTGGCAATGCCCACCTTGGAGGATTCCACCTGTGCTTGGGCCTGGGCCAAATCCAGCGCGGAAGAATTGCCGGCTTGATAACTTTTTTCGATAAGATCACGATAATCCTCGACGGATTTAAGCGTATTTTCAAGCAATTGCAATTGCTCATCAATGGAACGCTCGTTTAAATACTGCATGGCTACTTCCGAGACTAAGGTGATCTGCGTGCTGCGGGAAGCTTCTTCGCTGGCCAAGTACTGTTCAATGGCCTGTTTCTGCAGGCTGCGGATCTGACCAAAGAGGTCAATTTCATAGGAAATATTGACACTGGCTGAGTATTCGCTGAAATGGGAATATTTGCCCTTGCTGACAAACTCACGCTCACGCACACCTGCCCCTGATAGTCCAAAGCTGGGTAATAAGGCATATTGGACAATGCGGTACTGGTCGTGGATCTGCTGGACATTCAACAAGGCGATGCGGTAATCACGATTGTTTTGCAAGGCGAGAGTAATCAATTGCTGCAGCCGCGGATCTTTAAAAAATTCCTGCCAGCCGATATCATAGGTCGGTTTGGCTGTCGGACCACCTGTTTGGGCGCCTGGAAATTGCTGCGGCACCGGCGAGGCTGGACGGAAATAATGGGGCATCAGCGTGCAGCCGCCTAATAGCAATAATAAAGGTAACATTAATTTAATTTTTGATTTCATAAGTTTTAAGATCCTGACTTTCGTCAGGATGACATACATTTAAAAAGATTGCTTCGTCGGGCTAAAGCCCTCCTCGCAATGACACTACAACTTTACACCTTTTTACCCTGGTCTTTAGGTACATCCTTTTTCTTCGGCGCGAAGACGCGCATCACGGACACAAAGAAAACCGGTACAAAGATAATAGCCAAAAAGGTGGCGGTCAACATTCCGCCGGCAACACCTGTACCAATGGCATGCTGGCTGGCAGAACCAGCACCCGTGCTCAAGGCCAACGGCATAACACCTAAAATAAAAGCCAACGAGGTCATGAGTATGGGGCGAAGTCTTAAGTGTGCCGCCTCAAGCGTTGCTTCAACCAAGCCCTTGCCCTCGGCATGCAAATCCTTGGCAAATTCCACGATCAAAATAGCATTCTTTGTCGAGAGGCCGATGATGGCCAGCAAACCTACCTTGAAATAAACGTCGTCGGGCAGACCACGCATGCTGGCAGCCAGTAGGGAACCTAAAACCCCTAAAGGCACAATGAGCATGACCGCAAAAGGAATAGACCAGCTTTCATAAAGCGCTGCCAGGGCTAGAAAGACCACAATGCTTGATATGGTATACAAGGCAGGTGCTTGAGAATTGGCGATGCGCTCTTCATACGACTGCCCTGTCCATTCAAAACCAATACCCTTAGGCAATTGATTGATCAAATCTTCCATGGCCTTCATGGCGTCCCCTGTGCTCTTGCCCGGCGGTGATGAACCTACAATTTCAAGTGATGGAAAACCGTTATAACGCTGAAGCTGCGGCGAACCATAGGTCCAATTTAGCCTCACAAGGCTGGAGAGCGAGACCATGCCGCCACTGCTGTTGCGCAGATAGACCTTGCTGATATCCGACGGTAACATGCGGTAGGGCGCATCGAGCATGACAATGACACGCTGAACACGGTTGCCATGCACGAAATTATTAACATAATACGAACCGAAATTCGCCTGTAAGGCTGTATTGATATCGCCTAAAGGAATACCTAAGGCCGCAGCCTTATCCTCGTCGATGTTGATCTTCAATTGCGCCGCATCTTCCAGCCCTTGCATGCGCACGCCAAAAACATTAGGATTTTTGGCAGCATTGGCCATCAGCTGATGCGCGGCATCCATGAGTTTCAAATGGCCTAAACCGCCTTGGTCTTCTAACTGCAAATCAAAACCCGACGAAACACCGAGTTCAGGAATGGGCGGCAGATTGACCGGATAAATGATAGCGTCCTTGATCTGTGAAAAAGCACCGAAAGCCCGACGGATAATGGCTGGCGCCTTGTGCTGATCACCGGGACGCTGGCTCCAGTCTTTCAGACGGATAAAGGAAAGTGCCGAGTTCTGCCCGCGGCCGTTAAAACTAAAACCTGCAACGGTAATGACCTCGGCGATCTCTGGCTGGCTTAAGAAATATTTCTCCACCTTCTTTAAAACCTCGAGGGTGCGCACTTGTGTAGCACCAACGGGAAGCTGAATATTCGTAATAAAATAACCCTGATCTTCTTCAGGTAAGAAGGACGATGGCAGGCGCATGTACAAAAAACCAACGATCAAGACAATGGCAAAATAGATGGCAAAATAAGGCTTGGAGCTGCGGCCCAACATTTTCCCTACGACTTTTTGATAATTTGTGCGGCCGCTTTCAAAAGAACGGTTAAACAGCCCAAAGAAGCCACCCTTGTTATCATGCGTATCTTTCTGGATGGGCTTGAGGATCGCGGCGCACAAGGCTGGTGTTAAAGACAGCGCCAGGAAGATGGAGAACAACATGCACGCAATCAGAGAAACAGCAAATTGACGGTAGATAGCACCGACGGAACCACCGAAGAAAGCCATGGGGATAAACACCGCTGTCAACACTAATGAAATACCGATCAACGCCCCTGTGATCTGCTCCATGGCCTTGATGCTGGCATCCCTCGGTGACAAGCCTTCTTCACGCATGAGCCGCTCGCAGTTTTCCACCACCACAATGGCATCATCGACGAGCATACCAATGGCCAGGACCATGCCAAAGAGCGTTAATACATTGATCGAGAAGCCAAAGAGTTTTAAGACCGAAAAGGCACCCATCAAGGCCACGGGTACGACGATCGTCGGGATCAAGGTGGTGCGCATGCTTTGCAAGAATAAATACATGACACAGAAGACCAAGAAAATAGCAATGAGCAGGGTCTTGACGACTTCTTCAATGGAGATGCGCACAAAGGCGGATTGGTCCAAAGGATAATTGACTTCTACATTCGGCGGGAAAAATTTGGATAATTGCTTAACCTTGGCGTGGATGGCGTCAGCGGTTTGGACAGCATTAGCCGTCGGTGAAAGCTTCACGGCCACGGCAGCTGACGGATGACCATTGATGCGTGCCCGCGTGCTGTAATCCAAGCCGCCTAAGGCGATCGTGGCCACATCCCGTAAATACACGCGCGAACCGTCCTGATTGACACGTAAAATAATATTCCCGAATTCCTTAGGGTTGCTCAGGGTGCTTTGGCCTTGCAGGGTGACGTTTAATTGCTGGCCTGTCACCGCCGGACGATCACCCAATTGGCCCACCGGCACCTGCACATTCTGGGCGCCAATGGCATTGATCACATCAATGGCGGTCATGTTGTAGTTGAATAATTTATGGGGATTAAGCCAGACACGCATGGCGTTTTCGGTACCGAATTCATTGGCATCACCCACCCCTGGCAGGCGGCGGATAGGATCCAGCACATAGGAAGCAATGTAATTACCCAATTGGATCTCATCCATGCTTCCGTTGGGGGTTGAAAGGGTAAAGAAGAGCAAATAGTTGCGCGTTGATTTGGTGACGGTGACACCTGCTTGCTGGACGATCACCGGCAAGGCTGGAATAGCCAATTGCAATTTGTTTTGCACCTGCACCTGCGCTGTGTCAGGATTGGTGCCTGGCTCAAAATAAAGCATGATCTGCGACTGGCCACTGGAGTTGCTGGTTGAGGCCATGTAAAGCAGATTATCAATGCCGCTTAATTGCTGTTCAATGATAGACGTAACCGTATTTTGTAAAACTTCAGCAGAAGCACCAGCGTAAGAGGATGTGATGGTAATCGACGGCGGTGCCACACTCGGATATTGGGCCACGGGCAATTGGGTGATGGCAACACCACCTACCAGCACAATAAGCAGGGAGATGACAATGGCAAAAATAGGACGATCGATGAAAAATTTAGACATAGTTTAAAAGATTGCTTCGTCGGGCTTGCGCCCTCCTCGCAATGACACACATTATATTACGATGATTGAAAAGGTACGGGTTTAACAGCGGCGCCTGGCCGCACCTTTTGCAGGCCGTCAACAATGACCACATCTCCTACTTTTAACCCGTCGGTGACGATCCACTTATCTCCAATGGCGTCCCCTAATTTCAAATTGCGTTGATCCACGGTATTATCTGATTTGACCACCATGACCGAAGCTGTGCCATCCCCGCTTAAGGACACGGCCCGCTGGGGCACGGTAATGGCATTATCATTCACCGCTTGCTCTAATTGCACACGGGCAAACATGCCTGGCAGTAAGGTGCGATCCGGATTAGGGAACTCGGCCCTTAACGTGACCATCCCCGTTGTTGGATCAACCGTGACATCACTAAATAATAATTTGCCTTCCTGAGGATAGGTGCTGCCGTCATCCAGGACAAGCGTTACCTTGGCCTGATCAGCTTCCACCTGCTGCAATTGGCCCTTATCAAAGGAAGCTTTAAGTTTAAGCAAGTCAGTGCTGGATTGTGTGAAATCAAAATAGATCGGGTCCATCTGCTGGATCACGGCCATTTCATCGGCCCCGCTTTCCGTGACATAGGCGCCTTCAGTGACCTTGGCCTCCCCGATCTTTCCGGAAATAGGCGCTGTTACTTGGGCATAGCCTAAATTAAGGGAAGCTGTCTCAAGAGCAGCCTTAGAAGAAGCCACATCAGCCTTGGCCTGCAGGGCTGCAGCATTAGCATCATCGAAATCCTGTTTGCTGACCGCGTTGATGGTCACCAGCGTTTCGTAGCGCTTGGCCTTGGCCTCGGTTTGGGCCAACTCAGCCTCGGCGTGGGCCAAGCTTGCCTTGACGCTATCGACCTGGGCTTGAAGTGGGGCTGGGTCTATCTGAAATAATACATCACCCTCGTTGACTTCCGATCCCTCTGTAAATAAGCGCTTTAGCACTATGCCGGTGGCACGGGCACGCACCTGAGCAATCCTTTCTGCGTCAATGCGGCCGGGAAATTCGTTGGTCACAGGCAAAGACTCTGAACTGATGGTGACAACACTAACCTCTGCCGGAGGCATCTGCATGGGCGGCTGGGGTTTGCTGCAGCCTGCCAAAAGGAGAAGACCGGTACTAATAAGCATCCACGGGCGAATTTTAGAAAGTTGCATATTAAACCATTCCTTGAAGATAAGGGTTACATAATGACATTGTCATAGACCTGGTTGAGCACCTTTTTACAAATACTTAAGTCATTGGGTTTAATGGACTTTTGGGCCTGCTGCATGGTCTTCTGGATGATCTTAAGCAGATTTAACTGCAGATCACGGCCCTTTTTAGTGGTATAAATGAGCTTCTGGCGCTTGTCGTTTTTATCCGGGATGCGCACCACCAGATTGTGCTTCTCCATATTGTCGATGAGACGCGTGATGCTGGTCTTGTCCTTGCAAATAAGCGCAACTAACTCCTGCTGACTTTGGCCGTTTTTCTTGGACAAATTGATCAAAACAGACCATTGCTCACAGGTGACATCATAACCGGCCTGGGCAAAATTGCGGTTGACCAGAGCACCCAAAGACCTGGTGGCCCGGCCCATGCAATAACCTAAGGATTCTTCTAATATGTATTGGGAGAGTGGCATATGTTTAGTTGTATATGCAACAGTATAATGCGGAGGATTGATTTTGTCAATTGAAGATCGATGAAAAAGTAAAAAGGGGGCACTTTAAAGTGCCCCCTTTTTATAGGTAATAAATGTGTCCGTAACCTTTATTTTTTAGACCACCGCAAAAATATGTACTTCGCGATCAAGCCTCTTGCCAAGACGATCTTCTTCGATGGCTAAGTCATAATGCGCTTGTAAATTAACCCAAAATTGGGCTGAAACACCAAAGAACCTCCCTAAGCGCAAAGCTGTATCTGCGGTCACGGCCCGGGTACGATGAACAATTTCATTAATACGTCGTGCTGGCACATTAATATCTTGTGCTAAACGGTACTGACTGATCCCCATTGGTTTTAAAAAATCTTCCATAAGGATTTCACCTGGGTGTATTGGTGTCAATTTTTTAGTTTTCATATAATATTCTCCTTTAATGATAATCCACAATTTCAACATTGTGCGCGTTACCATCACGCCAAACGAAACATATACGCCACTGATCATTAATTCTAATACTATGCTGCCCGGAACGCCTTCCAGATAACGCTTCAAGTCTATTGCCTGGTGGTACTCGTAAGGTATTTAACTCACCCGTAGCATCCAACAACCAAAGCTTGCGAAGCGCTGTTCGTTGAATTCCCATTGGGATTTTTCGTGAATGTTCCCGATGGAAAAGCAGTTCTGTTTCTTTACAATCGAACGAATGTATCACAATGAAAGCATAACACGTAGCGTTAATAATGTCAAGCGTTATGCTTGGACTTTCAGGAAAAAACTAATTATTGAGGCAGATTTAATAACGGGCGCAACTGGGCTTGGCTCATCGAAGATATATTGACGATCACTGGATAAGCTGAATAGACGCCTTCTTTACGAATGCGGGCGATCATGGCTGGATCGAAATTCACCTGCACCCCGCCATTGGTATCCTTAGTGATGGTCATGGCCATATTGCTAGAATTCAAATCAATACCACCAGGCGCCTGTGCCGATGCTGCTTTATCAGCCCTCATCGCATGGTTAGCATTCTCGTCTAAATATTTAACAACATCCGCGATCGTTCCGTTATACATAACACCTATCAAACCTCTGTAAGGGACAATAATGCTAGACTTTTCCTCAATTAGATCAGGCAATACCATCATATCTCCCATGCCAAGCCCAAGACTTTTGATCTTAGCATCTGGTGAAATATATTCTTCATCAACGTCATACCCATCGCCAATAAGTATGTCACGAATAATGCTATATAACCTTAACTGCTTGGGAGAAAAATTCACCGTCATTGCTGCATCTATTTTCTTAATAGCAGCTTTTAATTCACGAAAATTTGTCGGATTTTTATGCTTTATCAATGCTGCTGTTGTTTCAGGAGCCTCAGCAAGCGGTCGGAATATTTTCTGAGCAGGAAGAATTTGATTCATACGAACAATATTGATATACGCAACTCCCATTCTGGTCAGCGCTTGACGATCTACTTTCTTATGAACAATTATAGAAAATTCGGAATTAATTCCTTCAGCACCTTCAGGCAATACTGATTCCCCTTTTAAATGAAACCCATATACGGCGAGCGCCCCTCGAATTTCATCCAAAGCAGATGGTCCGATAAAACTATATTTTAATAAATCCTCCGCCCTTTTCTTGATCAATTGAGCGACCGTTGTAACATCATGATCAAGCAAAACACCATTTAGCAATGTGCTTAAACCTAAATTCATGATGCCTGATTTAAGAGTGACTGGGCGATATAAATCATTCTCACCCTTTAGATAGAATCCATGTGCGGCCAGCTTTTCCCGGATATCAACTACAGTGACTTTCCCTGAATTATGTAATTTTAATATATCAGCTGCCGTTTTTTGAACCAGCTGTTCAATTGTTATAATATTACTCCAATTTGACAAGGCATTGACTGATCTCGCACTTAACCCTAAAACATTTACACTTGATTGTAAATTGACTTTTTCTTCAGACCCTGCCGTCATCGCGGCGTTGAAATATTCTGCCAATGTTTGTATTAAAACCCCGTCGTCTTTGCCCTTTTCTTTAATAATAATCTCCACCCTCGGGAAATGGGATTTCACCTGAATAGAACTTATTTCATCTAATGATTGATTCGCTCTATAAACAATCAACAGAGGCCTACTGCTCATATTTCGCATGGCATCAGCCAAACCAAGAACCGTATGCTCACTATTCGTCGCTTGTCCGCCCCATTCAATGACAAAATCAGTGGCGATCACCGCATTAAATGGGATTTTTCCTAATAGTCTTCTGGCCTCTTTGATAGAATCAGTGATAAAAATTGCAGCACCTACAAATTTTGATCTTTCAATACTTGCGGCAATCTCGTGGGGCCTGCGCCGGGGATCATAAACAATTAAAACGCTACTAAGTTGCTTTTTTTGAACCCTTGCGTGATAGGCAGATGCAGGCATTGTTGCTGAAACTGATGTAGATACTGATCCATTCATTGCGTGATCTCTTAACAAATAATAAACAACCTCTTTTTCATAATCATTATATGTTTGTGAAAGTCCTTTAGTAGCATCTATTATTCCGTACGCTTTTTCTTGTATTTGAGAAGCTGGCATGCCTGTTTCTTTCAAAAGAAGAACATACTCTTTCTGCACACGTCCAAGCTCTTCTACAGACCCTGAACTCTCGGGCCCTAAATCTGCGAATTCTTTGAGAGCTTCCCCATATTTAACTTCCAATCTATTCAAATATAACGCTGCGCCAGGATAAACCTGAACGGCACGGATAATCCCCAAAGTTGACTTAGTAACAACGACGGTCACACCGGCAGCTTTTTCAAACTCTCGGGCCGTGGCTCCAGACGACAAAATCTTAGGGATGTGCTTTCCTGAATTATTTTCCTGAGCATATTCTTCAGGTGTAATATCGCTCAACTTTTTGTCTTCAAAATATGTTACCTCTATCTGATTTTCAAGAGCGTCCTTGTATTCCAAGGTGCGCGTAGTCACCGCGAGATAAACTTTCTCGTCCGGATATGTGACGGGCATGTATTGGATGAGTAAATAGTGTGTGGGAACCCCTCGATCAAATTCGTCGGGCAGATTATCTTTGACAAGCATTTTTAATCCACTATCGTCACCTTCAGAAATGACTTTGGAGTAAGCTTTTCCATTAAAAAAAGTGTTTCCGACACGCGCAGGCCATACTGAATTGACTTCTTTAACCACTTTTCCAAGCTCTGATATATCATACAATTTTCTGATTCGGGGTTTGCCCGAAAGAGGCTCTCCGTATTCATGAATAACCTCTACATGATCAAGTTTTTTTCTTAATTTCAAGGCCTGGGGAAATAGATCAACCAATGCTTGAGAACGACTAAGACCTTCTAATCCCCCAAGTTTATACCCCGTATTAAGAGGGATTTGGGCTTCCAAAAACTCTACAACTTCCGGCGCCTGTTTTCTGTATTTGCTAATTAAACGTTGATTATTGACCCCCTGAACAAAGGTCGGTCCCCATCGAAGGAGACTCAATCCAACCACTGTGATAGAAATTAAAGACGTAATTACTATTTTCCCATTGTGTACTTGTTGACTATCCATCGTCATCGCGGCGTTGGCCATCTTCTTACCGGTAAGGGTAATATTATTGCCGTCTTTACTAAACCTCAGGGTGATATGCCTTAGCCCATGAGTGTAGAGAATATCCGCCATTGGAACGTAATCGCTCAAAACCTCATCATCAGGTTGATTATGCTGTGCTGTTATTGCCACATAGGTCTCTAATAGCCAATTCACCACCCAATTTAAATTCTTATTAGCCATAAAATTCTTGAGAGCACCAAGATTGATAGAATGACTTTTTGTATATTTATCTTCCTTTAAGAACATATCCGCCAAACTTAGGACAATATTATCATCCACAGGCATGGTGATAGAGAGTTCTGATCCTTTAATAAACGCCTGACATGAATAGATCGCTCTAATCAGGGCTTCTATATGTTTGTCGCGGGCTTTCATTGAATCCGAATCAGGAAGAATAGATGCTGCTACGCTGATCCCTCCATTACTTAACGCTTTCACATTCAATCCAATGGACGTTTTTGAATTATCCTTTACAACAACTGTCCAGAAATATTCCTTTTCCTTATTCTTTGCCAACAAAGGCCGTACTAAAAAATAATGTCTCGGAAATCCATCAAAACTATAAATTCTTGCACCCGGACTCTGCAATTGTTTTATTTGCCCCAGTTGATTGAAAAACCTTACTGGAGCTGGAGTAAGAAAGCTAAACATCGCGGCATCGGGAAGGACTTGCAGGGAGCCGAAATCATTTCTAAAAATATATTTTTCATCCCCTTTCCCATCCTTCTTTAAACGAATAGCTATCTCTGAGACGGCATCCACGACTTCATCATCTAAAACATCTCCATCCCTGGTGATGATTTTAACTCTCTCATCCTTAAAAGGTTTTACCAAATCTGCCCGCAGAAAGTCTTCATAGTCATTGTAGATCTTAGACTTATTACCAATTTGTGAAATCAATTGCCGCCCGTATGGCTTTGCTTTTTCTACATTTAATAAATGTTTTGCTTGATATTCCAGTTGATCATAATGTGCTGGGGGGGCACTCGTATGATATTGGACCTTACCCGCTATAAGGGATGCGATTTCAACAGTGTGATCATTTGTCTGTTCTACGATAATCTGTCTTTTGTCTTCTCCTACCCCGTAATGAATCGTTATTTTTGACCCATCAGGCAGATCATCCTTAGCTTTGCTGATCTCAACCCCCAACAACATTTTCTGCATATCTCCATCGATCACAATGGCCCGCGCTGCTGCCTGCACGGCCTCCACTGATGGCTGTTGGGAGTCGATCTTGGCGATTTCTTGCAAGGCCTCTTCCACTGTCATGGCACGATTAGTTGAGCCGATCCCCAAGCTTTTCCACATATCTCCCAGCTCAACAGCCGTGGTTACAATTTGATCCAGCAGGGACCCCTGTTTGAACGCCCCCTTAGGCATCGTTTCCCAACCCTCATGCAGCGATGCCAAGTTGTCTATAAAATAGCGGGCAGCATCCTTACTTGCCCCATACCTTGCTGTAAGAATAAAGGCATCAAGAAACCATTGAGCTTGCCCCTCATCAAATCCCTTGGCCATCAAACTATGTAAAACTTTCAGAGGCTTATAACCAGAAGCAAAATTCTCGCCCAAATCAATCTCATCCGCAGGATAGCCAAGATCCTTAAAAACCTCTTTTGCCCAATTGATATCGTGCCCTGGAATATATGGAACAACTGTCCCATCCCAATAAGGAATTTTCTCAATACCATATTCGTACCAACGGGCATAAAGAATACTTGAAAGACGTATAACTTTTGCCGCTTTTTGATCATCTACTCCCAATGTTTCCTTCTTCAAACGCCACATATCCGCCCTTACCAATTTAGCGGCATTTACATTCAATCTGGCAAGCGCGGTCAACACAAAGGTATCCAGGAACCACTGGGCCCACGCCTTGTTGAAACCTTTTTCCATTAATGCCTTAAGAGCTTCCATCGGCTTCATTTGCATAGAGGCATACTGCGCTGCTATGTTGATTTCATCCGACGGGTAATTATCGATCTTAGCAAATATTTTTTTAGTCACTTCTATTTGTTCAGGGCTCGCTATCAGGCCCTCTGCCACACTCTGATCCTGACTAAAAATTTTGCGTTGCCAATCAGACAAATTTTGGCTGGGCAGATCCTTCAAATCATCCTCGGCCCATTCTGGGGAATCTCCCAGAAATATTGATTTATCTTCACCTTTGTCTTTATATTCAAGCCAAACTTCAGTCCCAGATTCAAAAAGGGTCAGCTTAATCCCATCGGCAGAGGTGACTTCTCCTAAGTTATGCCATTGGTCCGCGCTGCGAACACTTTCAGTATTATACGTATTACCGTACTGCCAAGCAGCCGTCATTGCGGCGTTTGTCCTATTGACCGCCTCTTTGGTAGCGGGCCAGTAGTCTGAAGATTCATTTATTCTTTCAAATTTTAAACGAATCAAGGTCAAGGTTGTCGCTGCAGGCTCAGACCATGGCCTTTTAATCTCTAATACATTGTCTCCCCCATTGACTGTAACAAAGACCGAGGCAAGTCTCGAAAAATTATCGGGATTATATGCTTTGCGCAGATGCACTGACCACCCTTTTTTAAACTCCTGAGTCGCCATATCCTGCATGAATCTGGAGCTTCCTGAAGGTGCTAAATCAAGACCTATCCTTCTTAACCCGTCCCTGATCGTCCAAATTTGATTGTCTTTCATGCCCCAACGTTTTAATGTAACATCATCAATCTGGAATAATTTACGCAACGTATAGACATACACTTCATCGAGAATACTTTCAGCTTTTGTATCCTTTGTCCTAAATAAAATACTTACGGGGTCAATCAAAATATCCTCAGAAGATCTGACAAAACGTAAACCCAAACCCCGCACAGCCTTGTTCAATAATTGATAATCTTCATCTGTTATCTTCAGATCTTCACGGGTATAAGAAATCAGGTCAGCCACACTACGCATATCATCTTGCGTGGCCATTGCCGTAAGTCTTTTATAAAGATATTTTCTATCCTTAAACTGGTCAAACACAATACTCAGCGGCTGACGGCCATAGGTATTGATAGCCTGGATCTCTTTTCTGGTGTATCCTGCCGTCATCGCGGCGTTGGAATACAGTGGACTGCCGCTTATATTGGTAAATAT
>Ga0206817_1138_pt1 | contig 21340 bp, 21 predicted proteins | sample Alteio_BWOrgCont_89_FD_152873 | JGI IMG/M metagenome (GOLD analysis project Ga0206817, IMG submission 152873) | Enriched cells from forest soil in Barre Woods Harvard Forest LTER site, Petersham, Massachusetts, United States -... | ecosystem: Environmental > Terrestrial > Soil > Temperate forest >...
AACGCACCAAGCAGTACGCGCAAAGCATCAAACGCGATGTGCATGGCAATGCCACGGCTATATTAAATCCTAAGGCTGAATACAAAATCATGATTGCCGGCCATTGCGATGAAATTGGTTTTATCATAAGCCACATTACATCGGATGGATATTTATGTGTTGTTCCCGTTGGTGGGATTGATTCAGGGGTATTACCTGGCAGCCAGGTGAAGGTGCAGACGGAAAAAGGTTTAGTCGATGGGGTGATTGGCAAAAAGCCCATTCATTTGATGGAAGAAGCTGATCGTGGCAAAAGTACTCCGATTAAAGATCTTTGGGTGGATATTGGGGCTAAGGACCGTGAGGATGCGCTTAAGGCAGTGCAATTAGGTGATCCAGTATCTTTTGCGCCTAACTATATGGAATTGCGTAATAATATCTTTAGCTCCAAAGGCTGTGATGATAAAACCGGGGCCTTTGTGACTTCTGAAGTAATCAAAATTTTAAGTGCTAAAAAGTTACGTAAGGATGTTGGTGTTTATGGTGTCTCAACCGTGCAAGAAGAAGTGGGTTTGCGTGGCGCCAAGACCAGTGCCTATGATATTAATCCTAATGTCGGTATTGCGGTGGATGTGGGTTTTGCCTCAGATACACCTAGCATTGATAAGCGTATTGTGGGTGAAGTGGCGTTAGGTAAAGGGCCAGTATTGCATGCAGGCCCGGCGATTAACCGTGCACTTGGCAAATTGTTTATTGATGTAGCCAAAGTCAAGAAAATCCCCTACCAATTTTCATCCCTTGGCCGTCCCGATGGCACAGACACCGGGGCTATTCAGCTAAGCAGGGCAGGGGTGGCCACAGCTTTGATCAGTGTGCCAAACCGTTACATGCATACCATGGTGGAAACCTGCTCCCTGGATGATTTGGAATACTGCGCTCAGCTGATTGCGGAGACCATTTTAGAAATTACTCCAAAAACGGACTTCATCCCAGCATAATTGATCATTAATCAAAATTTAATTTGAATCATAGTCAATGGTGTGTTATAGTCATTTTGTCCCCGCCAATACAGGAGGTATCAAAATGAAGAAAATCACACTTTTGTTCCTGGCCTTATTTTTGACTATTTTTTTGACCCACCCAGCCTTTGCCTCTGGCGTACTTTATTCCAACGTCAATGAATACAAAAGTGTAAATTCTAATGATTGTTTGATGACTAATGGATGTAATGCCTGTCAAACATTCATGGAATTTAATCTTAATTGGGGCAAATCTGCAGCGGTGGGTGGCGCATGGACAAATTATGTGTGGATGCATCCTGCTGTAGGCGGAACTTGGACCATTGTGGGAGGGATTACTCAATATTCAGGAACCTATTTAATTGAGACCTCGCAAGGATTGTATTGTGCTTCTGACATTGCCAAGATCGAACAGCAAATAAGCAGTGCAGGGTATGAAGTTTCTAGCTATTTTACTCCTACCGGTGGTATTCAAACCTTGGTTAATTCAGCTCCATCTCAGATTCAAAATCCTAGCAACGCACCTTTGAGTGGAACAGCCTTGGTACCTGTTGTAGATATGAATTTCACCAAGGATCCTATTAATATTTTTTCCGGTGAAGCCTTTTTTTCGTCTACAGATTTTTTAATCAAGGGACGTGGGCCTCAAATGTCGCTGTCCCGTCATTACCGTTCGTTCTCTAATATAGCAGGGATGTTTGGGTATGGCTGGCGCACGGATTTTGATACTAATTTGAGTGTCGATGCCAATGGAGATGTGACTATTTTTGACGCGGATGGCACAGGAAAATATTTCATGAATTATTCCGGCAGCTATGTGGCTTCATCAGGAAATTATTCGACCCTCATTCACAATACAGATGGCAGCTACACCGTGACGGATAAATATGGCAATATGAGTCAGTATGGATCCAATGGCCGCGTAATGTCCCATACTGATCGTAATAATAATACTTTAAGTTTTGTCTATAATCCCGCCCTGGTAGGTGGGACCTACATTCAAGATGCCAGCGGCCGAGAGATTAAACTATACTTTGATTCCAATGGCCATGTTGTTTCAGCGGTTGATCCACTAGGCCGTACGTTTCAATATGGGTATGACACCAACAGTAATCTAGTCAGTATCACTGATCCCACTGGTGCCGTGACAAATTATACCTATAATTCCAATCACCAAATCACTCAGTTTACCAATGCTAATGGGCATAACACCTATTATCAATATGACGCTCAAGGCAGGGTGATTAAGAATTTGCAGGACAATAATGTCAATCAGGTAAGCCTTAATTATCAAAGTAATCAGACCACGGTTGTGACGGACAGTTTGGGCAATAACAATACCTATCAGTTTAACATCTATGGCTTATTGACTTCTCAGACAGATCCCTTAGGCAATGTGACCCAGAAGGTTTGGGATGGAAACATGAATCTGACGTCGGTTACGGATGCGCGCAAGAATACGACGAGCTATGCCTATGATTATTTTGGCAATTTGGTGCAGATCACGGATCCATTGAAGAACGTCACGAGCATGACCTATACGCCCAATTTTGATTTAATTAGCTCCAAGACAGATGCCATGGGCCATGTCACTAATTATGTGTACGATATCAAAGGAAATCTGACGTCCATCATCGATGTTTTAAAAGGTACGCATTCTTATTCCTATGATCAATATGGTAATGTCATCACTGCAACGGACACCCGCGGCAATGCGACTAATTACACCTATGATACTAATAGCGATGTGCTTCAAAAATCTGATGCGCTATACGAACGAACTAATTATACCTATGATGCCGATGGCAATATCCTCACCCAAAAAGATGGGCGTGGAAATGTGACGAGTTTTCAATATGACAATCTAAACAGGCTTCTTAAAACCACTTTTGCAAATAGCTCGAAAGTTTTATCTGCCTACGATTTATTTGGCAATCAAATCAGTGTGACGGACCAAAGAGGAAATGTTCTTACAAAAACCTATGATCCCTATGAGCGTCTTATTCAAACCAAGGATCCATTGGGAGGGACTACTCAATTTAATTATGATACGGAAGGTCGGCTGTTGACCTTGACCGATGCTAATGGCCACGCCATGAGCTATACCTATGATCCCAATGGCCGCATGTTGACCCAAAGCAATGCCTTGAATAATACGACAACATTGACTTACGATCCTGTGGGCAATGTCTTAAGCAGGACAGATGCCAATAGCAAGACCACAAACTATACTTACGATGCTTTAAACCGTCTGACAAACACCGCCTATCCTGACGGCACATCAATTGTAAATGTGTATGATGCTCTGGGCCGAAAGACTTCCATGACTGATTCAACAGGCAAAACGGGTTATACCTATGATGCCTTGAGTCGGCTTTTAACCAAAACAGACCCGCAAAATAATGTGATTACCTATACCTATGATTCTGAAGGCAATCGCCTCACCAGCATCGATCAAAACAATCGCACCATTACTAATACTTATGATGCAGTAAATCGTTTGTCCACTGTTACGGATGTTAATGGGAAAACTGTTTATAACTATGATGCTGTTTCCAATAAGATTTCGGTGGTAAGTCCTAATGCCTTTGTTGCCAACTACACCTACGATAATCTCAATAGGGTATTGAGTATTGCTAATGAAAAAGCGGCGACTTTAAATCCTATTGAGTTGGCAGTGATTGTTTCATCGTATACCAATGTCTATGATGTGGCGGGCATGATCACCCAGAAAACTTTTTTGGATGGTTCAAAGACGGCGTACACCTATGATGCGCTAAACCGGCTTTTGAGCGAGATCAATCAAAAGAGCAGTACGATTGTCTATGATTATGCGTATTCCTATGATGCCGTGGGAAACCGCCTGACATGGGTGAAGGATACCACCCTGGGCGGTTTTTGGAAGACGGACTATCTGACCATGCCTTCCAAGCTTTTAAATGAGCTGACCAGTGCTGGGTATGGCAATACGGCTAATGCCAACCAGACCCTGGTATTGCAGCGCAATTATACCAATGATACTGCCAATCGATTGACGTCTTGGAATTATAGCGTGAATGTCGGCAGTATTTCTTTGCCGATTCAAACCGACAGCTATACCTACGATAATAATGGCAATCGTATAAGTAAGCAGGTAGTGCTAACAGGGCAGGAGGCAACGCCACAGCAGACCAGCTATGGTTATGATTTTGAAAACCGTCTTGCTATTTTGTCGCTCCCGAATGTTTCTGCCGGGAGTCCAGACACGCTTGAATTTACCTATAATGGTGAAGGCTTAAGAATGCAGTCCTCACTTGATAATGTAGCGACGAATTATTTGTATGATGGATCAAATGTATTAGTCGAAAGAAATACCGCAGGCACAACGACTAAATCCTACACCAGAGGATTGGATAATGGTGGCGGCATTGGAAGCCTGATTGCCCAAAAATACACGGCCAATGGCACGTCAGTGACCCAGTATTATGATTACAATGATCAAGGCACCGTGGCCAATCTGACATATTTGACGGGGATAAGCTCCATTAACTATAACTACGATGCCTTCGGCAATCTGTTAACGCCGCAAGTAGGCAGTGATACCAATACGCACTTATTTAGTACAAAAGAGCTTGATGCAAAGAGCGGGTTGTATTATTTTGGTCGTAGATATTACGATCCGGAAGTAGGGAGATGGATAACTCCAGATCCTTTAGGATTCATTAATGGACCGAATCCTTATCTATATTGTTTAAATAATCCTGTTGTTTTAATTGATCCTAATGGATTAGAAATAGAGAGACAAACTTATGGGGTTAATTTTAACCCACAAGGTGCTACAAATAGTTTTCAACTAAATTTAATTCATATCAATTTTGGGGATTTAACCGAACAACAAGTAATTAATAACGCTTTAGGCTTTACACCTTTAGGGATAGAAGAAGCCGCAATGGAAGCAGGTGAGAATGCGGTCGCAGGTGTAATAACAGGTTATACGTCCCACGGGTTAAACCAAGTTATCAGTAGAGATGGAGGAAATGGCGTAGCAGCAAGTAGTATTTTAGATGCAGTATCAAACCCAACAAGCGTGCAAGTAATTAATGGCACTACTAAATATGTTGGGAATGAAGCTACGGTAATTGTAAATAGCGATGGTAAGGTTGTAACGGCTTACGGCAAGCCAAGAAATTCTACGGGAAACAGTCAATGAGTAATAAGTTTTATATGGAAGAAATTCTAAAGATTTTAGAAAAAAGGGCCTCCTCTTTGGTTAAGCCTTTTAAGGGTGTTGAAGACATTCTTCAATTACCTAAAGACATTAGATTAAAAGTTGTCGACGAATTGAGCGATGAGTTTTGTTTAAAAGGATTGAAAGAAGATGGTGAACCAAATTCGTACGGTTTAGTGATTGAAACATTAATTGATGCGTGTAAAATTACAGAGAAAGGGTCCTAAATAGTCATAAATCAATAAATTAAATTTAAGTCTCTAGCCTTCCCAACCGTTAAGTAGAGCCGTTAAATTTAAGGCTAAACCTTAATTAACTAGGGAGGGTTAGAGATGAACAAAATTAATGATCGTCGAGCACATTTTGAATTAATCAAGAATACTGTTAAAGAAGCGCAAGATTACTTATTAGTCGGTGTTGATGTGGCGAAGGAAAAATGTGATGCCTGTTTCATGATCTCATCAGGCCGCATTTTGAATAAGCATTTTAAGTTCGAGAATACCAAAGAAGGTTTTGATTCGTTCTTTGATAAAATAAAGCATTACCAGCAAGCCATTGATCCAAAGATTGCCGTTGTTGGCATTGAGACAACAGGTAATTACATGGTGCCATTAATGCAATATCTGGAAAAGCATGGGGTTTATGTCGTCATGGTCTCAAGCCTGATTACCAAGCGTAACCGGGACACGCTTGACCTGTCGTGGAACAAGAATGATGTCAAAGACGCCTGGAATGTGACAGATTGCATGAGACAAGGCAAGATTATTTATTATGCATATCCGAATGATCCTTACGGCGATATGCGACGATTAATGGTGATCTTTTCAAAATTATCGACTGAACGTGGGCTTTACAAGGTGCGCTTACAGAATAATGTTCTGAGTCTTACTTTTCCAGAGTTCCATCGAGTCTTTGATGAAGTCGATGAGCTGGTTCCCATGACGATCTTGGACCGGTATCCATTGCCTTTGGACATTGTTAAGCTTAGTGAAGAAGAATTTATCAAGGATATCGTTAAGAACACTGATCCGACGATCAAAAAAAGTAAACTTTCGGCGATATATAAGCTGGCCGCTGAAAGCATAGGTAGCACTCATGAAAGTGAATCGCTACGCTGGGAGACTCAATTTATCCTGCATCGTATCATTGAAATCAGAAAGATTCAGGAAGAAATGTTGGCAAAAGTACAGAATTTAGCCAAGGATTGTCCGGAATATGAATTGTTACAGACAATTCCAGGCGTTGGTCCGATAATATCAGCAGTTATGATCACAGCCATTGGTAACATTGATAATTACCGTTCGAGCAGACAGATTTTAAAACTGGCCGGAATGGATTTAGCCCAAATTCAATCCGGAAAGTATACAGGTGATATAAGAATCTCTCGTCGCGGTAAAACATCTTTAAGGTCAGCAGCATTCCAGGCTGCCCTAGTAGCAGCCCGGCATGACAGCAATTTGCGGTCAAAATATTTAAAGCTTGAAAAGGATAAGAAAGTCCTCAAGGGAGATAAACGGAAAATTTTAGTTGCCATTGCCTGTAAGATTTTACGCATTGCTTTTGCTATCATGAAAAGCAAGCAACCATATAATGATGATATCCATGCGCTCAATAAAGAAAAGAGCGCAGTAATAGAGACTGTGGTGTGTGAGATAAGCCATGCATAGTTTTTTTGGGGCGTATCCGTATAGGATTTAGACCCTGTCCTGCTTACTTGGCCCTCATCCACCACTCTCTTAAGTTCGCAGAGCATATTTGATGCCTTGAGTTTTTAAGGACATTGTCTGTATGACGTTCATGGGCTATGAGATGATTACCGAGGATGAGCCGCCGCTACAGTTTTAAAACTTTGATTTGAAAATCAAAGGGTGGTAGTTCTTTGACAATTTGGGAAGGCTAAAGATTTTTGGTGGATGATAAGCCATGTCTATTTTGGTAAGGGCGTATCCGTATAGGATTTAGACCCCGTCGTGCTTACTTGGTTCTCATCCATCAGTCGTAATGCTTAGCATAAGGTAGATACTATGACCCAGAGATTGGAAGATGGCTTACACCTGACCCGTTGGGATTTATTAATGGGCCGAATGAGTACCTTTATTGTTTAAACAATCCGATAAATTTTGTTGACCCTTATGGTTTAGAGATTGAGAGGCAAATATATGGGTTTAATTTTAATCCAGAAGGTGCGTTAAATCAGGGTATTGATGTTATGGACGAACCATCTATAACATCATCTTTAGGAGAAGACCCTATACTTATACCATTACTTGGAATTGAAGATGGTGCTGCTAATGTAGCAAAAATTTATAGTGATGCAACTCTTAATAGTTTTCAAAGGACATTAGATAAAGATGGTGTGGGAGCGCTTCTAAAAGCACAGAGTAGTATACAAACGAATTTGGATGAACATTTAGCCAAACTAGAGCAAGCCATACAAAATGGTGGATTCACAAGTGCTTTAGAAAAAGAGATAAAAACTTTTAGGAGTCAATTAGATGCGATATCTAAATTATTGCAATAAAGGAGAATTTTAATGGATAAGAACAAGGCAAAAGATTTTGCAGAAAAATACTCTAGATTAGCAAACATACTTACAAAATCTAAATATGTAACAAGATATGATGAAGCTGAGGATAAAGAAGCTTGGACATTAGCTCATGCATTTATAGACCTAGATGAATCGTTTAAAGAATTTAGTAATAATTTATTACCGAAGCTATTAAATGAAAAGTTAACGAGTGAAGAAATTCACAATATTCTTATGGATATTGGTGAAGAGTTTTGTCATATTTTGTACCATATACGGGAGAATAAATATTACGAAAATTACAGAGAACGTATAGAAGGGGGACATTCCCCTAATGAATCAAAATAGGAGTTCCGAGGAATCAGGTGCCACCCACCGTAACCCGAACTGGTTTTTGAATAGAATATCAATTACATGCCCCCGAAATAAAAGAAGGGGATATGTATGCCAAGAATAAATCGAATCGAAGTAGCTAATTATCCTTACCATATAATTCATCGAGGCAATAGACGCCAAAAAGTATTCTTAAAAGATTCCGATAAAGATTTATATCTTCAGATACTAAATTTACAAGCAAGGTTTTATCGACTAGAAATTTGGGCATATTGTTTGATGGACAATCATGTGCATTTAATTGTATGTCCAAGATTGAAAGATAGTTTAACGATCTGTATTAGTGAAGCTCATAGGCAATACACAAGGATGGTTAATTTTAGGGAGGGATGGCGTGGTCATCTCTGGCAGGGCAGATTTAAAAGTTTTCCTTTAGACGAAAAATATCTTTTTTCGGCTGTAAGATATGTGGAAAGAAATCCAGTTAGAGCGAAAATTGTTATATGTTATAAAAGCAGAGAACTATAGACATAGTAGTGCGTTGTCGCATGTTAAAAGAGTAAATAATGCGATATTAAGCGATTTTTGTTTGATTCATCAGATAGTTGATTGGCAAAAATATTTAGAAGAGCAAGATAATAAGGAAAAGATAGTTGAATTAAGAAGGAACCAAGAAACAGGAAGGCCTCTGGGTGAGTCAAGTTTTGTTAAAGATTTAGAATTAATAACTGGTATTGAATTAGTAAAAAAGAAACCTGGGCCTAAAATAAAAATACAAGCAACTGTATAGTTCGGGTTACGGTGGGTGGCACCCGACTTTTTTTTAAATCTTTTCAAAAACTATAATTTCTCTTATTATTAATTAAATGAACACACTCACTGCAGAGCAACGATGGTTTTATTTTTGTATTCTTGTTGCCATCGTTATTAAATTTTCCCTTTTCTTTTATATTGTAAACGTTATTCCTTTGGCTTTTATCGATGGTGATACTCCTGTTTATCTGCAAGGGGCTAAGGCCATTCATGATTTTCTGATCAATCCTTCCCATGGTTTAATGCATAATTCTCAAGCGTTGCCAGGATATCCATCGCTCCTGGCTCTTTTTCTTTATGGCTTCAATTTGTCTATTGCTCAGATAGTTTTTATCCAAATCATTTTGAATTTTGTTACTGTCTTTGTGGTAATGAAGATAGCGCGTGCGATTAATCCTAAATTGGAAAAGCTTGCTGGGATTATTGTTCTTTTGGATTTACCTTTAACGATCTATTCTCAAATGATCATGACCGAGGCTATTTTTGTGACAGTGCTTGCCTGTGTTATTCTTTTCTTTCACCGCTATATTGTAAACCCCACTTATCAGCGATTATTATTGGCGGCGTTATTACTTGCCCTTCTGCTTTATATCCGGCCAGTATCGTATTTCTTGCCAATTTTTATAGCTGCCTTTGTACTGTTATCGGGTTGTGCTGGCAGTCGAAAGCAGGGGTTAATTCACGTCTTTCTTATTCTTTTGATCTCGTATGGAGCTTGTATGCCTTGGCAGTACCATAATTATAAAAGATTTGGCAATGCGCGTATGAGCTCAATCGGAGATAATACCATACAGGTTCATTCTTTTTGGAAAGATTCTCAGGAGAAAAAATCTAAATATGGCCGTCACATGCCGGATGTTATTTATTATCCATTTGCTTTCTCCCGGAATGTTTTGGAGTTATTGACGGCACCTGGTAGTGTCAGTCCTTGTAAATCACGCGGCTGGACAGTATTTGTCAAAATTTTTGGGTATGGTTTTGTTGCTTTTTGGATACCAGGATTTTTGGTGGGGCTATTTAAAGGTCCTCGAGATTTACGCTATTGGCTATTGATTATGATCATGGGATATTTTTTATGTGTGACCATTATGGCAACGGGATGGACCGTGACCTCAAGATTTCGTATTGCGATGTTGCCCTCAATTGCTGTGATAGCCGCAGTGGGGTGGTTTAAGATTGTTTCGTGGTTACCAAATAAATATACCTAAAGCAATTATCCTTTCATTGCCTATTTTGATATTTTTTTCTATTCTTTTAAAGAGACTTTAGCGCTTCGATGATTTCTTGTTCGTGACCTTCGGGTTTGACCTTTTCAAAGACCTTAGCGATTGTGCCTGCGCCATCGATGATAAACGTGGTGCGAGCCACACCCATGTATTTCTTGCCGTACATGGATTTTTCCACCCATACGCCATAAGCCATGCACACTTTTTTATCCACGTCAGCTAGTAAGGTAAAGGGAAGGTTGAATTTTTTGATGAATTTTCCGTGGGAATCCACAGAGTCAGGGCTCACGCCAAGAATCACCGTATTCAGTTTTTCAATATTCAAATAACTATCTCGTAATCCGCAAGCTTCGACGGTACAGCCGGGAGTATCATCCTTAGGATAAAAATACAGCACCACATTCTTGCCTTTTAAATCTTTTAAGGCAATATGCCCACCGCTGCTAGCAGGCAGGTCAAAATCAGGAGCTTTATTACCGACTTGAGGAACAGACATAGACGACCTTTCCGTTTGAGAAACCTGGGCATAGCTTGCGCTTGTTCCCAGTAAACATAAAATTATTAAGCTTTTTAATAAGATTTCCATGATTTGGTTTTGCTATCGTAAATTTCTTTAACCCGTTTGGCTTCAGGAATGGCATCTTCTAATGGCCAAGCGGTGGCTTCTAATTTATTGCCATCAGGATCATAAAAATACAACGACCATGATTTAGGGCGCTTCTTAGCAAATTCGATTTTCGTGTGATATTCCTCGAGGTGGGCGATCATGGCTTCAAAATCATTGGAATGCACCCGGAAAGAAAAATGATTGGCACCCAGGCCTTCGTTGGCGAAAAGATGATTACTGGTTAAATCTTGGGCTTGGATCACTCCGAGAAGAGAGCTGCCACAATCGAGAAAATATTCAATGCCAGGCTTGGATGGTTCACGTTCAGTAACTTTAAGGCCAATCACCTTGGTGTAAAACTCAAGGGATTTATTAATATCACGCACGTTGAAAGCCACATGGTCAATCCCCATAACCTTAATCATTTCTAACCACCTTTCGCAAAACAAAGCAATAGGGCCTTTTCCCGATAATATTGATCATATCTTAATTCTCTTTTCTATTTTCTTTTGTTTAAACACTAAGTATTCGCCGTACCCGACGGATTTAGCCAGCGTAATGGCCTTATCAAAATCTTTGCCTACATCATTGGGATCATGCGCGTCCGAGCCAAAGGTCAAAGGCACACCCGCTTGGCAGTAAATTTTCAGGCAATTAGGGGCAGGGTACATTTCGCCAATAGGTTTGCGGATGCCAGCGGTATTGATTTCTACCGCGACCCCAATATCTTTAAATACTTTTGCCGTTTTTTTGATCTCATCAGTTAAATCAATGGTAGCTCGGGCTCCAAATTTTTTCGGCAGATCGCAATGGCCGATGATCTGAAAGAAACCCGTTTTAGCTGATTGGCGTAAGAGATCATAGTATTTAAGGTACACCTCATTGACATCATGCTTTTTCCAATATTCGCGGGTAGCTGGATCATCAAAAGCCCAGTCATCAATAAAATGCACGCTTCCTATAATATAGTCATAGGGGTAGCTATCAATAATGGCCTTAGTTTTAGCTTCATAGCCTGGTAAGAAATCAGACTCCAGGGCGATTTTAATGCTAATCTGTGAGGCATAACGCTTTCGCACATCCTCAATCATGGTGTGGTATTGAGGAAGTTCATCAAAGGTCATGGTAATGCCAGGCATTGGCTTATGTACCATGGGGGCATGATCAGAAAAGCCTATCTCTTTTAGACCTATTTTGATGGCTTGCTTGACATATTCTTCGGGATCGCCAACAGCATGGCCACAAAGAGGGGTATGCATGTGATAATCAGCGTAGGGAATCATCCGAAAAGATTATCATATTGAATATTTTATGTCCATGTTATAATTACCCGCATTTAAAAGGACTTTGCGATTGCAAAGAGATAGGGCCTTTTGTTATAATTGCGACTCTGTTATAGGAGAAGAATATGGACCAATATTTTTACAAGATCATTGAACATATAGGTGAAGACCCTAAACGAGAAGGGTTGGTTAAAACGCCAGCGCGTGCGGCCAAGGCCTTTGAATTTCTCATGCAGGGATATAAAAAAGACCTTAAAGAAATCGTGAATGGGGCGATTTTTACCTCTGATGCGGATGAGATGGTCATTGTCAAGGATATTGAGATGTATTCCATGTGTGAGCATCATCTTTTGCCTTTTTTTGGCAAGGCTCATGTGGGGTATATTCCAAAGGGCAAGATTATTGGGTTATCTAAAATTGCCCGTATTGTGGATATGTACGCCCGTCGTCTGCAAGTGCAGGAAAATCTAACTAAAGAAATCGCCACTTCCATCATGGATGTGACCGGTGCTTTAGGGGTTGGGGTGGTGATCGAAGCCCAGCATTTATGCATGATGATGCGTGGGGTTGAGAAACAGAATTCCTTAATGAAAACCTCGTGCGTTCTAGGCTCTTTTCGCAGCAATGAGGGTACACGCAAAGAATTTTTAAGCATGGTTTGTCCTTCCAGCCGTTAATATGCCCACTAAATCTAAATCAACAGCCTTGGTTACGGGTGCTGCCAAACGTCTTGGCAAAGAAGTAGCGATGCATCTTGCCGCCCAAGGCTATGACATTGCCTTGCATTACAATAGTTCTAAACCTGAGGCGATGAGCACCGCCCGCGCCATTCATCAAATGGGTAGGCGTTGTGAACTTTTTTCCTGTGATTTAGGGGATGAAGCGCAGGTCTTGACCTTGGTTGCAGAAGCTTTTAAGTCTTTTCCTCAATTAAATCTTTTGATTAACAGCGCGTCTATTTTTATTCCCAATCAATTTGGGGCCCAAGATTTATCACTTTTTAAAACCCATTGGGATATCAATTTCAAAGCGCCATACATATTGACCTGCGAATTTGCCCGATTGGTTAAAAAGGGCCAGGTGATCAATTTTGTAGACACCAATGCGGTCAAATATAAAACTAAATACGAAGATTATTTGATGACCAAAAAGGCCTTAGGAGAATTTACCAAGATGGCAGCGGTGCAGTGGGGCCCTAACATTCGGGTGAATGGAATTTCGCCGGGAATGATCTTGCCACCGGTGAATCATCAGAAAGATGATCGTATCAAACGCGCCCAACAGATTCCATTAAAGAAGGTCGGAGATCCAAAATATATTTTGCAGACCATTCAATTTTTGCTAGGTAATGACTATATAACCGGACAGATCATTGCAGTAGATGGAGGGGAAGCGTTAGTATGATTATTCGTATCAATGATCTTAAAGTTCGTGCCCTGATCGGGGCCTATTCATGGGAAAGGGTCAATAAGCAGGAATTGGTGATCAATATTACTCTTGAATATGATGCTTCCAAGGCCAGTCGCTCTGATAAGCTTAAGGATGCGCTTGATTATGAGGCAGTTGCTTCTAAAGTGATGAAAGTAGTGACAGCATCACGGTATGTGTTATTAGAGAAGCTCACATCTAAGATTTTGACTGGCATTATGACTGATCGTAGGGTCCAATCAGCCTATGTGCGGGTAGACAAGCCCCATGCCATTGCTCAGGCCCGCTGCGTGTCCTGTGAACTGTCAGCCCAGCGTGGCCCTGTCATTCCCGCGCCTGGAACCCGTAGGGGTTCAAAGCGGGAATCCAGTTCTAAATGGATCCCCGATTAAAGCATTCGGGGATGACATAGGTTTTCGAAATTTTCCTTGCAGGTAAATTTTTCATTGGTAATATACGCATATGCAATTTAAGGATGAAGTAGTCTTAATTACGGGATCCACCCGCGGCATTGGCCTTGGGGTGGCAGAAGCCTTTGCAGAGCAAGGGGCTATGGTGATTATCATTGGCCGGGATGATGCTCAGGCTAAGGAAGTGGCCTCGCGGATCAAGGCTAAAGGCCATAAAGCTGATGGATTTGGTTTTGATGTTACCAATTTAGCTCAGACTCAAGAAACTGTTAATAAAATTCTTGACATTCATCAACGCATTGATATATTAGTCAACAACGCTGGCATTACACGCGATAATCTCCTCTTGAGACTTGATGAAAATGATTGGGATGAAGTCATTAGGGTTAATCTCAAGGGGGTCTTTAATGTTACCAAGATTTTAGCCAAGGTGATGTTAAGGGCCAAGAAAGGCAAGATTATTAATATTGCCTCAGTGATTGGAATAACCGGAAATATCGGTCAGTCCAATTACGCTGCCAGCAAAGCAGGAATTATCGCTTTTTCTAAATCAGTTGCCAAAGAATTATCATACAAAAATATCACGGTTAATTGTATTGCGCCGGGGTATATCAAGACTGACATGACGGCCAAGGTTTCAGAGGCCATGCAGCAAAAGGTCTTGGAAAATATACCTTTATCTCGGTTTGGTGAAGTCGGTGATGTGGCAGGTGTATGTTTGTTCTTGGCTTCCCCAGCAGCAAATTACATAACCGGACAGACGATAGTCGTAGACGGTGGATTGACGATTTAACTAGAAACCAGGAGGATCACATGGCAGTAGAAAGCAAAATTAAGACCATCATCGCGGAACAATTAGGTGTTAAGCCTGAAGAAGTAACACCAACCGCGTCATTTGTGGATGATTTAGGTGCGGATTCTTTGGACACCGTCGAGTTAATCATGGCTTTGGAAGAAGAATTTAATGTGGAAATCCCCGATGAGGATGCTGAAAAGATGAAGACCGTCGGTGATGCAATTAAATACATCGAAGAAAAAGCCAACGCTTAAACGTGTGTAAAGCTTTTTCTATTTTTATGACTTGCCCCTGCAGTCTGCTTGCCTAGTTTTTAGCGAGTGACAAACGCAGGGGCAAACCTTTAATACGGGATATTTGAATAGATGAACAACAAATCGGTGGTCATAACTGGAATGGGTGTGGTTTCTCCCGTCGGATGCGGGGTGGAAAAGTTTTGGGCTGCGCTTTTAAAAGGCCAAAGCGGTATCCGTCCTGTCACGCATTTTGATCCTGCTGCTTTTGATTCTCGGATGAATGGCGATGTGATTGATTATGATCCGCTCGCCCATTTTAATACGAAGGACGCGCGCAATTTGTCCCGCTTTATTCAGTTTGGGGTGGTAGGGGCCAACGAAGCTTTAGCTCACGCCAAGCTTGATATCCGTCAGATGGATACCTCACGGGCTGCGGTTATTGTTGGGTCTGGTATTGGAAGCATTTATTCCGCTGAAGAAGAATATGACAAATATTTAGAAAAAGGTCCTGGCCGTATTTCACCATTTTTCATCACCCGTATGATTATTAATGAAGCGGCAGGCCAGATTTCTATTAATTCGGGCGCAACCGGTCCTTGCTTTGCGATTGCCACTGCTTGTGCGACGGCCAACAACTGTATTGGTGAGGGTATGCGTATGATCCAGCATGGTGAGGCAGACGTGGTGATTGCCGGTGGTGCGGAATCTGCGACTTCTAAATTAGGTTTAGGCGGTTTCTGTTCATTGAAAGCTTTAAGCAAACGCAATGATGAACCCACGAAGGCTTCACGCCCATTTGATATGAACCGTGATGGATTTGTCATGGGTGAGGGTGCGGGCATTGTGATTTTAGAAAGTTTAGAATTTGCCAAGAAGCGTGGCGCTAAGATTTATGCTGAATTGGCGGGCTACGGACGTACTTCTGATGCGTATCATATTACTGCACCGCATGCCGAAGGTTTAGGGGCCATGCGGGCCATGGATCTGGCCATCAAGGATGCAGGATTGAAGCCTACAGATATTAGCTATATCAATGCGCATGGAACATCTACCAAATTGAATGATCAAATCGAGACCTTGGCCATCAAGAAAGTATTTGGTGATTATGCGAAGAAGGTACCTATATCTTCGACAAAATCGATGACCGGGCATTTATTAGGTGCAGCTGGCGGTATTGAGTTGGTGGCTTGTATCATGGCCATGCGTGATAGCATGGTGCATCCAACTATTAATTATGAAACACCTGATCCAGATTGTGATTTGGATTATGTGCCGAATGTGGCCCGCAAGGTCGAAGTGAACGCTGCTTTATCCAATTCTCTTGGTTTCGGCGGACATAACGCCACCTTGGTTGTAAAGAAATATAAAGAGTAAAAATTAGTGACGTCTACCAATTAATTAATTGGTAGACGTCACTAATTTTTCATGGAAGAGAATCAATCATGAATATTTACAAAATCGCCGTGATCCCTGGAGATGGTATTGGTCCAGAGGTGGTGGCACAAGGTTTAAAAGTATTAGATGCTGCTTCGGCTAAATTCGGTTTTAAGACCGAACGCCAATCTTTTGATTTTGGCGGGGCGCGTTATTTAAAAACCGGTCAAGTTTTATCCGATGATGAAATGAATGGTTTAAAGAAATATGATGCCATTTATTTAGGCGCGGTTGGCCATCCGGATGTGAAGCCCGGCATTTTGGAACGTGGCATTCTTTTGAAATTGCGTTTTGGTTTAGAGCAATACATCAATTTACGTCCGGTACGCTTGTATCAAAATGTGGCGACCCCTATCAAGAACAAAGGACCTGAGCAAATTGATTATGTGGTGGTGCGTGAAAATTCGGGTGACGTTTATACTGGTGAAGGTGAGATCAAGGACAAGGGGACCAATAAAGAAGTGGCTACCCAAGTCATGGTTTATTCCTATACCCAAGTAGAGCGCTGCTTAAAGTATGCTTTTGAGTATGTGATGAAGCGCCATGCAACTGCTTCTTGGAAGGGTTTAAACGAAGAAGATAAAAAAGCTGGCTTCATTGGCAAATTAACCCTTTGCGGTAAAAATAATGTGTTAACCAATGTCTTTGGACTTTGGGATAGGGTTCTGAGCGATATGTCCAAACAATACCCTAAGATTAAGGTAGATTATTTACACGTCGATGCCATGTGCATTTTTTTGATTGAAGCACCAGAGCGTTTTGATGTGATTGTCACCACCAATATGTTTGGTGATATCATTACCGATTTAGCCGCAGTGACTCAGGGCGGCATGGGGGTTGCGCCATCTGGAAATATCAATCCGGGTTCAGTGAGCATGTTTGAGCCAGTGCATGGTTCAGCACCTCAATTTACCGGCAAGGGTGTAGCTAATCCTTTAGCGGCGATTTTGACAGTGAAGCTGATGTTGGAACATTTAAAAGAAGATAAAGCTGCCCAAGCGGTTGATGAGGCGGTGCAGTCGGTGATGTTAAAAATGAAATCCATGTTGATTGGTCAGATGGGTTTTTCTACGGATCAAATCGGCGACATGGTGGTAGGAGCTTTGAAATGAAAAAATATAATGTCGCCATCCTAGGCATTCGCGGGGCGGTTGGCCAATGCATGTACAGCATTGTCAAGGAACGTAAATTCCCGGTGAACAAATTGGTGTTAATTTCACCCAGCGGTGCTGGCGGTCAAATCGATGGCAATAAATATGTACCATTGACCAAGGATGTGTTTAACGGTATTGATATTGTCTTATCATCTCCTGGAGCGGATATTTCCAAGGAATGGGCGCCAGTGGCTGCTAAAGCTGGGGCTGTAGTGATTGATAACACCTCATACTTCCGCATGGATCCGAATGTGCCTTTAGTTGTGCCAGAAGTTAATCCGGAAGATATTAAAAAGCATAAGGGTATTATTGCTAATCCTAATTGTTCGACGATTCAGATGCTGGTGGCGTTAAAACCTTTGCATGATTACGGCACCATCAAACGCATAGTAGTTTCTACCTATCAAGCCGTTTCCGGTGCTGGGGCAGAAGCGGTGGCTGAATTAGAGGATCAAATTAAAGGGAGTAAGCTTGCTAAGAAATTTCCTTATCAGATTGCGCATAATTTGATTCCGCAAATTGATGTGTTTACCGAAAATTTTTATACCAAAGAAGAAATGAAGATGGTTCATGAAACGCGTAAGATGTTTCATGATCAAAAAATTCAGGTATGTCCAACCTGTGTGCGCGTACCTGTCAAAAATGGCCATTCTGAATCTATTAATATTGAGACCAAGAAAAAAATCACCCGTGATCAAGCCATCAAACTTTTAAAGAAGGCACCGGGGGTGAAGGTTATTGACGATGTAAAATCATCCAAGTACCCTTTACCTATTGATGCTGATGGCAAGGATGAGACCTTTGTAGGACGCATCCGTGAAGATATTTCTATCCCCAATGGGTTGAATCTGTGGGTAGTTTCAGATAATCTGCGCAAAGGCGCTGCCTTAAACGCCGTCCAAATCGCCGAAATCTTGATTAAAAAGCAGAGATAAAAATAGGGGACGGTTCCGAATTTTTTATGGAAGCCGAATTTCGGCCATTCTAAACAAAATTCGGAACCGTCCCCTATTTTTTGCTATACTCATCACCTATGAAAACCTTTGTGGTCGGAGATATTCATGGTGCTCATAAGGCCTTGGTTGAATGCTTGGGGCTAGCACGCTTTGATCGATCTGGCGACAGGCTTATCTGTCTGGGTGATGTGTGTGATCGGGGAGCGCAAGTCAAGGAATGTATCGATGAGCTGTTGAGCATTCCTCATTGTGTCTGTGTTTTGGGCAATCATGATGCTTGGGGCTTAGAGTGGATGGCAAACGGTACCATTTATCCCGAATGGAAATCTCAGGGTGGGGCTGATACCATGCAATCCTATAAAAAGACCGGCCCACTTAAAGCGCATATCAAATTTCTTTCTGATGCGCCTCTTTATTTTGTTGATACCAATCGTTTATTTGTGCACGCGGGGTTTGATCCGGCTATCCCTATTGAACAAAATACTAAAGAAACACTTTTATGGGACCGCAGTTTTATCAAACGGGCCCAAGAGATGAGTTTATTAGACCCTGCATTTAAATTTAAGGGTTATGACGAAATTTATGTGGGGCATACACCCACGACTAATTTAGGAAGCAAACAGCCTTTAAAATTAGGCAATGTCTGGGCCATGGACACCGGTGCCGGGTGGGGAGTAAAATTGACCATCATGGATATAGATACCAAACAGTTCTGGCAATCCGAGACTAAAAATAATGATTGATCCATTAATTGCTAGTGAAACCGCACGCCGTCGAACATTCGCGATCATTTCGCATCCTGACGCTGGTAAAACCACTTTGACTGAAAAGCTTTTGCTTTATGGTGGGGCCATTGGTTTGGCGGGATCTGTTACTGCTAGTAAACGCCAACGGGATACGTCTTCTGACTGGATGGAGCTAGAGAAAAAGCGCGGAATTTCGATTTCTTCAACCGTCTTGCAATTTGACTATGACGGTTTTCGTCTGAACCTTCTGGATACACCGGGCCACAAAGATTTCTCTGAAGACACCTACCGTGTGCTCATGGCGGTTGATGCGGTCGTCATGGTGATTGATGCCGGTAAAGGGATCGAGACCCAGACACGCAAATTGTTTGAAATCTGCCGTAAACGCGGTATTCCTATTTTTACCTTCATGAATAAGCTTGATCGTCCGTCCCGTCCGTTGCTGGAACTGATGGATGAATTAGAGAAAGTTTTAAGTTTAAAAGCCTATCCCATCAATTGGCCTTTGGGCAATGGCCCGGATTTTAAAGGGGTGTATGATAGAAACAACAAACAAGTTCACATGTTTGAACGTTTGGGCAAGGGCGCTTTTCGAGCCCCTGTTTCTGTGCATGACCTGAGTGACCCTTTCGTGAAAAGTAATCTGCACGAAAGTGTATACAAACAAGTTGTTGAAGAGATTGAAATCCTGGATGCGACCCAAGGCGAGTTTGATCTCTCCCAAGTGCTTACAGGTAAGCAGACACCCGTATTTTTTGGATCTGCAGCGAATAATTTTGGGGTCGAACTTCTTCTTAAAGGTTTTTTGGAATATTCAACCGGTCCAGCTCCTCGTAACTCTTTAAATGGTCCGGTGGCTGTCAGTAATCCTGCTTTTTCCGCTTTTGTTTTTAAAGTGCAGACTAATATGAATCCATTACATCGCGACAAGGTGGTTTTTGTGCGCATCTGCTCGGGCAAATTTATGCGTAATATTACAGTCAAACATGCGCGTACAGGAGAGGCCATTAAACTTTCTGATTCTCATAATATTTTTGGGAGGGATCGTGAGATCGTCAACGAGGCTTATCCAGGCGATATTGTTGGATTTGTGACCAAGAATGATTTGAAAATAGGGGACACCATTACGGAGGATCTCAATATTGTTTACGGTGAGATACCTCGTTTTGCCCCTGAATCATTTGCTTTTCTAGAGAATGCCGTAACCTCTAGTTACAAAGCCTTCCGCAAAGGAATGGATCATCTTTTGGCTGAAAATATTGTGCAGGCTTTTCAATTAAAGACACCCAAAAACAGCATGCCTTTGCTTGGCGCTGTCGGTCCATTGCAGTATGAAGTATTGCAATACCGCCTGAAAGATGAGTATGGTGCAGATTCGTATTTAAATCCCATGCCATGGAAGATTTTAAGATGGGTGGAGAGTCATTCAGAAGCAGAGCTTATGCCCATCCTTCCCGATGGAGCAGGTCTTGCCCTGGATGATCAAGAGCGCCTGGTCATACTTTTCCCCAGCGACTGGTCTTTCAAATATTTCAAACAAACACAACCGAACGTAATCCTGGTTGACTCCCCATCACTCAGTATCGCCTTCCCAAGAAAGTAGGCTCAATCGTGCCAGATACATCTAAAGATTTTAGCAGTGTGATTTCAAACCAGGCCATGCTGGATAATTTGAATTCATTGGGTTATGTGAAAATGACGCCTATTCAGGAAAAAGGCTTACCACTCATTTTAAGTAATAGGGATTTTATCGGACAGGCCAACACCGGCAGTGGTAAAACAGCTGCATTTGCCTTAGGCATTTTAGCTAAAATAGATGTGAAGAATCATATGCCGCAGGCCTTGGTGTTAGTGCCCACCCGCGAACTCTCTGAGCAGGTGACCGGTGAAATCCGTCGGTTGGCGCGATTTACCAGTAATATCAAGGTGCTGGCCATTTCCGGAGGTTCGGAAGAACGTCATAAGGTAAAGTCGTTGAAGCAAGGCGCGCATATCATTGTTGGGACACCAGGCCGCATTACTAAATTGCTAGATACAGGAATTTTGATAACCTCGGATATCAAGGTGCTGGTTTTAGATGAAGCGGACCGTTTGCTTGAAACGGGCACCATCGAGGAAATCAATCACATTGCATCCCTAACACCGGAAAACCGTCAAACCATGTTGTTTTCAGCCACGTTCCCCCA
>Ga0206817_1139_pt1 | contig 21338 bp, 21 predicted proteins | sample Alteio_BWOrgCont_89_FD_152873 | JGI IMG/M metagenome (GOLD analysis project Ga0206817, IMG submission 152873) | Enriched cells from forest soil in Barre Woods Harvard Forest LTER site, Petersham, Massachusetts, United States -... | ecosystem: Environmental > Terrestrial > Soil > Temperate forest >...
AATACCGTGGCCATCGATTCAAAACGTTGGGAGATATAACTGATGGCTTCTGTCTGGCAGGGATGGACTAAATAAAGCACAGCTATAATAAACGGCGCCTGGGACATGAGAGCATCTACAGGAATTTGTTTGTTCTTGGCCGTCTTAGTCTTGGTGGTTTTGGCAGGCAGCCAGTTGGTAATTTTAAGCAGTACCTCTGCCAAAGCCCAAACCAGTGCTGTGGCCATCAAATGAATGATAAAGTTAAAAATGTGATAGCCCTCTGGATGCAGCTGATTAAAAAAATAATTTAATGCAAAAGAATAGAAGCCAATGGTGCGGGTGGGCGGATAGTAATGCCAGATTTAAGGAACAGTACTGAAATGTTGGATAAGAGGGTCATAGACAATAAATAGATTGTCATCAAAGACGAAACCATAGTGGAAGGTTTGTCCATAGATTAAAAACCCTAGCACCATCAAGATGGGCCAGCGCCAGAAGTCGAAATTTTTTATAAAAAAGTTCATTGTTTAAGATCCCGGCTTTCGCCGGGATGACAAAACCCTGTCCACCCTGTCAACCCCGGGGGTTGACAGGGTTTTTATCCTTGATCGCGTTATAGTAATTTGGCGCCACGGCGTACCCTAAATCTTTGACCTTTTGCACGTCAGCCCAAGCCTTAGCGTATTCCTTTAACTCATAATACAAAATTGCCCGGTTGTTATACGCGACGGCAAGTTTGGGATTAATCGCGATGGCCTGGGAGATATCAAGCACGGCTCGAGGCAAATTATTTTCCTTAGCATAAATGTAACCGCGGTTAGTATACGCCGAAGCGTTATGTGGGTCTAGTTCTATAGATTTATTAAAATCATCCATGGCCTCAAGAAGCTTGCCGGCTTTGGCATAGATGCTGCCGCGGTTAAGATAATCATTGGAGTTTTGAGGGGTTATCTCTAGACGCTTTTCTGCATCTTTTAGTCCGTTGTAGGCTTCCGTATAATGGGGATTGATTTGGATGGCTTTGTTAAAATCAGCAATGGCTTGAAGAAAATTTTCTTCGTCAGCGTCGATAATTCCCAGATTATTGTAGGGCCTATCATAATTAGGGTTGATGGCAATGGCCTGGTTAAAATCAATCCGGGCTTGAGGCAGAAGGCCTTCTTTGGCGTAAATAATGCCGCGGACGTTATGGGCGGCATAGTTGGGCTCGATGGCGATGGCTTGGTTCACATCAGACAATGCTTGGGGGAAATTTCCCCGTAGATAATATTCATATCCCCGATTGCCATAGCCTCTGGCTTTATGGGGAGATTTTTGCACCACATCAGTCCATAAGGTCATGTCATCCTTCCAGACCTTGTTGCGTTCGAATGTTAACACGGAATAGGCGGCTACTAATATTGACAGGACAATGATCATTATCTTAATGGAATTCTTGCTTAGCAGATAATACAAGAGGCTGACCATAAAAAGGCTGAAGCCCACCATGGGTAAATAAAGCCGGTGTTCAAATATCACATCATGGATGGGGAAGATGCTTGATTCAGGCAAGAGGGTCAGGAAAAACCAAAAGATGGAAAAGCTAAGTAATCGGTATTTTGAAAATAGATATTTTGCTGTACCCAAGACCCCGACCGACACGATGAGGCTAAGCAAGGTGGGCAATTCAAAGAGACTTGTTGAAATAGGGTAATCATAATCCGCATTTTGATGGATGGGCAAGAAGAGTAATCGGATGTAGGTAAGTGTTACTCTAAACTGTGTTAGTAGGTAGTGAAAAGAGGAGATACCAGGCTCGGTTTGCAACACATGCAATCGCCCTGGATTTGTTTCAGTCAGCAGTATGGTGATGGGAATAATAAATACGCAAAGTAAGAAAGGTAGTAGTCCCTTCCAGTTGATGCGTTGGTTTGGCTCGGTCAAGAAAGTGAATTCATAAAGCAAAATCATTAAGGGCAGGGTGATGACTGTTTCCTTGGTAAACATACCAGCGATACAGCTGATTAAGGCGCAGGTATAATAAAAATTAAAAGATAACCCTGTCAACCCCGGGGGTTGACAGGGTAGTCTTGATTTGATGTAAAAACATAGAGAGAGTAGATAAAACATGGTCGCCAAGGATGCGGCCCGCTGGACGATATAGGTCACCGCTTGGGTTTGGATGGGGTGGCTGACAAAGATAAGGCCTGCGAATAAAGCAAGAAGATGCGCGTGCTGGGTGATGTCATTTTTTTTGACGGCGGGTGTTTCCAGGGTCAAAAGCACAAACCACCAAACCAGCACAGCTGTGGCTAAATGGATCCCTAAATTAAAAAGATGATAACCAAATACATTAAGCCCGTTGAGATGATAATTAAGGGCCAATGAAAGATAGAGGATGAAACGCCGCGGCAGATAATTCCAAATGGCGCCCAAATTCGAAATATCCCGAATAGCATAATTATCAAGAATAGATGTGGGGTCATCAAAATGGAATGAGCAGTGCAAGGAATTGAAGTAGGCAGCAATACCTGTTGCACCAATAAGTGCAATAGAAAGGACACTGCGATGAGATATTTTCATTGATTGGTATTTAAAATTACAATTTTTATATCGCAACGATGGCAAACTGTGCTAGTATTTTAAAACTAACGATCATATCAGGTGATTAATTATAATGAAAATACACGAATATCAAGCTAGAAATATATTTGCCGAATACCAAATCCCAATCGCTGAAGGCGATGTGGCCCAAACTCCGCAAGAAGCGATTAATATCACCAAGAAAACCGGATATCCAGTCGTGATCAAGGCCCAGGTGTTAGTGGGTGGTCGCGGCAAGGCTGGCGGGGTTAAGGTGGTTCATCATGAGGCGGAGTTGGTCAGCGAATTTAACCGCATTAAAGCTTTGAATATCAAAGGGTATAGCGTCGAGCGCATTTTGGTGGCCAAAGCCATTGATATCAAAAAGGAATATTATCTGGCCGTGACTATTGATAATATCAAGGGTGATGTGGTGATTATTGCCTCAGCTGAAGGTGGAGTTGAAATTGAGGAAACCGCTAAGACTCATCCGGATAAGATCATCAAGTTTTACCTACAAGGTGCTCGTGAGCTTGATGAAAGCCGCTGGGCCCCTATTGCCACAAGCCTGTTTTCCGATGTTCGCCTGCAAAAAAGCTGTACCTCCATTTTGCAAAAATTGATTAAACTATTTTTCGAAAAAGACTGCTCTTTAGCTGAAATCAATCCTTTTGTCATTAACGGCGAAGGTAATTTGATCGCGGCTGATGCCAAGGTGATTTTTGATGATAATGCCCTAGACCGCCATCCTGAAGAAGTAGCGATGCGGGACATGAAATATGAAGATGCCGACGAGCTGGAAGCCAAGGAAAAAGGTTTAAGCTTTGTAAAGCTTGAAGGCAATGTGGGTTGCATTGTGAATGGCGCGGGTTTGGCCATGGGGACTATGGATGCGGTGAATCTTTTAGGCGGCAAACCTGCTAATTTTCTAGATGTGGGCGGTTCATCCAATCCTGAAAAAGTGTTGAATGCCTTAAAGATCATCTTACGTAATAAAGATGTGAAGGTAATTTTAATTAATATTTTTGGCGGCATTACCCGTTGCGATGATATCGCAAACGGCATTCTGACCGCGTTAAAACAAATTGATATCAAGGTTCCTTTAGTCATCCGTTTAACCGGGACTAATGAAAAAGAAGCTAAGGCACTGTTGAGCGCGGCTGGAATGACTACTTTTACCTCCATGCGCCAGGCGGTGACCGAGGCCGTGAAAGCGACCAAATAAATGTCTATCCTGATTGACCAAAATACCAAGGTTATTGTTCAAGGCATCACCGGCCGTGATGGTTCTTTTCATGCCAAGCAAATGCTGGAATATGGCACCAAGGTCGTCGGTGGTGTAACACCCGGCAAAGGTGGCCAGGATGTTCATGGCATTCCGGTTTTTAATTCGGTCAAAGAGGCTAAGGATAAAACCGGTTGTAATGCCGCGGTTATCTATGTGCCGGCTAAATTTGCTAAGGAAGCTATCTTAGAAGATATTCGCAACAATATTCCTTTGATCATCTGCATCACTGAGGGCATTCCGGTGTTGGACATGGTTGAGGTGAAAAATGAATTGAACAAATCTCAATGTCGTCTTATTGGACCTAATTGTCCGGGCTTAATTTCACCGGGCAAGGCCAAGATTGGGATTATGCCAGGCCATATTCATAAGCAGGGCGATATTGGGGTGGTTTCCCGTTCTGGGACCTTGACCTATGAAGTGGTTTACAATCTCACTATCAATGGCATGGGCCAATCGAGTTGTATTGGTTTAGGTGGAGATCCCATCATTGGGACAAGATTTGTGGATGTTTTAAAAATGTTTCAAGAAGATCCTGATACCAAGGCCATTGTTATGGTCGGTGAAATCGGCGGCGGAGATGAACAATTGGCTGCTGAATTTATCAAGAAGCATGTCACCAAGCCGGTGGTTTCCTTTATTGCTGGTCGTACCGCACCCGCGGGCAAACGCATGGGCCATGCCGGTGCCATCATCTCATCAGGTGACTCCACGGCTGAAGCTAAGCGTCAGATGTTACGTGATGCGGGCGTTACGGTGATTGATTTCCCCGACGAAATTCCTCAAGCTCTTGCAGCTAGCTTAAAATAATGAATCCTAAGATTAAACACACGATCGCTATCTCCTCGTGCAAAGGAGGAGTGGGAAAATCGACTTGTGCTTCTGCCTTGGCCTGGGAGCTTTCTAAGCGCGGCTTTAAGGTGGGGCTGATGGATGCGGATGTGTATGGCCCATCCTTACCATCCCTATTTGGTTTGCCTGATGCAAAGGTTATTTCCAACGAATTTAAGATGTTGGTTCCCATCGAATATCAGGGATTGAAGCTGATGTCCTTTGGTTTTTTATTAGGCGATGCGCCGGCGGTGATGCGTGGACCTATTGTTACCCGCTACATTCAGCAATTGCTTTTTCAAACGGATTGGGGTGAATTGGATTATTTGTTGATTGATATGCCGCCAGGTACTGGGGATATTCAATTGACCATTACTCAGTCAGTTAAACTCACAGGAGCCGTGATCATCACCACCCATCATACGCTTTCCTTGGTGGACACTGCCCGAGGGATTTTGATGTTTGAAAAGGTGAATGTGCCTATTTTAGGCGTGATTGAAAATATGGCGTATTTCCAAGCCCCTGATACGCAAAAGAAATATTACATCTTTGGTCAGCAAAAAGCCGGAGCGCTGTCTAAACGTTTTGGGATTAAGACCTTGGCGGAAGTACCCATTAATGAGGGATTATCCGGTGATATGCGTTCCTACCAAGCCAATGCGTATATTCAAAAGGCCACGGACGAATTGCTGAAGTCTCTGAATAATATCCAAGATTCTCAACTGAAAGATGCCGGTTACCGCGACGGAGAGGTGGTTTTGGTGTTTAATGATGGCAAGGAATTATCATCCAAGGCTTGGGATTTGCGGGCCAACTGTGGGTGCGCGCTATGTATTTCAGAGGTTACCGGTGAGCGGCTTTTTGATATGAAAAAAATCCCTACGGATATTAATCCGGTTGAAATTTTGCCTTTGGGCAATTATGCTGTTGGTATCACCTGGAGCGATGGGCATTCATCAGGAATTTATCCTTATACCATGTTTCATCCATCATGAGAAAACCCAAAACCCTTAAAAATATCTTTATCTCTGCCATCCATCAAAATGCTGGGAAAACCACCATTTCCTTAGGGTTATTCAAGAATTTTCAAGAACGCAAAATCAAGACTGCTTTTATGAAACCTGTAGGCCAGGAGACCGTGACCTATGAGGAAAAAACCATTGATAAAGACACCTATTTAATTGGTGAGGTGTATCATTGCAAAAAACATATTAAGGAAATGAGTCCGATCACCGTCGGGCGTGGCTACACCGAGAAGTATATTCTGGAGCCGCAAAAAGAGCAATTGCAGGAGAAGATTTTCAAATCTTTTCAAACCATTACCCGCGGCAAGGATGCCATTATTGTTGAAGGTACAGGTCACGCAGGGGTGGGCTCGGTGATTGATTGTTCCAATGCGGATGTGGCATCCCTACTTGGTAGTAAGGCCATTATTATTTCCGGTGGCGGCATTGGTCGCGCTATTGATGAGGTGATGCTCAACAAAGCGCTTTTTGATTTGTGCAAGGTGCCGGTCTTGGGAGTGATTATCAATAAGGTTCATCCGGATAAGTTAGACCGCATTAAAAGCGTGGTAGGTAAAGGCTTAGCACGCAATGGCATTCAGTTATTGGGTGCCATCCCTGAGATCGAACTTTTAAGTGCGCCAACGGTTGAACAGATCAGGGAACGGTTGGACCTTAAAGTATTCTCCGGTCATGAAAATTTAGGGACCCGGGTGTATGACGCGATTGTGGCTGCCATGGAGCCGTATAACATGATCGGCCATTTGCGGGATGGGGCCTTGGTCATTACTTCTGGGGACCGGGTGGATAATATGCTCGTGGCTGTATCATCGTATCTGCTGCAGGAGGGCCGTGCGGTGAAGGTGGCAGGGTTAGTTTTAACCGGAGGGCTGACGCCAGACCATAAAATTGCAGGCTTGCTTAAAGACAGCCATATCCCGGTGCTTTATTCGGACCAAGATACCTACACTATTGCGGCTGCTATTGAAAACATGACCCCTAAAATCCAGAAAACCGATAAGGATAAAATTCTGGAAGCCCACCGTTTGGTCAAAGACTTTGTCGACATCGACAAAATTTTAGAGCAGCTTTAATTTGAAACACCCAAAGGCCCTATTGCTTCGGGGTTCGTAAGGTATTTTAGAAGGCAACGGTGTTTGAAAGTTTCTAAACACCCTTGACTATTAGAGAATACTCTATTAGAGTATTTGGATCAGTAGGAATATAAAGAATTGATCAAGAAATGTTAGAATACATCGCGATTATTTTTGCTTTTCTTTTTGCCATTGGCCTATGTGCCTTATTGTTAGGCATACCGAGGCTATTGGCCCCTAAATTTCCCAGCGAAGCCAAATCAAAACCTTTTGAATGTGGTAAGGAACCTTTCATGTTGCCTGGCGGCAATATGCCGGTGCATTTTTACATTGTGGCCATGCTTTTTATCGTGTTTGACGTCGAGATGGTTTTTCTTTTTCCCTGGGCAGTGCTGTTTCGCAAATTAGGGATTTTTGGTCTGTGGGAAATGGCTGTTTTTATGGGTTTTGTGGTGCTCGGTTTCGTCTATGTTCTGAAGAAACGGGCTTTAGAGTGGGAGTAGTCCAATGTCATTGACATCACCAACAGGTTTTTTAACTTCCTCAGTAAAAGATGCTTTAGGATGGGCGCGTAAGTTTTCTATCTTTCAATATCCCTTCGTGACCGCGTGCTGCGGCATGGAGTACATGGCCACCAACTGTTCGCATTATGATCAGGACCGTTTTGGCGCAGGCTTCCCGCGTTTTTCACCACGCCAGTCCGACGTGCTTTTTGTGGTGGGAACCATTTCACATAAAATGGCTCCGGTTTTAAAAACCGTTTTTGATCAGATGTGTGAGCCTAAGTGGGTGGTGGCCTTTGGAGTCTGCACCTGCACCGGGGGATTTTATGATAATTATTCGACGGTGCAAGGCATTGATACCATTATCCCTGTCGATATTTATATTCCTGGCTGTCCTCCAAGGCCTGAGAACGTTTTAGATGGTTTGATCAAGCTTCAAGATAAGATCCAAAAAGGCGAACAATCACGTACTTTATATGACCCCCGCACCAAAATTGGCCGTCCTGAAGAATTACAAAGCGGCTATACAATTGAGGGACATATTAAACATATTGAAACATTGTCATGACACCGCTTGAACGAGTTCAGCAGCAATTTGCCAACGGCATTATCGAGACCCACGCTTTTCGAGGCGATGAGACAGTGCTTATCCGCCCGGCCTGCTTACGTTCGGTGGCCAATTTTTTAAAAGATTCACCAGAATTAGATTTTAATTTTTTGATGGATTTAACGGCCGTGGATTATTTGTTTTTTGCTGGTGGCCGCGTCCAAAAAGAACATCGTTTTGAACTGGTAGTTCATTTTTATTCCAGTACCCATAATCATCGCCTACGCCTGAAGGTGCCGGTTGATGAAAAAAATCCAGAAGTGGATACTTTATCTGATATTTGGTCATCGGCGAATTGGTATGAACGTGAAGTCTGGGATATGTTTGGGATTAAATTCAAAGGGCATCCGAATTTAAAACGCATTCTCATGTATGAAGAATTTCAAGGCCATGCGCTGCGCAAGGATTATCCTTTCGACAAGCGTCAGCCATTAATTGGACCTGCTAACTAATGACACAGACACGTAATATGTTACTCAACGTCGGCCCTTCGCATCCCGCCATGCATGGGGTTATCCGCATGATCTTGGAGCTCGACGGTGAAAAGATCAAGGACGTGGATATTGAAATGGGTTATTTGCACCGCGCCTTTGAAAAAATGTGCGAAACCGTGATGTATGCCCAGTGCTTTCCTTATACCGATCGTTTGAATTATGTTTCTCCTTTGATTAATAACGTTGGCTTTGCTATGACTGTGGAGAAATTATTAGGCATTGAGGTTCCAACCCGCGCCCAATATATCCGGGTGCTTATGAGTGAGATTTCTCGGGTCACGGATCATTTGACCTGTGTGGGGGCATCCGCCATGGAATTGGGTGCTATGTCCGTATTTTTGTACATGATCAAGGCCCGTGAATATTTATGGGAGCTCGTCGAAGAAATCACCGGTGCGCGTTTGACGATTTCCTATGTGCGTATCGGCGGGGTGAAGGCTGATTTGACCCCTACCTTTGATGAAAATGCTTTTGATAAAATTGCGGAAGTGCGGAAGGTGTTAATTGAAGCGGATGAGTTATTGACCCGTAACCGTATTTTCTTTGACCGCATGAAAAATACTGGCAAGCTCACCGCCCAACAAGCCATTGACTATGGTGTCACTGGTCCGTTCTTGCGTTGCACGGGGGTGAATTATGACGTGCGTAAGGCCAATCCGTATTTAGTGTATGACAAATTAGATTTCGAAGTTCCCGTCGGTAGTACCGGTGATAATCTGGACCGTTATTTTGTGCGCATGGCGGAAATGGAGCAGTCGCTTCGCATCATCGAGCAATGTTTAGCACAGATCCCTGATGGTCCGGTGGTGGCTGAGTTGACCGGTGAAGTGATGACTGCCGCTGACATGGTAGATCATGCTAAGATGGGTGAGACTGAGGCCTTGGTGGAAGATGAGGTCTTGCTTGATCCAACCTTACAGGGAAGCACTAAGAAATATTATGAAGGTATTTCTGCTGATAAAAAGAGTGTCGTGCTGCCAGCCAAGGAAAATACCTATGGAAATATTGAAGGCTTGATGAATCATTTTAAATTAGTCATGTATGGCCATGGCATTAAGCCACCGGTGGGAGAAGTGTATACGGCGGTGGAAGGTGCCAACGGAGAACTTGGGTTTTACATTGTTTCCGACGGTCGTGATAATCCTTGGCGCGTGCGGGTGCATCCGCCATGTTTTCCTATCATGGCTGTTTTGCCTATCTGCTTAAAAGGGGATTTGATGGCGGATTTGGTGCCCACCTTTGGTTCAGTAAACATGATTGCCGGAGAGTTAGATAGGTAAGCGCATATGTTTTCAGCAGAATACAAACAAGAATTAGACAAGATCACCAATAAATACGAGCAAAAGCGCGCGGCCCTTTTGCCTTTGCTGCATAAGGTGCAGGATAAAGATGGCTTGATCACACCTGAAGCTGAAAAAGATTTGGCTGATTATTTAGAATTACCGGTGGTTCAGATTCATGAGGTGGTTTCGTTTTATCATTTGTATCATCAAGAAAAATTAGGTAAATGCCATTTTGCGATTTGCCAGACTTCAGCGTGTGCTTTGCGTGGAGCGGAAGATATTATTGGCTACATTGAGAAGAAATTGAATATTAAAGCGGGTGAGAAAACATCCGACGGAAAATTTAGTTTAGAAACCGTTGAATGTTTAGGCGCCTGCGAATTAGCACCCATGTTGCAACATAATAATGATGCCTATATTGGTTTCTTGGATAAAAAGAAAATCGACGAGATTATCAGTAAACAAAAGTAATTATGGAAAAAATCGCTAGCCGTCATTTTGGAGTTGAAAATTCACATCATTTGGATGTCTACGTCAACGGCAATGGGTATGCGGCGGCCAAGAAGGCTATTACCCAGATGACTCCTGCGGCGGTGATTGAAGAAGTAAAGAAATCTAATCTGCGCGGGCTTGGTGGAGCAGGTTTCCCAACGGGCATGAAATGGGGATTTATTCCACAAAATAATCCTAAGCCTAAGTACTTAGTCATCAACGGTGACGAGGGCGAGCCAGGCACTTTCAAAGATAAATACATTTTTGAATTAGATCCGCATTCGCTGATTGAAGGTATTATCATTACCTGCTATGCCATTGGCAGCCATAAATCCTACGTTTATATTCGCGGTGAATACAAAAAATCCATTCAACGGGTGCAAGAAGCTATTGATGAAGCCTATAAGGCTGGATATTTGGGCAAGGGCATCATGGGCAGTAATTTTGATATCGATATTGTGGTTCATCCTGGAGCAGGTGCTTATATCTGCGGTGAAGAAACAGCGCTTTTAGAATCGCTCGAAGGTAAAAAAGGTTTTCCACGGCTTAAACCACCATTCCCTGCGGTGGTCGGTCTGTTTGGCTGTCCGACGGTGATTAACAATGTTGAAACCATTGCCTGTGTCGGCCCCATCATCAACAAAGGCGCTGAATGGTATGCCAAATTAGGCAGTGAGAAAAATGGTGGAAACCGTTTGTTCTGTGTGAGCGGACATGTGAATAAGCCTGGGGTTTATGAGCTTCCTAATGGTACCACCTTACGTGAAATCATTTATGACCATGCTGGCGGCATTCCTAATGGCCGCAAATTAAAAGCGGTTATTCCCGGCGGCATTTCGGCACCCATTTTAACTCCTGATCAACTGGATGTGAAAATGGATTTTGATTCGCTCAAAGCCATTGGTTCCATGGCTGGTTCCGGCGGTATTATTGTGATGGATGATTCGACCGATATGGTCTGGGCGGCCTTGGTGGCGGCTCGTTTTTTTGCGCATGAATCCTGCGGTCAATGCTCACCTTGCCGTGAAGGGAGCGGATGGGTTTATCGTCAGGTGAAACGGTTTTATGATGGCCATGCTAAAGAACATGATTTGAAGAATTTACCTGGGATTGTGAATAATATCGGCGGGAACACCATTTGCGCTTTTGGTGATGCGGTGTCCATGGCAGTTGGTTCCTATGTGAGCAAATTTCGTCACGAATTCGAGTCTAAAATGAAGACGTCTGTTTCTGTATAAAAGGTTTATATGCCACTCTTAACTATTGATGGAAAACAAGTAGAAGTCCCAGCTGGGACAACCATTATTCAAGCTGCTGATAAATTGGGTATTGATATTCCCCGTTATTGCTATCATCCAGCCTTGCCGGTTTCAGGAAATTGCCGCATCTGCATGGTGGAAGTTGAAAAGCAACCTAAAATGCAAATTGCCTGCTATACCCCTGTTACCGACGGGATGGTGGTTCATACTAAATCTCCGAAGGTTTTGGAGGTGCGCAAAACCGTATTGGAATTTTTGCTGGTCAATCATCCAGTGGATTGCCCGGTGTGCGATCAAGCCGGTGAATGCAAGCTCCAAGACTATTACATGGAGCACGGCCAGTATGATAGCCGCTTGAGCAATGTGAAGGTCAAGAAAGAAAAGAAAGCCGTTTCCATCGGACCAACCGTGATGTTGGACCAAGAACGTTGTATTCTTTGTACCCGTTGCGTGCGTTTTGCCGATACCATTACCAAAACTAATGAGCTCGGCGTTTTTGAGCGTGGCGATCATTCTCAGCTTGATGTGTATCCTGGCAAACAGGTGGATAATAAATATTCCGGTAATGTGGTGGATATTTGTCCCGTCGGTGCGTTGACGGATAAAGATTTCCGTTTTAAATGCCGCGTTTGGTATTTGGCCCAAACCAAGTCTGTATGTCCTGGCTGTAGCATGGGATGCAATATCACAGTGGAATGGGATAAGATGCGTCCACATCAGCATAAAAAGGCCCGGGTCATGCGTTTAAAGCCTCGGCTTAATCCAGAGGTAAATAACTATTGGATTTCCGATGAAGGCCGTTACAATTATCGCTTTATCGATGAGAATCGTATCTTGCATCCCCAATTAGGCGATAGTCTCATTACTTGGGAAAGAGCCATTGATACTATTATAGCGGCCATTAAACCTTTAAAGGATGCACATAAAACCAGTCGTATTGGGGTGATTGCTTCGGCTCAGTTAACTAATGAAGATCTTTTTGCGGTGCGTAAACTTTTTAAAGAAACTTTATCGGGCGCTCTTGTCGATTTCCGCGTTCCCCAAAAGCCAGGCTTTAGTGATGATTTCTTGCTCAAAGCAGATAAGAATCCCAACACCGCCGGGGCTAATCAAATTTTGAACCCCGAGATTGATACTGCCCAAATTATTCAAAAAGCCAAGGCTGGTGAGATTGATGTGCTGTATGTGTTTGGCCAAAATTTAGTCAGTCTCTTTGGCAAGGATGTGGTCGCTGAAATTGCCAAGAAGGTAAAACTTTTGGTGTATCAAGGCAGCAATATCAATGAGACTTGCAGTTATGCGAATTTGAATTTGCCTAGCAGCGTTTATGCGGAAAAAGAAGGCACCTTTACCAATTGCCAAAACCGCGTGCAGCGCATTTGGCCGGCCTTCACCCCCTTAGCTGAGGCCAAAGGTGATTGGGAGATTGCAGGGCTTTTAAGTGCTAAGCTTGGTGGTAGCGTGAATTATCAACGCTCGTCGGATATCTTTAAAGATATTGCCGCCCATGTTGCGCCATTTGCGGAAATGACCTACGAAAAATTATCAGATCAGGGACTGGTTTTAAAGGTTTAAAGAAATGATCGATATCTTAATCAAATTTGGTTTAAGTGCAGGCACCTTGTTTATTATGTTTAACGTGGCCGGTCTTCTGACCTGGGTTGAGCGTAAACAAAGTGCGGTGATGCAAGACCGCATTGGGGCTAACCGTGCTTCCATCTTTGGCATCAAGGCCATGGGCATGCTGCATGCTTTAGCCGATGTGTTGAAGATGCTCAGCAAGGAAGAGTTCATTCCTGATGGGGCGGATAAATTTCTGTTTAATATCGCGCCGTATTTGTCAGTGACCTTTGCCTTGGTTGGTTTTGCGGCTATTCCTATTGGTGGCGCATTGATCGTTGGCCATCACGTGATTCAATTGCAAGCAGCTAATATTAATGTAGCCTTGATTTTTATATTTGCGGCGATGTCCATGGGTATCTATGGCGTTGTCCTAGCTGGTTTTTCCTCGAACAATAACTACGCCTTCTTAGGAGGGATGCGTGGGGCGGCCCAGATGATTGCCTATGAAATCACCATGGGCGCTGCCATCACCGGTGTGATCATGGTGTATAACACCATTGACCTGCAAGCCATGGACGTGGCCCAGGGTGCTTACATGTTTGGTGGATGGCTTCCTAAATGGGGGTTGTTTGTACAGCCTTTAGCTTTCTTCTTATTTCTGACCGCAGCGACCGCTGAAACTAAACGTACACCTTTTGATCTTCCGGAAGGCGAATCAGAGATCATCGGTTATTTTATCGAATATAGCGGCATGAAATTTGGGATGTTCTTTTTAGCAGATTTGGTGGAAACTGTTTTAGTCGCGGCTTTAATGACCACCTTTTTCTTAGGCGGCTGGCAAGTGCCGTATCTTCATCCGGATGGATTTTATTTCCCCTGGGGTTGGCATATTGCCATGGCTAATTTGCCCGTGGTGCTCTTAGGCGTTTTATCCTTCTTTATTAAAATGGCGGTGTTTATCTGGTTACTCATGGCTGTGCGTTGGACGCTACCACGCTTTCGTTACGATCAATTGATGAATTTAGGCTGGAAGATTTTGTTGCCAGCATCCTTAGTGAATATTGCGGTGACCGCGATTGTGATCACCTTGCTTAATCAATAGGAAAAACATGGAAAATAATACCGGCGATCAACGTAAAAAGAATTTAGAGAAATACTTCGACCCTAAGGGGCCTTACGCGGTCTTACGTGTTTCTCAAATGAAACGCGCTTGGAAGCAGGACAATCGCCGTGAATTGAATTGGTGGGAGAATACCTATTTGCCCATGCTTTTTAGCGGCATCATCTTGACCTCAAAACATTTCTTTAGAAATTTAAACATTCATATCTTACATCTGTTTGGTCTGGCTAAAAAAGAACGCGGGTCGGTGACCTATCAGTACCCAGAACAAAAAAGACCCTTGGCTTCTCGTTTAAGAACCCGTCATCGCCTCATGAAACGCGAAGATGGCTCACCGCGTTGTGTGGCGTGTATGATGTGCGAGACCGTGTGCCCAGCCCGCTGCATTGAAATTACAGCCGCCGAACATCCGGATCCTAATATCGAAAAATATCCAGCTGAGTTTGTGTTGGATTTAGGTAAATGCGTTTATTGTGGTTTTTGTGTCGAAGTTTGTCCTGAAGATGCCATCCGCATGGACACCTCCATACTCGACATCGCTGAATACTCCCGCGAGAGCATGATCTACAATAAAAAACGCCTGATGGAATAATAGTTGTAAAACACCTTTCGAATTAAACATAAGCCCCCAGCAGAAAAATTCGACGACGACTGTTTAGTCGTGTATACTTGAAAAGTTGGATCAATGGTGATCCGCTTAAATTTAGAAGGAGTTGGTTTATGCAAGTCAGCAGAAAGTTAGTCTTAAGTTTTATTTGTATGTTTGTTTTACTAATGGGTGCTTCAGCTCATGCTTTTGATAAGGTGTATGTGTACAAAGATAAAGGCTGGCTTAATGCCTTTGCAGCCTCTGGATATATGCCTGATGGCAGATGCGTTTCTCTTAATGATGCGTGGGTTCAAGATTGCGGCAAGGACAATGAAAGCTGTATTCAAAATAAATTTGACCGGGATTGTTCCACTGTCGAGACCGGCACTGGGTGGGCCGGTATTTTCTGGCTTAATCCGGCTAATAACTGGGGTGATGCCAAAGGTGGTTTGAATCTCAAAGGGGCTAAGCATTTGGTGTTCTGGGCCCGCGGGGAAAAAGGTGGAGAAGTGGTGACCTTCAAGATGGGTGGGGTTGGCATGGGACATCAATACCCTGATTCTGATGGTGCAAGTAGTGATCCAATTACCTTGACCAAGGACTGGAAACAATATACTATTGATTTAACAGGCAAAGATTTATCTCAGATTGCCGGTGGTTTTGCTTGGGTCGCCACGGCTAAGGAAAATCAATCGAACATCACGTTTTATTTAGCTAACATTTATTACGAATAATGAATAAGATTTTTGCAATCATAGGGCTCTTGTTTATCACAGGAGCCCTATTTTTTTCTGCGCAAGCTCGTGCAGATATCCCGCAAGATTTTCAGTTGAGCTTTATTAATCCTGTCCAATTGCACCCTAGCAGCGACGATATTGAAGGGTTTCGATTTAACTTGATCTATGGTTTTAATATGGATATGCAAGGCTTGGATTTGGGGTTGATTAATCAAGTCAAACATGATTTCACTGGGCTCCAAGTGGGACTGGTTAATTTAGATGATCGTTCTGCGCAAGGGGTGCAAATCGGGGTCTTATTTAATGAGGCCACTGAAGAAATGCATGGATTGCAAGTAGGCTTAATCAATCACACCGGTTCTCTGCAAGGCATTCAGATTGGTTTACTAAATTTTAATGATGATACGAAATACCTAGGTTTTTTCCCTTTCATTAATGCCGCTTTTTAATGGTCGTTTGGATGAATATCTAAATAAATAAATGCAGCGTATTGTTTTTATGCTAACATTACTTTCATGAACGTCGCATCTCTAATAAAAATTAAGGTAACGACGAGCAACTGCGAGTGTCGGTTAATACGACCAGGTCTCTGGTATCATTTGAGAAAGTAAGGCTGATGAACAAGAAACTTAAAGAAGTGCTCAATGGTTTACTGATGGTGGTGGCGGCTTTTGCCATGATGGGCGTAGGTATTGCCTTTATCTTTTTGGTTACGAAGATTTTTCATACTAATTCCTAATGATCAAGAAGCGTAAAACCATCCTATTGGTGGATGATAACCCGGTAGCCCAAAAGGTGACTGCCCGGGCATTTGAGAATGATGGCTACCAGGTGCTGTTGGCCTGGGACGGGGAAGAGTGTCATCGGCTGGCTAAAACCCAGAAGCCAGATGCTATTCTGATGGATGTGATATTTCCTGATGGGGATGGTCGTGATTTTGTTTCAAAGTTAAAAGAAGACCCTGATACCAAAAATATTCCGGTGGTTTTTGCCACCAATACCTTTGATGTTAAGGATGATAAAGGGGACTTAAGCTTGACCATTGCAGGAGAGAGCTTCCGCGCTTTTGCCAAACCGCTGCATTACCCAAAACTTATCAGCACTGTCCGTAAAGAAATCAATCGATCAAAGAATAAGCCTACAGGGCTTTAGCCGCATTCATCGCCACATCAAAGAATGGGCCTTGGAAGATACCGATGAGGATAATTCCTAGGATAGCCATCACCAGGAGCAGTCTGATCTCGGTTGGGATGGTTAAGGGTGTTGAAATGCGTGGCTCATCCACATAAATGCGTTTGGCCACGACCAAGTAATAGTAGGTAGAAATAACGATATTCACGGCGGCAATCAAAGCCAACCATACATAGCCGCTTTTAACAACAGCCATTAACAGGGTAAACTTACCAAAAAATCCAGCCAACGGAGGAATACCCGCCAGCGAAACCAAGCTTAGGATCATGGTGATGCCGAGTAGCGGTGAGCGTTTGACGAGACCTGCGTAATCAGCAATGTCATCAGTTTTTTCAATACCAGAAAAGACAATGATCACCAAGAAGGCCGCTAGATTGGTAAATAAATATCCTAAGAGATAAAAATTAATACCCGTGGCCCCAAGCACCGTACCTGCCGCAGCTCCCATTAATAAATAACCCGCATGAGCGATGCTAGAATAACCAAAAAGCCTTTTGATATTGGTTTGATACATGGCCACCAAATTGCCTAATGTCATGGTAATGGCTGAAAGCACAGCGAGCGTCATGCCCCACTGCATATGCCAGGCAGGAATCACCCCAAAGAAAAGACGCATCAAGAAAATAAACCCAGCAGCCTTAGACCCGACGGAGAGTAAGGCGGTTACCGGAGTGGGAGCGCCTTGGTAAACATCAGCCACCCACATATGAAAGGGTACCGCGCCGATTTTAAAGCCCACGGCCGCAAAGATCATCACCAAGGCAAAGAGGGTGACTGAGCTCATGGCATTGGTATTAGCAAAAGCTTTGATTAAGGCAAAATTAGTGGTGTTGGTAGAACCGTAGAGAAAGCTAATGCCGTAGAGAAGGAATCCGGAAGATAAGGCGCCAAGGATTAAATATTTCATGCCTGCTTCAATCGAAAGCTTATCCGTTTTTAGATAAGCGGTCATGACATACAAGGAAATGGTCAAGGTTTCAATAGCAATGAACATCAATAAGAAATCAGCGCTGGACGCAACCAAGCACATGCCGAGTAAGGCTAGCCACAAGAGAAAATAAAATTCGTTACGGCGTTCGCCTAAGGTTTTGAAATACTCCCTGGTCATGGCAAAGACAAAGACCATGGCCACCAAAAAGAAAGCCTTAAAGAACCAGGCCAGCTGATCCATCACAAACATGCCGTTAAAGGTAGTCCCACTTAAACTGCTTTGGGTGATCCAAAAGATGATTAAGAAGCTTAAGGCCACAAAACTTAAATGACCAATCCAGTCTTTGGAAGTGTTTTTAGGCAGAATAATATCGACGATGATCAAGCAGACCAAGACCAGGCCAATAATGGTTTCTAAAGAAATCAAACTCCAATTAACCACAGGGAACATAAGTTTTTAACCAATCCTATTTAATAATAGCTGCAATTGTTCTGGTGCTTGAATCAATATGCGACAAAATGACTGTTGGTAAACATCCGACCAAAATCAATAAGGCCATGAGCATGACATAAGGAAACTTGGCCGCTAAAGTAGTTGTATCCGTTAGTTTTTGAAATTCAGGTTTGAGAGGTCCTTGAAATCCTAAACGAATGGCTTTAAGTAAGTAAATGGCGGTCACCACCAAACCAAAAACAGCCAGGATGGTTAGAAAATGATAGTGATCCCAAGCGCCCAAGAGTACTAAGATCTCGGCGACAAAATTACCGAAGCCCGGTACACCAGCAGAGGCAAAGGCCACCATCATAAAGCAAGTACCTATAAAGGGCATGACTTTAAGCAAGCCGCCCAATTCATCCAGATTACGGGTTTTGGTCTGTTCTTCGACATATCCGGTGATGGCAAAGATAAGAGCGGCCATAATGCCGTGGGCAAACATCAAATAGACTACCCCATTTAAACCAATCACATTAAAGCAAGCCAAGCCTAAAAGGATATAGCCCATGTGGCTGCAGCTTGAATAACTTAAAACATATTTTAAATCACGTTGGGTAAAGGCCACAAAACCGCAGTAGAGAATGTTGAAAATAGCTAAGGCGGCAATGATGGGCATCCAAGCGTGTGCGGCTTGAGGCATTAATACAAGGGCGAAACGCAGAATAGCATAAGCCCCCATTTTCTTTAATACTCCGGCATGCAGCATGCTAATGGCGGTCGGTGCCTCGCTATAACCCACCGTGGCCCAGGTATAAAATGGCCAAAGTGTCACCGTAATACCAAAACCCAAAACTATTAGGACGAAGATCCAATTTTGTATCGCCATGGGGATCGGATGAATGGCGAGCTCCCGTTGGATTTGCACCAGATCAAAGCTTTGAATGCCGGTGTTTAAATACAGGGCTATTAAACCAATCAGGGCCAAGGCCGCACCAGCCACCAGGAATAAGGTGAGCTTCATGGCTGCGTATTCCCGACGGGCAGAACCCCAGATATTGATCATTAAGAATACCGGAACAGCCGCAATTTCATGGAAAAAATAAAAGAAGAAAATATCCAGTGATAAAAACGCGCCATAGGTGCTGATCACGGTGATCAACAACAAAATGTAGTACTCTTTAACCCGAGTCTTGATAGAACTAGAAATTAACGAGGCCGCAAAGGAGGCGGCACCCACTAAAAGCAATAACAAGGAATTAATCCCATCAACCCCCAGATGATAAGAAATACCCAGAGGTGCTACCCAGGGAATATTCACCAAAAATTGAAAGCCACCTAAAGAATGATCATAGGCGGCATAAACCCACACAGACAGAATAAAGGGAATAAGAATGGTGATATTTGAAATTTTGCGGATACGACAGGTTTCTTCCGCCGGAGTTAGGCACACTAGGCCCAAGCCCAGCAATGGCAGTATCAGAAACCATGAAAGATCAGGAGTTATCATAACAATCCAGTCATTGTGACAAATAAAATAATAGCACCCAGAATAAAGCCTAAGGCATAGGTCTGCACCAGGCCGGTTTGCAATTTGCGTAAGCCGCGTCCAGCGATGAGGGCTAAATCCCTCATGCCATCAACAAATAATCCTACAATCACTAATTTTTCAAAATTTTCCAGATAAATGGCAAAGGTTTGCTGCACATGATCAACATACCAGGCATAAACCTCATCAAAATAAAATTTGGCCCTAAGGGCGCCATAGAAATTTCCAAGTTTTGCAATCAGAGGATCAGTGGCAGAACGTTTGCCATACAGAGCATACGCCGCGGCTAAACCAGCGACGGCGACGATCGAGGAGATGATGGCCACCTTCATGTTTAATTGTTCAGGGGTCTCATCAGGGAAAAGATAATGAGGAATACCAATAAATCCACCGATCACGGAAAGAATTGCCAAAAAGATTAACGGAAAGGTCATGATGGCTGGAGATTCATGCGCATGAGATTTTTTAGCAGGCTCACCCCAGAATACCACGAAGAACAAACGGCCCATATAAAAGGAAGTTAGGCAGCTCGCAGTTGCAGCCAATAGGTAAAGCACGGTGTTATGGGTAAAGGCCAGGGATAAAATGGAATCCTTGCTCCAGAAGCCGCTTAAGGGGGGAACACCGCAGAGAGCCAAGGTGCCGATGAAAAAGGTCCAGCCGGTGATAGGCATTTTTTTCCACAGCCCTTGCATTTTCCAAATGTCTTGTTCGTGATGCATGGCATAAATCACGGAACCTGCACCCAAGAACAACAAGGCTTTAAAGAAAGCGTGGGTGGTTAAGTGGTACATGCCCTGCATGGGGCCACCTAAACCTAAGGCCATGACCATCAAACCTAATTGGCTAAGGGTTGAATAGGCCAAAATCCGCTTTATATCATTTTCAGCCACTGCCAAGATCGCAGCCATTAAGGAAGTGATGGCCCCTACATAGGCGATGATGATTAAGGCTGTTTCTGACGGAGCAAATACAAAAAAGGTGCGGGCTAATAAATAAATACCTGCGGCCACCATGGTGGCGGCGTGGATCAAGGCAGACACAGGAGTTGGGCCTTCCATGGCATCGATTAACCATACGTGTAACGGCACTTGGGCGGATTTACCCATGACACCGCAAAATAACAGAAGAGCGGTGATGGTTAATAAATGAGGATTAATACTAGAAATGACTCCGGCTAATTCAGTAAATTGAAAGGTGCGTGGTCCGTTCACCCCAGACAAAGCCCAAAGCATGATAATGCCTAGGAGAAATCCAAAATCAGAAAGACGGTTCACCACAAAGGCCTTAACGCCTGCATCCGCGGCCGACGGCTTGGCATACCAGAAACCGATGAGTAAATAGGAAGAAAGACCGACGAGTTCCCAGAAAATAAATAATTGAATAAAATTATTAGAAAGCACAATGCCGATCATGGAAAAGGCAAAGAGGCTTAAATACGCAAAGAAGCGGGGGCTGCTAGGATCTTCATCCATATAACCACGGGAATAAATAAAGATCGCAGAACCCACACCGGTGACAATCAAGAGCATTATGATGGCCAATGGATTCATTAAGAATCCGAAATTGATGGTCAGCCCATCCATGCGGATCCAAGTCAGAGATTGTTCTAGGATAGAGCCTGAAGGAGTTTGGAAAATTTGGCTAAAGACGACACAGCTACAGATAAAGGATAAAAGAATGCCCCCAATGGCGGTCAGGGAACTGGCCGTCTTAGAGCGCAGGAAAAATAGCGTAATCATCACGCAGGCCACCAGCGGTGAAAAGAAAGCTATCCAAACCAAATTAGCGTCGATCATATCTATACTTTACGCCTTACCAAGTAACAGG
>Ga0206817_1141_pt1 | contig 21217 bp, 9 predicted proteins | sample Alteio_BWOrgCont_89_FD_152873 | JGI IMG/M metagenome (GOLD analysis project Ga0206817, IMG submission 152873) | Enriched cells from forest soil in Barre Woods Harvard Forest LTER site, Petersham, Massachusetts, United States -... | ecosystem: Environmental > Terrestrial > Soil > Temperate forest > O...
TATTAAATCTGGTGATCCTCAAAGTAAGCCACAGCTTCTTGATAATTTTAGTGTCGTAAAAGTCAATAGAGTTAATCTTTATACAACCACAGTCGCCGTCACTGGTGGAGATAATGTCATCATGATAATGGGACGGTCCAAGTTACCTGCAAAATTCAGCTTTAAGCATGAAACATCAACTCCTGAAAGTAAAGCCAGAGAAATAGTGCAAGAATCATCCGGGGTCAATGCTTTTGAAATTGCTGGGCCAGTAGAAGACGATATTGTTTCCTTTAAGGATCTTTGGCAAATGGAACCTATTAGAGGTTCTGTAGAAGAACATCTCTTTCAAGAGGCTGCAAAAATGGATGAGGAAGACTTAAGGAAATTTTTTGAAAATTTGGTTTTTCAACCAGTCCAGTATACGAGAAAAGAGTCAATCTATTGGCGACTTCACACACAAGTAGCCCAAGGTCCTGATTCATTTAAGCAATTTTTAGAAAATGTAGCTAATAATCCAAGGGAGCTAATACATTTGTATCTCAATTATTTACAAACCTATCAATCTATGAAGAGGACTAGGAGATTGTTAGAAGAACAGGGCACTCTACAAGGGGTTGAGCATATGCAAGCCGAACGCCTTGCTTTTTTACATGAAATTTCTCTGCGCATGCATCGTGGCGATTTCGCACAACTTACCTTGCCAAGCGGCCCTGGCGGTATTGATTTAAGCCAAACCAATAAACTCTTCCAAACTCAAAATGTTGATGGCAAGATTACTTTTCACATGAATCCCGCACAGTTGGCGCAACTGCAAAATTCCCCTGGTTTTGTACCGGTCATTATTAGCATGAAGCCGTTGGCGGATGTCCGTTCCTTCCTTGGCATTAAGCCTGTTCTTGGGGTTGACAAATCTCTTTAGTAAGGGATAATAAACCTCATTATGGACACGCAAGAAAAGCTCGTTTTACCTAAATCTGACTCTTGGAAGATGTTTAATACAATTGCCGGTCGCTATGATTTTTTAAACCGGCTTTTGTCCTTGGGGCAGGATTTGCGCTGGCGCATGAACTTGCGTCAGTATATGCCAGATTATGACAATCAAGTGATTCTAGATTTAGCCACAGGTACCGCTGATGTACTGATTACCTTGGCTCGAGATAATCCTAAGGTTCGTCAGGGTATTGGCGTTGATCCAGCGGTTAAAATGCTGGAGATTGGTCGTCAGAAAATTGCTAAACTGCATCTGGATGATCATTTGATACTTCAGCAAGGCGATGCGCAGGCCTTACCGTTTTTAGATGAATCCTTTGATTGTGTGACCATTTCCTTTGGTATCCGTAATATTCCAGATTTGCGATTAGCCCTTTTAGAAATGTATCGGGTAACCAAAAAGGGCGGACGGGTGCTGATCTTGGAATTCTCCAAACCCGAAAATCCTATTCTCAAAGCCGGGCATTGGCTGTATCTGCAAACCTTTGTTCCCGTTGTTGGATTTTTATTCTCCGGTAATTTTAAAGCATATACTTATTTAAATCAGACCATTCAGACCTTTCCCTATGGCGATCGTTTCTGCAAAATTTTAAAGCAAATGGGATTTGTCGATATTAAAGCTCATCCTTTGATGGGTGGGGCTGCCACCATCTATGTCAGCCAAAAGTAATTTATCTTCTTTAGAAGAAGCCCGCCAGCAAATGGCGTCTTTCATTGCTGCGTATAAACCTTCGAAATCTATCGAACGCATTGAGATCAAAATCCAGCCTGTAGACATGCTTTCATGGCTGTCGTTGCAGACGGATGATGTGAAAATTTATGGGGCCAATCAGAGTGATACAGTGAGTATTGCCGGCATTGGCCAAGCGGTGTGCTTGACTGAACGAAAGTTTGGAAGTTTTGTTCAAGTTTTTAAGGAATTGCGCTATTGTCTATCGCCAAAATATCCGTACCTACAGTGGTATGGAGGTTTTTGTTTTGATCAGGCCCATACCGATGATGATTGGCAGGAATTTGGGGCTTATCGTTTTGTCATCCCGCGTTTTGAACTTGCCGCCCAAAACGGCAAGATGATTTTTTGTTGTAATCTCATCGGCAGTGTAAATATTAAGGGCGTCCTGAAAAAATTGGCAGGGTTGCAATTAAATATTCAACCTACTTATCAAGGCAAGCAACATCCGCTTAATGCGGTCATTCTCAGGCGTAATGATCAGCCAGATCAAGAGCATTGGAAAAACAGCGTCGATCAAATTTTATCAGAAAAGGGCGTTCAAAAGGTGGTGTTGGCGCGCAAGACCTCTATTCATTTTAAACAAGACCCTGATCCTTGGGAGATGTTGCGCCGCCTGAATGCGGTCACGCCTAATAGCTATCACTTTGCTTTTCAATTTAAGAAAACCGTGTTTTTGGGTGCTTCACCAGAACGTCTTTACCGTCGCTATCAACGCACCATTGAATCCGAAGCCTTAGCTGGCACCATGCCTAAATCGGTTGATCCTAAACTTTTGCAGAATTCCACCAAGAATAAACATGAACATGCGCTGGTGGTTGAGGCTATTGAATCTTCCTTTAAAGAATTTTGTCTCAATTATACGCGTGAGAAAGTCCCAAGTATTTTGACCTTGGCCAATGGGCATCATTTGATTACCAAATTTCAAGGCCAATTAAAAGATGGCATAAGTGACGAAGATATTTTACAATTTCTTCATCCCACACCTGCTTTGGGGGGAACACCCAGAAAAAAAGCCATTGAGATGATTGCCAAGTTAGAAGGCTTTTCTCGTGGGTGGTATGGAGCGCCTATCGGTTATGTGGGACTCGATTGGGCGGAGTTTGTGGTGGGTATCCGTTCTGGTTTAGTCCGTGGTAAACGCTTGTCGGTTTTTGCCGGGGCCGGCATTGTGGACGGTTCAGAATCAAAATCTGAATGGGATGAGATTGAGAATAAGATCAGTAATTTTATAAAAATCATTCAATAACCACCACAACCTCCGGGGTTGGTGGTCAATAATTTGATGAATTTTGCAAATATAAATCATTGCTGGGGTAGTTTAATCATCGAGGAATTGACGCGATTGGGTGTCGAGTATTTTTGTGTGGCCCCTGGCTCACGTTCTTCACCTTTGGTGATTGCGGTGGCCCAAAATAAAAAAGCTAAACCATTCGTTCATTTTGATGAGCGGGGATTGGCGTTTCATGCCATGGGTTATGCCGCTGCCACTAAGAAGCCAGCCGTACTTATCTGTACGTCGGGCACGGCGGCTGCTAATTTTTTGCCAGCCATTGTGGAAGCGTCCAAAAAGAAACTGCCTTTGATTGTGATTACAGCTGACCGTCCGCCGGAACTGCGTCAAACCGGGGCGGTGCAGACTATTGATCAGGTAGGCTTATTTTGTAAATACGTGCAATGGGCCGTTGATTTACCATGCCCGGATATGAATATTAATCCTGCTTTTGTGCTGACCACCATTGATCAAGCTCATTACCAAGCCCTGCGTCATCATGGCGTGGTGCACTTAAATTGCATGTTTAGACCACCATTGACCTTGGCCAAAACTTCCGATGATCTAAAGAATTATCTTAAGCCCATTGATCGATGGGGAGTGGCCAAAACCGCCTATACAGATTATGTCACTGGTTTTGAATCAGTAGCCTTGCCTGCTCCTAAGAAAATTGCCAGTCGTCTGGATGCTATCAAGAATGGAATGATTGTCGTCGGTAAAATAGCCGGTAAACAAGAAGCAGATTTGGTTATAGGCCTATCTGAAAGATTGGGCTGGCCCATTTTGGCGGATGTTTCCTCGGGGCTACGTTTGGGACAACCCCACGAGAATCTAATTCATTATTTTGATCCGCTTTTGGGTTTAGAGAAAATTACCTCGCAACTAAAAGTTGACGGTATTCTCCATCTGGGAGGTCGCGTGACTTCGCAGAAGTACTATGACTTTATCCTTAAACAAGCGCCTGCAGAGTACATCATGGTGATTAATCATGCGCTTCGTAATGATCCAAATCATCAGGTAAGTCTTCGCGTTGAATCTAGTGTGGGTAATTTTATTGAGACTGTTATTGGTCTAATTAAGCCTCGTAAGCCATCAGCCAATTTGAAGATTTTATCCAAGGCTAATAAGCTTGCAGATAAGACAATTGAAGAGTTTTTATCAAGGCAAGATAAACCCAGTGAGCCTTCCATTGCTCGTGCTGTGTCGCAGATGATCCCAGAGGATAGTGGATTATTTTTAAGCAATAGCATGCCCATCCGCGATATGGGCAATTATGCGGATTTTAAGGGAAAGTTCGTTAAGGTCAATGGCAATAGAGGAGCTAGTGGTATTGATGGGATTATTGCCTCTGCCGCAGGCTATGCTAAAGGTTTGGATAAACCTGTGACCTTGATGATTGGTGATTTGGCCGCCTTGCATGATATGAATTCTCTGGCGATGTTGCGTGATTTATCCGTGCCTCTAGTAATAGTCGTGCTGAATAATGGCGGGGGAGCGATCTTTTCGTTTTTGCCCATTGCTGAATTTAAGGAAGGTTTTGAGAAATTCTGGGGCACTCCGCATTCCTATACCTTGGCAGGTGTTGCTTCCACTTTTGAATTAAATTATAGTCAACCGATGGATATGGCGCATTTTAAGAAAGCCTACGCGCAAGCTTTAAAGTCCCAAACATCGACAATCATAGAGATTATAACCAGTCGAGAAGAAAATTTAAGATTGCATCAATCTTTAAGCCAAACGATTTTAGAGCGTTTATCATAGATCCCCATGATCAATTTTAACGAACTTGATTTTAACGACGAATTTGTCTCTGCCTTTGAGGCCCTTGAGAATACGGCCCAGCATATCTATGTCACCGGTAAGGCCGGTACGGGTAAATCAACCTTGCTGCAATATTTCCGTCAGAAAACTACCAAGAATGTCGCGGTTTTAGCACCCACCGGGGTTGCGGCCATTAACATTAAAGGCCAGACCATTCATTCTTTTTTTCAATTTAAGCCAGATGTGACTCCTGAAACGGTGGGAGATATCATCGTGCGCAAGAACAAGCGCAAACTCTACCAGGAATTGAATGCGGTGATCATTGATGAGATTTCCATGGTCAGGGCAGATCTCATGGACTGTGTGGATATTTTCTTGCGGCTCTATGGGCCATCTTATGATCGTCCTTTTGGTGGTGTGCAGATGATTTTTTTCGGTGATCTTTTTCAACTGCCTCCGGTGGTGTCCCGAGACGAAGAAAATATTTTTAAGACCCATTATCCCACCCCTTATTTTTTTTCAGCCAAGGCTTTTGAATCCTTAGATTTTAAAATGATGATGTTAAAAAAGATTTATCGCCAAAAAGATGAACATTTTATTCGGCTTCTGAATGCGGTGAGGGATGACAGCGTTGAAAGCCATCACTGGGAAGCCTTAAATCGACGTTTTAAGCCCAATCATCAGTTTTTGCCCCAAGAGTTTTATATTGTGCTGACCACCACCAATGCCTTGGCAGATAAAGTTAACAGCCAACGCCTGACTTCTTTAGCAGGAATGCCCAAAATATATAAAGGCACCGTGGCGGGGGAATTTGAGCGTAAAGCGCTGCCCACCCCAGAGGTGTTGGAATTAAAACCAGGCGCTCAGGTGATGATGCTCAATAACGACCCTGATAAGCGTTGGGTAAACGGTTCGCTTGGAAAAATTACCAGAATTGTCGAGGACACAGAGGGCGACGATATTATTATGGTGGAACTAGAAGGCGGGACAGAGGTTGATGTCAAAAAGCATAACTGGGAAATTTATCAGTATTACTTTGATGAGGTCAATAATAGTTTAAATTCTAAAATCATGGGCTATTATAACCAGTATCCTTTAAAACTGGCTTGGGCGGTGACCATTCACAAATCCCAAGGACAGACCTTTGAGAGGGTAGTCATTGATATGGGCTGGGGGACATTTTCCCATGGCCAGATGTATGTGGCTTTAAGCCGCTGCACCACACTGGAAGGGATTGTTTTAAAACAGCCTTTAAATCAACGGCATATTTTGATGGATCAGCGGATTTTAAGTTTTATGAAGAAATTTAGCTTTATCATCGTTTTGTTATTTACCTCGCACCTGAGCTTTGCCCAAACGCCTATGGCCGACCGCGATGATAGTATTGCACAATCATTGGGTGATATTGAAAATAAACAAGTCAATCCCAATGCCTGGGAAGAGGCGAATCGAGATCAGCCGTATATCGGAATTTTGACTGAAACAGATACCATCATTCATGATGATTGGTCTTTTGATCAGGATTATCATGCGCGCATTAAAATCCAAAAAAAAGCAGCTAAAAATCTAGGTCAATGGCCTATTTACTATAATAAATCCCGGGAAGAAATTACTGATATCAGCGCCTTTATTGAAACACCCAGCGGGGAAAAGTTGATTGCGACGGATATCAAGGATTTGCCAGCCTATGATCAATCGCCGCTGTATGCCAACATGCGGCTTAAAGTGATTAGTTTTCCAGAAATTACTATTGGTTCCATTATTGATGTGAGGGTGAAGACCCACGTTCTTTATGAAGAAATACCATTGCAGTTTTGGGATGAGGTGACCTATCCGTCTATTCCCACCAAGTTTGCGCGCGCCACCTATGTTTTTCCATCGAATAAGAACATTCCTTATCATCTTTATAATTATACCAATCAGCCTTTGATTGAAAAAAGCAATGGCACGACCAAATATTCCTTTATTTTTGAGAACACTTCCTACAGTGAGAGTGAAGATTTTATGCCGCCACCGGACGAGGTTATCGGGGTGATTTCTTTATCATCCATGACTGATTGGAAACAGGTAGCTGATTGGTGGCGGGATTTGATGACAAAGAAGACCATCGATGATCCGGCCATTGCCTCAACGGTCGCACAACTGACGGCGGATAAGTCTTCGCTCAAGGACAAGCTGCGTGCCATCATCGAATTTATTCAGGATCATTTTCGTTATGTATCCATGGCGCAGGGTGATCATGCGATTGTTTTTCAAAAAACCACCGATATTTTTAAAAATCAATACGGTGACGCCAAGGATTTGGCTTTATTAGCGCGTCAGATGCTTCATTTAGCAGGCATCGATACTAATTTAGTGTTATTTAGTGGTGAGTTTAATGGAGACCCTCAACATCGTTTGCCTAATCCTTCAGCGTATAACCGCACTATTTTGCAGGTGACCATCGATGGGCAGAAGTATTTTATTGATCCACAGACCAAAGGTTTTGATTTGGGTCAATTGCCCTCGAGTTATGATAATGCCTATGTGATGGTGATCACACCTGATGCGTATCATTTCGATAATATTCCTATCGCTGATGAGTCTTTTCACACTTTAAAATCAAGCAGTGATATTACTATTGATGATAATGGCAACGCCAATTTCCAAGTGGATGTTCAAATGCCCATTGAAGCCTCCCAAGAAATGCGCAGTACCTGGGATGCTTCCAGTGATTTTACTAAGCAGAAATTCTTTGATAATTTGCAAGCTACCTTTGCCCAAGGCGGTAAAATCACCGATCACGATGTGAAGGGACTAGAAAATCGTTATGGGCCTTTGGAGTTTGATTTTAAATATGCCGCAGGAGGAGTGTATCAAGTGGTCAACGATATGCTGCTCATTAGAGAAGAACAACAGGGCGACGTTCCTGATTTTTCCCAAGATACCCGTAAGTATCCCATTTTTATCCCCACTAATTCCATGATTGTGACCAAGAATATTTATCATATTCCCAGCTCTGTGAAGATCAATTCTATTCCACCAAGTTACAGTCTTAAATCGAACTTTTTAGACGTTAACACCAGCTATTCACGGGGCGATGGGACAATTACCGTTGAAAGTACCTATCATCTTAAACGTACCTTTATTCCTGTCCAAGGATATCCTGAGATCAAGAAGCTTAGCGATGATTTGGACGGTAAGATTCAACAGTACATTATTCTAAAACGCAAATCAAACGCAGCCCCTGAAACCCAAAATTGGATTAAAAATCAATGAAATTAGGGACGGTTCCGAATTAATTAATTCGGAACCGTCCCTAATTTCAAAGGTGAATTCTTATGAAAAGCTTATGGAATGATAAAGAAGTCAGTTCTTTTTTAAATGACCCACTCGCCTTGCGTGTTTATACCTCACGTTTGCTAGGTACTGATCCGAGCCTAGTGATGCATGGGGGTGGCAACACTTCGGTGAAGGCCGCAGTTCAAAATTTTTATGGCGAAACTGAAGGGGTGCTTTATATCAAGGGCAGCGGCTGGGATTTAGCCACCATTGAAGCGGCAGGATTTCCAGCAGTTAAAATGAAGGCGCTTTTACGCATGGCGGAAATGCCACATTTAACCGATACGGATATGGTGTTGCAGCAAAGAGCCGCCATGCTTAATCCTAATGCACCAAATCCGTCGGTAGAAGCCATCCTGCATGCCATTATTCCCTATACCTATGTGGACCATTCTCATGCAGATGCGCTGGTGAGCATTACAAACACACCGCAAGGTAAAAAGCATATTGAAGAAATTTATGGCAAGCGCGTGCTCATGGTGCCTTATGTGATGCCAGGATTTATTTTGGCCCGCAAGGTGTATGAAATGACCAGAGGAATGGATTGGTCAAAATATGAAGGCATGGTCTTACTTAATCATGGACTTTTTACATTTGCTCATTCCGCCCGCGAAGCCTATGAAAATCATATCCGCTTAGTTACTGAGGCTGAAAGCTATATTAAAAAAATTGCCCCGCGCCAAAAGAAACCGAGCATTTTAAATATGGCCCGTAATGCCATCCAACGGCAAAATAATCTTTTGGAATTGTCTCGTCTGCGTCGGGCCGTAAGTCGTGTTCAAAGTGGAGCTGTAGTGGCCTTGTTTAAAGAGGATGCTCCCTCCCAAGTGTTCAGTCAATTACCTGGAATTCATCAGATCGCCAGAAGGGGAACACTAACACCTGATCACGTCATCCGTATCAAGCCCGCACCCATTGTTCTTACCAAGAATGTGGAGGGCAGCATTGATCATTATGCTAAAGAATACCACTCATATTTTAACCGCCATACCAACGGTCAATTGAAATGTTTGGATTTAGCTCCTCGATGGGCTGTATGGCCTGGGCATGGAGTCGTTACATTCGGACGTTCATTAGGTGAGGCCCAGATTGTTTCCGATATTGTGGATCATACCATGCAAGCTGTTCAACATTCAGAGGCCATGGGCGGATGGCGGCCGGTTAAGGAAAAAGATTTATTTGAGGTGGAGTATTGGGAATTAGAACAAGCCAAGCTTGCTAAAAATCCCAAGCCTTTGAGTCTACAGGGAAAAATTGCTTTAGTGTCCGGTGCAGCCTCAGGCATTGGCAAAGCCTGTGTCGAGCGTTTGCTAGCCAATGGAGCCTGTGTGGTTGGTTTGGATATCTCTCCCAATGTCATTCCCGCGAACGTCGGCATTGGCCGACATGCGCAGTTGCTTGCGGGAATCCAGTACCTTGGCATCAAATGCGACGTCACCAAGGAATCCCAAATTAAAAATGCTATTGAATCAACCGTCAGGTGTTTTGGCGGCCTTGATATCATTGTCAGTAACGCGGGTATTTTTCCGCCTAGCATGAACATTGAAAGCATGGATTCATCCACCTGGGAAAAAAGCCTGCAATTAAATTTGACCAGTCATGAGCGTTTAATGAAGGAAGCCATTCCTTATCTAACCCATGGCATTGATCCAACCATTATTATTGTGGCCTCTAAAAATGTTCCGGCACCTGGTCCTGGTGCGGCTGCGTATTCGGTGGCCAAAGCAGGCTTGACTCAATTAGGACGGGTAGCGGCCCTGGAATTAGGAGCAAAAGGGATCCGGGTCAATATGATCCATCCCAATCAAGTTTTTGATACGGGCATTTGGACCAAGGAAGTTTTAGAAAAACGCGCCAAGCACTATCAAATGTCTGTTGAAGAATATAAAACCAATAATATTCTACATACCACTATTACTTCCAAAGATGTGGCTGATTTAGTCTGTACCATGGCAGGAGCTGCCTTTGCCAAAACCACAGGTGCCCAAATCCCTATCGATGGGGGCAATGAGCGCGTCATCTAAAGTCCAGCCCAAAATTGGCAAAATTCTCTAAAATAGTCCATACTTAAGGCATCATGCGAAAGTATATAAATCTAAGACCTTATATAGGCCTAGGGCTTATTATTACCTTTTTAGCAAATATGCTAATGCCTTTAGCCCAGGCCGATGAAATAGCCTTGCCTCAACCAGGGGCCATGATTAGCCTAAGCCCTAATTATGAGCCTTTACTTATCAAAGGCCTAAAGGTTAACCCACATAATCCCTTTGCCTTGGATTTTATTTTTGATACGGGCAATTCAACTTTAACTGCAAATACGCCTCAGCTGAAAAATGAATCCTCGAAACTTATTAAGTATTTCTTTGCGGCTTTAACCATTCCTGAAAAAGACCTTTGGGTGAATCTTTCGCCTTACGAAAAGCAGCGCATGATTGCCCCTAACACCGCTCAAACTGAAATGGGGCGCGACATGTTGGCCCAAGATTATATTTTGAAACAATTGACAGCGTCATTGATTTATCCGGAGAAAAATTTAGGCAGGGTATTTTGGGACAAAGTCTATGCCAAAGCTAGGGAAGTCTATGGAACAACCCAGATTCCAGTCAATAATTTTAACAAAGTATGGATTGTGGCCGATAGTGCAGATATTTTTGAGCATGACAATATAGCATATATTACCGGAGCACATTTAAAGGTCATGTTGGAAGAAGATTATTTGGCTAAAACTAAGCATCAGCCAACCAAGACATCTTCTATTACTTCTCAAATAGTGCGTCAGATTATTTTACCAGCGATCGAGAACGAAGTTAACCAAGGCCAGAATTTTGCACCGTTGCGACAAATGTTCTATTCATTGATTTTGGCCAGTTGGTATAAGATGGCCCTCAAAGATGCTCTGTTGACCCAAGTGTATGGCAACCAGTCAAAGGTAAAGGTGGGTATTAATCAGTCAAATCCTGGGGCTAATGATAAAATTTTTGACCGCTATCTTCAGGCGTATAAGAAGGGCGTATTTAATTTTATTAAGAGCGACCTTGACCAATCCACCCATCAGATGATGCCACGTAAATATTTTTCCGGCGGAGAATCCTTTGCCATGTTAAATAATCCAGCGGTGGTGCATCGTCACCAACCCTGGAAAGGAAGAGCAACAGGATCCATTTTGGATGTTTCAGTGAATACGGAGTTAAAACATTTGCCAAAATCACAAGCTCGCAATGCAGCCATGGTTATTTTAAAAGCAACAAGGTTAGAGCGTAAAGATTTGGGTGAATTTTATGAGGATAAATACCAGCTATTGATTCGACGAGGTCGTGGCACTGAAAAAATTGTCGTATTAATTGATTGCCCAAAACTAGGGGATAATTTTCCGTTGTCTGTTATTTTTCACGGATGGCAATCAAGCAAAGAAGATGCTTTTTTAACAGAGCTTGCCCATGCCGTGGTCAAGCGGGGTTATGTGGTGGTGCGGCCAGATTTTAGGAATCATAAAGGACAGATATGGGATAAATCTATAGGAGGTCTGATCTCTAACGGTAATGAAAGCTCTGGCGATATTAGAAAATTCATTTGGGGAGATTCATTAATAGATTTTCAGTATGTTTGGGAATTTTTAAGAACTTCTTCTGAATTGCCACATATGAATTTATCTGAGGGTGTGGTTTTAATGGGACATAGTTACGGAGGATGGACAGCCAGGGGAGTGACAGCCCAGACAACAGCTTTTAGATTTCCACCATTTCCTTTTCCAGATTTAAAAGTGAAAGCTGTTATTGATCTTGCTGGCGGTTCACCAGAAAGATCTCTGCCTCAAATCATTAAAAACCGCGCGGCGGCTTATTGGAGCGGCGCATCGTTTTTATTCTATGGACGTTACAATCAAATCTTAGAAGCCTGGAGAGAAAAAATAGAAACGCCATTTCCTGAATGGTCCGATTTTGATTACTGGTTTTCAAAAACAAATCAACTGTATGAATATAGTCCATATTTATTTGGCGTTCCATATACCTTTATTGTAGGGACCCAAGACAATATTATTTATCAACCTGCCGACATATTGCCCAGATTTGACAGGCAGATGATGGAGACATGGGGAGGTCTTTCAGAGCACTATCAACCTTCCGAAATGATTGTGGTAGATGGGATGAACCATTTTTTTAACCAGCCCTATCGAAGTGACGTGATTGCCCACGTTCTTGAAAGGCTTTCGCAAATTCCTTTTCCATCCATCCCCGACCAATTGTCTAAAACCAGGGAAGTTTTACATTCTTTTCCAATCCCTCAACGGACAACTGAATGGGACCGTCTTCGTATGAAATTGGCGATATCAACACATCAGCATTGGCGCTACATCCCGTTATTTGTAAATAATGGTCATTCCCTCGAATTTTCCCGCGAGGTGAGGGTCAGATTTAACGATCGCGGCGAAATCCAATTTGAAAATATTGGCGGAGGTATTATAAAAGAACTTAAAGGGATGGCAGCATTGGAATTGGTTAATGAGAATAAGACTGATGAAAGGAAACCCGTCGTTAAATTAGTTATTAATGAACAAGCCCCCTATAATCATCTGGCTTTAGAAAGTGCTCTAGCAACTGCTTTTTATCCTGATCTTTTAGGGTGGCATTTAAAAAAAGAGAGTTTTATTCCTCTTTTTGAGGGCAGTGGCATACCCCATAATTTTGACTTAAATACTAGCTTTGAAGGCCAACATTATTCCTTCCAGTTATTATCTGAACATGCGCCTTTAAGAAGAGATTCAGAAATACGTTATAGATTGTCAGTTGACGGTGATTTTAATGCTTATGCAGGAGAGGCGATCATTGATATTGACGAAGAGGGAATTCTTAAGGGTTTTGAAGTTGATATGGAAGGAAAGCAAAAAAGACGTTATCCAGGGCTTAATGAGTCGTTGAATGCTTGGTTTACGGAGCAGTTACAAAAACCTTTTGACTGGCGGAATCCTGTATTTTATCCTTCGGCTGTCCCTAAAGAGGCAGTCAGCAGGGCAATGGTAGCCAAAGACGGTGGTATCGATTTAAATCATTTAAAAATGAATGTCCATCAGCAAGGGCTATCATTTGCCTTTGATCCAGCCATGGTTGAGCGTATCAAAAAAGCAGGCTTTGATGGTCTGGATTTTGAAATCAAAACCATCTTGCCTATCAATAATCTTCCGTCGTTTTTAGGGATCTTTTCTAAAATCTAGAATTATCTTCGACGCCGGCGCATGCTGCGCGGAGTAGAGAATGCCATCACCGGACTCTTGGGATGATGGAATTTTTCCAAAGGAATAGTCGGATGGCTGTTAGCCACCGGAAGTGTTTGATTAATCAATCTCTCGATATTTTTGACATCTAGACGCTGATCAGGAGTCGCGAAAGACATGGCGTGTCCCGCAAAGCCGGCGCGTCCGGTACGTCCAATACGATGCACATAATTTTCAGGATCATCAGGTAAATCGTAGTTGATGACCAATTCAATGCCTTTAACATCAATACCGCGGGCGGCAATATCAGTAGCAACTAAAATACGGTATTTGCCACGCTTAAAACCTTCTAAAGCTTCTTTGCGTTGACCTAAAGAGCGGTCAGAATGGGTTTCCGCGGAGTTATGTTTCATCCCGCGTAATTGTTTGGTCAAGCGTGCCACGGAATGTTTAGTCCGGCAGAAAATAAGCACAGATCCTTTGTATTTATGCAACATGCTCTCTAATAATTCATTCTTCAATTCTTTTTTCACAATAAATAATTCTTGGGTAACCTTGTCAGCCATGGTACCAGCTGGTGCTACTTCCACCCGCACAGGCAGTTTCATATAGCTTCTGGCAATATTCATGATAGACTCAGGCATGGTCGCGGAAAATAACATGGTCTGACGGTCCTGAGGGACTTGTTTGAGCAGTTGGGAAATTTGGGGTCCAAAGCCCATATCAAGCATGCGGTCAGCTTCATCCAAAACTAAAATATGGCAGTCATGGAAGTTAAGTGTTTTTTGCTGCATATGATCGATGAGTCGTCCTGGTGTACCAATTAAAATTCGAGGATTGGTTTTTAGGGATTGGATTTGTTTTCCCATGGAATCTCCACCAATCAAGACCGTGGTTTTGATGCCCATCGCGGTGGCAATTTTACGAAGACTTTCATCAACTTGGATGGCCAATTCACGGGTTGGGACTACAATCAAAGCCCGACCCTTGACTTGTGCCAAGCGTTGGATGATAGGAATACCGAAGGCCATGGTCTTGCCTGTTCCAGTTTGGGCGATGCCCATGACATCCTGGCCTTGCAAGCCTATAGGAATAGCTTGAAATTGAATTTTGGTTGGAACGGTAAATTTTAAGCGTTCGATGACACCAAGAATCGCAGGGGCAATACCTAGCCCGTAAAAGTTTAATTCAGTTTGTGACATAGTTTACTTCACTTTCTGCAGCAGGGTTAAATTACAAGACTTAAGAGTAGCACTATTTGACTGCTTATGCAAGCTTTGCAAATCTAATTGGAGTTTTCGGACTCTTATGCTATAATTTCGACCCTATATGTTAAACGTTAGTAATGTATCTTTACAATTTGGTAAGCGTATCCTTTTTGACGGGGTGAATATCACCTTTAATCCTGGCAATTGCTACGGCATTATTGGGGCTAATGGTTCGGGTAAGTCTACCTTTTTAAAATTATTGTCTGGGGATATGGACACCACCAATGGTACGATTTCTGTGACAGGGGGAAAACGTATCTCGGTACTCAAACAGGATCAATTTGCCTTTGATGAATCGACCGTTCTGATGACCGTGATCATGGGGCATAAAGAGCTTTATAAGGTGATGACGGAAAAAGATGAGCTTTATGCCAAGCCAGATTTCAGCGATGCCGATGGTATCCGTGCTTCAGAATTAGAGGCCCAATTTGCTGATATGAACGGCTGGAATGCTGAATCTGAGGCCGCCAAGCTTTTAAATGATTTAGGTATTGGTGAAGATTTGCATCAACAACAGATGAAGCAGCTGGAAGGTTCCCAGAAGGTGCGAGTGCTTTTGGCCCAAGCCTTGTTTGGTAATCCTGATATTTTAATCTTGGACGAACCGACCAATCATCTGGACATTGATACCTGCATGTGGCTGGAAGAATTTCTAATCAACTTTGAGAACACTGCCATAGTAGTTTCCCACGACCGTCATTTTTTAGATAAGGTCTGTACCTATGTGTGTGACATTGATTTTGGTAAGATCCAGATGTTTTCCGGTAACTATAGCTTTTGGATTGAGGCTAGCCAACTGGCTTTAAGGCAGCGTTCAGAATCTAATAAGAAGGTAGAAGATAAACGTAAAGAGCTTCAGGATTTTATTGCCCGATTCTCGGCCAATGCCTCCAAAGCCAAGCAAGCCACCTCACGTAAGAAGATTTTAGAAAAATTGACCTTGGATGAAATCAAACCCTCATCCCGTAAATATCCTTTTATCAATTGGAAGCCGGATCGTGAAGCAGGCAACGATGTGTTGCATATTGAGAATTTGACGAAGACCATTGATGGGCAGTTAATGTTTAAGAATTTCTCTTTGCACGCGCATAAGGGTGATAAGATTGCTTTTGTGGGGTCCAATGACTTGATTAAAACGATCCTTTTTCAAATTTTGACGGGCGAAGTGAAGGCTGACAGTGGTTCTTTCAAATGGGGAGTCTCAACCACCCAGGCGTATTTCCCCAAAGATAATACTAAATTTTTTAATGTGGATTTGAACATTGTGGATTGGCTGCGCCAATATTCCGTTGAGAAGGATGAAAATTTTGTGCGTGGATTTTTAGGCCGCATGTTATTTACGGGAGAAGAAAGTTTAAAAAATGTTAAGGTACTTTCCGGGGGAGAAAAGGTGCGCTGCATGCTTTCGCGCATGATGCTCACCAATGCCAATGTTTTGGTTTTAGATGAGCCCACCAATCACTTGGATTTGGAAGCGATCACGGCCTTAAACCGCGGGTTGGAAACATTTCCTGGCACCATTTTATTTTCATCGCATGATCATCAATTGGTCCAAACAGTGGCAAATCGTATTATTGAATTGACTGCGGCGGGTTGTATCGATAAGATGGGCATTCCTTATGATCAATATTTGGAAGACGCACGGATTAAGGAACAGCGTCAGCAATTGTATAGTACTTTAGTATAGAAAAGTAGAGAGGTGGGCAGACTTCTCTGAATTGTTAAATTAAGGAAGTCTGCACAACACCTCTCCGTTTTCTGGATATATTTGAAATAGTAATGCTTTGGTACGGAGAGGTGGCCGAGTGGTTGAAGGCGCACGCCTGGAAAGCGTGTGGACGTGAAAGCGTCTCGAGAGTTCGAATCTCTCCTTCTCCGCCATTTGATTTTTGCAACCAGCAGTTTAGCAGCGTAAATTACAATTTTCCCCCTATGAAGCGTTTATATGAATTATTTTCCGAACCATATGGTGTGGTTCGGAAAATAGCTTGTTTTTTAAGCTACCTAATGTTATATTTATTACCGAACCATAAGACATGGTTCGGTAATTTTTATACATAAAAGAGGTGTTTATGGTTCGGAAAGTCCGAATTATTAAAGAAAACGATTTAAAAGTCGAAGTCAAAAAGCTTCGTACAAGGTTCGATAATTTCATCAGTGTAAGCAATGCTGAGTGGTACTCCTTGTTTAAAGAGGAAATCCGTAACTCCATTGCTATAGAAGGTGTTTTTACAAATCGCCAAGAACTAATGGATGTTCTTGAACACCATAAGCGCACTAACAAACAAAAGGCTGCCGCTATTTTAGGTTATTATGAGGCAGCCAGTGCTATGTATGAGTATGCCAATAACCAATTTAAAGAAAATGAGTTCATTTTGCGTATGGCTGATATTAAGCAGATTCATACGTTATTGATGCGTTATGAAAAGGAATCGGGAACCTATATCGGCCAGGTAGGTGATTTTCGTAAAAATGATATTCAAGTGGCTCAAGCAAGTTTTAAACCTATTCGCATGTTTTATGTACGCGAAGCAATGGAGTTATTGATTAAATGGTTCAATGAAAATTCGAAGAAGAAAATTTATGATGATGTGGCTCTTGCGGCAATGACGCATGTATGGTTTGAAACCATTCATCCTTTTAGCGATGGTAATGGTCGAGTGGGTAGAATTCTTTTGTCCTATATTCTTATTGGTCGTGGGTTAATTAATATTGCCATTAAAGGAATTTCTAAAAAAGAGAGGGAAGAATACTATAGCTTTTTGGAAAAGTCTGATCCTTGTTTCAATCAAATTCATCGTCAGATTGAAAAACATAAAAAATTTATTCCGACAGATGTTGATAAAACTATTAAAATTGAAAATTTTTTTCCATTCACCCAAATGATTTCAGAATTATCAAAAGAAGCGATCAATCGCCTGGAAGGCGGGAGATTAACAAATATAAACAAAGAGGCTATACTACCATTACGTGATTTAGCTAAAATGTATGATTACTCTCAAGACTATCTACGTAATCTAATCAATAGGGGTCATTTAAAGGCGCACAAAAAAGGTAAGCTTTGGTATGTGCGGGCACATGATATGGCCACTTATATGAGTTCCATGAGTGCGTAACACGATTCTAAATTTCCCTCCAATGGCACAGCTCCAGCGAAGTAAAATAATTTGGCAGCGTATTTAAAAATATGTTACCTTTTCGTATACCCAAAAAACGGTTTCTTTTAAGAGAGAACTATGTTTAAGCGCCTTATTGCCTCAATTATTTGTTTGACTTTTTTAGCCAATACCTGCCCGCCTGTATTTGCCCAAGGATTTAGTATCGCCGAGCTTCCGTCACCTGGGACAATGGTCAATATCAGTCCCAACTTTGAACCAGCATTAATAAGGGGATTGACAGTTCATCGTGACAATCCTTTTCTTTTTGATTTCATCGTCGATCCAGGTCAATCTAAATTATCCGGTGAAGCCTTAAAGCAAGAATCAGACCGCATGATTAAATACTTTTTTGCGTCCTTGACCATCCCAGACAAAGATATTTGGGTCAATCTCTCACCGTATGAAAAAGATCGCATGATTCCCCAGACGCTCGGGGAAACTGCCATGGGTCGCGATTTGTTGGCCCAGGATTACATGCTTAAACAACTGACAGCTTCTTTAATATATCCACAGAAATCTTTAGGTAAAGAATTTTGGGACAGGGTTTATGCAAAAGCTAAGGAAATATATGGCACAACCGAGATTCCAGTTAATACCTTTAATAAGGTTTGGATTGTGCCACAGAAGGTTGGTATTTATGAGCACGGCCAGACTGCATTTATCGTAGATGGCCATTTAAAAGTCATGTTAGAAGAAGATTACCTATCATTAACAAAACATGCAGCAATTACAGCGCAAGGCCAGCCACGCCTACCAGGGGACATGTCCCCGAAGGGGCCGTGTCCCCAAGCCTGTTGCCTAGCAAATGAGGATTCGAATCCGAAAGCACCCCAGGGAAACCACCGCATCGCCTCTGAAATAATCCGCCAAATCATCCTTCCCGAAATAGAAAAAGAAGTCAATGATGGTAAAAATTTTTCCACGCTGCGCCAGATATTTTATGCCCAGGCCTTGGCGGTGTGGTTTAAGCGTAATTTAAAACAAGCCCTGCTTAATCGTGTCTATGCCAATAAGGGAACAGTGAAAGGGATTGACCAGAATGATATCGCCACCAATGAGGCAATATTCCAGCAGTACTTAAAGGCCTATAAGAAAGGTGTTTTCAATTATATTGAAAATGACATCGATCCCATCACCCAAGAAAGCATGCCACGTAAATATTTTTCAGGAGGATATGGCGATGCTGCATTATTGGCCATTGTACCGAAAGAACCTTCCGCTGCCGATATGGCCCAAGCGATCCATGATTATGATTTTGCCGTCTCGGTCAAACCACATGATGCAGCACTGAAAGCTGATGCAGTGAAAATCGGTGAGCCATTGCCTAGGCAAGATGGATGGGAAATGGTAAGCATTGTTATGGATCCGACCAATCACTATTCCTCTGTCTGGTTAGAGTCGCAGAATGACACAGGTTATAGGCTTCGTATTACTAGGCTACGTCCGGCGTCGGATGAATGGGGGTATATCTATTTAGGTAAAGATGTACATGTTGCTAGGGTCATCGTCGACAGATTTTTAACACACTTAAAAGAATTGGCTAATAGAGAGAGACTTGTTGTTAATGATAAACAGGAGCAGTTTTACCCGGTTGATTACCAGCAAATGTTGAATAATACCCTTCACGGTCTTATCGGTTCTGGGTTTCTGGATGCTCATGATGTAAATTTTGCCATGAATGCCAGGAGGCAGGACGAGGCAATGACTAAAGGCCCTGCCGTTACTCAAAGTAATCCAGTAATGGGAAGTTTAATCCCTATTTTAGGGATTATTGGTGTGGTTGTTGTAGTAATTAACCGCATGCATTCACGTAGACAAAAAGATTTTGAAAATTTGGCTAAAAGTTTTAGTCAAGACCTTCCAATAATAGAATTTCTGAATTCTTATGCGAGAAAAATTATAGCTGAATATGATGATAAATATTCAACTGCTCGCCAAGTTCTTAACAATATGCCTAGGCTTGATCAAGTTAAAGCCGCTTTGACGGACCATATAAGTATCGATGCTTGGAGAAAAACTAAGGATGAGGGGCAAGGTTTGCAGTTCTTATTAAAGGAAAATCTTCAAGGTCATGAAAAAGTTTTATTTGAATCGGATAAAATTATTACTGCTGAAGAAGCCAGAAAGCAAATTCTGGAGGGTAAGGCTGTGCTTTATCGATTAAAATACTCTTATATTTCTTCTTTCTTTTTAATTAGACTAAAAACCAAGGTTGAAAAACCAAAAATCAATTCTGTATTAACATTCTCATTAAGAATGTCTTTACAAAATGCACTCAGAACAGCAGATATAAAAGCTGCCCAAGAAATAGTTGCAAGTATTCGTGAAGACCACCCTGATGAGGCAGATATACTTATTAAAGACGTATACACAAATTTGTTAGGTAACCTTGGTCCTCAGGAATTTTGGGTCAGGAATAGAATAAATAGAGTAGCTACAGCTTTAGGAATAGACATGGCAATGCGCGGTGGTATTGACCCAAGGCAGCAGGATGCGGCGATGACGGCTGATGAATGGAAGAAAATATATAAAGAAGCAGAAAAGGTAAGTTTAGAATACAAATTATCCGCCAGGTCATTTAACATGTTTCGTAATATCTTAGTGGTGGGTTTGGGAGATAAAAGTGATAGATTTGAGGCGCTGCAATGGTTTCGTCACATGTTATTTGAGGCTGAAAGAAGTTCATGGAAAGAAGAGAAAGTATTGACCTCATTTAATATTAGTGAGGTTATCGTGCTTAGTCCTCCAGGGACATGGAAGGCTGCCGAAGTCAAGAAGGCAGGAGATCTTTTGCTTGCAGCCCTTGAGAGTGAAGACCACGGTTCTAACATTTTAAGAATGCGGGCCGCGGGGATTATTTTAAAAACGCGGTCAATTCAATGGCCTCAGAAGGTCATCGAGGCAGCTCAAGGTGAGACTAGGCATATTTTGGTTGATAGGCCGCAATGGAAGCGATTTGAAGCAGACCGGATCATTTTGGAAAGCTCCCCTAGTATTCGTTGGAATAAGGATGAGATTACGGACGCAGAAACACATATAGAAGCATATGCTAATGGAGTCAGTCTACCTGATTATATGCGTTGGAGAGCATATAGGACTATTTTGTTGAATGCTAGGCACATTTGGAATGAAAATTCAAGGATTGTTGAAGGCGTGGTCACACAAAGCAAAAAAGTTATCGAATCATGGGATGAAATATTTCTGAATGATAGGGATCTCTGCTGGGATGCGGCGGATGCTGTACTTAATGCCAGAGAGTTTTTAACCTCCAAGCTACAAATACTCTCACCGTATAATTGGGATGGATTAAAATCAGATATCGGGAAAAATAGGAAGGCTTCTGGGAAAATAGAAATAGGTCGCTTGGGAAAATTTGACCTATGGATCGTTTTAAATGGCCTTACTATTAAAGCGGATACGCCACAACATGAATCATTTTTCGTCTATCAAGGTGAGCATGGGGTCGTTCAAGGAAGTAGCCCAGTCCTTGCTGAAATTACTATATACCTTGCCCCCGGAGGGCAC
>Ga0206817_1142_pt1 | contig 21165 bp, 15 predicted proteins | sample Alteio_BWOrgCont_89_FD_152873 | JGI IMG/M metagenome (GOLD analysis project Ga0206817, IMG submission 152873) | Enriched cells from forest soil in Barre Woods Harvard Forest LTER site, Petersham, Massachusetts, United States -... | ecosystem: Environmental > Terrestrial > Soil > Temperate forest >...
CCATTGGTTACCCTTTCTATGCTGCAGTGGGAGGAGGAGGAGGAGGGGAATAAGCCGAGATTTGTACAAGGCGCAACGATTAATGTAAGCACAAACCCCCCACGGGAGATACCAACTCGTAATCTGTACTACTACAAAAACCAAGCAAAAAAACGAGGTGAGAAGAAAAGCTATTGGAAATTACTCAAACAAACTGCGAAAAGCTTAGTCATCTGGGGAGCTTGTGGTGCAGGGTTTCAAAGTTGTACTCCACATGATACCAAAGAAACACTATTGAAAACGGCAGCCTTGACGGGCGCTACAGGGGCTCTAGTGAGTGGCGGATCAGCACTCTACAACCGATATCGAGCTGCAACGCCAGGATGGAAAAATCAACTTAATATACTTGAGAAGCACATCGATCTCAGCGGTCCGGTGGTTGAAGTAGATGGAAAAACATACCTGGCTTCGAAAAAATTTAATAACACAACAAATATCAACAATCCAAAGATGCGGAAAAATCAAATATATTTTATGCCAACTGACGAGCATTTAGGTGATGTCTTCAATGCTATTCATGATCCATTGAATATAGAACCAAACGATATTGAGGCTGTTATTGTGAGGGCAGCACCGGGAGTTCCAAGTACTGGATGGCGATTCATTAATAAAAGAATCTTTCCTCGTATCATTGTACAGGTCAAAGAAGGAAAAATTTGGCCTGTATTAAAACAGCTTGTAGGCCATTTTACACCCCAACATCCGCATCGTTCGCCATATGGGGAAGGCATTGGTTCAAAACCAACACACAGTGCATCATCTGATGATATTGATCTTATATTTGTGGATTCAGAACATATCACGGGTCCGAAAGACTGAAATTTTTACCCCTTCTGTTTTGTGATTATGCCGTGCCAATGCACCCGAGAAGTATTGTGAAAAATTGATTATTGTTTCTCATATAAAATCATGATATCCTTAATAATATTCGGAGTACAAAAGTACACACGGGGAATATGGTATGTGTTATAGTATTCTTTTCTCGTCTCTTTTTTGGCGTTAAGCCTATTCTATATTAATTTTACCCTCAATTTTTCAATTTAGAGTTGATCGATTTCTTCGATTCGACTTCGTATCACAATCACCGTATTTAGCACTATAAGGAACCTATAATGTCTATTGTTTATTGTATGATAGTTTTCTTTATTACAATGTTACCCGAGTCAACACACACAATGCATACGGCACAGCCAGATTCTATCGCACTAGCTGATGCATCTCACATTTCTGGATTGCTGCAACTTCAACACACCGCTGAACAAAATAGCGATCATGACAAAATTGTGCTTCTACCTCGTATGTTTCGTCAACAACATCTTGAGCAAGAAACAAGAGACAGAAAATTGTTTGTCAGTTGCAGCGGCACAACCATCACCGGATGCAAAAAACTCTATGTTATCGATGATCCCGCTTGTGCAAACACCATTTTATATAATGAGCTGCGCATTGACACCACCGTGGGGCACTACAAAGAGTATAGGGATGGAGGCCCAACTTCTCCAACATCACTATGCACGTTCACGCCAAACACCACGCAGGACCTGCTGTTGTATAATGGCGCTGATTTTACCAGTCCTACATATCGTAAGCAGGGTATTAACAGCAAATTAACAGCATTTGCATTCGAATATCTAATATCGGATACCATGAAGCGACTTGAAACACCAAACAACCAGATCAAGCGACTTGTTTTATTATTCGGCCTGACCGCATTCAATGCCGGCAAACACGATCACAGTGTCGATCGTACTACGCCTTTAGCCAAAAAATTTGACCATTTTGTTCGTACTATTGAGAACTACCGAGGGATGGGATCGATTCCCATTGTCATGTATCATTTCCGCTATCCTGCGTTCATGCCAACCTTTGATCCAACATCATCTGTCTGCGCGCCACTCCCCGATGCTCAGGCAATCCCTGGTTATGGTAATCTTCTTGTGTATACACTTCATAATGTTGCAACCAAAAAGGAACAATAATGACTCTACGATATGTCATATACGGATTAACAAGCATTGTCGCTATCAGTAGTCTCGCGTACTACTATACCTTCCATCGTACTGTGTCTTATCAGCATACAATTGCGGTTATTCAGCCCATATCACACCAAGCACTTGATGAAATTGTGCAAGGATTTGAGGAGACTATCAAAAAAGAGGCTGGCTTGAAATATCGCTTTGCACATTACAATGCAAATGGCGATTCTTCAATATTAAAGGCGCAAATCGAAGATATCATCAACAAACAGTATTGCCTTGTTTGTACCGTTGCTACAGACCCTACCGTAATGGCAATTATTGCAGCACGTAAAAAAGAACTCTACATACCAATTGTATTCGCAGCCGCAGAACCCCCTGCTGATCTTACATCTGACGAGCGAGTTACTGGCACTAATTCACAACAAGATTTGAGTGCACAACTTGATGCATTGATTGCTGTAAAGCCCACAACTCGTGCCATTATGCTTGTATATAACCCTGCAATCAAAGCTGGCGAAAACGAGCGGGATAAAGAAGCAGTTGCCACACTTGCACAGAAACGGGGCCTACTATTTTCAGCAGTAGCCATTGCACACACAAGCGAAATTGCTCAACGTACATCAGCTGGTATTCTGCATAATACGCCTGATGTAATTATGGTTTTGATGGACAATACCGTTGTTTCAGGCATTGATGCGCTGATAAGTCTATGTAATAAACATGGCATCACTCTGTACACCTCAGATCATAATTCCGGCAAAAAGGGCGCAGCCTTATCATTTGGCCATGTACAAAAAGAATTTGGTATTCATGCAGCGCACAAGGCTTTAGAAATTCTAGAGCACGGAACAAAACCCCGTGATATTCCAATCAGTGCAGTCAGTACACAAACTATTCAGTTCAACAGTGCAGTTGCATCACCGCAAGGACTGAGTCTCACACCTGACCTACGTGCACGTATACGGGCAATGCAAGGAACAATCATATGAATCAATGCGATCATGAAATGATATCCTTTTTGCAAGCGTACGTACGTATCAATACCGCCATGCCCACGCCAGATTACAACGCGGTGCATACATTATGGGAAGAACGAGCGTCGCAGGATGACTTAAAATCAATGCGTGTCCCCCTTGCATCAGGTTATCATGCAAATCTCATCACCGTGCATGGCAGTAATGCATCACTTCCAGCCTTAATACTCAATCATCATATGGATGTTGTACCAGCATCAAATCCAGAATTATGGATTGCTGACCCTTTTTCTGCAACTATACATGAGGGACGTATCATTGGACGTGGTGTACAAGACACGAAAGCATTAGGTGTCATCCATTACTATGCAATACGCTCATTGATTACAGCTGGGTACGTACCAGCGCGTACCATACATCTTGTGGCAATACCTGATGAAGAGTGTGGGGGATTTAAAGGAACAAAAGAATTTTTGCATACTCCACTATACACCTCATTGCGTATCGGCTTCGTTCTCGATGAAGCCCCCGCCTCGGGGAGTGCAGAGGCCATTATGATAAAAATCAATGAACGCAGACCACTGCAGATTCGCATTACTGCACATGGTACCATGGGACACGGATCACGTTTACGCTGCGATAATGCTATTCATACTCTCATAAATGCACTGGCAAGGTTAGTAGCGCAACACTCTACGCAGCAAAGTATCACAGGGCATTCCGATGGAGAGCTGCTGTCATGCAATATTACCTCACTTCACGCTGGAGTAACTGATGGTACTCACATTGCATTAAATGTGATACCTGCACATGCAACTGCAACTGTTGATATACGTGTACCGCCACAGATGCATCTGAGTAAAGTATATGATATACTTCAGGAAATGTGTCAACAAGCGACACAACTTTCATACAGTATAGAAGCAGTGGCCCACGAGCAAATACCAATGCAGCACACTTCTACTTTTTTAGTTGAATGTGCCTCAGCGGTACTCAAAAAATATGGCTTTGACGCTATACCATCTATTAGTGAAGGCGCAAGTGATATGCGATTTTACCAGCAGCAAGGCATTGAAGCCATTGGCTTTGCACCATTCACTTCGATCGATAATGCGCATGGAGTCAATGAATCGCTATCTATCGAAGAAATAGTACGTGCACATCGCATGATAACTGATCTCATTATGTTCATCTGCACCGCAAAGGATGATAAACTATGAATCTTGTTATTGACGGTTTACAATATGTTCTCATATACATTCCACTCATTTTAGGTTCCTATTTGAGCATTGGTCTTATGCATGTTGCGGACTTAAGCTTAGAGACTGCCTACGTTTCCGGTGCCTTATGTACAAGCTACCTGATCAGCCTGCTACCGTCGTCGCTGCCACTTGCAACTACTTTGTTCATTCTGTGCGGCACAAGCATGATCGCTGGCATGTCAGTTGGTTTTATCACCAGTACCATTGTCCTGTATATGCGCACATCCCATCTTGTATCTGCCATTATCACGATGGGCATTTTTTATGGCTTTCACCGTCTTGCGGTAGGTATTTATTTCTCGATTAGTGGATATCCTAATGCCCTAGCAATTCTACAGAGCATACCACACTATCCGGAATTTTCAGCATTGCTATGTATTGGCTTGATCTGTGTCATTGCATATTGCTTTCTGCTGCGTACTGAGCTTGGCTATGCCTGGGCTACATATGGCAACAACCAGTTTTTCTTCGAGCACTATGGTATCTCAAAAGAGTACGTATATCTTACCGGCGTTCTCTGTGCCAATGCATTTGCTGGGCTCAGTGGCTACCTTTTTGCACAAACAACTGGCTTTGCTGAAATTAACATGGGAGTCGGACGAATTTTGCTATGCATAACTGCTCTGGTACTGGGACAATTACTCAGAAATATACGCACCTTCTCTGTAACCATCCCCTTGATTGGCCTTTTTTGTTACATAGCAATACAACAGGGGCTGTTATGGATTGGGTTTGACCTTGTCTATTTTACTATGGCACAATCAAGTATCATTCTTTGTGTTCTTGCATATACCCGGATACACAGAAGCACAATAGCAAGTGATATATTAGGAATTTAATATGCAGCAATTATTACTACATAATATTTCATTTCGCTTTACAGAAAAGCAGGTATGGTTTTTTGATCACCTTTCGGCAACCTTTGATGCAGGAATGTTGCATCTTATAACAGGCAAAAATGGCGTCGGAAAATCAACACTTTTCACACTCGTGCAAGGAACCATTGAACCACCACAGTACGCACAGGGTGTCATAACCTGTAATAACATCTCCTATGATATTAGCAAAGCACCACAACGTATTGCGCTCAGTACCGCCATCCACAAAGTAGCCCAAGACCCCCGATATATGACCATCAGCACATTCACCGTTGCAGATAATCTTGCCATGGCACGAATAGGTCGTATCCCTTCTTGCAAAACATTATCACACCATCCACACGCACTTGAACTTTTAAAGACATTCGGTATCAATCAGTCACACTATGTTGCTGCTCTTTCCGGCGGCCAACGGCAAATCCTTGCTATTGGCATGGCGCTGCAGCAGCAATGCTCAGTGCTCTTGCTTGATGAACCAACTGCTGCTCTCGATGACACAAACACACGTATAGTAGTAGAATGTCTTCATGCTGTTGTAGCAAGCGGTATTATTGTTCTTTGTATTACTCATGACCCACAAATCATAGAATATTATCCAGGGGCACACATGCATCATCAGCTTACTATACAAGAAGGTGGTATACGTACTTTCACAAAAAATTAATGATTTACCACGCCTTTTCAAGATATGCTGTTATTTGTCAGCCGTATCTGAACAGGGTACACTGCAAAGAATAATGTACTGTATCATCAATACATGCGGTAATACGATGTCACATACTATTCCCTTTATGCCCGCCATCTGCATTACGCTTAACACCATGCTTGGCTCCGGACTTTTTTTGAACACCACGGAACTTGCACAACGAGCTGGAAGTCTTGGCTTTCTTGCATATGTTGCTGTTGGCATTCTCATGCTACCCCTCGTCTTGGGTATGTCACGCCTTGTCGCACTGTATCCTCAAGGTGGTTTTTATACCTTCGGTGCTCGCGAGCTGCACCCCCTGGTCGGCTTTATGAGTGCATGGACCTATTTTGTAGGAAAGTTGGCTTCAGCAACGTTGATAATACACACTGCAGCATTATTGCTACAACAGCTTATACCAATATTGCAGTGTATATCTCCCTTCTATATAGACGTAATACTCATTGCCATATTTTGTATCTCAAATATGTTGAACGTGCGCACGGGCAGTTCCATTCAATACTTTTTTCTCACAGCAAAATGTATACCCGTTCTCACCATGATTGGAGCTGCAATCTATTGGTGGCACCCTGTTGCACTATTCAACGTACCCGCATGGTCTAGCATTCCTTCGACAATACCGCTTGTGTTGTATGCTATTGTAGGTTTTGAAGCCGCATGCTCGTTGAGTAGCAAGATAGAAAATGCTGCAGTTAATGCACCTCGTGTCATCCTTATAGCCTATGCAATTATCATAGCCTTAGATAGCTTGTATCAATGGTGTGCGTACACATTATTGGGCAACAATTTGTTACACATGCGCAGTTTTCTCGACGTTTTTGCCGCATTAGCACAGAACATTGCTCCAGTAGGAACTGTGGAGTACATACAAATAGCATTGTACAGCACTATTGTTATATCTGCTCTCGGCGCAGCCTATGGAATTTTATACAGCAACTTGTGGAACATGTACGCCATAGCACAACATGGTCATACATACGGAACATCCCTTTTTACTGCTCTCAACAAACATCATATTCCTGTTGCATGCGTGGTGTTAGAAGCACTTATTTGTGGAGCCTATCTCTGGGCAAGTCATGGTATGCAGATTCCCCTGCAACAGATAACGTCATCGGGCCTTGTGTTTGCATACACCATCAGTGCCCTTGCGTTATGGATTGCAATTAAACGCAAAGCAATCACTCTCCCTCCATACGTTGCTCACTGTGCTTTGATAAATTGTTGCATGCTTGCCGGTGTATGTCTGTTATATCTGCTGCATGGTGGCAGCTTTGCACTATACCTGTTTTTCAGCTTATTGGCTGGTGGCTTCTGTATGGCATGGTGTAGGTACAACTAGTTTTCTTACTTCTTCTTCACGTCTTTTCATTCACAATCTCTATAGCTCCTAGAGTGTCCTTCATACATTGAATCATATCTGCGCCGAGCGGCTTATCTGGCAACCTTTTGCCACTGTATACGACCATCTGTGCCACTGAAGGTGACAACTGCATCTCCTGGTTAAAAGCTCTTATAATATCACCCGGAGTTGTATTCATTCCAAGACACAGGCGTGCATTGTGCTTCAACGAGTCACGAACGAGCATGCGTATTGTATGCTGCTTAAATTCTGGCTCAAAAGTTATCGGTGTACCTCTCTTCTCACTCCGTATTATCAACTTTCTAAGATCTTCATCACTGCGTGCAATATCTCCACTTTGGTAAAGATACCCCTGCAGTGTCATTGGTAAGCGAATGATATCACGTTCCCTCACTGTTTCGTACAATCTTCTGATAACACCTGTTAACGTAGCACATTGAGAACAACAGTACTGTGCTATAAATTCTTTTTGTGCTTTTCCCCTGTCATCATCACCAAGCGGCATAATAAATAGCACATTTACACATGTTGATAGTTCTTTGTAGGCCATAATTTCTTCAAAAATTTCATCTTTTGGCTTTGAAAGGAAAACATTTCCGTTCCAATATGGACTACTTAATATTTCGCCAAGCGGTTCATTAAGTGGTAGCATTTCACCAAGATATTCAACATTCGAACAGGAATAATAGGGGTCTCTCTTGTATTGCCTGATTGCCCTGACAATATCAGCGGGAGTTGAAGTTTTTTTGCAATACAACAAAAGAGGCTTTTCCGACGATGGTGATTCTGCTAGATGAACAACAGTCTGTACCGCATCTTCCCATCCTGGATCAAAAAATATTGACCGATCTGCACTGCTTTGGAGTATGAATTTCCTAAGATCATCATCACTTTGTGCTATTTCCCCGTCGTACATAAAATGTCCCTGCGGTGTAACCGGTAATTTGATACACCCACCCCTCCGTACTGTTTTATACAAATTTTGAGTAACAGTCTCTAGCGTGGCACAATTAGAACAGCACTGCTGTTCTATGGCTTTTTCCCCCACGCCAAGGATTGAAAAAAATGTTTTCTTCACTGGTCGTTCTTCAGCTCCTCCCAGTCCCTGAGATACAGTAATTTCCATTCCTTTTTGTACGGTAGGAATACCTACAATACAGATGCACAACATTGCTAAAAAAAATTCAGCTCTCAGCATAGTTTGTGTACACATATTCTATCCTTGTAACAAAAATAAAGACATCACATATCCAGAAATTATACCACATTTTTATTTTTATGCATCTTGTATAAAACAGTAAATAGGTCTAGATTAAGAACACGTAATTTTTTTTCACGTGTCTTGATTCTCAATGTATAGGCATGCTCCGCCGACACTGCTCAATCTTCTGATACCATCTTCGCCAAGCGGGGTATCTGGCAGCTTTTGAGCATTGCATATAACATTTTGTGTCACTACTTCTGTAGAAGGTAATCCCAGCGAACTATTAAAAGCTCTGATAATATTAGTTGGAGTTGTATGCATTCCAAGACATAGGTCCGTTTTTTTTCCCAACGAATCAAGAACAGAAACCATTGTCGTATGCTGTAGTTTTGGATCAAAAATTATTGGTTCACCACTTCCATTACTTTGTATTATAAAATTCCTAAGATCATAATCACTTTTTGCCTTCTTTTCACGAAAGAAAAAGCACCCCTGAGGTGTAATGGGAAGGTAAATATGGTTATTCTTCCACGCTGTTTCGTATAATCCTTTCATGATGCCTGTCAATGTAGCACATTTAGAACAACAGCTGTGCTCTATGAGACTTTTCAGCGCATTGATTCCCCCCTTATAATCAATCATGTTAAATCGCATGGTTACACACGATGATGGTTGCTTTTGAATTGTAACTGCCTGCTGTACAGTTTCTGACGGTACAAGCAAAACTTGTTGTTCCCAATATTGATCGGCAAATACCACACCAAGGGGTTTATCAAGTGGTAGTATTTTTCCACAGTACGCAACACTCGCGGAGATATAGGAAGGATCTTGCGTTTGTTCGCTGACTGCTCTAAGGATATCGGCGGAAGTTGAGCTGTCCCTGCAGTATACAGTGCACGTAGCTCGCTTTGATTGATCTAACATCAGACGAGCAACAACGTATGTTATACCCCGCGGTTCCGGGTCAAACATTATTGGTTGACTTTCACTGCTTTGGACTATAAATTCTCTTAATTCAGAATCGTTTTCTGCCTTTTTCTCATTGTACGTAAAAGACCCTTGCGGTGTAACTGACCACTGCATGCTCTGTTCTCTCCACGCCTTTGTATATAGTTCTTGCGTAACATTCGCTCGCGTAGCACAACCAGGACAGCACAACTGCTTTATTACTTTTTTTTGTTCACGAGCAATCGAAAAAAATGTTTCCTTTACTTGTGGTTCGGAAAACTTTTCTTGGCTCTGAGATACGATGATCTCCATTCCCTTTTGTACAGTGAAAATACCCATAATGCAGACATATAATACTGCCAAAAACATTCTTATCGTTAATATATTTCTCACACACATATATCACTCCCCGCAATAGCAATAAAGACATCATATATCTACATCTAGAGAGTGTATCATATTACTTTTAATCTTATGCATCTTATATAAAATGATGTAAAAGCATGAATTGAAACCAAATATACACGGCATACATAAACTGAAAGAAATTAAGAGGCTCTTGCATTGTCTTGTTTACTTTTTTCACAATAAACATAACATTTGCATCTTTCAAAAATTTAATTTTCTCTATACCAAGCGGTTCATCTAACAGCACTTGACCACAAGATATAACAAAGAATTCACCCGATTCTTCAGAAAACGATTTTATTTTTTTCTTGAAGGCTCTGATGATATCTTGCGGGGTTGTAGATACTCCAAGACGCAAAAAATCATGAGCGTCTGATGATAGAGTCTTAACGTTAGCATTTGCTGTATTTTGCAGATCTGGATCAAATACTATTGGTGTACCACTCTCATTACTTTGCAGTATAACTTCCCTAAGTTCGTTATCATTGTCAATTTTTTTGTCACCATATTGAAAATACCCTTGTAATGTAATTGGTAACGAGGTTAGAATATCACCTTCTGTTCGTTTTATTTCGTACTCTCTTGCTTTGTATAATGCTTTGAATGTGTCTGCTAATGTAGCAGTTAAAGGACAACAAGAGAGTTCAAAGGAATAGATCGATGGATCTCTTCTATTACGGTCAAGTATCACATTAAACTTCGTCATTGATGTTACTGATTTTTTTTGAACTTTTCTCCTCTTTCTACTGCTATTATCTTCAGCAACGCGTAAAGGCCTTTCACTCTCCATTCCCCTCTGTACTGTGGTAATACTCGCAGCGCAGATACATAGGGCTGCTAAAAAAATTTCTATCGCCGACATAATTTTCATATAAATATTTTACCTCTGTAGCAAAAAAAGGATCATGTACCAAAAAATTATACCATATTTTCATCGAAGTTTAATGCAGAATATTCATCATTTCTCATGTATTGAGTTCTACCACACTCTTGATAAATAACGCCTCTTCTACAGCAAGTTCTGGCTTCACCTTCGGACGCCAGATAACAAAAGTATTCGCAGTCGCCGAATACATTGTATCTTCCTCGGCAAAGAACATATGCCTTATTCTGTTACCATTATGTAATTCCCCTTTACTCTCCAGCATTATCTCGTTCGGCATGCGAAGATCAAAAAGCAATACCCGCCCATTTTTGCAGCCAACCCATAGATAGGGACGCATAGGTAGCAGGCAAGAAATTCGCCGCTCTTGACGAGCAGGTATCAAAAAATCTTGTTTAGAATGTACCTCCCGTCCATGTGCCATGGTTTCCAGATTCCATCTTTTAATAGAACCACGCGTATCTCCCGTATATAAATCTTTGTCATCAAGTGCAATTGCGGCAATAGAGTTTGTATGAGCATCATGTAGCAATATATTGTTATCAAAACGGGGAATAGTATTTACTACGGGGAATAAGCATACATTTACATCCTTATGAACATATGCCAAGTGAGTTTCGGACATGGCAAGGCTAATATTATTTCCACAAGGATCAGTAAGAAAATCTTTCCTTACTCCAGGCTGATGGAGCCCAACTCTACCAAACGCTGAGTAAAAAAATATATTGTTTTTCATATTGTACAAAATAGAATCATATTCCGTACTTATATGACCAGAACGTGTCACTAGGGACGGGTAAAAATATTGCTGTGCAGACGCTTTTGGTTTGTACTTTTTATCTCGCAAAATACGCGCAAAAGTAACAGCATCAACAGCATCATAGGGAATACGTGCAATACACAGAGGATCTTGGTAAGGGAAATAATAGGAATCGGTAACACCGAGAATAGGAAAAGAGACATTTAGCTTAAATATTGGTTGATACGAGAACGTTTTCATAAGGTCTAATGCTTTACTCATACCTTTCTCGCATATTTCCTTGCATAGTGTATTTCTAGCTTCGTCGTATATTTCGTCTTCTGGTAATCCAGAAACTGATTGCAGCAGTCTGTAAAGCGGCGTACTTGTTGTAGTAGTCGATAACTGTATGTCCTGACTGTCACTGCCCTCATGTTGCGTAACAGTATAAGGAGCACTCGCTTGTTGTTGCCATTTTTTGTATAGATATTGTGCACCTGTAAATCCAAAGAACTGCACAAGCCGATGCATAGATATGGAATGTACTTCACGCTGATCCGTATCCCCTGTTGGTTCCATACCACTAAGTATCATTGCATAACAGTAGACTATAATGTACTTCTTTCTCTTCACATATCCCCCTTCTTGCTACTCACCAATCTTGCATTGTACCAAAAAAAGAATGTGAAATGGAACAATGGGTTGTTGACAAAAAAAATCACGTCAGGATACTAAGAGCGGATGTAATAATAATGTAGCATAAGGAGATTCCTTTGAAGAAAAAAAACACTGCCCTTGGTCTGATTATCTGTTCTCTCCTGCAAACCTCTTTTATAATTGCTGATAGTGATAGTGATAGCAGTTTTGCTAGCGCTGTAGCAGCAATCATAAATCTTTTATTTTACAGTCCGGAAGATCGATATATTCGATCCGATAGCGGATTAGTTCCACATGACGAATTTTGCCGACAGTTGCAAGTTGACTTGCGCGGTCTCAACAATGCTGCTATCTCTGATATTATAAGCCGCGTAAAAACAAAACTGTTCTGCTCCACACAACCTACAACAGAGCAAGCAAAGCAATATGCACACGACAGTGTTGTAGAATATTACAAAGAACATGCGTATAAAATTGCGATAAGCGAGGGCGCATCATTTGACTATGCCGAAAGACGCGCAGAATCCGAAGCAGGAAATGTAAATGCGCGCCTCAAGCAAAGCAAATATATAAACAGCGATGCGCTTTTTCAATTTAATCATCCTAGCTTTGAAGAAAAAATCAGACAAGATGTCAGAGCACTTAAAGGATATCACCACCCTCAACCTGCTACATCACACAGTGCACCCCAATACCAAGTACCGACGCCTTTCGATATAAATGCATTTTACGAACAAGTACGCCGTGGTTTACGCAAATATAATATAGACAACACTAATGTCGAGAATCTTATACAACGAACACGACAAAAAGTGGCAAATCATTCGGCAAATTATTGGGAAGCAGCCTCTCCAGAACAGGCACTGCGGTACTTTCATGAAAGTTTCATAGAAAATCGTGGGGAATTTACAAAGAAGGAAGCTCTTAACAACGGCGCTCTGGCAGATTATGCAGAGAGACGAGCAAAATCCACCAGAGAAAATATCAGTGCAGAACTCAAGAAAGTGAAAGAATTAAGCCCCCATCTGCTTGCAAAGTATTTCGGGCACAAGTTTGAAGAAGGCATAAAGAAGGATGTAATCAGGGAGAATACCAGTCAGCAATATACACAGCCACAACCTACTCCACAATATCATTCGTATGTTGCTACTCCACCTGTACCTGCACAACCAACAATATCAACAGCTCCTGTGGGCGGCACCCCTGCTGATGTGTACCGTGTTACAACAATGGTTGATGATCATGGCGAAATATTACAAAAAGCAGGTATATCAGATCAAAACATGCGGAAATATAAAGACTCATTTTGGAAACATTGTGCTAAATACACGTTTTCTGATGACCAACTTCGTCAGTGTAGTAAAGCACGAATCAGAGATATGTTGCGTGGAAGTATTGACGAACAGGGGCTGAAATTACAACATAAAGTTCATAATAAAATTGCGCTTGAAGAAGCTATTGAGGACGTCAAACGCTATATAGAGCAAAGTGTGCCTGATAATGGAAGTCCTCTCAATATGAATAATCTAAAGAAATACGGCTCTCAACTATATGCAAGCGGTCCATTTACTAATCTTGAAAATAGTATTCTGGAGCAAACAAATGGTGTTAACTGCTCTATATGCGATGAACAATTTAAAGACCAGGTAGTCGGAGGACAAGGAGGAGTCAGACTCCCGCTCCCTGGTTGCAATGCACATCCTGTATGCTCCCACTGTGCATTAAACATGACACAAGGAACATGCCCGGAGTGCCGTGCGCCGTTTAATCTTAATGTATTCAAAGAACACGCAAAACAATTCTAGTATTAACCTATAAGGAGCATTACATATGCAAAAAACCATATTATCGCTAACACTACTTTTAAGTGTCTCTGTTGCAGTTGGAGATTCAGTCAAATTAGACCCGGATACTCATGTACGTTGTATGCTAGGAGTAAGTACTACCATAGTAAACACCGACAATTATATGGAAAAATTTGGAGAATGCCTTTCAAAGATAACTGATGATACCAAAGATGCAACATGGGCAGAGACTGAAAAAGTGCGTAAACAGCTTGAAGGATTACCAAGCGAAATTCATTGGAAAATAATAACAAATTTTATACATGCTCGCATGCTCAGCCATCCATCATCATCTTCTAGTGGTTATCAGTCTTTGCTCAGGGATGTCATTGCTGGCATGGTTCGTAAAAATACCTATAATTTTGTATTTCGGTATGCCAGCCACGATGGTGCATTACGATATGCTGAATCCGAAGAAAGAAACGTACGCACAGCAATGAAACTTGATAGTTTCAGTGGCTATGACATTAAAAGATATCTTGGAACTGAGCAGGCTGCCAACATCAAAATCATCCTTGCTAAGAATCGCGAAAACTACGGTGTACACACAACCCCTGTTTGAACATAATAATCGAAAGATATCTGACCGAATTAAGGCAGTTCATTGGAGCTGCCTTTTTAGTCACGCGATTGAATGTGCAAACCAGATCCCATTGTTTCTTTTAAATCACTTGATTCCTGGGGAACAATTTGCATCACCGGCAGCGCAAGTTGAATGTCAAGTTCACGAAATTTTTGTACTATTGCAATACGTACATCACTGGCAATATCCCATTGATCCAACGTATATGCTGAACTCAGATACCCTCGAACCATAAACACAAAACCACGATTGCCCAAATCATCTAGCCGTACAATTGCTTTTGGATTACGTAGCACTTGTGGATGCTCGTGCACTACCTGTGTAAGTATCTCTTTGACGTGCGCAGGGTTTTCCTTGAATTGTACAATGACATAAATATCATCAAATGCAATAAAATTGCGCGTATAATTCCAGTTTTCCAACGGATGGGTGATAAGCTGTGCATTAGGTACCACGATAGTGGTACTATTGCGGCGCCGTAGAACAACTGAGCGTGGCGTGATTTTTCGTACTATTCCCATTGTCTGGTCATTCAATTTAATGTAATCACCAATTTTTATAGGTCGCTGTACCAAGATGATGAAATAGGCAACAACATCCGCCATGGGATCTTTTAATACCCACCCAAGGCTTAATCCTAATGCTGCGATGAGCCATGTTACCAGCGCACCAAGTCCAACACTATGTAATGCTATAAAGAGCGCTGTTGTTACTATAACATATCGCAAAATGCGCGTCACCATGTTTTGCACACCGGAATCGACGAGTAGCAGATCAAAAATCTTGTCTAACACAAAACGGTTCAGTGCATAGGAAACAAAAAAGCCACACACAATGAATCCGAACACGGCAAGCATCGAAATAACAGTAATGGGATGAGGCGATGCCTTAAGCAGTAACGGTTCGCGTAACCATTCAAGTGCGTTTTGTACGGTAATTGGCCATCCCCATATTTTTGCACCGACAAACACACCGAGTGATGAAAAAAAGAGAAAAGAGGCTATAATGGAAAGACCAAACCACGTTTTTGCGTTTGCAAAGCGCTCGCGCACCACCTGGTCCCTCTCTTCAAAAAATAGGTATTTTGCAGCCCCTTTTAAAAAACCATGGAACATAAGTAACAATTTGCACAGAAGGACCGTGTAGATGCAACCTGACACTACATAAATAACAAGTCGACTGTAGCCTACATACGGATGACTCATAATAATTACAACTAATGCACAGCAAAATAAAAGATAATAATAATGGTCCACAAACGCATGAAACCACGCCGTAAATGCATTATGGGTTGGAATGATTCCCAGCATTTGGTCTTTGGTAAGCAAGATCAAAAGCGACGCTTGAAATAGTATGATATTAATCGCTGCAAGAATAGTAGGCAATTCAGACTGATACAAATCTGGTTGATAATAATAAATATTCATAAACGCATTACGGAAAACACTGAGCACAATGGTCGCATAGGCAAGGGACGCAAACACAGTAGTAGACCGATGCTCTAATCCCGAAGATAGTACCATATAATTATGTTTTTGATTAAACACACGAAGCTCAGCAATAAGCGTATATATCAAAAAAATTCCATATGGAATGGCAAGCAATGAAAGTAAGACGTAGACATACGGATCGGGTACAAGGTGGATAGTAATGATTGAATACAGGGTACAGCCGATACTAACAAGATAGAAGTGTGTGCGCATAAAACACAAAAGAAACGCTACGAACAGCGCAAGAAATTGCACAAACCCATGCCATCTTACCGCCATGTTAACTATTGACCTACTACAAACAGGTGCAATAATGTAAGCCAAAATACACAGTGCCCACAGTACTATCAATTTTAATAGTAATGCAAAAAGCACACCTGGCATGTGTAACGATTCCCACGCACGTACCAGAAAAGTGCGCATGTCAAAACGAGTTAAATAGGTACTTAATTCTTTTAAAAACACTAAAGCATCAGAGCCTATATTGGTAAAGCCACGCCATGATATTGCATATGAGGGACGATACCAAATAGTAATAATAGACTGCAATTCGGCAATGATAAAACTGGTAATACGAGTTGATGTATTTACTTCACCTAAAATACCAGAATATATCCCCGTAAGCTTCCCAAGAACTTCGGTCGTTTCCCGTACTTTACGCTCCGCTCTACGTAACAAGTCAAGACATAATGCATGTTCCTGCAAGTTATTTCTAAACAAGGTTGCACGTTTTGCTTCTATGCCTACCCGCAATGCATGAATGTTGTCCGATATTTTTTTCTGTATGTTCAACGTATCTACAATAGAGGCATTTTTTTCTTTATTTGTAGCTAATGAGGCTTGCACAGTAGCCTTAATGGTCTCGTACTGCTTTATTTCCTGATTAACCTGTTCTTCTGATGTAAATCGTCGTGCAATGATTTTGAAATACGTTTCCTTTACGCGAGATTGCAAAAGTTGATAGGCAAACTGTTCATCTTCAAGCGCAATGTAGGCATCCAAAAGCGCCTTATTTTTTTTCAAAAGAAAGGTACTTGAATTAATGAGGCCAACTTTACACAAGCCAACATACGCATCAACTGTCTGATGTGGCTCCCTGCTCCAATCATCAAGATCACCGCCCACAGAAACATTATATTGCTTGCGCGTAGTCTCAAAAGCAGCATCCTGTATTTTTTGTTGTGCATCAATCTCGTCAATATTATGACGATATGATTCTTTACGGACAAAATAATCCTGCTGTAGTTTTTTGATTCCCTCTTTCGTGCCTATGACATCGGATTCATTAATACGCAATGAAGACTTTATCCTACTGAGAAAATCTTTAAGGATTCCCAATTGTGCTTTTGCGATAAATTGTTGAAAGGCAACAAGATCAACACGATACATGCTTTCATCAATTTGTAATTGAGCCTGTTCTTTTTTTGCTTCATATAATCCTAATTCAATTCTTAATAAATCAATATCAATGGTTCCTTCTTCGGACGGACCATGAGACAAACTTTCTTGGATTTTCTTAAGCTCTGCCATAATCGATACACTTGCCCGCTCGCGCGTTTTGTGTTCCGTCTGCGTATTTTTAAGCTGTTCGCTGAGATTGGTAACTCGCTGCTCAGTATCTCGAATCATCTCGTACACACGGAGTAGGTCATCAAATGTATAATAAAGATTGCCAACCAGTTTACGTTCTTTTTTGAAACCTTCATGGGCAACATCATCAAGATATTTAGTAACAGCATCGAGGTAAGTATCAATGGTTGTAATAAGCTGTTCTCGCATATGTTCAATATCTTTGAGCGTTTGATACGTCTCGTTGAGTATCGCCAATTTTTTAACCGCTTCATCCTCTTGCTGGTATTGTAGTCCCTCTCGCGTGGCGCGGCGAGCAGATTTTACCTCATTCAACACCTGAGTAATGCGGTCTTGAAATGCTTGTGTCTCTTCTTGTAGCGCTTGACGTGTTTTGGCAACAAGCTCTTTTTGTTGTTGTTTCTCTTCTCGCACACTCAACAACGAGGGGCGTTGTACATTCATCACTGTAGGTATGGCATGCAATATACTTTGCCCATTTGCAGTATATACAGTATCAGCGTAAGAATGTTGGTTATAACATATGGCAACACATAGAAAAATATAGATTATTTTCATACTATCCTGCATATTTATCTGAGGCACGCTCATACCCTGCCTTAACAACATATTCCTCAAGGCATTGCTGTATCCAACGCGGTAGATGCGCACAACAGTCTAACTCTAGAGCTACTATACTTAACGTGTCAACAGACATAGCTCGAATAACACGGGCACAACGTTCACATAAATATGATTGTGTGGTATGCAACCCCAACACCATAATTAATTTTGCCAAAAAAAAATCCTTTTGTACGCTACTCAAGATAGCGTTTTCTTGACAAAGCCATGCAAGAATATTGTAAGCCTCTTGCACGCAAGATCCCAGTGGAATACCTACGTCGCACAAAGCAAGTGCATAGTGCAAAAAACAGAGGGAATGTGCTGCTATCCTTAAAGGGACCGCACATAGTTCATGTAATACCAAACGCGGTATACCCAATCTTGTAAAAGCTGAATACGTAATAAGCGCTCCAACAGGTGCATATGATGAGAACAATAACATGCGCTTACCCTCAACAGAATCCAGAAGAGTAATGCGTTGACTCTCCGGCTTTATACGCAGTATGACTCCTTCTTGTGGGATACCTTTATTCATACACCTTTACTCCTATTTACTTTTCTGTAGCCATTGCATTACCATTAAAATAACATAATTGGAGAACAATAGTATGAATAATTTTACGATTCAAAAAGTAATATTATTATATATCATTTTGGTGGTACCGTCACATATTCAAAGTCTTACATCACCAAAGGTGACTATTATTATAGTCATTGATCAGCTTGCCTACGACTCCCTTCAGATGGTTACACCGTATCTTAAGTACGGACTTAAGAAGCTATTACTGGAAGGTGTTGTATGTACTAATGCACATCACCCTCACGGTATGCCGGCTACCTGCACCGGTCACACTGCAATTAGTACGGGATCATACGGCACGGAACATGGCATTGTTGGCAACAGTTGGTACGATGGAGAGGGTAACCTTACTGCGTGCGATACAGCGACTACACAAGACGCCGCCGTTTTTGCACCAGATGGCATTTATGACTACGGAAAGTCGCCCCACTACATTATGGTTGATGGAATATCGGATCAATTTATGTTGTGCAGCACACCTACAAAGCCTCACCATGCCTATGCAATTTCATTAAAAAGCCGTGCTGCCATTGCAACAGCAAATAGAATGGGTATCGCCCTGTGGTTTGACACACAATCAGGTATGTTTACTTCGAGCAGGGCATACGTGCAGGAACTTCCTGTGTGGCTAAAAGCATTCAACAATACATACCAAGTCTCATCACCCGGATCGGTGTATTGGAGAGCACTGTATCCTGATAATGCAGAAGCATATCGATTTATTGATAGCAACAACTATCGATACGTACAAGGACACACATCACTCGTAAACAGTTCAATACCTATTGGTCCCCACCTTGATGTCACAAACCAATATGAACAGTTTATGCTAACTCCACAAGCAAATAAATTGGTCTTTGACTGTGCGAGCAGTTGCATCACCGCACATGTCCATAAAGATAAACCTGACCATCTGCTATTGTGGGTGTGTGTAAGCAGTCTTGACAAAGTTGGTCATCAATTCGGACCACACAGCAAAGAGGCGATTGATATGTTGTACCATTTGGATCTACAAATACAGCACTTTTTTGAACACGTTGAAGCACTTATAGATCCAACACATGTCCTATACATAGTAACAAGTGACCATGGTATATCACCTATTGTTGAACAGTTACATGATCGTGGACTTTCGCTTGGTCGTCGCATCAATGGCAAAGAACTTGTACAAGAACTCAATGCTTACCTTGACCAAAGACACCACTACACACATCTTATCATCGGAACAAAGGGACATCAGCTATACCTCGATACAAAAATACTTCATGGCATGTCAAAGAAGAAACGGGATACTATCATTAGTGACCTGCAGGAAGTACTAGCATCCTACGATGGTATAAAAAAAGCGTGGACCGATCATGAATTACTATCAATCAATGCGCCTGTATACTCTGCCGAATATTATTTTAGACAGCAACTATTTCCAGGACGCTCAGGCACTTTGATCATGCAAGTGTATCCATATACAATTATTGGCTCGCACACGTATGGTACAAGCCACAAGACGCCATATACGCATAATACACACGTACCTCTTATATGGTATCAACAAGGTACAATTCAAAAAAAACAGATACACAAAAAAGTGCTCACTGTACAAATTGCACCAACATTAGCGCATATTTTAGGCATCCCGCAGCCATCTGCTGCAACAAGTGATATTTTACCGGGAATCCTATAGCATAAATCACCATGGTTGTCCGGATTTCAATGTAACTAATACAGTCTAACACAGAGCAGTTGGCTGCGGTATGCGCCCATGCTTCGCGTGAAAGCTTCCTCCTTCACTAAAGTTACGGCGGACACGTCGCAGGGCACGGCCGGAGCCTTGTGCACAGGTGTATAGAGCAGGAACAATAGGAAAGCTGCCTTATACCAATTGGTTAACAAAAGTTTAAAGGTATCCAGCTGAACAAGGTAAGCGCCTGGATGGTAGCCTTGTCATTGGATGCAGACTCGAAAGCCTCAACAAGTCGATCTTCTACATGATCAATAGAGTCGAAACATTGGTTTTTAAAGTAATTTTCGCGTATATGATCCCAAAGATGCTCCGTAGGATTTAACTCAGGGCTATATGGAGGCAATTCTATAATACGAATGTTATCATACTTGGTTTTAAGTTTTTTGGTGTGCCAGGGAGCTTGGTCCATGACGAGAATAATTCGATTGTCTTTGTATTGCTTGGAAAGATGCTTCAAGAACATATCCATTGCCTTTGCTGTAGTAACAGGCAGGATGAGCGAAAAATTTTCGCCACTGTGCGGAAAAACGGCTGAGAATGCATGAAAAAATTGTCTAACTCTTTGTACTTTGACAATAGGACGCACGTTTTTCGGTGCCCATGCAGCACCAGTTTTATTGATTCTGCCAAAAACAGCTTCATCTTGAAAAGCGAGCTGTACAGGCCTTGTATCATTTTTTTTGAATGACTGAATAGT